>Ga0247773_1000056_pt1 | contig 47991 bp, 23 predicted proteins | sample UWRJL092311B6_FD_179934 | JGI IMG/M metagenome (GOLD analysis project Ga0247773, IMG submission 179934) | Plant litter microbial communities from Arlington Agricultural Research Station in Wisconsin, United States - UWRJ-L092-311B-6 | ecosystem: Environmental > Terrestrial > Plant litter >... | reverse complement strand
GGCGGGGGGGGGGGGGGGGCCGCCCGGCGCTCGGCCAGTGCTCGCATTCCGCCCGGAGACGTGCCCTCCACCTCTCCTCACCCCGCCATTCGGGAGAAGAAGATCGCCGGGGGTGGGGCCCGCCCCTCACACCAGGCTCAGGATCTCGTCCTCGCTCATCGCCTCGATCTCGGCCATGATCGCGGCCTCCACCAGCTCGGCGTAGCGGGCGATGGTGGGCGCCTCGAACACGCTCTTCAGCGGCAGCTCCAGGCCGAACTGGTCGCGCACCCGCGACACGATCTGCGTGGCGAGCAGCGAGTGGCCGCCCAGCCCGAAGAAGTCGTCGTGCACGCCGATGCGGTCGATCCCCAGCAGCTCCTCCCACATCTCGGCCACCACCTGCTCGCTCTCGCTGGAGGGCGCGTGGTACGCCGTCTCCAGCTCCGGCCGCGCGTGCGTCGCCATCGCGGCCGCCATCGGGCGGGCGTCCTCCGCCATCCGCGCGGCGACGTCGCCGGTGGAGAGGAGGAGGCGCGGCTCGCCGGCCAGCGCCAGCGCGTGCTCGAACACGGTGGCGGCCTCGTCCTCGGTCATCCCGTAGCCCCCGGCCTCGCCCTCGCCGTACCAGCGGTCCCACGCGAGCGCGGTCCAGCGCGCGCCCTGGGCCGAGCGCGCGTGGGCGAACGCGTCCACGTACGCCTGCGCGGCGGCGATGCGGGCGCGCCCCACCCCGCCCAGCACCGGCGTGAGCGACGACTCCAGCAGCACGCGCCCAACGCCCTGCGCGCGCGCCGCCGCGGCCACCGCCTCCAGCTCCTGCCGCAGCCGCCCGAAGCGGCGCGACCAGTCGGCCGCCGCGGTGTCGCCCAGCGCCTCGAATCCGCCCAGCTCGTCCAGCGACGGCGATGCGATCACGCCATCCACACGGCCGAAGCGGGCGATCGCCGCGGCGAACGCCTCCGCCACCCGCGGCGCGCTGAAGAGGTGGGCGTGCAGCGTCAGCACCTCGGCGCCGGCGGCCTCCAGCGCTCGCGCGGTCTCGATCATCCGGCGCACGGGGTCGCCGGCCGGGCGCGCGGCGACCACGCGGTCCCACGCGAGCCGGTCGGCCATCCGCTCGTCCACCAGCACCAGCCGCGCGCCGCGCCGGGCCAGCCCACGCGCCAGCGCGTCGCTCCGCCCGTCCAGCCCGCCGGCGAGGAGCCACACCTCGCCCGGCGCGACTAGCGCTTCGCCGGACGTCTCCACCCGCTCGTACCCGAGCACCCACCGCCGCCGGGCGCGGATGGCGACGCCGCTGTCCTTTTTGTCCGACAGCGCCTCGGCCGCGACCAGCGCCGCCGCGTCGCGGTCCGCCGGCACGCAGTCGATCGCCACGCACCTCACGTTCGGCTGCTCCTCGCCGATCACCGCGCACGCGCCGAGCACCGCCGCGACGTGCGGGTCGATCGCCTCGCCCCCCGTCACCTCGCGCGCGCCGTTGGTGACCACCACCAGCCGCGCCCCGGTGCCGACTGGGCTCACGCCGCTCTCCCCCTCCGTCGCGGAGCGCGGGGAGGAGGCCGGGGAGGCGGGGCTCGCCGACACCGCGCCGGCATCCGCCTTCCGCCCGGACGCCGTGGCGGGCGCCCCCGGCGCACGGATGCCCGCCCCGCGCGCCGCCGCCGCCCGCCCCAGCGCCGCCGCCAGCAGCGACAGCGCCACGAACGCATCCTCGTCGGCCGTGGCCACGAACACGGCGTTCACGGGCGATTCACCGCCGGCCACCTCCAGCAGCGCCGCGTAGTCCTCCCGCTCCGCCGGCCGGATCGTCGCCTCGTCGCCCTCCGCGGCGAAGCGGTCGCCGCGCCGCACGAGCGTCACCGCGCGCCCCGCGCCTCGCAGCGCGTCGGCGATGTCGCGGCCCTGCACCGTGCCGTCGTGGAAGACCAGCCAGCGCGCGCCATCGTCCGCTCGGCCGCGGACGGCGGGTGTACGCTTCCACGCGGGGATGTACAGCCACTCGGCGGGATCCGCGCGCTTCCCCGTGGACGCGGCGGGGGCGGATCCGGACTCCGCCGGCGCGTCGATCCAGTAGCGCTGGCGCTCCCACGGATAGGTGGGGAGCGGAACGCGGCGCAGCGACTCGCCCTCGTGGAAGGCGGCCCAGTCGGGCGTGACGCCGGCCAGCCACAGCCGCCCGAGCGCGCCCAGCGCGAACGCCACGTCGCCCGTGCGGTCGTACGGGTAGCGCACCGTGGGGATCACGGTGGCTTCGGCGGAATCCGGGCGCTGGCGGACGAAGGTGGAGAGCGTCTGGCCGGGACCCATCTCCAGCAGCACGCGGCCGCTGTCCTTCAGCAGCTCCGCCACGCCGCGCTCGAACTGCACCGGCTCGCGGATGTGGCGCGCCCAGTACGCGGGATCGGTCGCCTCCTCCGCCGTGATCCACGTCCCGCTCACGTTGCTGACGAAGGGGATGCGCGGCGCGGCGAGCGTCATCCGCCCCACCATCTCGCCCAGCGCGGGGATCAGCGGGTCCATCCGCGGCGTGTGGAAGGCGTGCGTCGCGGCCAGGTACCGCGCCGTGTGCCCCGCGCCGGCAAGACGAGCGCGGACGGCGTCCACCGCCTGGGGCGATCCGCCGACCACGCACATCTCCGGCGCGTTGATGGTGGACACGGCGGCGCCATCCACCAGGAACGGGCGCACCGAATCGGCCCCCAGCGGCACCGCCAGCATCGCTCCCGCGGGGAGCTGCTGGATCATCCGCCCGCGCGCCGCCACCAGCTCCAGCGCATCCTCCAGCGTGAACACGCCGGCGATCACGGCGGCCGCGTACTCGCCCAGTGAGTGGCCGATCACGGCGGAGGGACGAATCCCCCAGCTCATCCACAGCCGGGCGAGCGCGACCTCGACCACGAACACGGCGGGCTGCGCGAGCTCCGTCCGGTTCAGCGCCGTGGCCGCGGGGTCGGCCGTGTCCTGGGCCAGCATGCGGCGCAGGTCGATCCCGGCGCCCGGCGCGACCTCTGCGGGCGCGCCGCCCGAGTACATCGCGGCGAGCAGGTCGATGCCGAAGCGCCCGGCCAGCAGCGCGGCGCAGCGGTCGATCTCGGCGCGGAAGACGGGCTCGCTCTCGTACAGCCCGCGCGCCATCTGCGGGTACTGGTCGCCCACGCCGGGGAAGAGGAAGGCGACGGAGCGGAGGCGCTCGTCCACCGCGGCGGTGACCACGCGGTCCGGCTTCGCGGCTTCGAGCAGCGCCGCCGCGTCTTCCCCGTCGCGGACGACGAGGACGCGCCGGTGCGCCATCTCCCGGCGCCCGCCCTGGAGCGTGTGCGCCACGTCGCCCAGCGGCAGACCGGGCGAGGCGCGGAGGTGCGCCGCCAGCCGCGCGGTGGCGGCGTCGAGCGCCGTGGCCGTCCGCGCGCTGAGCGTGAGCAGGTGCCAGGGGCGGCGCGGCTCGCTGGGCGCGGGCGCCGGCGCCTCTTCCAGCACCACGTGGGCGTTGGTCCCGCCGATGCCGAACGAGCTGACGCCCGCCCGGCGCGGCGTGCCGTCGCTCTCCCACGCCTCTGCCTGGGCGCTGACGTAGAACGGGGTGCGGGCGAAGCCGATGTTCGGGTTCGGCGCGCGGAAGTGGGCGGTGGGCGGCACCACCCGGCTCTCCAGCGCCAGCACCGTCTTGATGAAGCCGGCCACGCCCGCCGCCGCGTCGGCGTGGCCGATGTTGCTCTTCACGCTGCCGACGGCGGTGCGCCGCGCGCCGCCGGCACCCTCGAACGCCTCGGCCAGCGCGGCGATCTCGATCGGGTCGCCCATCTCGGTGCCGCTCCCGTGGCCCTCCACGTAGCGGATGGTGGACGGATCCACGTCGGCCACGGTCAGCGCCTCGCGGATCACCGCGGCCTGCCCCTCGGCCGACGGAGCCGTGAAGGCCACCTTCACCCCGCCGTCGTTGTTCACCGCCGAGCCGCGGATCACCGCGCGGATGGCGTCGCCGTCCGAGAGCGCGTCGTCGAGCCGCTTGAGGACCACGGCGCCCGCGCCGTTGCCGCCCGCGGTGCCGGTGGCCGCCGCGTCGAAGGCGCGGCAGCTCCCGTCGGCGCTCATGATGCCGCCGGGCGACCACTGGTAGCCGGTGCGGTGGGGAACGTTGACCGACGCGCCGCCGGCCAGCGCCAGGTCGCACTCGCGCGAGAGCAGCGCCTGCACCGCCAGGTGGATGGCGACGAGCGAGGTGGAGCACCCCGTCTGCACGCCCACGGCGGGGCCGCGCAGGTCCAGCTTGTAGGCGGCGCGGGTGGCGAAGAAGTCCTTGTTGCTGCCGATGTTGATGGCGAACCACCCCAGCGCCTGCACCAGCTCCGGCCGCGTGAGGAGGTTGGCGCGCGCGTAGCTCGCCTCGCCCGAGCCGGCGTACACGCCCACCGCGCCGCCGCCGCGCGACGGATCCACGCCGGCGTTCTCCAGCGCCTCCCAGGCGCACTCCAGGAAGAGGCGGTGCGCCGGCTCCAGCACCTCGGCCTCGCGCGGCGCGTAGCCGAAGAAGGCGGCGTCGAACCCCGCGACGTCGCGCAGCACGCCCAGCCGCTTCACGAACGACGGGTCGCGCAGCAGCGCCTCGGGGGTGCCGGCCGCGCGCAGCTCGTCGTCGCCGAAGGTGGTGATCCCCTCGCGCCCGGCGGCGATCATCTCCCAGAACTCGTCCAGCGTATCGGCGCCCGGAAACCGCCCCGACATGCCGATCACGGCGATCTCGGTGCCCAGCAACCCCTCTCCGCCGCCGTTCTCCAGCTCGCTCATCGCTTCGATTCGATCCGGTCAAAGACCCGTCAGATGATTCCGCTCAGGGGAGCGGCTTCCGTGCGTTCCCTCGGCAACGCGGCCCCCCTCCCCGGCGCTCGGCCGGCGTCCGCCTACCGCCGCCGCGCCAGCGCCGCCCGCCGCGCCGCGCCGCGATCCTCGCCGCGCTTCGCCCCCTCCACCTTCCCCTCGCCCCCCGTCGCCGCCGCGCCCGCATCATCCGGCGACGACGCGACCGCGGCGCCGCCGTCCTCGCTTCCCGCGCCACTCGCCCCGTCCTCGGCCGCCTCCGCCAGCCGCGCCTTCACCACCGACGCGGCGAAGGAGCGCACGGTGGGGTAGCGGAAGACCTCGACCAGCGTGACCGGGCGGGCGAGGAGCGACTCCAGCTTCTCCTGCAGCATCACCAGCAGGAGCGAGTGGCCGCCGATCTCGAAGAAGTTGTCGTTCACCCCCACGCGCGCGGCGCCCAGCACCTCGCGCCAGAGCGCGGCGACCGCCTCTTCCAGCTCGCCCGCGGCGGCGGCGAACTCCACCGGCGCCGCGGCCGGGGCGGCGGGCTCGGGCTCCGCCGGCGGCGCGGACGCCAGGTCGGCGAGGAGCGTGCTCACCGGCGCGTCGGGCGCGTGGGCGATGGCGTCCAGCAGCGCGCGGAAGTGGCCGGCCACGCGCTCGATGGTCTCGCGGTCGAAGAGCGTCGTCGCGTACTCGAAGGTGCACTGCAGCCCGTCGTCGCCGCGGACGATGCCGAGCGTCAGGTCGACCTTGGCGGTGCCGGTGTCGCCGCCCTGGCCGTCCGCCTCGATCTCCAGCCCCGCCGCGGCGGGCATCCGCGCGGCGTGCTGCAGCGTGAAGCTCGCCTGCGTCAGCGGGTGCAGCCCCAGGCGGCGCTCCACCTTCACCTCCTCGATCACCCGCTCGAAGGGAAGGTCCTGGTGCGCGTACGCCTCCAGCGTGGTCTCGCGCACGCGGCCCAGCAGGGCGCGGAAGCCCGGGTCGCCGCCCACGTCCATCCGCAGCGCCAGCGCGTTCACGAAGAAGCCGATCATCGGCTCCACCTCGGCGCGGTTGCGCCCGGCCACGGCGGTGCCCACGACCAGGTCCGCCTCCCCCGTCCAGCGGTGGAGGAGCGCGGCGAAGGCGGCCAGGAAGGTCATGTACGGGGTGGCGCCCGCCTCGCGGCCGATCGCCTCCACCCGCTCCGCCACCTCGCGGGGGAGGCGGAACTCCAGCTCGCCTCCCTCCAGCGCGGGAACGTTGGGGCGCGGATGGTCCAGCGGCAGGCGCAGGGTGGGCGCGCCGCGCAGCTTCTCGCGCCAGAACGCCACCTCGCCCGCCAGCCGCTCGCCGCGCAGCCACTCGCGCTGCCACGCCGCCCAGTCGGCGTACTGCACCGCCAGGTCGGCCAGCGGGCTCGGCTCGCCGGCGGCGAAGGCGGCGTAGAGCTCCGCCAGCTCGGCGTGCAGCCGCTCCATGCTCCACCCGTCGCTCACGGCGTGGTGCATCTCCATCAGCAGGCAGTGCTCGGTGGATGAGAGGCGGACCAGGTGCAGCCTCAGCAGCGGCCCGCGCTCCAGGTCGAACGCGGCCCGGGCACGCTCGTCCATCATCCCGCGAAGCGCCCGCGGGGGATGCGGATGCGCCGACAGGTCGGTGACGGGGAGATCGATCTCGCCCGCGGGGTGGATCACCTGCACGGGCCCGTGCTCGCCGCGCGCGAAGGTGGTGCGCAGCGGCTCGTGCCGGCGGACGATCTCGGCCAGCACGCGGCGGAGCACCTCCACCCGCAGGTCGCCGCGCAGCCGCAGCGACATCGGCATGTTGAAGGCGGTGCTCCCGGGCGAGAGGCGCTGGATGAACCAGAGCCGTTCCTGCGCGCTGGAGAGCGGGAGCGGGCGGTCGCGCGGCTGGGGGACGATGGGAGCGTCGCTCATCCCGCCCGCCCGGGCCCGCCCGCGGTCGATCACCGTGGCGAGCGACTCCAGCGTGGCCGCGTCGAAGAGCTCGCGGAGCGGGAGATCGACCCCGAGAACGGTGCGCACGCGGCTCACCACGCGCGTGGCCAGCAGCGAGTGACCGCCCAGGGCGAAGAAGCCGTCGCGGCGCCCCACCGCCGGCACGCCCAGCACCTCGCTCCAGATGCCGGCCAGCAGCGCCTCGGTCTCGGTGCGCGGGCGCTCGTCGCGCACGTGCCCGGCGCCCCAGGCGGGCGCGGGGAGCGCGCCGCGGTCGATCTTCCCGTTCGGCGTCAGCGGCCACGCGGCGACCAGGACGATCTCGCTCGGCACCATGTGCTCGGGGAGCGAGCGCCGCAGCGCCGCGCGCACCGCCACCGGCTCGGGCTCCGCCTCGTCGGCCGCGATCACCCAGGCCACCAGGCGCGGGTCGCCGGCGGGCGACGTGCGGACCAGCGCCAGCGCCTCGCGCACCCCGGCCAGCTCGGCCAGCGCGGCCTCCACCTCGCCCAGCTCCACGCGGAAGCCGCGCAGCTTCACCTGGTGATCCAGCCGGCCGAGATAGTCCAGCGTCCCGTCCGCCAGCCATCTGCCCAGGTCGCCGGTGCGGTACATCCGCGCGCCGGGGATGTCGCCGGCGGGGTCGGGGACGAAGCGCTCGGCGGTCAGCCCGGGGCGGCCCAGGTAGCCGCGCCCCACGCCGATCCCGCCCACGCAGAGCTCCCCCGGCGTGCCGATCCCCGCCTCGCGCAGCGCCGCGTCGAGCACGTGCACGCGGATCCCGCGCAGCGGCCGGCCCAGCGGCACGCGCCGCGGCGCGCCCTCGATGATCCCCAGGGTGGAGCAGACCGTGGCCTCGGTCGGCCCGTACGCGTTCACCAGCCGGCGTCCGCGGCTCCAGCGCGCGGCCACCTCGGGCGGGCACGCCTCGCCGGCGGTCACGGGCACCCGCAGCTCGGGCAGGCCGTCGTCGGGGAGCAGCGCCCACAGGCTGGGCGGGAGCATGGCGGTGTTCACGCGCTGCCGCTCCAGCGTCTCCAGCAGCGGGCGGCCGGGGGCCAGCGCCTCCTGCGGCGCCATCACCAGCGTGCCGCCGTTGCTGAACACGCTCACGATGTCGGCCACCGCCGCGTCGAAGCTGAACGACGCGAACTGCAGCGTCCGCCCGCCGGGGTGGATGCCGAACGGCTCGCGGTACGCCTCGCCCAGGTTGGCCAGCGCCGCGTGCGAGTTCATCGTCCCCTTCGGCTTTCCCGTGGAGCCGGAGGTGTAGATCACGTACGCCAGCGCGTGCGCATCGGCGGCGAGCGCGAGCGGCGAATCATCCAGCGCCTCCGCCGCCGCCCAGGCGTGGTCCAGGTCGACGACACGCGCTCCGCCTACGTCCACCTTGTCCCACGATTCCGCGCGGGAGAGAAGGACGCCGGCGCCGCTGTCGGCCAGCATGTAGCCGCGCCGCCCGGCCGGGTACACGGGGTCGATGGGGAGGTACGCGCCGCCCGCCTTCCAGGTGGCGAGCACGGCCGTCACCTGGTCGGGGTGGCGATCGAGCATGATCGCCACGAGGACTTCCGGACCGACGCCCAGGCCGCGGAGGTGGCGCGCCAGCCGGTTGGCGCGCCGGTCCAGCTCCGCGTACGTCAGCACGGTGTCGCCGAAGACGATCGCCTCGGCATCCGGCGTGCGCCGCACCCAGCGCTCGAAGAGCTGGTGCGCGGGGACGGGCTCGGCGGGCGCGCCGCCGTCGCTCCACGCGGCCAGCGTCTCGCGCTCGCCGGGCGCCAGCGCGCCGGCCGCCCGCACGCCGGCGTCCGGGTCGGCGGCGACGGCGGCGAGGAGGAGCGCGTACCGCTCGGCGATGCGCGCCACGGTCCCGGCGTCGAACAGGTCGGTGGCGTACTCGATGGCGCCCTCGATCGCGCCCTCCGCCGTCTCCTCCAGGCTCACCGAGAGGTCGAACTTGGCGGCGCGCAGCTCCAGCTCGTCGTAGCGGGCGTCGACGTCCGGCAGGCGGAGCGCGCCCGTCTCCTGGCTCTGCAGGGCGAACATCACCTGGAACACGGGGGCGTGGCTCAGCGAGCGCTCCACCCCCAGCCGCTCCACCAGCTTCTCGAAGGGCACGTCCTGGCGCGCGTAGGCGCCCAGCGTGGTCTCGCGCACCTGCCGCAGCAGCGCGCGGAAGGTGGGGGCGCCGCTCACGTCGGCCCGCAGCGCCAGCGTGTTCACGAACAGCCCGACGATCGCCTCGGTCTCGCCCCGGCCGCGCCCGGCGACCGGGGTGCCGACCACGATGTCGTCCTGCCGCGTCAGCCGCGCGAGCAGGGCCTGGAAGCCGGCCAGCAGCGCCATGAACGCCGTCGCCCCCTCCTTCGCCGCCATCACCTTCAGCACGCGCACCGTCTCCGGCGCGATGCGCACCGGCAGCGCGGCGCCGCGGAAGCTCTGGCGCGGCGGGCGCGGGCGGTCGGTGGGGAGCTCGGTGAGCGGCGGCGCGCCCGCCAGGCGCTCGCGCCACCACTCGGCCTGCGTCTCCAGCCGCTCGCCCGCGAGCCGCGCGCGCTGCCACGCCGCGAAGTCGCCGTACTGCAGCGCCACCGGCGGCAGCCCGGCCTCGCGCCCGGCGGCGAACGCCGCGTACGCCTCGCTCGCCTCGCGCAGCACGATGCCGAGCGACCAGCCGTCCGCCTGCGCGTGGTGGATGGTCAGCGCCAGCACGTGCTCGTCGCCGGCGAGACGGACGAGGATGCCGCGCGCCGCCGGGCCGTTGGCGAGGTCGACGGGCGTCCACGCCTCCTCGTCCAGCACCCGCGCGGCGTCCTCTTCATCCTCCGGGAGGATGAGAGGAAGGTCGAACCGCGCGGGCGGCTGGACGACCTGCACCGCGTCGTCCCCCTCTTCGCGGATGATGGTGCGCAGCGCCTCGTGGCGATGGACGACGTATTCCAGCGCGCGCCGCAGCGCCTCCACGTTCACGCGGCCGCGCAGGCGGATGCGCACCGGCATGTTGTAGACGCCGGCGGCGGGCTCCAGCCGCTCCAGGAACCACATCCGCTCCTGCGCGAACGACAGCGGCAGCGAGCCGGTGCGATCCACCGCCGTCACCTCCGGCAGCGCGCTGCCAGTGCCGCGCGCCGCATCGAGACGCGCGGCCAGGCGGCGCACCGTGGGCGCCTCGAACACCGCGCGCAGCGGCAGCTCCGCGCCGAACGCGGTGCGGATGCGCGAGATCACCTGCGTGGCGAGGAGCGAGTGGCCGCCCAGGAGAAAGAAGTCGTCCTCCACCCCCACCGCCCCGGCGCCCAGCAGCTGCGCCCAGAGCGCGGCGAGCGCCGTCTCCGTCTCCGTGCGCGGCGCTACGTACGCGTCGGCCGCCGGGGCGCCGGGCGCGGGAAGGGCGCGGTGGTCGGTCTTGCCGTTGGGGGTGAGCGGGATCGCGTCCAGCGCCACGAACGCCGTGGGCACCAGGTAGTCCGGGAGATGCGCCGCCAGCGCGTCGCGCAGCACCGCGGGGGTGGGCGACGCTCCCTCGGCGGCGACGACGTAGGCCACCAGCCGCTTCTCGCCCCCGTCGGCGCGCACCACCACGGCGGCTTCGCGGACGATGGGGAGCGCGCGGAGCGCCGCCTCGACCTCGCCCGGCTCGATGCGGAAGCCGCGCACCTTCACCTGCTGGTCGATGCGCCCCAGGAACTCGATCGCGCCATCCTCCAGCCGCCGCACCCGGTCGCCCGTGCGGTAGAGCCGCGCGCCGGGAGTGCCGGAGAACGCGTCGGGAACGAAGCGCTCCGCCGTCATCGCCGGGCGGCCCAGGTAGCCGCGCGCCAGGCCGTCGCCGCCGAGCCAGAGCTCGCCCGGCTCGCCCAGGTTCGCCGCGCGCGCGCCATCCACCACGAACGCCGTGGTGTTGGCCAGGGGAGTGCCGATCGGCACCGTCGCCGCGCTCCCGGCCACCGCGCGGACGTGGTGCCAGGTCGCGTACGTGGTGCTCTCGGTGGGGCCGTAGACGTGCAGCAGCCGCTCCGGCCCGCCGGCGCCCAGCACCGCGCGGATCGCCGCGGGATCGCACGCCTCGCCGCCGAAGAGCAGGTGCCGCAGCGTGGCGAAGCCGCCCGGCCGCGCCCGCGCCACCTGGTTGAAGAGCGCCGTGGTGAGGAAGGCGGCGGAGATGCGCATCGCGCGCAGCGCGTCCGCCAGCGCCTCGGGGTGCAGCACCGTGTCGCGGGGGATGCCGGCCAGCGCGCCGCCGTTCAGCAGCGCGCCCCACACCTCGAAGGTCAGCGCGTCGAACGAGGCGTTGCTGATCTGCGCGATCCGCTCGTCCGCGCCGAGGGCCACGTAATTCGTGTCGCGGACGAGACGGACGACCGCGCGGTGCGGGATCCCGATCCCCTTCGGCGTCCCCGTGGACCCCGACGTGTACACCACGTACGCCAGCGCCTCCGCCGGCACGTCCACGCGCACGGGTGGGCTCGCCTCGGTCTCCTCGTCCACCGCAAGGGAGATGACCGGCCCGCCGAATCCACCGAGCGCCGCCGGCACCTCGCCGCGGACGACGAGCGCGCCGACGCCCGCATCCGCCAGCATGAACGCCAGCCGCCCGGCCGGATAGGCGGGGTCGAGCGGAACGTAGGCGGCGCCGGCCTTGAGCGTGCCCAGGAGCGCGACCACCAGCTCGGCCGAGCGCTCCATCGCCACGCCCACGCGCCCTTCCACGCCCACGCCCGCCGCGCGGAGCCGCGAAGCGAGCGCGTCACTTCGCGCATCCACCTCCGCGTACGTCAGCCGCGTGGCGCCGAACTCCACCGCGAGCGCATCCGGCGCCTCGGCCGCGCGGGCGGCGAAGAGCGCGTGGATGCTGGCCTCGCGCTCGTACTCCGCCGCCGTATCGTTCGCGCCGGCCACGACGAAGGCGCGCTCCCCCGCCTCCGCGCCGGACAAAAGGGACAGCGGCACCTCGGGCGAGGCGACCCCTTCCTCCAGCAGCGCGTGCACGTGGCGGACGATGCGGGCGATGGTGGGCGCGTCGAACAGGTCGGTCGCCCACTCGGCCTCCACGCGGACGGCGCCGTCGTCTTCCTCGTAGTGGTCGAGCGTCAGGTCGAACTTGGCCGTGTGGTACTCGGGGGCGAGCGGGGTGATCTCCACGCCGCCCAGCGCCACCGGGTCCATCCGCGCGTTCTGCAGCGTCACCATCGCCTGGAACACGGGGTTCCGGGCCGGGTCGCGCGGCAGCTTCAGCTCTTCGACGATGTGGTCGAACGGGAGGTCCTGGTGATCGAACGCGGCGAGCGCCACCGCCTTCTCGCGGCGCACCAGCGCGCCAAAGCCGGCGTCCGCGTCCACCCGCGCCCGCAGCGGCAGCGTGTTGACGAAGAAGCCGACCAGCCCCTCCAGCTCGCTCTTCCGCCGGTTCGCCACCGGCGTCCCCAGCACCACGTCGGCCTCCCCCGCGTGCCGGGCGAGGACCGCGCGGAAGGCGGCGGTGAGCACGTTGAAGAGCGTGGCGCCCTCCGCCCTGGCGAACGCGCGCAGCCGCGCGGCCGTCTCCGGCGCGATCCGCGACTTCAGCGTGCGGCCACGGTGGCTCTCGGCCGGCGGGCGGAGGCGGTCGGTGGGGAGGTCGAGCGCGGGGGGCGCGCCCTCCAGCGCGTCGCGCCAGAAGGCGGTGAGCCGCCCGAGCGTGTCGCCCTTCAGCGATTCGCGCTGCCAGGCGGCGAAGTCGGCGTACTGCACGGCCAGCGGGGGGAGGTGCGCCTCGCGCCCCTCGCGCGCGGCGGCGTAGAGCACGCCCAGCTCGCGCGCGAACACGCCCATGCTCCACCCGTCGCTCACGATGTGGTGCATGCACAGCAGCAGCACGTGCTCGTCGGCCGAGAGACGCAGCAGCTCCGCGCGCACCAGCGGCCCGGCCACCAGGTCGAACCCCGTGTTCGCGTCGGCGTCCGTGCGGCGGCGCACCTCCGCCTCGCGCTCGCCGGCGGACAAAAAGGACAGGTCGGTGAGCGGGAGCGGGCGCGGCTCGGGCGGGTGGATCACCTGCACGGGCCCGTCCGCGCGATCCTCGAACGTCGTCCGCAGCGTCTCGTGCCGCGCGCGGAGCGCATCCATGCCGCGGGCGAGCGCATCCACGTCCAGCGCGCCGCGGATGCGCAGCGGATGCGGCATGTTGTAGGCGGCGGTGCCGGGGTCCATCCGCTCCAGCACCCAGAGCCGCGCCTGCGCCTGGCCGAGCGGCGCGGTGCCGTCCGGGCGCGCCACGGGGCGCAGCTCGGGGCCGCCGGCCCGCGCCTGCTGCATCCGCAGGCGCATCTCCAGCAGCTTGCGCCGCTCGGGCGAAAGGTCGTGAAGACGCTCGACGACGTCGGCCATCCCTCAGTCTCCCGCCGTGGCCAGGCCGGTCTCGCCGAAGGCGCGGTCCGACTGCAGCAGCGCGCGCACCTCCTCGTCGCTCAGCGTGTCCAGGTCGTCGAGGAGCGCGGCCATCGCGACGTCGTTCGCGCGCTCCACCACCTCCGCGAGGAGGGCCACGGTGGGCGCCTCGAAGATCTTCTGCAGCGGCAGCTCGATGCTGAACGCCTCGCGGACGCGGGTGGCCAGCTGGGTGGCCAGGAGCGAGTGCCCCCCCAGGTCGAAGAAGTTGTCGTCCACGAACACGCGCTCCAGCCGCAGCACCTCGGCCCAGATGGCGGCCAGGCGCTCTTCGGTCCCGGTGCGCGGCGCCACGCACGCCTCCTCGCCACCCAGCCGCGCCGGCTCGGGCGCGGGAAGGGCGCGGCGGTCCACCTTGCCGTTGGGGGTGAGCGGAAAGGCGTCCATCACCACCAGCGCGCCCGGAACCATGTGCTCCGGCAGCTGCTCCTTGAGCCAGGCGCGCAGCCGCGGCGCCAGCTCGCGCGCCTGCGCGGCCCAGAGCGGGTCGTTGGCGTGCGCGCGCGGCTCGCGCGGGAGCAGCGCCCGCTCGGGGAACGCCACGTCGCGCTGCGCCCGGCGGAAGAGCGCGTCCACCCGCGCGGGCTCGCCGGGCGCGGCGGGGCGGATCTCCACCACCAGGCCGAGCGCGTCGCCCAGCGCCCACAGCGCCTCGGGGTCGATCGACGGATCGGGCTCGCCGGCCAGGAGGGCGCGCGCCCCGGCCACCGTCTCGGGGCCGTCCTGCATCTCCAGCAGCCGCACGATCCGCAGCTCGCGCCAGAGCCGCGCGTTGGGGATGCCGAGCACCGCCAGCGGCGCGTCCGGCTCCGCCGCGAGCCGCGCGCGCAGCGCGTCGAGCGACAGCGCGTCCGCCTCCCAATCCACCGAAGGCGCCGTGGCCGTTTCGGTGGAGGGGCCCACGTGGAGGGTCACGTCGTAGCGGTGGCGGGTGAGCTCGTTATGGAACGCGCCGCGCTTCACCCGCGCCTCCACCCGGCGGATGCGGGCGATGCGCTCGCCCAGCGCGCGGAAGAAGTCCGGCTCCGCCACCAGCTCTTCCTCTTCCTCCACCATGCGGCGGCAGCGCTGGCGCAGGTCGGCCGTGCGCACGCCACCCGGCGCCGCGTCGAACTCGATGGCGGTGCGGAACGCCTCCAGCGTCAGCAGGTTGCGCACGTCGCCCACGAAGAAGGCGCCGCCATCGGCGATCGCGTCCACCGTGCTGGAGACGACGGAGGCGAAGTAGTCCGCCGTGGGAAAGTACTGGCAGACCGAGTTGAGGATGGCCGTGTCGAAGGCGCGCTCGGCGATCCCGCCGAAGTCCGCCGCCTCGCGCTGCAGCAGGCGCACGCGCGGGAGCGGCACGGCCGACGAGCGCAGGCGCCCCTCCAGCCGCGACAGCACCTGCGCGCTGAAGTCCGTCCCCACGTACTCGGTGGCCGCCGGCGCGACGCGGAAGAGGAGGAGCCCGGTGCCCACCCCCAGCTCCAGCACGCGCCGCGGCGCGAGCGACTGGATGCGCTCCACCGTGCGGTCCACCCACTCGCGCATCTCCTCCGGCGGGATCGGCTCCCCCGTGTACGAGCTGTTCCAGCCGATGATGTCGAAGGTCTCGTCGCCCTCCTCGGTCCCGCGCGAGCCGGTGTACACGTCGTCGAACAGGCTCTCCCACTGGCTCACCTGCCGGTCCGCCGTCTCGGCCGCGGCGTCCGCCACCTCGGCCACCGCCTCGGGCCGCGCGGGGATCACGTAGCCGACCAGGCGCCTGTCGCCCGGCGCGTCCTCGCGCACGTGCACGACCGCCTTCGCGACCGAGGGGCTGCGCTCCAGCACCGCCTCCACCTCGCCCGGCTCGATGCGGTAGCCGCGGATCTTCACCTGCTCGTCGATGCGGCCCAGGAACTCGATGCTCCCGTCCGGCCGGCGCCGCACGCGGTCGCCCGTGCGGTACAGCCGCGCGCCGGGGGCCGGCGCGAACGGGTGCGGCAGGTAGCGCGCGGCGGTGAGCGCGGCGGCGTTCAGGTAGCCCCGCGCCAGCCCGTCGCCGCCCACGTACAGCTCGCCCGGCACGTCCACCGGCACCGGGTGCAGGTTGGCGTCGAGCACGTACGCCGTGCTGTTGGCGATGGGGGCGCCGATGGGGATGGAGGCGCGCTCCACGTCGCCCGGCTGGATGGTGCGGCAGCAGGAGAAGGTGGTGTTCTCGGTCGGCCCGTAGCCGTTGATCAGCCGCACGTGGGGGAAGCCCTCCAGCACGCGGCGCACGTGGCCCACCGACAGGACGTCGCCGCCCGCCAGGAGCTGGTGCAGCCCGCCGATGGCGTCGGGGCTGGCATCCACCAGCTGGTGGAAGAGGCCGGCGGTGAGCCAGGCGCTGGTCACCCCGTGCCGGCGGATGAAGTGCCCCAGCTCGGCCGGGTCCACCGCGACGGCGGGATACTGGACGAGGCGGCCGCCGTTCAGCAGCGGCGCCCACAGCTCCAGCGTGCTCGCGTCGAAGGCGACGGGCGCCAGCTGCAGCCACGCCTCGCCGGCGCCCAGGCTGGCGAAGTCGCTGTTCAGCACCAGCCGCAGCACCGCGCGGTGCGGCACCACCACCCCCTTGGGCCGGCCGGTGGAGCCCGAGGTGTACATCACGTACGCGGCCGAATCGGCGGAGACGTGCACCGCCGGCGCGTGGCCGGGGCGCGTGGAGATGCGCGGCGCGTCGGCATCGAGCACCACCGCCGCCAGCCCGTGCTCCGGGAGCGAGGCCAGGTGCGCGGAGGCGGTGACCAGCACGCGCGCGCCGCTGTCTTCCAGCATCAGCGCGGTGCGGCTGCGCGGGTAGCCGGGGTTCACCGGCACGTACGCGCCGCCGGCCTTGAGGATCGCCAGGATGGCCGCCACCAGCTGCGGCGAGCGCTCGTGCACCACCGCCACCGGCTGGTCGGCCCGCACGCCCAGCGCGACGAGGTGATGGGCCAGGCGGTTGGAGCGCAGGTCGAGCTCGGCGTAGGTCATCGTCCCGCCCGCCCACTCGACCGCCACCGCGTTCGGCGTCTCGCGGGCGCGCCCGGCGAAGACCGCGTGGATGCTGGCGTCGCGCGGGTACTCGCGCGCGGCGCCGTCCTCGCCGCGCGCGTGCGACGCCGCGTCGCCCGGCTCCAGCAGCCGCGCGCGGCTCACGGGGAGCGCGCGGTCGGCCGCGAGCGCGCCGAGGAGGCGGATGAACAGCGCGATCATCCGCTCCACCGTGGCCCGCTCCCACAGGTCGGTGGCGTACTCCAGGTTGCCGCGGAGAACGGCGCCGTCTTCGCGCATCTCCAGGAACATGTCGAACTTGCTGGTGCCGCTGTCCACGTCTTCCAGCCTCAGCCGCAGGCCGGGCGCGTCTACCGGCTCCATCGCCACGTTCTGCAGCGCGAAGGCGACCTGGAAGAGCGGGTTGTGGCTGAGGGTGCGCTCGGGCTGCAGCTCCTCCACCACGCGCTCGAAGGGGAGGTCCTGGTGCGCGTACGCCTCCAGTGTGGCCTCGCGCACCCGGCCGATCAGCTCGCCCACCGTGGGGTCGCCGGAAAGGTCGGTGCGCAGCGCCATGGTGTTCACGAAGAAGCCGATCAGCCCCTCCACCTCGCGCCGCACCCGCCCCGCGATCGGCGAGCCCACCACCACGTCGTCGCGCCCCGACAGGCGGTGGATCAGCAGGTCGAAGCCGGCGAGGAGCACCATGAACAGCGTGGCCCCCTCGCGCCGGGCGGCCGCGCGGAGCCGCGCCGTCAGCTCGGCCGGGAGGGCGAAGGGGATCACCTCGCCGCGGTAGGTCTGCACCGCCGGGCGCGGCCGGTCGGTCGGCAGCTCCAGGACGGCCGGGGCGCCGGCCAGCCGGCCGCGCCAGTACTCCAGCTGCGCCTCCAGCACCTCCTCGCGCAGCCACTCGCGCTGCCACACCGCGTAGTCGGCGTACTGCACCGGCGGCGCCGGGAGTGGCGAGGAACGGCCGGCCGCGAACGCCTCGTACAGCGCCGCGATCTCGCGGAAGAGCACGCCGATGCTCCACCCGTCGCCCGCCACGTGGTGCAGGTCCAGCACGAGCAGGTGCTCGTCGGCCGCGACGCGGACCAGGACGGCACGGAGCATCCGGTCGCGAGAGAGATCGAACGGCGTCGCCGCCTCGTCTCGTGCGATGCGCATCGCGGCGGCGTCCGCCTGCTGGCGCGAGAGGAGCGACAGGTCGTGATACGGGAGATCGAACCCGGCCGGCGCGGGGTGCACCACCTGCGCGGAGCCGTCGGGCGTGGCCAGGAAGGTGGTCCGCAGCGCCTCGTGGCGATGGACGATCTCGCGCAGCGCGCGGCGGAGCGCGCCGGCGTCCAGCGCGCCGGTCAGCCGCACGGCGGCGGGGATGTTGTAGAACGGGCTCTCCGGCTCCATCTGGTGGAGGAACCAGAGGCGCTGCTGCGCGTAGCTCAGCGGGAGCGCGGCGTCGCGGCGCACGGGGCGCAGCGGCGGCTGCGGCGTGCTCGCCTCGCCCCGCGCGGCGTCGATGCGGGCGGCGAGCGCGGCCACCGTCGGCGCGTCGAACACCGCGCGCACCGGCAGCTCCACCCCCCATGCCTGGCGGGCGCGCGAGAGGATCTGCATCCCCAGCAGCGAGTGCCCGCCCAGCTCGAAGAAGTCGTCGTGCGGCGCGATCGACGGCGCGCCCAGCACCTCGGCGAAGATCGCGGCCAGGGCGCGCGCCGTCTCGCCCGCGTCGCCCCACTCGCCCGGCGCCGGCCGCGGCGCGGCGGGCACGGGAAGGGCGCGGCGGTCCACCTTGCCGTGCGCGGTCAGCGGGAGCTCGCCGAGCGGCACGATCGCGCCCGGCACCATGTACGCGGGGAGCCGCTCGCGCAGCCAGCGCCGCAGCGCGGCCGGGTCGGCCTCTCCCTCGCGGGCCACGGCGTAGCCCACCAGCCGCGTGCGCCCGGTGCCGTCGTCGCGCGCCACCACGGCCGCCGCGGCCAGCGCCGGGTGCGCGGCGAGCACGGCCTCCACCTCGCCCGGCTCCACGCGGAACCCGCCGACCTTCACCTGGTCGTCGAGCCGCCCCAGGAACTCCAGCACCTCGCCGCCCCGGCGGACGCGGTCGCCCGTGCGGTACATCCGCGCGCCCGGGGCGCCGCCGAACGCGTCGGGGAGGAAGCGCTCCGCCGTGAGCCCCGGCCGGCCCAGGTAGCCGCGCGCCACGCCGGCGCCGCCCAGGAAGAGCTCGCCCGCCTCGCCATCCGCCACCGGCGCGAGCGCCGCGTCGAGCACGTACGCCCGCGTGTTGGCGATCGCCGCGCCGATCGGGACCTCGCCCGCCACGGTGTCCGCCGCCTCCCACGCGGTGGCGGTGACGGTCGCCTCGGTCGGCCCGTAGCTGTTGATCCACCGCACGCCGTTCCCCGCGATCGCGCGCCACCGCGCCAGCGCCGCCGGCTCGGCGCGCTCGCCGCCCACCACCACCAGGCGGAGCGACGCGGGGAGGGTGGCGCCGGCCGCGGCCAGGTCCGCCACCCACGCGTGCCAGAACGCCGTGGGAAGGTTGAGGATGGAGATCCGCTCCCGTTCGACCCAGCCCACGAAGCCGCTCCCGAACGCCGGCACGCCGGCCGGGCGGAAGACCACCGTGCCCCCCGCCGCCCAGGTGGGGAAGATCTCCTCCACCGAGATGTCGAAGCCGATCGAAGCGATCTGCGCCGCCCGGTCGGCCGCGGTGAGCGAGAAGAGCGGGAGCACGGCGCGGTTGTGCGAAACCAGCGCGCGGTGGCTCACCCCCACGCCCTTGGGCCGTCCGGTGGAGCCCGAGGTGTAGATCACGTACGCCAGCGCGTCGGCGTCCACGCGGGGCGCCACGAAGCCGTCCGCCTCCGCGTCCGGGATCGACGCCACGTCGACCACCGCCGCCGCGCCGGCCGGGAGCGGATGCGCGGCATCGGCCAGCACCGCCGCGGCGCCGCAATCCTGCAGGACGTAGGCGATGCGCTCGGCCGGGTACTCGGGGTCGAGCGGCACGTACGCGGCGCCGGCCTTGAGCACGCCCAGCAGCGCGGCGGCCAGCTCGGGCCCGCGCTCCAGCAGCACCGCCACCCGCGCTTCGGCCCCCACGCCCAGCGCGCGCAGCCGCGCGGCCACCGCGCTGGAGCGGCGGTCCAGCTCGGCGTAGCTCCACCCGCGCTCGCCACACGCCACCGCGAGCGCGCCGGGCCGCTCGGCCGCGCGCGCGGCGAACAGGTGGTGCGCGCAGACGGCGCCGTCGGTGGACGGGCGCGGCGCGGGGGCGGCGCGGATGGGATCGGCAGTGGCCGGCACGGAGCTTCCTCTCGGAACGGGTGATCGGCGGGGCACGGTCCGGACACCGCGCCTCATCGGGCACCAGAATGCAAACGTGTGTTGTCGGTGGCCTGAACAGAGCGACAGGCCGAGACGATCAGCGCCGGATCACGAGGATTCGGCAGGGCACTTCGGTGGGTTTGTGCCGCCTGACGCGCGCGAGGTGGGGGTGCTGCTGGCGCATCTGGCACGGCCAAGATCCTAACCGGCCGTCAAAAGAACGGCCCTTGGAGACGACGAATCCCGGCCCCGACCCATGCACCATGGACCGCGGCCCGCCCGTTCACGCGCCCCTCACCGTTCACGCCGCCAATCTAATGCAGTCCGACCCGCTTTTGTAGTAGTTCGATTCGTTGCTTCGAATCTGCACGACGTTCACGAACCCGCGCAGATCCTTGCTGATTGCGATTTATGTAGCAGTTATCGTGCAGTTCGTCGCGGTCTGACACATGCCCCCGAAGCGAGCACTCCAGCACCTGGGACGCATAGGCTCGCTCCCCAACGGCCGTTGCGGTCACCGGCACCTGCCCGGTGGCACACCTCCCCGAATCCGCCGTAAACTTGCGCGGGCGCCGGAGGGGCGTACTCGCACTTTGTCCCGCCCCTGCTGGGAGTTGCGCCCCCCTTGCCCGCACCCCGATCTCGCCCGACCGCACGGCTCACGAAGGCCTCGCCGCCACCGGCGGTGGTCGTCCGCTCACCTTTCCCGTCCTCTCGCGAGCAAGACGGCTCCCCTCGCGCATCGTTCGCATCGCTTCCACTCACCCGCTCGCGGGGGCGCGATCTTCCATTTCCCGGTCGCGTGCGGCGAGGAGCTGACAACGGGTGAATGGGAGCACGCGCGGCGAAAACAACCGCATGTGGACGGACCCGGCGGAGCTCCGGATCCGCGATCCGAGAGATGGAAAGCAAAAAAGTGGCGCGCGTAGGCCCCACTCCCGCGGGCGCTTCGAGCCGTCGATCACCCGGTCCGGTGAGAGACGTTCGTCACTGAAAAAGCAGAGGGAGCAGAGAAGAACCGAGCTTCTCTGCTCCCGCTGTTTCGTCTGCCGAAATCCCGCCGTGGAGCCGACCGGCGGCTGGGGACGGGGGACTGGATGTCAGAGGTGCGCGACGATCTGGCCGAGGTCTTCGCGGAGCGCCTGGAGCACCCGCTCGCGGTGGGCGAAGAGGTAGAAGTGATCGCCCGGGAAGGTGCGCAGGCGGAAGCCGCCGGTGGTGTGGCGCTCCCAGGCGCGGGCCTCGTCCAGGCTCACCTTGCCGTCCTCGGTCCCCGTGCAGGCGGTGACCGGCGCGCGAATGGTGGCGCCGGGGGTGGGCGTGTACGTCTCGGTGAGCGCCAGGTCGGCGCGCATCACGGGGAGAAGGAGCTGCAGCAGCTCGGCGTGCTCCAGCAGCGGGGCGGGCATCCCGCCCAGCTCTTGCAGCCCGGCGATCAGCTCGTCGTCGCCCAGGCGGTGCAGGTCGGGCTGGCGGTTGGGCACGTCGGGGGCGCGGCGGCCGCTGGCGAACAGGTGCACGGGCGCGGGCGCGCCGGTGGCCTCGGCGTGGCGCGCCAGCTCGAAGCCGACCAGCGCGCCGATGCTGTGGCCGAACACGGCGTACGGCCGGTCGCTCCAGCGCGAGATCGCGCCGGCCAGCGCCTCCACCAGCGGCGCCATGCGATCGAACGGCGCCTCGCGCAGCCGGTTCTCGCGCCCGGGAAGCTGCACGGAGCACACCTCCACGGTGCTCGGGAACTCGTCGGCCCAGCCGCGGAAGGCCGAGGCACCGCCGCCGGCGTGGGCGAGGAGGAACAAGCGCAGCCGCGCCTCGGGACGGGGGCGCGGCTGCTGGATCCAGGGGTCCTTCACCGGGGTGGGGATCATGATGCAAACAGGGCATTCACCGTCCGGGGGCCGCGGCGGGGACCGCGGGCCGCCGGTCAGCGCGTGGGGCAGGTGCGGTTCCCCGAGCCCAGATAGCCGTTGCGTGCGCCGTCCACGTACCCGCCGTCGAGCGTGCTGGTCGTCATCACGATCCTCCGCGTGTGAGTGCGCTCGTTCCCCCGCGATCCTCCGCGGGAGAGAACGGGCGCGCCGGTGTGATTGGGGACGTCAAAGAAGGGCGGGTAGAGGAAGCCGCGCAAGCCATCCGGCAGCATTCCGCCATTACGATCCTTTCACTCTGGCTACAGCGTACAACTCCCTGCTCCTCTCGCGCCGAAGCGCTCCCACCCCCGATCCCCACGGGACATTCTCCGAACAACCACATCCTGGACGGTGGATCGGGCACCCGCTTCCGCTCCGATTCTCGGGTCGCATGGATCACGACGCGGGAGGCGGCGAACCGCCGGTCACCCCCCGGCCGCCGCGTTCGGCCACGGGATCGCGAGCGGAACGGACGAATGGGCTCGCCCAGCTTGATTCGGAGCCCGGTGCGCCCCCAGAATATCGCGGGAGTGAACGGCGGCGGATCTACCCCACGCAACGGCGGGAGAGCGGGATGGCGAAGTGCTGGCTGATGAAGAGCGAGCCCGAGGTCTTTTCGATCGACGACCTGGCGCGCGAGGGGACTACGTCGTGGGAGGGGGTGCGCAACTACCAGGCGCGCAACTTCATGCGGGACGAGATGCGGGTGGGCGACCGGGTGCTGTACTACCACAGCAACGCCGACCCCACGGGCGTGGCGGGGCTGGCGCGCGTGGCGCGCACCGGCTACCCCGACCCCACCGCCCGCGACGCCGCCAGCGACTACTTCGACCCGAAGGCCAGCGACGACGACCCGCGCTGGTACATGGTCGACCTCGAGTTCGAGGAGCGCTTCCCCCGCGTGGTCACCCTCGACGAGCTCCGCGCCACGCCGGGGCTGGAGAAGATGCTGGTGATCAACAAGAGCCGCCTCTCCGTGCAGCCCGTCACCGACGCGGAGTTCGCGATGGTGGCGAAGCTCGGCCGCGCGGGCTAGCCCCGCACGTCATGCGAAGCCCGCCCAGCGCACCGCCGCCCGTCACGGCCACCCAGGCACCCGTGGCCGTTTCCGTGTTCTCCGTGGCTCGCGCGAAGCGCCCCCTCGGTGCAGTTCGCCGTCGCGGCGGCCTCTCCTAGCCCGGCGCCCCCGGCAGCGAGAGGCGAGCCAGCGTCGGCTACGCCGCCATCTGGAAGTGCTCCCCGGTGGAGCCCTCGATGGCATCGACCACGGTGCGTGCCATCCGGTACTGCTCCTTGATGTTCTGCCAGTTCTCGCGGATGTACCCCTTCAGGTTGCGGCTGTCGCCGCTCATGCGGATCTCCATCTCCTCCTCGCAGCGCGCCCCCACCTCGCGGATGAACTCGAGCATCGCCTCGTGCTCCTGCCGCACGCGGTGCACCTTGATCATCTCCGAGCGGCTGGGGCGCGACGCGTCCTTGCTGTAGCCCAGGTTGGCCAGCGCGCGGCCGATGGCGCTGCTCTCGCAGTTCTCCAGATGGCTGGTGCGGTTCACGGGATTCTTTCCCTCCACCTCGCGCGCCCACCCCGAGGTGTACATGCGCCCCGTCACCTCGTCGGGGGTGCGGAACACGCGCGCCTCGAACACCACCTCGGGCCCCTCCTCGCGCACCAGGCGCGTCTGGATGCACCCGTTGGGAAAGTCGCGGTAGAAGGCGGCGATGCGCTCCTGCACGGGCGCGTACGATTCCAGGTCGAAGCTCATGACGCGTCACTCTCCTGCGTTCACCCGGGCGGCGCCCATGCCGCGCCGGCACCCATCATCTTACGGTTTATTTTCGGTTTTGCCGACGCGCCTGTCAAGCCTGTTGCCACGTCCGCGAGCAACTTGCACAGGGTTGACGAGTGCGACGGGGCCTCCGCTGATGACCGGCGTCTGCGCATGCCGAGGCAGCCCCCCTCGACCGGCCCTCCCCCGCGCTCCGCGGGGGGAGGGTGACGCTGCCGAGGTTCTGTCGCGCTTCGAAGACCTGTTTTACTTCGATCCTTCCGAGGCGCGAGCTGTGCTCCCCCTCCCCCGCGGAGCGCGGGGAGGGGGCCGCCGCGGCCGCGCCAACGCTTCTCTCCTGAAAGCGAAACCTTCCAGCGCGCCTCCCGACCCATCGCGGGAAATCAAAACTTCGATGCGATCCGCCTTCTACACGCCCTCGTCCAGCCCCTCGCCGAACACGTACCGCCGGCCGCGCCAGCTCAGCGTGCCCTGGCGGCCGCGGCGCAGCGAGTTGAGGAGGAGCGCGATCATCCAGAGGAGCCCGATCGGGTGCAGCACGATGCCGTTGCTGCTCTGGCGCAGGCGGATGGCGAGCGCGATGCGGATCAGGTGGTTCGCCGCGATGCCGATCAGCGAGGGCCACAGCAGGTCGGTGTACCCGCGGATCGCCTGCACCAGCCCCACGTAGGGCGCCAGCAGCACGAAGCCGTACAGCCCCAGCGACAGCAGGATCCCCAGCGCGCCGGGGCCGCGGTGGTACAGCATGCGGCTCAGCCCGCGCCACAGCTCCCAGCGGCTGTGGTACATCCGCCCGTGCGCCATCCGCGCGCCGTCGGCGTACACGGCGCGGCCGCCGGTGGCCTTGATCCGCCCGCACAGCCGCACGTCCGACGCCACCTCGCCCGCCACGCTCTTCCAGCCGCCGGCGCGCTCCAGCGCCTCGCGCCGCACGGCGATCATCTGCCCGTTGGCCACGCGCAGCCAGGGCGCGCGCGCCCACCACACCAGCGGCAGCGGAAGCCAGCACAGGTAGCTCAGGCTCAGCAGCGGCACCACCATCTGCTCGGTGAGGGTGCCGGTGCCCTGCAGCGGGAGCGCGCTGACGAAATCGGCCCGCGTCCGCTCCAGGATCGACCCCAGCCGGTTCAGGCACTCGGGCGTGACCACGGTGTCGGCGTCGAGGAAGACCAGCACGTCGCCGGTCGCGGCCTGGGCCAGCTCGTGGCAGGCGTGCGGCTTCCCCAGCCACCCCACGGGAAGCTCGCCCTGGCCGCGGATCAGGCGCAGGCCGGGCTCGGCGGCCGAGAGGCGCTCCAGCACGTCGCCGGTGGCATCGGTCGAGCCGTCGTCGTACACCAGCACCTCGTCGGGGCGCTGGTCGCCCGCCAGCACCGCGGCCACGCAGGGCATGATGCGCCGCGCCTCGTTGCGCGCGGGGATGCACACCGACACGCGCCCGGCCATCCGCCCCGAGGCGCGCCCCCGCGGCCACACCACCAGGTTGAAGAGCAGCATCCCCAGCGCCGCCAGCGAGGGCGCCGCCAGGAGCCAGAACCACGCGATCTCTTCGGGGGTGAACGTGATCATCCGCGGGGTGTGCGGGGAACGAGCGCGCGACCCGGCCGGAAGTCGGCCGTGGAAAGGATGCCGCCCCGCCGCCCGCTTGGAAAGGCCCGGCCGCGTTCACCCCACGCCAGAATACGGCCCTCCCGTTCGCGACCGGCGGAAAACTCCTCGTTTGGAGCCGCCATCCTCGCCCTCGAAGCTCGACAAAGCGTAGACATCGCGGAGATAAACAAAGCCTCGACACCCCGAAAAGGACCGAGACGATTTCACGAAAAAGAAAATCCATGCGCGCCGCATGTTTCCGGCGTGCCTCCCTTGCCCGCCGGTACGGACGCAAACGCTTGCGCGATTGGTGCCGTCCAGCAAAATTTCAGGATTCGAGCATGTATCGGCATCCATATGTCTCGGCGTGGTGGAAGGTGTCGCGGGAGGGTCGCGGGGGAGATGCGGGTGGACGGGTGGTCGTGACCGGAGCGGCATGCCGCGTCTAGGGGTGGTGTGCGGGTTTACGATAACACAGGCAAGTCCGGTTTCCAGATGAGCTACCGCATCAAGCGCGTCGCGCACCTCACGGGGATCAACCCCGCCACGCTGCGTGCGTGGGAGCGCCGATACAACCTGATCGCCCCCGGCCGCACGGACTCGGGGTACCGCGTGTACAGCGACGAAGACGTCGCCATGCTGGGGCGCATCAAGAAGCTGACCGACGAGGGGCTGACCATCGGCGAGGCGATCGCGCGGGTGCGGCGGGCCAGCACGCCGCTGCCGGCGCACGCCGCGGCGCCCGACCTGTCGGAGGTCGGCCGCCAGCTCCGCGACGCGCTCCTGCGCTTCGACCGGCAGGGCGCGCTGGCCGCGTACGAGCGGCTGTCGCACCTCGCCCCCGAGCGCCGCGCCGAGGAGGTGCTCCTCCCGGTGATGCGCGAGATCGGCGACCTCTGGCAGGACGGCGCCGCGGTGATCGCGCAGGAGCACTTCGCCAGCGGCTTCGTGCGCGAGAAGCTGGCCGCCATGATCAGCGAGACCGACACCGGCGTGGCTCCGGGCCCCGGGGCGGTGCTGGCGGGCCTCCCGGGCGACCCGCACGAGCTGGGGCTGATGGCGTGCGCGCTGCGGCTGGCGGCGGGCGGATGGAAGGTGGTGTACCTGGGCCCCAACGTCCCCTTCGAGGAGCTGCGCCGCGTGCTGAGCGAGGTGCGCCCCGCGCTGCTGTGCACCAGCACGGTGCTCCGCGCCGACGCGGGCGCCGTGCACCGCGCGGCCGAGATGCTGCGCTCCGTGGCCCCGCGCGAGACCTCGGTGGTGATCGGCGGCGCCGGCATCCCCGCCGAGGTGGAGCCCGTCGCCGGCGTGCGCTACGCCCGCACCATCGGCGACGTGCTCACCGCCAACTGACCGCGTCTTCGGCGGACGGGGTGCGATCGCCCCCGCCGGCTCCATGCCGGCGGGGGCGATCTTCGTTCGGGAGATGCGGATCCGGCGGATGGCATCGATGCGCATCATCCCGATCTCGAATCGCCCATCCGGGAACGGGCGGTTGAATCCGCTGCGACGACGGCCCGAAGTCCGCCTGCGCGCACTCCCTCGCCGGCGCCTCCGCGCCCCGGCGACCGCGACGAGGCGACGATGCCCGGCGACCAGCCTCGCGCGGTTTGCGAGGCTGATCGTGGTCGTCGCCGGGGCTTCCGGCCGCCGGGTGAAACCCGGCCCGTGATGAGCCACGCCCCCCGGACCGCGTCGCGGTCCGGGGACCAGACGGATGTGCCGCCATCGGCCCGCTCGCGCCCGGCGGAGGCGCCGGGCGCGGGGCCGCGCCTCAGCTACGGTTGGTGCCCGAACTGTACGGCGTCTGCACCTGGCCGTGGGCGCCGGGCTGAACGTCCGTGCCCGCCGCGTCCAACGCGGCGCGCGTGTCCTTCACCCTGGGGCCGCACGAGTCGATCGGCGGCACCGGGAGGGCCGGACCGGCGCACCCCTTCACTGTCGCCGGCTGCAGGGGCATGGCGGGCATGTGCGTGCCCGGCTTGGGGGTGATGATCGGCGGAACCGCCGCGGTGGGAGGTGTCATCCGCGGCGCGATGCATCCGCCCGACAGGTAGATGTCACGCGCGATGCGGAGCCCGAGCCCCACGCCGCCGATGTACTCGTCGCCCAGGTCGGGGACCAGGTTCCCCTCTTCGTCTTCCTGAAAATCGAACGCGTCGAAGATCCAGTGCACCCCCAGCAGCACGCGGCTGGTGGCGTTCTCGATGATCATCTCCCAGAGACCCTCGGGGAAGAAGCGGGTGTGCCGCGGCCGCACCGTGCCGTCCACGTCGCGGTTGGCGCCGTTGAACTCGTCGGAGACCAGGCAGCCGCGGAAGAGACCGTCCGGATTCTTGTCGTTCGGGTCCACGCCGTAGAACATTCGCGTCATATGCAGGGCGGCGGCGCCGAAGGTGGCGTGGCCCGATGGATACGCGGGGAAGTTCGGCGTGGAGTTCTTGGGCGGCGGCGTGCCGGCGGGCGCGTTCGTGTTCGGGGCTCCCAGCGGGAGCCACCCGGGGTCACCGTCGTTGAAGTTCACCTTCACGCCATAGGGCGCGGCCGGCCCCAGCTTCTCGTCGTGCTCGCGCACACCGAGCACGGGACGCCAGAAGTCGTGGCAGTACTTCTGCTCCCACGCCAGGATGCCCGCGTCACCGAGCGCGGCGTTCACCAGCGCGAACAAGCGGGCGTTCGCCCCCTCGTCGTTCCCCTGCTCCGCCGCCACCTTCCGCACGATGTGGTTGTAGAACCGCGGCGGAGTGCCCAGCCGGTTCGAGCCGTCGTATCCCCAGTAGATCGCTTGCAGCGTCTCTTCCGCCGTCCTGCGGCGGTCGAACAGGCCGTCGGGGAGCGTGGCGGTCAGATCGGGGCGGACCCCGCGCGCCCTCACGTCTCGCAGCGCCTGTATGTAGCGCGAATCGGTACCGTTGTCGAACGGCGGTCTGTGCAGCCCATGCCGCCGGGTGATGGCAAAGCCGCGGTTCTGCGCGCCATAGAACGGCGAGTTGAACCCCTGCGAGGGGTTGTCGGGATCGACGCGGTGCCGCCCGCGAGCCGCCGAGAACATGTAGCCGGCGTCCCGCGAGTCCATGTCGTTGCTGCGAATCTCCAGCAGCTTCTTCCCGACGCTCACGCCGAAGTCGAAGCTGGGGGTGTCGATGTCGAAGCAGCTCAGCTGCGCCTGGAAGTAATCCCGCTGTGCCTTGTACAGCCCCGAAAGCGTCGTGTACGCCGCGCCCGCGACCGCATCGCGGGCCGTTGCCGGCGGCGGGAGGGGCTGGGGCGGGTTCGGCGGCGGGTCCAGGTAGCGCGGGAACCCCGCGCTACCCACGATTCCCGCGTAGGCGTCGTACATCGCCAGGTGCACGATGGCGAGCGCACGCGAGGACAGCGTGGGCCCGTTCTGCTCGCGCTTGTCCGGGTCGCTGTGGCTGACGCGGTTGGCCTCCAGCGCCACCGCGTTCCAGAAGAGGATCGAGTCGGTCATTCGCGGCACCTTCCGTCATGAATGGGAACCACATGAAGCGCGCTCGTCCCGAGCGCGCGGCGAACATCAGAAGGGGGGGATCCGGCGGGAGCTCCCGGGTACCGAGCACCCTTGGGCCGGGCGATGCGTGCCGGTAAGAGCCCCGGAGGAACGGTTGGAAGCGAGCGAAGATTTTCCGCGTACCTCGTCGCGCCGTGGACGAGTCCGCGCAGCGCACGGTACATCTGCGCTCACAAGATGTCAATCGACATGAATCGGGGAGACCGGATCGAGTCCGGTCTCCCTGTTCCAGCTCAGGTGACGCGGGGGCGTTCACATCCTCAGAACGACTGCCCGAAGGTGAGGTACGCGCGGGGGTTCGGCCGCTGGCCGATCCCGTCGAGCGTCGAGGCGCGGGTGACGGGGACGGCGAAGCCCGCGCGCAGCTGCACCCCCAGGTTGAAGCCGAGGAGGACGTTGCCGCCGACCTCGGCGCCCACGGAGACCATCGGGTCGGCCCTGGGAAAGTAGGAGGCGAGCTCGGTTCCGCACTCCTCGGCGCACCACGCCGTGCCGGCGTCCACGAACGCCGTGCCCCAGGTCCTGTCGAGGAAGACGGGGACCAGCCCCACCCCGCGCTGCACCAGCAGCAGCGGGAAGCGCCACTCCAGCGTTCCCGCCATCACCCGGTCGCCGATCTGCGCGTCGTCGTCCCACCCGCGGACGAAGACGTCGCGCGTGTTGCTGAGGCCGAAGCTGGTCCCGAGCGGCGAGGCGAACGCGTCGCCGGTGACGCCGCCGGCGGTGAAGAGCGGCGTGCGCGAGCCGAAGTCCGCCGCGCCCACGCCGCGCACCGCCACCACGTGCCGCGCGTACCCCCACCCCCGGAAGCCGCGGTACGCCTGCGCCCGCCCCGTCACGCGGCTGTAGCCGCGCTTCACCTCCTCGCTCGGCAGCGCCTCCAGGTAGCGCCGCCCCTCCACCGAGGCCGCGGCGACCACCCCGTCCTGCGTGCTCACGGAATACGGGTAGGAACGCAGGGTGGAGGCGCCCAGGGTGACGATCCCGCCCACGTCGGCCGGCGGGTCCAGCAGCACGGTGCCGACGGGGTGAGCGGGGTCGCTCCAGGCGCGGACGCGGTCGCGCACGTTGGCACCCACGCTCACCCAGCCGTACGAGCGGAAGCGCGGACGCGCGAAGGTCGCCACCAGGCTGGCCGAGCGCTCGCGCTCTTCCAGCGTGTTCTCGATCGGCCCGCTGGGCCCGTTCACGGTGGAGGTGCCCAGCCCGTCCCAGTCCTGGAAGGCGGAGACGCCGATGGTGGGGTTCCCCAGCCCGCGCCAGAGGTAGCCGGCGCCGCCCTCGAAGCGCGCGTCGCGCGTGTACAGCTGCGCGTAGGCGCCCCACAGGTGCCGCTCGATCACGTCGTTGCCGCTGGTGGCCACGCCCAGCGCGGTGCCGAACACCGAGCTGCTGGCGATCGTCGGCTCCCAGTACGCCGGGAGCACCGAGCGCCACGCGTGGTACGGGCGTGAAGGCGCCTCCGTCATCCGCGCGGGCTCCGGCTGCGGCGCGGGGGCAACCGATGCGCGCACCGGCGGCGCCGGTCGCCAGGCCGCCGGATCGTACGGGATCCGGGCGACGTGCGCGCCGTCCGACCGGTAGTGCTGGAAGGCGATCCATCGCCCGTCCGGCGAGACGTCGGGCTGGAAGGCGCCGGTGAGCACGTTGGTGACCTGCATCATCCCCCCGCCCCGCGTGTCCCAGGCGTAGAGGTTGGAGATGCCGGTGCGGTCGGAGGAGAAGAGGAGGTAGCGCCCGTCCGGCGACCACGCGGGCGTCATGTCCACCGCGCGGTCGTCGGTCACCTGCGTCACCCCGCCGCCGGCGGGATCGAGGATCACCACGTCGTAGAAGCCGCCCTGCCGCCACCGCGCGATGGCGATGCGCGAGCCGTCGGGCGACCAGCGCGGGTCGCTCCAGTGCACGTCGAGCGAGGCGGCGGCCAGCGCGCGCGGCGCGGCGCCGGGCGCGTCGATCACCACCGGCACCGTGGTCCCCGGCGCGCTGCGGATGGCGGCGATCCGCCCGTCGCGCGCCAGGTCGGGCGCCAGGATGCGCGCGCCGCTGGTCAGCCGCTCGCGCCCCCCCGCCGCGTCGATGCGGAAGAGGTCCGAGTAGTCGCGATACGGGTCGCGCGCGTCGATCATCGAGGTGACCAGCGAGCGCCCGTCGGCCGCCCAGCTCGCCGCCGCGGCGGTGGTGCGCGAGGCCAGCGTCCGCTCGCGCCCATCCGCCTCGCGCACCCGCTGCTCGCGCTGGCCGCGCGCGGTGAACACGTCGTAGGCGAGGCGCGTCCCGTCGGGCGACCAGCGCGGGAACTCGGCCTCGTACCCGTCCCGCGTCAGGATCTCGGGCTCGGTGATCCCCTGGCGGCGCAGCGAGTCGGCCAGGGCGCGGTAGCGCGTCTCCAGCTGCGCGCGCCACTCGCCCCACGCGTGGGAGAAGGAGATGCCGTACGCCTCGTGCGCCGCGCGGTCGTTCAGGAAGGGGATCACCTGCCCGCCGTAGCGCCGCACGAACTCGCCCGCCGCCCGCTCGCCATGCGTCTCCGAGAGCCAGCTCAGGAACATCGACCCGTACACGTACCGCGTGTTCCCCCCGGGCCAGGCGGTGGGGTCGCCGCTGACGCGGTCGAGCGGGAAGAAGCGCCCCTCCAGGATGGCCGAGCGGAGCACCATCTCGTGGAAGGTGCCGCGCACGCGGCCGGCGCGGGTCAGCCGGCTCTCCAGGTAGGTGGCGAGCCCTTCCTTGGTCCAGTCGGGCGTGGTGGTGTGCGGAAACGACAGCGGCGCGCGGCCCAGCACCCGGCGCGGCAGGCGCGCCACCCCGCGCGCGTAGTCCAGGTGGAAGATGTGCGTCAGCTCGTGGGTGATCACCAGGTCCACCCAGTCGTCGTAGAAGGCGAGCGTGGGCTCGTCCACCGGCGGGTGCGCGAAGATGACCACGCGGTTGCGCGGGAACGGCGTGGCGAAGCCGTTGGCGAAATCCACGTTGTCGGTCACCACCAGGTCCACCCGCCCGCTCGGCGGGTGGACCAGCGCGGCGGTGATCTCGGCGTACGCCTCCTCGGCGCGGATCCCGGCGCGGCGCGCCAGCGGCTCCAGCCCCGGCGTGTAGTGCACGCGGAAGTGCGGGGTGGGGATCACCCGCCAGCGCGCGTCCGGCGGGATCTGCGCCCGCGCCGCCGCCGGCGCCAGCAGCGCGGCCGCGAGCGCCAGCAGCGCGAGGGAGCGGCGGCGGGATGGGGATGATGATGTCATAGGAGAGGCGGGCGATCGAAGCCTTGCAGATGCTTGTCGTACGACCAGATCACGACGCGCCGGCCGTGATTGAGATCGCACTGCTGGTGGAAGATCTTGATGATGGACAGATCGCCCAGCCCCATGCCGGCCGCGGCGTGTTCGGGAAACTCCGCGATCCAGCCGAGCACCTCGTCAGTATCCTGGAGGGGCGTGGGGGTGAACGGGATGGTGCCGTTGAAGGCCTTCTGCACCAGTTCCACGAATGCCCGCGCCACCTTCCGGCGCACCGTGCCATCCCCATTCTGCGCGATGTGGTTCCCCGTCTCGTAGATCACCGGGATCGGCAGGAGCAGCGCGTCGCCCGAGGCGAACGCCTCGCGCAGCTCTTCCGTGGCACGCGCGCTCTCCTGGTCGCGATTGGGAACGCGAAGGAGGTTGCAGAGAACGGATGTGTCGATGATCCGGATCGTCCCGGCCATCACCCGACGCGGGCCAGCAGCGAATCGAGCCAGGCCTCGCCCGCTTTCTGGCGCGCCTCGGGATCGGGCTGGTTCTTCACCATCCGCTCGAGGATCCCGCGCGTCATCAGCTCGCCCAGCGGTCCGCGCGCCACCAACTCGGGATAGTTCGCCAGCTCCTCCAGGCGAACCAGGCGGCTGTCGCCCTCCGCGGGGTCGCGGTAGCAATACACGATGTCCGGCGTCGCGTCGGCCGGAAGGGTGTCGACCAGGGCGGGATTGTGCGACGTGAGCAGCACCCGCAGCCCGCGCTCGGTGGCGATGCGCTCGATGTTCTCCAGCAGCATCCCGGCGCGGCTGGGGTGCACCCCGTTGTCGATCTCCTCGATCACCACCAGCGACCCCTCGGGCGCCGAGAGGAGCGCGGCCGCCACCGCCAGCACGCGCAGCGTGCCGTCGGAGAGCACCGGCGCGTCCCACGTCTGGCGCCGCCGCCGGCCGAACGCCTCGGTCAGCTGCAGCATCACCTCGTTCCGCGGCGTGCGAACGAAGGTGAGGTTGCGGAAGTTCTGCTCGGGAAGCTCGCGGATGAAGGCGAGCACGTCGTTCTTCTGCTGGCGCCGCTCGCACAGCTCGTACAGCACGCTCGAGAGGTTGGAGCCATCGCCCTTCAGCACGTTGTCCACGATGAAGCTGTACTGCCTCATCCGGGGCGGGTTGGGATCCAGGAAGAGGGTACTGGACAGCGCCGTGCGGAACTGCGTGGTGACGCGGGGAATGATCTCCTGCGACTTTACGTGTCCCGCGGAGAAGCGCGCCGGCGTGGTCAGCTGGCTCAGGACCGACTGCTCGTCGGTGGCGGGGACGATCCCGGGCCGCTTGACTCCGGTGCCAAACTTATGGTACTGCACCGTGATCTCATGGCTGAATTCACCTGCCGGTGCATGCACGCGGAAGAGCGGGGCCGATGCATCCGCGCTCGTCACCTCCTCGCTCACCACCCTCAACCCATCGTCCGCCACCCGAATCTCGATCTCGTACCGGTTCCACTCTGCGTCGTCCGTCTCGCAGCCGAGAGCGAACGAATCCTCGCCGAACCGCGTGAGGTTCTCGAGCGTGCCGCGGATCAGCTGGTCATCGCCCTGTACCGAGCTGACGATGTCGCTCAGGCGCCGCCCTTCGGCGAGCCACGAGAGGCAGCGGATGGCCTCGATGGCGTTGCTCTTCCCCGACGCGTTCGCGCCAAGCATCAGCGTGAGCGGAGCCACCGCGAGGCGGGCCTCACGGAAGCTCTTCCAGTTCTGGATGGAGATGCTGGTGATCACGGCTTTGGCGTTGGCGCGAAGATGCGTGCGATTCCGGCGTTTCTACAGGCTAACGTGCGAGGCGCATCCGGGGGAAGGCTTCATCGCGCCCGGCCGCGCAGGAACGCCTCGATCGCGCGCAGGTGGGCGCGGGCGATGCGCTCCTGCACGGCGGGGTCGCGGAGCGCGGCCTCCTGCTGGGGCACCATCAGGAAGCTGGTCTCGGTGAGGGTGCTGGGGAACCAGGTGCTCCGCACCAGCGCCAGGTCCGCCCGGGCGATCCCCAGGTCGCGCAGCCCCAGCTCGCCGGTCAGCTCGTGCTGCAGCAGCCGCGCGAGCTCCATCCCCTGCGGCGCGTTGTAGAACGCGGTGGTCCCGTTGTTGGTGAACGGGTTCACGCCGTCCGGGAAGGCGTTGTTGTGCACGCTCACCAGCAGCTCGGCGTTCGCGCGCTCGGCGGCCAGCGGGCGCGCGCCCAGCGCCACCGCCGCCGTGTCCGGCCGCGTCTCCAGCACGCGCGCCCCGGCCTCGCGCAGCATCCGCACCAGGCGTTTGGCGATGGCCAGGTTCGCCTCGGCCTCGGTCAGCCGCGTGGGGCCGATGGCGCCGCCCGGCGGGTGCCCCGCGTCCACCGCGATGAAGCGCCCCGCCAGCGGCCGCGCGGCGTCGATCCGCGGCGGCCGGCGCACGCGGATCACCAGCGTGCCCCCCGCATCGTAGAACGAGCGCCATCCCCACACCGGCTCCGCCGTCTCCAGCCGGGCGGTGAACACGCCGTCGCGCGGCTGGTCCCACTCCAGGTGGCGGACGAACGCGTCCTCGGGCCCGTAGTGCGCCCAGTTGGTGCGCGTCTGCGCGCCGAACACCTCCACCTCGATCGCGTTCCCCACCGCGTTCACGCGGAACGGGAGCCGGTCCGAGGTGCTGAGCCGCAGATCCACCCACTCCATCGATGGCACCACGCGCACGGTGCCGACCGTCGCCTCGCCCGCCGGCGTGCCGGCCGGGAGGAGGCGCAGGCTCTTCGCGTCGATCCAGACGGAGACGCCGCTCGCCAGCCGCGCGCGAAGGAAGCCCTCGCGCTCGCCGTCGATCACCAGCCGCGTGCCCACGGGGAAGAACCACTGGTACGGCGTGTTGCTCCCCGGGAGCGCCTGCGCGATCACCGTGCTGTCCGGCCGGTCGCCCGCGGCGATGGCCAGGCGCGTCTCGCCCGGGCGCAGCACGCCGATGGTGGCGGCCAGCGGCATCCGCAGCGTGTCGCGCCCGCGCGCCAGCTCGATCGTCGCGCGCCCCGCGCCCGCGGGCACCGGCGCCACCGTCGCGTTCGCCGCGCCGCCCGCCACCCCCGCGCGCGGCGCGAACGCCCCCGCGTACTCCGACGATTCGTGCGTGGCGCCCGACACGTCCTGCTGGAAGCCCGTCGCGCGCTCCGCCACCCGCCGCTCCACCAGCGGCACCGACGATCCGTCGGCCAGCATCAGCCGCGCGGTGGCGCCGGGGGTGGCGCGGACGCGCACCGTCACCGGCTCGGCCTCGCCCACCGTCAGCGCGCCGCCGGGTGTCACGCTCCCGGCGACGATCGCCAGCGGCCCGCCGGCGTCCGGTGGATCCTGCCGCACGGGAACGCGCACGGTGCGGCGGAGCTGCGCGCGCCGCGTTTCCCCGCCACTCGTCGCGGCGGCCTCCACCGTGTACACGCCATCCACCGGAACGGGGAGATAGCCCAGGAAGGCGCCGTTCGCCGCCACCTCCACCGGCTGGCGGTTGATGGTGAGCCGCGCCCGCCCCGTCCCCACGCTCCCGAAGATGAAGTTGCTGTCCGCCGTGGCCAGCTGCGCCCCCTCGTCCGGGTAGACGATGTCGATCGCCAGCGCCCCGTCGCGCGCCGGCACCGGCGGAAGCGAGCCGCGCTGGCCGCTCGGCGCGTCGTTGCCGGGGCCCGAGCCGGAGCGCGTGGCGGGATTGGTCGACGTGGTGGCGCAGGCTGCGATCAGGATGCCGGCGAGCGCGGCGGCGGGGCGTGGAAGGCGGTGCTGCATTCGGCCGGTGTCGGTGGAGATCAGGCGATGGATTCGCGGAAGCGTGCGCGATTCGTGTACCAGACTAGCGGCGTGTGCCGGGCGGCGCGAGACCATCTCCCGCCCGGCCGGCGCGCTCGCCGCGCGAACGGTCGTGCGGCCGCGCGCCGATCCCCGGGCGGATCGAACCGGCCAGCATCCGCGCACCGTATCGGAATGTCGCGAGACGATTGGACGATGACCCTCCCTCATCCACATCGTGCTCATTTGATCGGCATGGACAAAGTGGGAGCGGATGCAGTGCCGCATCCGCATCATCTACATTAAATTTCCGGAAGAGAATGCCATCCCCATGCCGCACCCTCTCGTGTGGCCGGATTCCGGCGCTCCGCACCGGCATTTCGAATCTCCCAACCGGAGGAGCTCCATGCCCCATCGCGATCGATCCATCCACCGCCGGCTCGGACTCGTGCTCCCGCTCCTCTGCGGCGCCGCGCTGGCGGCCTGCGGCGACCAGCAGCCCGTGGCGCCCCGCGGCGCGCCGGTGGTGCAGGGGCGCGCGCTCCAGACCTTCAACTGCAGCGCGAACGTCGCCGCCGGCGCGGTGAGCTGCACCACGGCGGGGATCGACGGCCGCGGCGTGCGCCTGGGCTCGGGGCAGATCCAGATGGCATCGAGCAACCTGACCAGCGACACCATCAACGGCATCATGGAGTTCGACGCCACGGTCAAGAACCTGATGATCGAGACGATCGGCTCGCCCGACGGCGTGATCCCGGACCCGGACGGCATCCAGATCTACTTCTCGGCGGGACCGACGGTCACCGGGGGCAGCGGCACGGTGTACGTCTCCAACGCCGACGGCACCGGCACCTTCACGGCGGCGAACCAGCCGTACTTCGCCTACCACGACATCCTGGCCACCAACCAGGTGTCCGCGGCCAGGCGGTGGCAGTTCACCTTCTCCCCCGGCGTCACCGCGTTCAACTTCAGCGTGCAGGCAGAGACCGACGTGCAGGACCTGCTGGTGATCAACGAGGTGCTGGCGAACCCCGGCGGTACCATCACCGACGCCAACGGCGAGTGGTTCGAGGTATACAACGCCGGCTCGCGCGCGGTGAACCTGCAGAACCTGGTGATCGCCGATTCGGCCGCGGCCGGCCGGCAGCCGTACCACGTGATCACCAGTTCCATCTCCGTCCCCTCGGGCGGCTACGTGGTGCTGGGCGCGAGCACCGACACCATCGCGAACGGCGGCGTGAAGGTGGACTACGCCTACGGCAGCGCGCTCGTGCTGGCCAACAGCCTGGATGCCATCAAGATCGCGCGCCCCTACGGCACCGACACCCTCACCATCGACCGCGTCGCCTACGCCAGCGCGGCGATCTCGGCCAAGAACGGCGTCAGCCGCGAGCTGATCAATCCCGCGCTCGACAACAGCAACGTCGACGGGAGCAACTGGGCCGACGCCAGCACCACCGCCGTCTACGGCCCCGGTGGCCGCGGCACGCCCAGGGCGCAGAACTCGGCCTACGTGCCGTGACGCCGGCATCACTCCACCGGCCGGGAGATCTGTCACGGACCTGATCCGTCGGCGCGGTACCGGCGGATCGATCCAAGGCAGAACACAGCGGGGGCGCCGGCATGTTCGGCGCCCCCGCTGTGCATCTACGTCGACCGATCCGTCCCGCCGCTCGCCGCCCGGCGCGAGGCTAGATCCGCTGGTTCGGCGCGATGTCCTCGGTCTCGCCCAGGCCGCCGACGGTCTCGTTGGCGGTCACCTCGCCCACGGCGCCGCGGACGCGGGCGGCGTTCCAGGGGGCGACCAGGGGGAGGAGGAGGATGCCGGGGACGGCCATCGCCACCGTGAGCAGGAAGAAGGTGGGCCACCCCACCACCTCGGCCAGCTTCCCGGCCGGCGCGGTCAGCCAGTCGCGGCCGAAGCCCATGAAGCTGCTGAGCAAGGCGTACTGCGTGGCGCTGAAGCGCGGCGTGACCAGGCTCATCATGTAGGCCACCAGCGCCGCGGTCCCCGTCCCCTGGAAGAAGTTCTCCAGGATCACGGCGGTCACCATCAGCGGCGTGCTCCCGGGGTGGTGCGAGAGGATGAAGTAGGTGACGTTCACCGCCGACTGCAGGATCCCGAACACCCAGAGCGAGCGCACCAGCCCGATCCGCGCCTGCGCGGCGCCGCCCACGATCACGCCCACGATGGTGGCGGCCAGCCCCATCACCCCCTGCACACCGCCGATCTGCGTCTGGCTGAAGCCGGCCTTCAGCAGGAAGGGGGTGGCCATGTTGTTCAGCGCCGCGTCGCCCACCTTGAACAGCACGATGAACAGCAGGATCGGCACGGCGCTCCGCCCGGCGCGGCGAAAGAACTCGCCGAACGGCATCACCACCGACTGGGCGAACGACGGCGCCTGGGTACGCATCGGCGGTTCGGGCGCCATCATCGTGCCGACGATGCCCACGGCCATCAGCGCCGCCATCACCCCGTACGTCTGCTTCCAGCCGATGCGGTCGGCCAGCATGAACGCGAGGCCGCCCGTCACGATCAGCGCCGCGCGGTAGCCGAGCACGCCGATCGCCGCGCCCGTCCCCAGCTCGCGCTCGCGGAGGACGTCGATCTTGTAGGCGTCGAAGGCGATGTCCTGCGTGGCGCTGAAGAAGGCGATCAGCACCGCGTTCACGGCCACGATCGCCAGGGCGTTGCGGGGGTCGTGCGTGGCCATCCAGGCGATGCTCGCCACCAGCAGCACCTGCGTCACCATCAGCCAGCCGCGGCGCCGGCCCAGGAAGGGGAACGGGAGCGCGTCCAGCAGCGGCGCCCAGATCCACTTGAAGGTGTACGGGCTGGCGACCAGCGAGAAGACGCCGATGGTGGCAAGGTCCACCTTCTCCAGCGTCATCCAGGCCATCAGGGCCTTGTTGGTCAGGTACAGCGGCAGCCCCGACCCGAAGCCCAGCAGCAGGATGGCGGCCATCCGGCGGCTGGCGAACACGTCCATCAGCGATGCGTTCCGCGGCTCTGGCAAGCGCGTCCCCTTCCGGCGGGAGTCGTTGAGATACGTCGATCAGGCGTGCGCGTGCTGCACCGACCTCACCTGCAACAGCATGTCCTGGGCGTGTTCGGCGCCGGGGCGCCGAACCGGGCTGCGCGCTGCGTAGGGCACGATACAACCGTGCCCAACGCAGCCGGGCCACCGGCGTCGCGCCCATCCATCTCCGCGGCGTCAGGGACTCGCGCCGGCGCGCCGCCGCCGTCCCGGCCCTCCGGGCGCGCATCCCTCACGCAAACCCTTGCGACACAAGGGCGTCCCTCGCCGGCCCGCGCAACCCATGGCGGTTGAAACCGCGGCTACGACGGCCCGAAGTCGCTCCGCGACTCCCTCGCCACCATCCCCGCGCGAATGCCGGCCCCACGCGCGAAGCTTTCCACCCCGGCCGCGCCGGCGCCCCGCTCCCTGCCCCAAATCCCCCAGCACCCAGCACCCAGCACCCAGCACCCAGCACGCCTTACCGATCCACCCCGCTCGTCAGCCCGGCGGCGCCACCGCTCTGGCCGAGGAGCCATGCGGCGACCGCCTCCTGCATGATCCCCTCGCCGCCCCAGGCGGCCAGCAGGTGGCGCGCGGTGGGGATCTCGTGGGCCAGCCGCGGGTGGCTGAACAGGAGCACCGTGGCGTCGGGCGCCTGGGCGGAGATCTCCTTCATGCGGGCCTGCGCGGCGGCGCTGATGCCGGGGCGGCCCTTCCAGGCGCGGATGTCGGAATAGAGCGTCACCAGCGGCGTGCCGGAATCGGACAGCTCCACGCCGGCCTGGCGCAGCGCCTCGGGAAAGGCGAGGCGCGGGTACGGCGGCCACGGCCCGCCCGCGTCGTCCTCGATCTCGATCAGCCGCACGGGGCCGGCGGGGAGCGCCGGGTGGCCGCGGCACACGCGCAGCGAGCGCATCCCCACCTCCAGCGCCCAGCGACGATCCGCGTCGGCCGCCACCACGCCGTCGCCCGGCCCCGCCACGCGCGCCGCGGCCCGGGCGATGCGGCGCAGGGCGTCCTCCACCCGCTCGCGGGTCAGGCGCCCGGCCTCCACGGCCGCGTACACGGCGGCGATCACGGCGTCCATGTCCTGCGGGTACAGCAGCACGTCGCACCCGGCGGCGATCGCCTGGATGGCGGCGGCGGCCTCGGTGGTGTCTTCGGTCAGCCCGTCCATGATCAGCGCGTCGGTCACCACCAGCCCGCCGAAGCCCATCTCCCCGCGCAGCAGGTCGCCCAGGATGCGCGCGCTGAGCGTGGCCGGGTTCTCCGCGTCCCACGCGGGGTAGACGACGTGCGCGGTCATCACCGAGTCCACCCCCGCCGTCACGCTGGCGCGGAAGGGGAGGAGGTCGATCTCCAGCGCCTCGCGCGGCTCGCGCACGGTGGGGCGCTCGATGTGCGAGTCGCCCACGGTGCGGCCGTGCCCGGGAAAGTGCTTGGCGCAGCTCAGGGCGCCGCCACGGGCGCACCCACGCACCCACGCGGCGACCTGCTCGGCCACCCCCTCGGGGCTGGTGCCGAACGAGCGCACGCCGATGATGGGGTTCTCGGGCTCCAGGTCCACGTCGGCCACGGGGGCGTAGATCCAGTTCACCCCCAGCGCCCGCGCCTCGCGTGCCGTCAGCTCGCCCGCGCGCTCGGCCACCGCCTGGTCGCCCAGCCAGCCGAGCGCGGCGGCAGGCGGCAGCGGCGTGGCGCCGCGGAACTGCTGCCCCGCACCGCGCTCCAGGTCGCTGGCGATCAGCAGCGGGTAGGGCGCGCGGCGGTGCAGCTCGTCGGTGAGCGCCTTCACCGCCGCCGCCTCGCCGCCGAAGAGGATGAACCCGCCCACGCCCAGCTCCAGCCCGCGCTCGATCGTCTCGCGGAACCCCTCGAAGCCGTTCTCCGCGCTCCACCGCAGCGCCGGCAGCAGCAGCCGCCCGATCTCCAACCGCTCAGTCATAACCAGAGTGCGAAAGTGCGAAGTGCGAAGTGCGAAAGTGCGAAAGTGCGTGCGTCACGAGCACGGGTGCCTCTCCTCGGTGCACGAGGCTGCCGCCGCGGGGGCCCTCACCCTGGCGGACCGGCGTCCCGCCCGGTCCGACCAGCCTGTCCCTCTCCCGTAAACAGCACGGGAGAGGGACCTGGGCTCGCTTCGCTCGCGGCTACGCCGGTGGTGGCATCGAGCCTCGATGCGTTCCAGCAGCCTCGCGGGAGTTTGCGAGGCTTCGTGCCGTTACTAGCCGGCGGCTTCAGCCGCTGGTGCACGAGGCCGGCGCCGCGGGGGACCTGGGCTCGCTTCGCTCGCGGCCACGCCAGTGATGGCATCGAGCCTCGATACGTTCCAGCAGCCTCGCGGCAGTTTGCGAGGCTTCCCGTAGTTGTAGCCGCGGCTTCAGCCGCCGTCTTTGCATCGCCCGAAGCGATGCAAAGACGGCGCCCCTCCTCCGCGGGGCGGGAGGAGGGGCGCGGGAGAGGGCGCGGTTCAGCGGCCGCGGGGGGCCTCGGGGCGGTCGCTGGGGCCGGGGAGCACGAAGGGGGTGACCCCGTCGCCGCGCAGCATGAAGCCCTCGTGGCCCTCGCCCACCACCATCGCGCGAACCGGCGTGGCGCCGCCCCAGCGGTCGCCGCGCGACACCGCCTGCAGCGTGCCGATCGCCTCGGGCGCGCCGCCGGCGAAGTCGGCACGCACCACCACGTACTGCTTCACCCCGGCGGGCGTAACCGCGCCCGGCGCCTCGCGCAGGAACACGAAGCGGTCGGTGAACGGCACCGGCCGCGGCGCCACCCCCGCGCCGATCGTCCGCGACGCGCCGCTCGCCAGGTCGCGCACCTGCACCTGCCCGTCCGCCTCGTACACCACCAGGCGGCGCTGCGGATCGAAGAAGGCGGGGACCACGTCGTTCACCACCAGCACCGAGGGGGCGACGGGAACCAGCGAGCGGCCGGGGACCTCCACCCAGAGCGCCCCCGTCCTGGTCCGCGCGGCGGTGTCGCGGCTCACGGGGTGGAAGACGATGCGCGGGATCGAGTCCTCGCCGAAGGTCCGCAGGTCGCCGCGCGCGTCGGCCTCGAGCGAGGCCCCGCGCGACTCGAAGAGCATCACCAGCTGGCGCGCCACGGTGCGCACCTGCGCGTTCTCCTCGCGGCGCAGCTGGGCGCGCACGTGGGCCACGTCGTCCACGTCCATCCCCTGCAGCGCGGCCAGGCGAACGCCGCTCGACGGGTCCTGCAGCGCCGCGCGCAGCACCTGCTTCACGAACGGGCTGTCGGCCGCGAAGCGCTGCAGGCCGGCGGCGGCGGCCTCGCGCAGCTCGTCGGTCCGGCTGCCGGTGAGCACGCCGCGCAGCTGCGTGGCCGCGCTCCGCCCGCTGCGGTCCGCCAGCAGCGTCACCGCGTTGATGCGCACCGGGAGCTTGGCCCGCGGGTTGTTGATGATGAACGCCAGCGCCTCGTCCAGCTCCGGGCCCATCACCTCCAGCCGGGCCCGCTGCCGGTAGTACGCGGGCGACGGCTCCTCCACGTTCAGCACGCGCGTGGCCTCCCACACCAGCCGCTGCAGCCCGTACTGCGGCGGCGGCGTGCGGCGGAACAGCCCCACGCACCCCGCCGTCAGCGCCAGCGCCGCCAGCAGGGCGGCCTGGCGCGCGAGGCGCGGCGCGGGGCGGTTTCGGGAGATGCGTGGCATGCGGATCAAGCAGGATCTCGGGTGCGGGCCGGCGCGCGCGCGCCGGGTGTGTACGAGCCCAGTACCCGGGGGCCGGCCGCGCCGGTGGCCTCGGGTACGTTCGCGGGGATGCCGCGCAGGTGCGCCCACGCCAGCAGCGCGAACGCGACCGCCTCCTTGGCGTCGGCGTCGATCCCCGCCTGGCCCGCGTCGATCACGGGAAGCGGGTCCAGCAGCGCGCGGATGCGCCCCATCAGCGTGGGGTTCCGCGCCCCGCCGCCGGTCACCACCACCTCGTCCACCCCGCGCGGCAGCAGCCAGCGCTCGTACGCCCCGGCGATGGTGCGCGCGGTGAGCTCGGTCAGCGTGGCGACCAGCTCCAGCCAGTCACGGTCGCCCTCGGGGCGCAGCGCCTCCACCATCCGCGCCACGAAGGGGCGGCCGAACTCCTCGCGCCCCGTGCTCTTGGGCGGCGCCGCCGCAAAGTAGGGGTGCCGCAGCAACTCCGCGAGGAGCGCCGCGTCCGCCACGCCGCGCGCCGCCAGGCGGCCGTCGCGGTCGAAGGTGGCGCGTCCATCCGTCGCAAGCTCTACCGCCGCATCGATCAGCGCGTTCCCCGGGCCGGTGTCGAAGGCGAACACCGGCCCGCCGCTCCCGCGCGGCGGCACCAGCGAGACGTTCGCGATCCCGCCGATGTTCTGCAGCGCGCGCCGCTTCCCATCGGCCGAGAAGAGGGCGCGGTCCACCCACGGCACCAGCGGCGCGCCCTGCCCTCCCGCCGCCACGTCGCGCGTGCGGAAGTCGCCGACCACGGCGATCCCCGTGCGCTCCGCGATCGTCGCCGCGTCACCCAGCTGCAGCGTGGCGCCGCGCCGCCCCTCCGCCGGCGGGCGGTGCCACACCGTCTGCCCGTGCGAGCCGACCGCGTCCACCGACCCCGGATCCACCTCCGCCTCGGCGCAGACGCGGAGGACGGCCTCGGCCAGCCACTCGCCGAGATCGGCGTGCAGGCCGCACAGCGCGTCGGCGGTCCCGGCCAGGATCCCCGCGTGGATCGCCTCGCGCCGCTCGGCGTCGTAGTCGAGCGTGATCGAGCGGATCACCCGCGCCGACACGTCGTGCTCGCCGGTGCCGTCCACCTCCACCAGCGCCGCGTCGATCCCGTCCAGCGAGGTGCCGGACATCAATCCCACGATCCGCATCATCCGAACACCGCCGCTCGGGGGATGAAGGGCGAGGCCGCCGGCATCACACGCCCGCTCCCCTGGCCGCCAAACGGATGGCGGCCAGCGTCTCGCCGTCGAGCGCGGCGGAGGCCTGGATCAATTGATAGGCGCTCACGCGGCCGTGCGGATGGACGTCGGCCTCCCATCCCCATACCTCCAGCCCGCGCCGCTGCACCGCGGCGAAGTTGCGGCCGCGCAGCCGGGCATAGCGGTCGTACAGGGCGCGCGGCTCGTCGGGGAGCACCTCGATGCGCGGCACCTCGTCGGCCGGGCGGCCGCCGGCGCGCATGGTCTCGAACGCGGACGCGGTCAGGTGCTCGTTCAGCACCAGCGCGCGCATCAGGTCGCAGACGCGCGTGCGTGCCTCGCCGGTGGCATCGGCCGCGTCGTCCAGCGCCAGGCGAAAGGCGCGCGGGCCGATCTCGTAGCGCACCAGCAGCTCCTCCCACTCCACCTCGCTCGGCGGGCGGACGAGATACACGGCGGGCGCGCTCATCGGCCGCGCTCGCCGCCCAGGATCTCGCCCAGCCGGCCGCCGGAGCGGCGCAGCAGCTCGGTGGCGTGCTCGAAATCGACCTCGCACCAGTGCATCACCATCGCCGTCTTCACGCTCCCTCCCGCGGCGGCCAGCAACGCTTCGGCCGAGGCACGGTCCAGGTCCAGCGTCTCCATCAGGATGCGCTCGCTGCGGTCCTGCAGCTTGAGGTTGGTGGCGCGCAGGTCCACCATCAGGTTGCCGTACACCTTTCCCAGCCGGATCATGGCACCGGTGCTGATCATGTTCAGCACCAGCTTGGTGGCCGTCCCCGCCTTCATCCGCGTGGAGCCGGTGACGACCTCGGGCCCCGGGAGCGGCGCGATCACCACGTCGTACACGGCCAGCATCCACTCGTCGGGCGGGGTGCAGAGGAGGAAGCCGGTGCGCGCGCCCTTCTGCTTGGCGCGGGTCAGCGCGCCGTGCACGTACGGCGTGGTCCCCGAGGCGGCGATCCCGAACACGAAGTCGTCGGCGGTGACGTTCATCTCGTCCATCATCCGCCCGCCCTCCTCGCGGCTGTCCTCCGCCCCCTCCACGGCCTTGAGCAGCGCGTCGTATCCGCCGGCGATCACCCCCTGCACCATCCGCGGATCGGTGCCGTAGGTGGGCGGCATCTCCGACGCGTCGAGCACGCCCAGGCGGCCGCTGGTCCCCGCGCCCACGTAGATCAGCCGCCCGCCGCGCCGGAACGCCGCCTCGGCGAGCTCCACCGCGCGCGCCACCTGCTCCAGCTGCGTGGCCACCGCCGGCGCGATGCGGTGGTCCTCGTCGTTGATCACCCGGACGATCTCCAGCGCCGACAACCGGTCGATGTCGCTGGTGGCGGGGTTGCGCTGCTCGGTGAGACGCGGGTCCAGCGGCTGCTTGTCGGTCATCACGCGGGAGAACTGTGAAACGGCGCGGCCCGGGCTGGAATCCATCCTCCACCCACCGCCGCCCCAACGTGCGGGATGCGTGGGGTGGATGCAAGGGCAGGTCCGGAGGGTGCGGAAGTGCTGGGTGCCGAAGTGCGAAAGTGCGAAAGTGCGAAAGTGCGAGAGTGCGGGGCGACTGCGTGGGCCGAAGCTTCGGCGCGCGCTGCCGGCACCGCGGGCGCTGCGTCGGGCGGCGCAGGTCGCAGGATGCGCCGACCCTCCCTCCCCTGCGGTTCGGGGAAGGGACAGGCAAGGCGGGCGCGACGGGTCGCGCCGCGTTGCCAGGGAGAGGGCTTCCCGCCGCGGGGGCGCACCGTCGCCCGTCTCGCGGCTGCTTCGCCGTGGAGGGTCATACGTTGCGGGGAGATACAAAGCTGAAGGCCCGGAGCCGGGGAGGCTCCGGGCCTTCATGTCGGGGGTCGGGCAGCGCCGAGGGCGTCGGGGGCGGGAGGGGTGCTGCGGTCGTGAGGAGGGGTGGTAATGCGGATTCTGGTTTGATACTGCCAGGTTCGCTGAAGCGCTGTCCCCCCGTTGGCTTCGGCCATCCATATGGGCAACTGCGGGGCCACGTCGGCACGCAAATGCATCGCGTTGCGCATCAAATACTTAGCTTTTGAAGAGCAACAAAAACGGACGAGCCTGCTGGGTCGCGGGGCGGACACGTGGGGCAGCGCTGTCCCACGGTGTGGGGCGGCATGTGGAGGATGGCCCCATCGGTGGCGCCAGCGGCACCGATCCGCCCACCCTCGCCGCGGGGTTCGGGGGCAAGCGGGTCTCGGCGGCGGGTGCCGGCAGGACGTGGCCGATTGTGGGGTGGAATCCGGGTCCCGGCGGTCCGGCGACGATCCCGGAATCACGCCGCGCCCGGTCCTGGCGGACGTCGCGCCTGGCCCGCATGCGGACGGATTCGAGTGGCCGATCATCTCCCGGACGCGGTGGAGGTGGAGCGGGGATGGCGGCGCGGTGTATCTTGATGCCATCGTTCTCGTTCGTGTGGAATCTTGGTCCTGGGTGGGTTTTCCGATGGCGAAGAAGTATGGGATCCGGGAGGTGTTCGCGACGCTGCAGGGGGAAGGGGCGCAGGCGGGCACGCCCTCCGTCTTCCTCCGCTTCGCGGGGTGCAACCTGGGGTACGACGTGTGCCCCTGGTGCGACACCGACTGGGTGAAGGCGGTCTACAGCGAAGAGGTGGAGGGCACGCTCGCCCTCGTCCGCGCCGCGGCGGAGGAAGGGTTCGGCGGCGAGAAGCCGGGGCTGCTCCTCGTCGCCACCGGCGGCGAGCCCAGCCTGCAGCTGGACCGGCCGCTGAGCGACGCGCTGCGGGCGCGCGGCTACCGCATCAGCATGGAATCCAACGGCTCGCGGCCGGTGGACCGCTCGCTGGTGGACTGGCTCACCGTGTCGCCCAAGCAGCCCACCTTCGCGCAGAAGGAGGGCGACGAGCTGAAGGTGCTCTTCACCGGCGCCTCCGCGCCCGGCATCACCCCCACGGTCGATGCGGTCCGGCGGCTGGCCGAGGGGACGAACTTCCGCAACTACTTCCTGCAGGCGGTCGACATTCCCACCAACGGCGGCCCCAACTACGACGAGGCGATCCGCGCCGTGATGGAGCTCGGACCGCCCTGGCGGCTCTCCGTGCAGACGCACAAGGTCACGGGAATTCCCTGAACAGCGGTGCTGGGTGCTGGGTGCTGGGTGCTGGGTGCTGGGTGCGTTGGTGGATTTTATCGATCGAGCGGCATCCCGCCGGATCCGTCGGCGCGACGCGTGTGGTATCTGCCGATGATGGGCGCGCGGCGGACCGCTCGATCTGGCCGCCACCGCGTGCGTCATCGAACTCTCGATCATTCTCGTTCGCCGCGAGGCCGTTGCGCGCTTTCTACACGGACCGCTTCGTTCTGCCGCTGCCGCCGGGGCACCGCTTCCCGATGGTGAAGTACAGCCGCGTGCGCGAGCGCTGCCTGGCCGAGGGGGTGATCGCGCCGGCCGAGATGCTGGAGCCGCCCGCCGCCACCTGGGATGAGCTGGCCCTGGCGCACGACCGCGGCTACATCGAGGCGGTGCGCGATGGCGTGCTCCCGCCGCTGGCCCAGCGGCGCATCGGCTTTCCGTGGAGCGCGGAGATGGTCGAGCGCTCGCGCCGCTCGTCGGGCGCGTCGATCGTGGCGGCGCGCGCGGCGCTGGACGAGGCGGCGGAGCGCGGCTGGGGCGTGGCGGCGAACCTGGCCGGCGGCACGCACCACGCCGGACCGGACTTCGGCGAGGGGTTCTGCGTGTTCAACGACGCGGCGGTCACCGCGCGCGTGCTGCAGCGCGAGGGCCGGGTGAGCCGCGTCGCCGTGGTCGATTGCGACGTGCACCAGGGGAACGGCACCGCCGCGATCTTCGCGCGCGACCCATCCGTCTTCACCTTCTCCATCCACGGCGCGCGCAACTTTCCCTTCCGCAAGGAGCGCAGCTCGCTCGACGTGGAGCTCCCCGACGGCGCGGACGACGACGTCTTCCTCAGCGCCCTCGAGCTCCATCTCCCCGATGCGCTCGACGGCTTCCGCCCCGAGCTCGCCATCTACCTGGCCGGCGCCGACCCGTGGAAGGACGACCGCTTCGGGCGTTTGGGGATGACGAAGGAAGGGCTCGCCGAGCGCGACCGCTTCGTCCTCGCCCTCCTCCGCGACCGCGGCATCCCCACCGCCATCGCCATGGCCGGCGGCTACGCCCGCGACACCGAAGACACCGTCGACATCCACGTCACCACCCTCCGCACCGCCGCCCGGATGTGGGCCGATCTCCACGCCGCGTCTCGATGACGCCCAGCCGGCGCCGCGCGAGCCCTCACCCTGGCGGGCCGGCGTCCCGCCGGTCCTGGCCAGCCTGTCCCTTTCCCGTGAACAGCACGGGAGAGGGACCGGGGCTCGCTCCGCTCGCGGCCACGTCGAGGGTGGCCGTACGCATCGGTGCGGACCAGAAGCCTCGCGCGGTTTGCGAGGCTTCGTGCCCTTCCTGGCCGACGGCTTCAGCCGCTGGAGCCCGCCTCTCGATCGAATAGCCTCGCGGCAGTTGGCGAGGCTTCGTGCCGTTCCAGGGTGGCTTCAGCCGCTGGGATGGGAACCGGCGAAGCGCCGCTCCACCCGTTGCCGCAACGAAAAGCCTCGCGGCGGTTTGCGAGGCTTCCCGTGTTTGTTGCCGTGGCTTCCAGCCGCCCGGTGCGATGGCTGCCGATGCGCGGGTCCTCGCCGCTGACCCGTTCGCTGCGTTCCCCCGCCCATCGCCGACCCGCCGCCGACCCGCCGCCGACCCGCCGCCGACCCGCCGCTGACCCGCC
>Ga0247773_1000055_pt1 | contig 49374 bp, 40 predicted proteins | sample UWRJL092311B6_FD_179934 | JGI IMG/M metagenome (GOLD analysis project Ga0247773, IMG submission 179934) | Plant litter microbial communities from Arlington Agricultural Research Station in Wisconsin, United States - UWRJ-L092-311B-6 | ecosystem: Environmental > Terrestrial > Plant litter >... | reverse complement strand
AGCTGGCTGGCGCCGGGCTCGCGGTCCACCACGATGGTGTCGCCGTCGTCGAACTCGCCCTCCAGCACGCGGATGGCCAGCGGGTTCTGCACCAGCCGCTGGATCGAGCGCTTCAGCGGCCGCGCCCCGTAGGCCGGGTCGTAGCCTTCCTCCGCGATCAGCTCCTTGGCGGCGTCGGTGAGCCGCAGGGTGATCTTGCGCTCGGCCAGCAGCGTTTCCAGGCGGCGCAGCTGCAGGTCCACGATCGTCTTGAGCTGCGGGCGGCCCAGGGGCGCGAACACGATGGTCTCGTCCACCCGGTTCAGGAACTCGGGGCGGAAGTGGCGCCGCATCTCGCCCAGCACCTGCTTCTCCACCGCCTCGCGCGTGGCGGGGTCGGCCAGCCGCCCGGCCTGCTCCAGGATCATCATGCTGCCGATGTTGCTGGTCATGATGATCACCGTGTTGCGGAAGTTCACCGTGCGCCCCTGGCTGTCGGTCACCCGGCCGTCGTCCAGGATCTGCAGCAGCACGTTGAACACGTCGGGGTGCGCCTTCTCGATCTCGTCGAAGAGCACCACGCTGTACGGCCGCCGCCGCACCGCCTCGGTGAGCTGGCCGCCCTCCTCGTAGCCCACGTACCCCGGGGGCGCGCCGATCAGCCGGCTCACCGCGTGCTTCTCCATGTACTCCGACATGTCGATGCGCACCATCGCATCCTCGTCGTCGAACAGGAACTCGGCCAGCGCGCGCGCCGTTTCCGTCTTCCCCACGCCCGTGGGGCCCAGGAAGATGAAGGAGCCGATCGGCCGGTTGGGGTCCTGCATCCCCGCGCGCGAACGGCGCACGGCGTTGGCCACGGCTTCCGTCGCCTCGGGCTGGCCGATCACGCGCTCGTTGAGGTGCTGGTCGAGCCGCGCCAGCCGCTCGCGGTCGCTCTGCAGCATGCGGGAGACGGGGATGCCCGTCCACCGCGCCACCACCTCGGCGATGTCGTCGGCGTCCACCTCTTCCTTGAGGAACTTGCTCTTCTTCTGCAGCTCGGCCAGGTGCGCGTCGCTCTCGCCGATCTCCTTCTGCAGCGCGGGGATGGTGCCGTACTGCAGCTCGGCGGCGCGGTTCAGGTCGCCGGTGCGCTGGGCGCGGTCGAGCTCCACCTTCAGCTCGTCCAGCTTTTCCTTGCGCCCGCGGATCTGCTGGATGGCGGCCTTCTCGCTCTGCCACTGCGCCTTCATCCCGCTGCTCCGCTCGCGCAGGTTGGCCAGCTCGCCCTCCAGCCGCTGCAGCCGCTCCTTCGATTCCGGATCCGACTCGCGCGAGAGCGCCTGCCGCTCGATCTCGAGCTGCATGATGCGGCGCTCCACCTCGTCGATCTCCTGCGGCATGCTGTCGATCTCGATGCGCAGCCGGCTGGCGGCCTCGTCGATCAGGTCGATGGCCTTGTCGGGGAGGAAGCGGTCGCCGATGTAGCGGTTGCTGAGCGACGCCGCGGCCACGATGGCCGGGTCGGTAATGCGCACCCCGTGGTGCACCTCGTAGCGCTCCTTGAGCCCGCGCAGGATGGCGATGGTGTCTTCCACGTTGGGCTCGCCCACGTACACCTGCTGGAAGCGCCGCTCCAGCGCCGCGTCCTTCTCGATATTGGTGCGGTACTCGTCGAGCGTGGTGGCGCCCACCACGCGCAGCTCGCCGCGGGCCAGCGCCGGCTTCAGCATGTTGCCGGCGTCGGGGCTGCCCTCGGTCTTCCCGGCGCCCACGATGGTGTGCAGCTCGTCGATGAACACGATGAACTTGCCGTCGGAGCTGGTGAGCTCCTTGAGCACCGACTTCAGCCGCTCCTCGAACTCGCCGCGGTACTTGGCGCCGGCCAGCATGGCGGTGATGTCGAGCGACACCAGCGTCTTGTCCCGCAAGCCCTCGGGCACGTCGCCGTGCACGATGCGCTGGGCCAGCCCCTCCACGATGGCCGTCTTCCCCACCCCGGGCTCGCCGATCAGCACGGGGTTGTTCTTCGTCCGTCGCGAAAGCACCTGGATCACGCGGCGGATCTCCTCGTCGCGGCCGATCACGGGGTCGAGCTTGCCGCGGCGGGCTCGCTCGGTGAGGTCCACCGAGAAGCGCTGCAGCGCCTGGTACTTGTCCTCGGGGTTCTGGTCGGTCACGTGGTGGGCGCCGCGCACCTGCTCCAGCGCTTCCAGCAGCGTCTTGCGGGCGGCGCCCTGCGCGCGCAGCAGGTCGCGCACCGACGAGCCCTTCTCGGCCAAGGCCAGCAGCAGGTGCTCGGTGGAGACGTACTCGTCCTTGAGCTCGCGCGCCTCGTGCTCGGCCTGGTCGAGCACGGCGTTCAGCTCGCGCGAGATGTGCGGCGAGGCGCCGCTCTGCCGGGGCAGGCGCGCGGCCGCGGCGTCGGCGTCGGCGGTGAGGCGGGCCACGTTCACGCCCACCTTCTGCAGGATGGGCACGACGATTCCCTGCTCCTGCTCGAGCAGCGCCTGCAGCAGGTGCAGGTCTTCGATCTGCGGGTTGCCGGCACGCTGGGCGCGGCTCATCGCGTCCTGCAGCGCCTCGCCCGACTTTACGGTAAGACGATCGGGATTGATCATCGGGGATCCCTCCGGAAACGGGTCGAACTCTCGAAATTCATCGCGCCCGGGATGCCGCTCGTCTCCCGCTGGAAGACGCGGACCACAGCCGTCACATCGGACGGATGCGCCGGGCGCCGCTGCATTGTGGAAAAGCGACTTCCGTGCCCGGAAAACCTTGCCAAATCGTCAGATATGAGTGATCGAACCCGCCGCCCGGGCAGGAGGTTCGCGACGGAGTGGCGGACCCCCGATGCGTGGATGGTTGCTCGACCGATTCCGGTTCCGGTAGCTGCATCCGGGGAGGCTTGACGGACCTCCGCATGCGTTTACATAGTTTCGGTCAGTTTAGACTCCATCCACCACCCTTCTCAAAGGAGACGACGGTGCGCAAGCCACTGGACCCCTCGGAGCTCGACGTCGATACGTTTCGCATCGAGCCGCAGCCGTCATCGCTGATGCTCCCTCCGACCTACCACGACACCGTGCTGCGCGACACCGAGTGGCTGTCGTGCGGCGGCACGTGCGGAACCTGCGGGGGAACGGACTGCTGGGCCTGAAACCCATCCCGGTCGAAGAAACGAGCCCCGCTTCACCGCGGGGCTCGTCGTTTTCGTGCGTGCCACGTTCCGACCGATCCCGGCCAGTTCGCGTCGTCCCACCGCGAGCGACGAACTGCCCGAGACGTGGCCTCGTGCTAGCTCAGCTTCTCCAGCATCCCCCGTAGATCGACCTGCTCCGTGGCGGTCAGCCGGGCCAGGCGCAACCCGAACGCCTGAGCCAGGATCGCCATCCCCGCGGCCAGCACCTCGCGCCCGGGCTCCGTCACGTGCAGCCGGTGGCGGCGCAGGTCGGCCGGGTCGATCTCGCGGCGCACCAGGCCGGCGGCCTGCAGCCGCTTGAGGTTGGCCGTCACCGTGGGCCGCGGCATGCACAGGTGGTCGGCCAGGTCGGCGGGGTACAGGCGCTCGTCGATCTCGGCCAGCACGAACAGCTCCTTGATCTCCAGCCCCAGCGCGGCGAGCTCGGGCGCGATGCCGGCGAGCACCGACATCGTCATCCGGTAGTTCAGCGACCAGAGGATCGCGGGATCGATGGGTTCCATGGACCTTGCCGTGAATGTAGTTCCATCTTAAACTAGCGACAGATGGAATCAGTTGCTACGGACGTCCACCACTTCGGGGGGAGCACGCATGAGTCTCGACCACTACGTGACGCTGGGCCGCTCGGGCCTGCGCGTCAGCCCGCTCTGCCTTGGCGCGATGACCTTCGGCGAGGACCTGGGCTGGGGCTCCAGCGTGGAGGAATCGCAGCGGATCATCGACCGGTACGTCGAACGGGGCGGCAACTTCATCGACACGGCCAACTTCTACACCAAGAGCCACTCGGAGAAGATCATCGGTGACCACGTCGGGCGCCACCCCGCGCGGCGCGACCGGCTGGTGCTCGCCACCAAGTTCAGCGGCAACCTCTACCCCGGCGACCCCAACGCCGGCGGCTCGGGGCGCAAGGCGATCATCGATTCGCTGGAGAACAGCCTGCGCCGCCTGCAGACCGACTACGTCGACCTGTACTGGCTGCACAACTGGGACGTGAACACGCCGATCGAAGAGACGATGGCGACGCTGGACACCCTGGTGCAGGCCGGCAAGGTGCGCTACATCGGCGTGTCCGACACGCCGGCGTGGAAGATCGCGCAGGCCAACGTGATGGCGCACTTCCGCGGGTGGTCGCCGTTCATCGGGCTGCAGATCGAGTATTCGCTGCTGGAGCGCACGGTGGAGCAGGAACTGGTGCCGATGGCGCTGGAGCTGGGGCTGGGGACCACGCCTTGGTCGCCGCTCAAGAGCGGCGTGCTGAGCGGCAAGTACACGCGCGACGACCCCGACTCGGCCCAGCAGCAGGGCCGCGGGTTCGCCGCGGGGTTCCTGGACGAGAAGGCGTATTCGGTGATCGACGCGTTGCGGGAGATCGCACAGGCGCACGACAGCACGGTGGCGCGGGTGGCGCTGGCGTGGGTGCGCGCGCAGCCGGGTGTGACCTCCACCATCATCGGCGCGCGGCGGCTGGAGCAGCTCGACGACAACCTCCGTTCGCTGGAGGTGACGCTGACCGCCGACGAGCTCGCGCGGCTGGACGAGCTCACCCGGCCCACGTTCGGCTTCCCGCAGAGCATGCAGCCGATGTTCCCGAGCATCCACAACGGCGGGACGACGGTGAACGGCGTGTATGCGGAACCCACCTCGTTCGGGGTCCAGCCCGGCGACACGCCGTACTGATACCGAATCCGGCTAAAGACCTTGGCTCACGCAGAGGACGCAGGGGTCGCAGAGGAGAATCGGTTTCTCTGCGACCCCTGCGTGAGCCATCGGTTCAGGCTTCGTCCACGATTCACGCGGATCCGGTATGAGCGGCGCTGTCGAAGAGAGAATCGACCGGGCCCAGAGATCTTTCCCAACCTGGTGTCGTTCTGCAGTCCATCACCCAACCCTGCCGCTCGCCCCTCACGATCGCAGCAGCGTCGCGTTCCGCAGCGGGAGCGGAGATCCGCGTGCCCGTAAAAGCAGCAGCGCGGCAGAAACCTTCTGCCGCGCTGCCGCGTTCCTTCGCCGAGGACTGCTCCCGAATCAGTACGCGGCGGCGCCGACGAGCTGGTCGTTGCAGTACATGTCGCACGAGCCGAAGCACGAACAGATCATCGGCGGCGCCGACATCTCGGGCTGCTGCGCCATCAGCTCGGCGGTGCCGCCGGTGCTGAACGAGGTGACTTCGAGGTTGCTGGGATCGAGCTGGGCCATGGGAGTGTCCTTGCGAGAGAGAGTTGAGTGCAGGGGGGCGTGTGGAGAGCGGCCACAACACCGTCCGCGCGCCATTCCGGCCGGGCATCCGCAAACGTCCCTCGCCCGCTCGCCCGATGCGGCGGGATGAGGACGAAACAGTCTGCGGATATCGGAGGGAATGGCTGAACGGGCGGGCGCCTGGCTTGATCTCCGCCACGAATCTACCGGAGATCGCCGGAGAAGCAAAGTGAGTCGCGTAAGGTGGATCGAATACGGCCATGCTGTTCCGGCCGCCGCTCGGCTTCGGACAAGAGATCCGAAGGATGACGTCGTCCCACCCATCCGACGCGCGGAGAAATGCCGAGGGCGGGCATCAGGGCCCGCCCTCGGCGTCTACTTCGCGAACGGAGCCGCCTGCTTCACGGCCCCAGCAGGATCGCGTTCAGCAGCAGCGGCTGGCTGCTGCGCCAGAACAGGCGGAAGAGCGGGTCGTCGGCGAAGAGGACCACGCTGCCGCGCCCCATCTCCTTGGTCACCAGCCACCCGCCCTGCCCCAGCCGCCGCAGGTTCTCGGGGCTGATCACCCCCGACAGCCGCTGCGGCGCGGCGCCGAAGTAGGCCACCGTCTCGATCCCCTCGCCCGGCTCGAACACCAGCGAGCCCTGGTGCAGCACGAAGGTCTGCGCGGGGTTCGCATCCTGCCCGGCGCCGAAGGCCAGCGGGTGCGCGGGGTCGAGCGTGACCGACGCGATGATTCCCGGCACCTCCTGGCGGAACTCCTGCCGCTCGCGCTCCTCGCGCCCCGCCAGGTAGCGCGAGCGCGCGGCGCTGTCCTTCGCCGCCTCGCGCACCTTGATCTCGGCGGTGGCGGCGAAGGCCTCGGCGCCGCCGGCCAGGGCCACCACCCGGCCGCCGCGCTGCACGAACTGCTTCAGCGCCTCCTCGGCGCCGCGGAGGGCGCGGGGGCTGGCGTCGGGGATCACCACCACGTCGTACACGCTCAGGTCGGCGCCCGCCAGCGCGCTGCCGTCCATGGCGTCGAAGTTCATCCCCAGCTGCTGGTCCATGAAGAACCAGAGCGCGCCGAACGACGACGGGTCGACCCCGTCGCCCGAGACCACGGCCACGCGCGGGCGCTTGACCGCGCGCACGTTCTCGCTCCCCAGGTCGATCCCGTCCTCGCTGTGGCCGGTGGAGACGGAGGAAGCGTAGGCGCCCAGCCCCGTGCGCGTGGCCCGCGCCTGCAGCGAGTCGTTGCCGCGCGCGGGGATGAACCAGGTGCCCGCCGGCCAGCGCCGCCCGCCGAAGGTGGCCGGCTTGCTCAGCACCCGCGCCCGGCCGCCCGCGTCCAGGAAGCGCATCACCGCGCCCGTCTGCTCGGCGCCGGGGAGAACCAGGTAGCCGTAGGCGGCGACGGGGGCGTTCACGTTCCCGGGCTCGGCCGCGGCCGCGGGCACCGGGCTCCAGCCGCCGCCCTGCCCGGGGTTGACGCGGTAGGCCGCCACGCCGTAGGCATACGGCAGCGACCAGGCGCTGATGTCGTACGAAAAGCTGGCGCGCAGCGGCGTCTCCTGCTGCAGCAGCGTGACCGCCAGCCGCCCCAGGCGCTGCCTGGCCCGCACGCGGTAGGTGCCCGCGGGGAACTGCGAGCGCTGCGGGAAGCCCGGGTAGGCCCGCGCCCCCGCGCCGAAGCCGCCGTTCGCGCGCTCCACCTCGATCCCCTGCATCCGCAGGTGCGCCACCAGCGCCTGCACGCGCGTGGGGTCAGTTCCGGGGACGAGGAGGAAGTCCTGCTCGCCGGCGCCGGCGGTGCGCGCGGCGCTGGCGTAGTCGGCCAGCAGCTGGCTCTTCCCCGCGGCCGTCGCGCGGAGCGTGGCCTCGCCGCTGGCCCAGTGGTGCATCGCCCGCTCGCGCAGGGTGAGCGTGTCGCCGTCGCTGCGGGTCACGGCCTGGCCGGCGGCGCCGTGGCCGGCCTGCTCGTAGGTCATCCCGATGGCGCCGGTGAGCGAGGGCCAGCTGTCGCCGTAGCCGGGGTAGAAGAGGTCGAACTCCTCGGCGGTGTAGTAGCTCCACCCCTGCCGGTCGAACGCCTGCGCGTTGGCCTGGCCGAAGCGGCGCCCCCACTTCAGCACGTAGTCGGGGTAGATGGGGTTGATGGGGGCGGTGGCGGGGAAGAAGAAGTACGACGAGTTGTACCCCATCTCGTGGAAGTCCACGTGCACCTGCGGGTTCCAGCGCCACCAGGTGGCCAGGCGCTGCCGCGTCTCGCGCTGGGTGCCCCAGCTCCAGTCGCGGTTCAGGTCGAAGAGGTAGTGGTTGTAGCGCCCGCCCGGCCACGGCTCGCGGTGCTCGCGGCTCTGCGGGTCGGGGTTGGGGCGCTCGCCGCGCACCGAGCGGAACCAGTTCACGTAGCGGTCGCGCCCGTCGGGGTTGGTCACGGGGTCGATGATCACCACCACGCTGTCCAGCACGCCGCGCACGTCGGCCGCGCCGCGCGCCAGGTCCCACGCCGTCCACAGCGCCGCTTCGCTGGACGAGCTCTCGTTGCCGTGCACGCCGTAGCTGAAGTAGACCACCGCCGGGTTGCCCGACGCCACCTGCGCGGCTCGCGCCACGCTCGTCTCCGGGCGGGTGAGCTCGGCGTTGGCGGCGAGCACGGCGTCCAGCCGCTGCATCACGTCGGGCCGGGCGACCACCAGCTGGAAGAGCTCGCGCCCTTCGTACGTCTGTCCGTAGGGCTGGTAGCGCACCCGGTCGGGCGCGGCGGCGGCAAGGGCGCGGGCGTACTGCTGCACCCCCGAGTACGGGGTGAAGCGCTCGCCCAGCGCGTAGCCCAGCACCTGCTCGGGGCTGGGCGGCGCCTGCTGCGCGGCGGCGGAAACCGCGGCGAACAGCGCCGGGACGAGCGCCGCGGCGCGGGGAATGAGGCTGCGTGCCATTTGGGGATGCGAGGCGGATGTTGGGGAACGGACGACCCCCACGGGGTGTTGGATGCGAAGCTACGCGGCGCCGGAAACGCGCGCAACGCGGCGGCTTGACAGGGGGTTGGCCGCCGGGTAGCCTTGCCCCGCGCGGGTCGTGGGTACCCACCAGGTCACGGGAGAGCAGATGCGGGGTGGATGGCGGGTGTGCGCCGTGCTCGCGGCGGCGGGGCTGGCGGCGGCGTGCAAGCAGGACCCCGACCGGGGCGCCATCCCGCGGCAGCGCTTCGTGCTGGCGAACGCCGCGCTGCGCTCGGTGCCCGACACCGCCGCCAGGGGCGACAGCCTGCGCGCCGCGGCGCTGAAGAAGTACCGCGTGACCGACCGGGACCTGATGCGCTTCGTGCAGGTGCATGGCCGGCGCGCCGAGTACATGTCGCTGGTGTGGCGCGAGGTGGCCGACAGCGTGCAGAAGCGCTACGAGCGCGTGTACCTGGCCGGCCGCCCGCAAGACATGCCGCCGGGGATGGCCCCGCCCGACGTGGACGGGCGGCCCAGCTCCGCCACGGTTCCGCCCGAGCCGCCCCGCCGCCCGCCGGTGGTGCGGCCGCCGGTGATCCAGCCCGAGGGCGAGCCGCCGGTGGTGCGGCCGCCCACGCGCGGCGTGCAGCCGCGCGACCGGCCGCGCCGCCCCCGGGCCGTGCCTCCGCCGGCGGGCACGGTGCCGCCCGTGGCCCCCCGGCGCAAGCCCGCGCCTCCCACCGACCGCAGGCCCATGACGCCGCCCGGCGACACGCTCAAGCGAACGCCCGCGCCCTGATCCGCATCCCGTACAGAAATGACGAGCCCCGGCCGCCGCGCCGGGGCTCGTCTTGTTTCTTACTGGATTGCGACTCGTTGTGAAATGAGCCGGAACCCCGCGAAATCGTCGTGAGTCTCCCACTCACTGGCCGCGACCATGGCGGATGAAAGGGCACCGCCGAAAAAGGAGATCCAGTCGTGGAGCCTCGCGCAGTCTGCGAGGCCTTTCGTAGTTGTTGCTGCGGCTTCAGCCACCGGCCTGGAGCCGATCCCCAGACTTCCAATGCAGGTGCCCCTCTGCGCCGAGGCAGGGAGAGCGTCGCCATGTGAGGGCAGCGTACGGGTTTAGCGGGGGACAACGGGCGGAGCGGGCGGGTGTGGGGGAAACTTCGCACTTCGCTCGCCGTCCGCCCAGCCCCCGTTCCAGCAACGACTTGCGCCGGCGCGGCGGGGTGCGCGCCGTTGGGCGCGGCTCTTGAATCCCTGCGCTCCGTGCGAGCGCGCGTCCCATGGGTGGAAGCGCGCCGGTTTACGATGCGTGCGGCCGGGCGTGGGTGCCCGCCGCCGTTCCACCGCATGGAGGAGAAGTACCGATGCGCCGTTCACTCTACGCCTGCGCGCTCCTGCTTTCGGGCGTCCTGCTCGCGGGCTGCGACAGCTCGACCTTCGTCGACGACAACCTGGGGTGCGACCGGGTGCGCAGCCTGTCGCTGGGCTCCAGCGCCGACGGCTCGCTCGACACCAGCGACTGCCAGCTGGGCGACGGCTCGGCGGTGGACTACTACCGCTTCCGCGTGAGCTCGGGCCGAAACGTGTACCTCAGCATGAGCTCCAGCATCATCGAGCCGTACGTGGCGGTGGTGGACGAGTTCGGCAACCTGGTGGCCGAGGAGGACAACGGCGGCGCGGGGTTCTCGGAGCTCAGCATCTTCCTCCCGTCGGGCACCTACTACATCGCCGCCAGCAGCTACGGCCCCGGCGACTACGGCAGCTACTTCCTGGACACCGACTACGACTGATCGAGGGAGACCTCGACTGATCGGGAGGGGATGACGGCGCGGCGTACGACCCGGCGCCGTCGCGAGGTAGACGAAAAGCAGGCGCGCGGATCTCTCCAGGGAGGTCCGCGCATTTGCGTCGTGACGATTGGAATCGGGACCACTCCCGAGGGGTGATCACGGAGCCTGCAGGGATTCGATCAGTTCCGCGACGGCTTTGCGGATGGGCTCCAGGTCGAAGCTCGGCGCCAGGGCTTCGCGGTCGTAGCTCTTGGCCAGCTCGTCCATGCCGAAGAGGGCCCGCGGGAAGCGCGGATACAGAACCTGGCCGAGAAGCCGCTCCGCAGCCTGTGCGCTGGCCGGGTCCGACAGCGCGAACGTGGTCTCCAGGTAGGCAGCCAAGCGCGTTTGGACTTCCGTGAACAGTGCGTCGAAATGCTGCGCCGCGCCCTGCGGGAAGCGCGTGGTTTCCGCCATGCTCACGCGGCACATCTGAATCGAGGGCTCGTAGAGCAGGACTTCGAGATACCGGCCGCAGAACGTCGTCAGCGCATCGGCGGGGTTCCCGGAATAGTCGCCCGGCACCTTCAACCTGCCCAGGAACAGCCCCCGGACCAGGTCGATGACGGCCAGGAACAGCTTCTCCTTGCTCTCGAAGTGAGCGTAGAGGGAACGCTTCGAGGTTTCCGCACGGGCGGCGACCACGTCCATCGACGTGCGCTCGAACCCCATCTCCAGGAACACGTCCTTGGCGGTCCAGAGGATGTGTTCACGCAGCTTGTCGCCCCGTCTTGCCATGCCCGATTGTAGCCAACGTTCGCGCGCTTGACAACAAACCACGCCCGTCGATAAAGTATACGGTACGGTATAGTATACTTATCTTCTACGGAGGGTCCATCCCCATGATCGTCATCACCACCCCCACGGGTACGATCGGCCGCCAGGTCGTCGAACGGGTCCTGGACAGCGGCGAGCCCGTCCGCGTGATCGTACGCGAACCATCACGCCTGGCCCCGCACATCCGTGAGCGGGTGGAGGTGGTGCAGGGGTCACACGGCGACGCAGACGTGGTGGACCGGGCGTTCACGGGCGCGGACGCCGTCTTCTGGCTGGTGCCGCCAGACCGCCACGCCACCAGCCTCGAGGCTGCCTACGCCGGCTTCACCCGGCCGGCGTGCGAAGCGTTCCAGCGCCGGGGCGTGCGGCGGGTGGTGGGAGTCTCGGCGCTGGGCCGCGGGATGAACGTGAACGCCGGGCTGGTGTCGGCGTCGCTGGCGATGGACGACCTGATCGCGAGCACGGGGGTGAGCTACCGGGCGCTGGCCCTGCCGTCGTTCATGGACAACGTCCTCCGCCAGGCAGAGGCGATCCGCAGCCAGGGCGTGTTCTCCTCCCCCATCTCCGGCGACCGCAAGCTTCCCACCTGCGCGACCCGCGACATCGCCGCCGTCGCCGCCCGGCTGCTGCTCGACGCGTCGTGGAGCGGCGTGGACACCGTGCCCGTCCTTGGGCCCGAAGACCTGTCGCACGAAGACATGGCGCGGATCATGTCACAGGTGCTGGGCAAGCCCGTGCGCTTCCAGCATGTCCCCGCCGAGGCGTTCAGGGCCGGGCTGATCGCATCCGGAGCGTCCGAGGCGATCGCGCAGGGGATGTTCGACATGATGGTGGCCAAGAACGAAGGCCTCGACAACGCCGAGCCGCGCACCCCGCAGTCGACCACCCCCACCACCTTCCGGCAGTGGTGCGAGGACGTGCTGAAGCCCGTGGTCCTCGGCTAGACCAAGGCGCGACGTCTGCCGAATCCATCGTGCCGACCGAGTTCCTATGCGGATGTCGCCCGGCAGTGTCGTCCGCCGGCAGTGTCGTCCGCCGGCATCATAGCAGATCCGGCAAAAGACCTGTCACACAGAGACACGGAGCCACAGAGTCACTACCTGATTTTCTCTGTGCCTCCGTGCCTCTGTGTGACCCCCAGCGGACCTGGATGCATCCACTGATCATGCGGATCTGGCATCAGTCCACCGGTTGAAACCGGCGGCTGAAACGGCAGGAAGTCCGCCTTCGCGGACTGCGAGATCTGCATCGGCGCAGGTCGCGCGGGCATCGCTGCCGCGTGGATCATCCAGGGCTAAATCCGGACGCGTCCTTTAACCCGGCAGCTGTTCGAAGACGAGGTCGGCGGCACGGAGGAGGGGGGCGAGGGCGGCGTGCGTCAGCGGCACCGCGCGCCGCAGCAGGGCGCCGAGCGCGGCGTCGCGGGCGGCGATGGTGTCCAGCATTTGCTCGCTGGCCTGGCGGGTGTCCATCGCCATGCCGTGCTTCAGGTACCACCCGTCCACCACCGCGTCGAAGAGCCGCAGCTGCAGCTGCTCGTCGCTGTCGGCCGAGCCGCCGTGCAGCGCGCGGATCGCCGCGAGCGCGTCGCCCCGGCGCATGGCCACCAGCTCGTCGCGCCGGGCGAGCCGCTCGGCGTCCAGGCGCGCGACGGTGCGCTGCATCTCGCCCAATACTCCGGCCGGGTCGCGCGCCACGAATGCCGAGCGCACCATCGACACCAGCCGCACGTCGCCACCGGCCGCCATCGTCCACCGGCGCTCGCGCTCCGCGTCGAACGCGGGGCGGAGGCACAGGACTGCGCACGGGATCCCCCGCGACGCGGTGGCGAACTGCATGTCGCGCCGGAACGACGCATCCACCATCACCAGGTCGATGTCGCTTCCCGCCCCGTGCATCCCCATCCCCACCGAGCCGGTGAGGCCCAGCCCCGCGGCGGGAAAGGCGGCGGCCAGCCGCCGCAGCAGCGCCTCCGCCGCGTCCAGGTGCGCGTCGGGCGGATAGGGCGGGAGGCGGAGCTCCGCCGGGGACTCGTGGGCCGCGGTCATTCGGCGATCACGAAGGGCGGGAGGGCGTGCGCGCCGCGGCCCAGCGCGCGGCCCAGCGCCTCCAGCAGCGGCGCGAGCGCGCGGACGCGGGCCGGCAGGTCGGCGCCGCTCCAGAACTCGTCCAGCTCGGCCGCGAACACCGGGCGGACCCGCGCGCGCCCCAGCATCTCGTCCAGGATGCCCACCGACACGTCCAGCAGGTGGGCGGGATACGGATCGCCGCTCGCCTCGGTGGCTTCCTCCGCATAGTCGCGCACGGCGCCGAGCCCGCGCGACAGCATTCCCACGATGCTGCGCGCACCCGACGGCGGCGCGGCCTCGGCCGTCAGCACGCGCTGCATCTCGGCGATGGATTCGTCCGCCGGGTTCGCCGCGGTGGAGCGCAGGAGGCCCGACGCGGCCAGCTCCTCCAGCTGCGCCGCGGCCAGCGCGGCGAGGCGCGCGGGGTCGCCCTCCACCCGCTCGGCGACCGCCGCGGCCGCCTGCGCGCGGGTGTGCGGCCGGGCACAGACTTCCAGCAGGATGGCGGGGAGCGGGTGCAGACGCCGCATCTGCAGCGGACCGTTGGGGGCGAGGTGGAGCACGTAGGCCGCGCCGGTCTCGGGCGGCGTGGCGAGGGCGGGGTCGCCCAGGAAAGCCTCCCAGTCGCACCGCGTGCGCAGCACCCGCACCGACGGCGCGGTGGTGAACGCGGCATCCGCGTCGGCCGCGTCCACCGGCTCGTATGACGGATCGGCAGCCATGGCCGCGCGCAGGACGCCCGCCATCGCCCCCAGTTCGTACGTCGCGCGGTCCAGCAGCGATGCGTCGTCCAGCAGCGCGGCCGCCTCTCCGTGCGCGCCATGGACGGCGTCGGTGACGGCGCGGTAGGTGGGGTGCGCGTCGGGCACGCCCGCGCCGGGCGCCAAGACCGCGCCGGGGCGGAGCGGAACGCCCAGGCGCGCGAACGCCGCGGCGCTGCGGCGGAAGCCCGGGTGCGGGAAGGGCGGAGCGGTCTCCGCGGCGGCGCCGGCGCCCACCAGCAGCGCCCGCACGGCTTCGGGCGTGGTGGCGAGCGGGTCTACCCCCGACGGCAGCTGCAGCAGCGACGCCAGCTCCTCGGGCACCGGGTCGCGCGGCGCCGCGTCGGCGAGACGGTCGAGCGTCGCCGCCTCACCTCCGCGCGCCAGCCAGTCGCTCACGTCCTCACCACGCTCCAAGCCGGGGAGAAGGAGGAGTTGCGCCGAGCGCGCGGCCCCGCGCAGCGACGCCATCACCCGCGCGGCGTGCACCATCCCCGCGCGGTCGTGGTCGGCGATGACGACCACGTCTGCGCCGCGCAGCGCCTCGCCGTGCTCCGCCGTCCACTGCAGCGCGCCCAGCGGGTTGCAGGTGGCGGTGAGGCCCAGTGCCTCCAGCGCGTGCACGTCCTTCTCGCCCTCCACCACCCACACGCGCTCGCCGGCCGCGATCGCCGCCCGCACGCGGGGCAGCCGGTACGGCACCAGCGCCACGTCGTCCAACCCCCAGCTCCACCCGCCGCCGCCGTCCGCGCGGCGCCAGAGGAACGCCTTGTCGGGCACAGACGCGTGCCCCGCGCGCAGGTGAAAGCGGATGCACTGGAAGCGCGGCTCGCCGGCATCATCCGTGTACGTATGCCGCGCGACCTCGTCGCCGTCGCGCAGCGGATGCCACGCGAGCGGCGCGCGGTGGCGCACCCGCACCGGCAGGTACGGATAGCCATGCGCCGCCAGCAGCTCGGCCTCGGTGGGAAACGGGAGCGGGTCGCTGGACATCAGAGCCGGAAGGAGGGAGACGAGCGGATCGGAAAGACACGGGGTGTGGCCGGCGGGCTCGCGCCCGCCGGCCGCCGGCGCTCAGCAGCGGCTCACCCACGACCAGTCGCAGCCGAACGAGCAATCCTCGGCGCTGCACGCGTCGCTCCAGCAGATCACCGTGCAGTCGTCGGTGTTGCCACCGCCGCCGCAGGCGCAGCTGCCCCAGCAGGTGTCCCACGCCACGTTGGCCGTGGGGCACTCGAGCTGGTCGGTGGGGGCGTCGTGCCCGTGCACGGTGCCGCGGCGCGGCGACGGCTGGCTGGAGGTGGCGAACGACTGCACCTGCAAGTCGTCCACGGTCAGGCGCACCTTCTCCATGTCGTGCTCTCCTCGGTCGGGTAGATGAGACTGCGCCCGCGGAAGCGGCTCCATCCGGGGCGTGCGGCCGGCAGGCGCACGCGCGGGCGGTCGCCACAAACCGGCGGGCTTCGGGAGTCAGCGGAGATTAACGAACCCGGTTCAGCCCGGTCAAGCTCCATCCCTGCAACGCCAATTTCCGATTCAATGGCCGGCGCGCGCACTGCTCCCATCGCGGCGCATTCCGCCTTCACCGGCGCGCGAAGGACGCGCCGGCCCCCGGATGCATCCCCCCAGTACAAGAAAAGCCTCGCGTAGTTTGCGAGGCTTCCCATGGTTCCAGCTTGCGGCTTCAGCCGCCCGTGGAGAGGGAGGCAGCGCGGGAGATACCCTCCCCCATCGCCCCCTCCCCGATCTCCCCTCCCCCGACCCGATCCCCACCGCTTCCTCAGCTCGCCGCCGCCGGGATCACGGGGTTACGGTCGCGCTCCTCCAGGTCGCCCCAGTTCAGCTTGCGGCGCAGGGTGGAGAAGAAGGTCTGCCCCGCGAAGCGCACCAGGCGCACGGGGTTGGGCGCGCGGCTCACCACGATCCGCGCGCCGGGGGTCAGCCGCTCGTGCTCCTGGCCGTCGATGGTCAGGATCAGCTCCTCGGTGGGCGACAGCACGTCCACCGTCACCGTCTCGTCGGCGGGGAGCACCAGCGGCCGCACGCCCAGCGTGTGCGGGCAGATGGGCGTGGCCACGATGCAGTGGACCGAGGGGGAGACGATGGGCCCGCCGGCCGAGAGCGAGTAGGCCGTCGACCCGGTGGGCGTGGACAGGATGATCCCGTCGGCTGAGTAGGTGCCCACCTCCTCGCCGCTGGCGCAGACCAGGAGGCGGATCACCCGCGCGGCGCCGCCCTTGTGCAGCACGGCGTCGTTCAGCGCCAGGTACCCCCCGCCGTCGGCGCCGCCGGCCTCGCTGAACGAGATCCACAGCGCCATCCGCTCGTCCAGCGTGAACTGGCCCGCGAACCACATGGCCAGCGCGCGCTCCATCTCCTCGGGCGCGGCCGAGGTGAGGAAGCCCAGGTGGCCCAGGTTGATCCCCAGCACCGGCACCGACTCGTGCGCCACCACCCGCGCCCCGCGCAGCAGCGTGCCGTCGCCGCCCAGCGTGAGCATCAGGTCGAGCGAGGGGATCACCTCGGGAGTCAGGTCGCGCCCGCCGGCCTCGGCCTCCAGCAGCCGGTCTTCGAAGTACAGCTCGGCCCCCTCGCGCCGGGCCAGATCCACCAGGCGCGCCAGGGCCTCGGCGAAGACGGCGTAGCGGGGGTGCCCCACCACGCCGATGCGGCGCCCCGCCACGGCGCTCAGGCCGTCTCCTGCAGCGTGCGCAGCGGCTTGCCCAGCAGCCCGCGCGCGCGGGCCGCGATCCCTTCCGCGGTGAGCCCCAGGCCCGCCAGCAGGTCGGCGCGCTCGCCGTGCTCCACGAAGCCGTCGGGAAGGCCCATCGAATCGCCGTGCACCCCCGGCCAGCGCCCGTTCACGTAGGCGCGCACGTAGGTGCCGAAGCCGTTCACCACCGTCCCCTCCTCCACCGTGAGCAGGTGGGGGTGGTGAGGGAAGAGGCGCTCCAGCGTGGCCTCGTCGAGCGGCTTGATGAAGCGGCAGTCCACCACGGTGGCGCTCACGCCGCCCTCGCGCTGGAGCTGCTCGACGGCGGCCAGCGCGGGCGCCACCATGGTGCCCGTGGCCAGGATCGCCAGCTCGCGCCCCTGCCGCAGCGTCTCCCAGGTGCCGTACTCCGTCGCCGTGATCTCGCGCACCGGCCTGGGCAGCGCCGGCACCGCGTCGCGGGGGATGCGGATGCAGAAGGGGCCGCGGCCGTCCTCCAGCGCCAGCCGCAGCAGCCCGATCAGCTCGTCGGCGTCGCGCGGCGCGGTGATGGTCATGGCCGGCACCGCCAGCATGTAGGCGATGTCGAGCCCGCCGTGGTGCGTCTGCCCGTCGTCGCCGGCGATGCCGGCGCGGTCCATCACGAAGGTGACGGCCAGGTCCTGCAGCGCCACGTCGTGCACGATGGAGTCGTAGGCGCGCTGCAGGAAGGTGGAGTAGATGGCCACCACCGGCTTGATCCCCTGCGTGGCCAGCCCCGCCGCGAAGGTCACCGCGTGCCCCTCGGCGATCCCCACGTCGAAGAAGCGCGTGGGGTGCGCCTTCTCGAAGATGTCGGTGCTGGTGCCGGTGGCCATGGCGGCGGTGATGGCCACCACGCGCGGGTCCTCGGCCGCCAGCTCGGTGAGCGCCTGGCCGAACACGTTCTGCCAGCGCGGGAGGCCGGCGGCGCTGGGCCGCAGCGGGGCGCCGGTCTCCTTGTCGAAGCCGCCCTGCGCGTGCCACTTCACCTGGTCGGCCTCGGCGGGTGCGAAGCCCTTGCCCTTGGTGGTGAGCACGTGCACCAGCCGCGGGCCCTTCATCTTCTTCACCTGCTCGAAGGTCTCGGTCAGGCGCTTGATGTCGTGCCCGTCCACCGGGCCCACGTAGCGGAAGCCGAGCTCCTCGAAGAGCATGCCGGGCACGAACATCCCCTTCAGCGCGTCGTCCCAGCGCACGGCGAAGTGCTCCATCATCTCGCCGATGGTGCCCATCCTGCCGGCGGCGTGCACCATCCGCTTCACCTCCTCGCGCACCCGGTTGTACAGCGGGTTGGTGCGCACGTCGGTGATGCGGTTGTGCACGCCCAGGTACTTGTGCAGCGCGCCCACGTTGGGGCTGATCGACATCCCGTTGTCGTTGAGGACGACGACCATGTCGCGGTCGGTGTGGCCGGCGTTGTTGAGCGCCTCGTAGGCCAGCCCGCAGGTCATCGACCCGTCGCCGATCACCGCCACCACCTCGAACGCCTCGCCCTTGAGGTCGCGCGCGGCGGCCATCCCCGTGGCGGCGCTGATGGAGGTGGCGGCGTGGCCGGCGCCGAAGGTGTCGTACTCGCTCTCGTCGCGGCGCAGGAAGCCGCTCAGGCCGCCCTGCTTGCGGATGCTGGGCATCCGCTCGTTGCGCCCGGTGAGGATCTTGTGCGGGTAGGCCTGGTGGCCCACGTCCCACACCAGCTGGTCGCGCGGAGTGTCGAACACGCGGTGCAGCGCCACCGCCAGCTCCACCGTGCCCAGGTTGGAGCCGAAGTGCGCGCCCTTGTGGGCGGAGACCACGTCGATCACCCGCTGGCGCACCTCGGCGCACAGCTGCGGCAGCTCGCCCTCGGAGAGCGAGCGGACGTCGGCGGGAGACTGGATCTTTTCGAGAAGCGCCACGGGCGGAGGCCCTTTGCGGTACGAGGATCGCGTGCGGCGCCCGGCCACCTTGCCGGGCGTCTGCCGCGTGAGAATTTACCGCACCGGGCCTGATAGATCAAACCCGTTGCGTCGCAGCGATATGAGCGAGGTTCAATCGTTCAGCGGCCCGTCGCAGCTTGTTGCGTCTCGGCACGTGCCGAAGCCCACCAAAGGCGGCGGCGAGCCGAGCAAGATGAACAACTCGCGTCGCTTGGCCAGAGAGACGCACCATTCTCCTCGCTCCAAGCTACGTTAATATAAAGTACTTTACAATACAAATCAATGACACCGGCGATAGGTTCCCTGCCTGTCGTCACGAGCTGATCGTCACCAGCCGGAGCCCGGCTCGAGAAAGTTGAGCGGATCATCAGAGCAGCCGAGGGTGAGCACGACGAAAGAGCGGAAGCCCTCGCTTCCCCCCTTCGCAGTCCCATCTGCTCGTTACTTTGAGACGATCTTCCGGATCGGCTTGAGCGCGCCCCACGCCTTGGTCAGCCCAGCGGTCTTAAAGAATGACCATCCGGAGCGACTGGCGGAGGACCGCGTCCGCTAGATCGAATGCAACATACTGAATGTAAGATAAGGTAATCGCCCGCCAAGCCGCCGGCCTGGGCGAATTCGCGACCGTGATGGCCCGGTGTCCGCGTCGATGGATGCGCGGGGCGCCTCGAAAATCATCGTTGTGCAAGCGAAACGGAGGCATTGAGACCCACGCGGAAAGCGGCTTGACGATCCCGGCGCAGATTGCCTCACGGGTTCACGGCAGGTGGCCGCGGCCCGGGACCATCGGTCCACACCCCTTCCCCATGAGAATGCTTCATGACCATGCAGACGGATGAACCGAACGACGGCGGGCCCCCGAACGCACCGGGCTACCGCGAATTCCGGACGACGGCCGCGTGGGCGAGCGCCAACCGCGGGGTGTTCCTGAACTTCGAGTACAATGACGCGACCGGGCGGATGAGGGGCGTGTCGACCCCGACCGTCGCGCCGGCGCTCCTGACACCGCCGAACGCCGCGCGCCCCGCGCTGCAGACCGTCGTCCTCACGTACCCGGCCGCCGGCGGGCCGCTCACGCTGGAGGGAGTGGACTACAGCGCGCTGCTCTGGAGCGAGAGCGCGGTGGAGAAGTTCCTGTTCCCCCACTACGCCTCGTCGGAGGCCGACAACGCCGCCCGCTTCATGGGGCGCGTGTCCAACGCCTGGTACGGCTACCCGGGCCGGGTGGTGCAGGTGTGCGCCATCGCCATGCGCCACCGTGGCGCGGCCGGCGGCGGAGACCTGTCGCTCGACGCCACCGTGGAGCTGGTGTGCCTGCACCAGGCCAGGCGCGAGCTGACGGTGATGAGCCTGGGCGACTTCGAGACGACCTACCCCTCGGGCGCCGCGCGCGGAGCTCCCGCTGCCCCGGGCGGGGAGGGGGAGCTGGTCGAGTGCCGGGGGTGGAAGGTGGGGCCCCAGGTGGACAGCATCGCCGCGCGCGAAGCGGCCGAGTTCGTGAGCGGCCTGCGCGGCCGCTACGTGTGGCTCACGCTGGACGGTAGCGAGCTGATCCCCTGGATCTGCCCCACGGAGCAGCCGGGCGACCCACCCAAGGAGAGAAGGGTATTCGCGAGCGGCGTGGCCACCCCCGTGCGGAGCGACCGCCCCGCGCCCCGCATCGTGACCGTGCAGGTGGACGGCCAGACGGAGCACACGATCGTCGCGGAGGGCGCCGACCCGACCCTGGTTCCCGATTCCATCTTCTGGAGCGACGGCGCGGTGGAGAAGCTGGTCCTCCCCTACTACGCCTCGGTCAAGGGGCGAGATGCGCCCTTCTTCGCCTGCCTGCTGATGGGCAAGTGGGACGGCCTGATCGGCGCGGACTGCGCCAACAGCGAATGCGCGCTGACGGCGCTCCGCGGGCTCATCCCCGGCGAGGGGCGGCCGGCGGGCGACCCCATCACCGCGCCCTTCGCCGTCACCCACCTGCCGCGCTCGGAATACGTGAGCGACGCGGGCGGGGGGTTCAGCGCCGTGCTCGAGCACCGGACGCGGCTGCTGGTGGCGGGGCCCGACGGCATCGAGGACCATCCCCTGTACGGACACCCCGCCCCGCGGCCCGCCGGCTGAGCCTGCGCCGCGGCGTCCACCGCTCACCGCGCGGCGGGGGGCGCCGCGGCAGGGTGGGCGAGGAGGTCGCGGAAGAGGACGTCGCGCGCCAGGTAGGGGCGGAAGGCCGGGCGCTCGGCCAGGTAGGCGTCCACCAGCCGCCGCGCCCCGGCGGGGTCGCCCAGGAGGAGGGTGGCGTAGGCCTCGTCCAGCAGGAAGGGGATGCGCAGCTCCGTGTCGGGCGCGGCCTGCAGGCGCGTCCGGGCCAGCACGGCCCGGGCGCTGTCGGCGGCGCCGGCGCGCGCCAACACCGCCGCCACCGCGGCCCGGCGGTACAGCGGCGAGTACCCACGCCCTTCGTCGCGCGCGTGGGCGGCCGGGTCCAGCCGGTCGAGCTCGGCGGCGAGGGCCCACGCCAGCGCCGGGTCGGGGCGCGCGGCGGGGTCTTCGCGCAGCAGCGTGAGCTGGCACTCCACGAAGCGCCAGTCGCCGGGAAACTGCGCGTGGGCCCGGCCGCAGAGGCCGCGCGCCGCGGCATAGTCGCCCTGCGTCATGGCGCCGAAGTAAAGGCTCTGCAGCACGTCGGCGGCGTCTTCGAGGTAGGCGTCCTGCGCCAGGGCGCGGCGGGCGGCCAGCTCCGACTCGGCGACGCGGCCGCGCAGGCGCAGGAGCTGGCTGAGCGCCGCCCACCCCGAGGCCCGGGTGGAGTCGGCGTCGACCGCGGCGCGCAGGTCGTGCTCGGCGTCGTCGAGGCGGGCGGCCTGCCCCGCCGCGCCGCCCCCCTCCACCGCCGCCTGCCAGCGCGCCCGCCCCCGCAGCTCCAGGGCGCCCCCGTTGCGCGGCTCGCGCGCCAGCGCCCGCTCGGCGTGCGCCACGGCGGCGGCCAGCAGCGGCGGCCGGGCCGCGGCCGCCGACAGGCCCACCCGCGCGAGCGCCACGAAGCCGCGCCGCACCGTGGGCCGCACCCACGCCGGGTCGGCCGCCTCGGCGGCGGCCAGCAGCGAGTCGGCCTGCGCCAGCAGCCGGGCGGCCGAGGCGGCGTCGAGCGGGTGGCGCCGGCGGGCCAGGCGCAGCGCGTCGTCGCGGGCCTGGTCGGCGCGCAGCACCAGGTCGCGCGCGCGGGGGCTGCGCGTCTCCGCGGCTTGGCCCAGCCGCACCTCCTCCCCCAGCCGCCGCCGCAGGAAGCCGCTCACCTCCCCGGCCAGCGCGTTCTCCAGCGAGAACAGGTCGCCCAGCGGCCGCACGATGGTGCGGCTTTCCAGGTGCGCGCGGCGGTTGGTGTCCACCACCTGCACCGTCACCCGCACGCTGTCGCCCGAGCGCTGCACGCTCCCCTCCACCACCGTTCCCACCCGCAGCCCCGCCACCAGGCTGTCGAAGCTGACGCCGCCGTCGTGGTAGGCCCTCACCGCGCCGCGCGACACCACGTCGAGCGCCGGCACCTGGCTCAGCTCGTCGATCAGCTCGCCGGTGAGCCCGCTGGCCAGGTAGCCCAGCTCCCCCCCGGGCGAGTCGTCGTCGAAGTACAGGACGGCGATGCGCCGGGGGTCGTAGCGCGGCGGATCGGGGTCGCGCCCGCCGGGGAGGAGCATCGCCACGGCGAGCGCGCCGGCCGCGACCGCCGCGACGACGGCGGCCGGCGCCCGCCAGCGCACCCGGCGCCGCTGGGGCGGGCCGGGCGCGCCTCCCACGGCCGGCGCGCCCGCCGTGGCCGGGCCCGCGGCGCCGTCCGCCACCGCCACCTTCGTATCCGCCGCATCCGCCGCATCCGCCGACGATGCCGGGGACATGGGAGGAGGACGGAGCGGGTCCGGGGCCGTGCCGGCGCTCGTTGGATCTTCCGACGGCGCGGAGCGGGGCGGGAGCCGCGGCGGCCGCGGGGGCTCGGCGCGGAGGCCGTCCACGTAGGCGGTGAAGGCGGCGTCGGGCTCCACGCCCAGCTCCTCGCGCATGCGGGCCGCGTGCGCCTCGGCGGCGCGCAGGGCGCCGGCGCGCTCGCCCGCCGCCTCCAGCGCCTGCGCCAGCCGCAGCGCCACCCGCGAGCCGTAGGGGTCGTGCGCGGCCAGCCGGCGCCACCACTCCACCGCGTCCAGCGGCGTCCCCTCGGTCTCGGCGAGCGTGGCCAGGCGCTCCAGGGCGCCCGAGCAGGCGCGCGCCAGGCGGTCGCGCTCGCCGTCCACCCAGCGCTCGAACTCGGGCGCGTCGGACACGTAGAAGCCGTCCAGCAGCGGCCCGCCGTACTCCGCCACCGCCTCCTCCAGCCGCCCCGCCTCCAGCGCATCCTCGAACGCCTCCACGTCGCTCCGAATCACGTGGGGCGAGAGCGCGACCTCGTCCCCCACTGACGTGAAGACGCCGTCGCCCAGCTCGCGTCGGAGCACGTAGAGCGATTCGGAAAGGGTGTGGCGGGCGGCGTCGGAAGCGTGCTCGGGCCAGAGCAGCGCGATCAGGCGCTCGCGCCCCACCGGCCGCCCGCGCGCAACCGCCAGGATGGAGAGGAGCGCGATGCGGCGCTTGTACGCGGCGCGGCCGGTAATGGGCCCGCCGGGACCCAGCAGAACGGGGTCACCCAGGACCTTGAGAGCAAGCAAGGGGCTTTCAACGAGCGATGTGACACCAGGCGGGAAGAGCCATTGAGGGGTGGACGATAGATAACCCCGGGCGGAGACGGGAGCAAGGCGCCGCGCCGCTCCTTTCCCTCCCCGGCGGTGCCCGGTCCGGCCCGTCCGCGAACCCCTTCCGGAGCCCGGGACCATGGCCGACATCCTCCTCCTCTCCTCGCTGCCGGCGACTGCCGAGCGCGTGCGCCGCGCGGTGCAGAGCGAATCTGCCGGTGGCGTCTTCCACACGCTGCGCGCGGCGCGTGGCTGGGCCGAGCTCACGGCGCTCGCCTCGGCGTCGGCCGCGGCGGTGGCCTTCGTCGACCCCTACCACGGCGGCGCCTTCGCGGCCGCCGAGATCCGCCTGCTGCGCCATCGCGCGCCCGCCGTGGCGCTGGTGGCGCTCGCCGACTTCTCCCGCAGCCCCGCCGCCGACGCCTTCTCGCTCGCGCTGCTGGGCGTGCGCGCGATGGTGTGCGCCGGACGCGACGACGGCTCCGCGGCGCTCGTGCGCTGCATGCGCGAACACCTGAACGGCGGCCCGCTGGACGAGATGGTCGGCGCGCTGGCGGGCGTGGTCCCGGCCGGCGTGCACCGGTGGCTGGCCCCGCTGCTCCGCTCCCCGGCCGGCGCGCCCACGGTTCCCGAGCTGGCGCGCGCGGCCGGGTGCAGCCCGCGCACGCTGCGGCGCACCGTGCAGGCCGCGGGGCTCCCCACCCCCGAGCAGCTCCTGGCGTGGCGCCGCCTGCTGCACGCCGCCCGCCTGCTCGACGACGGCCGCAGCGCCGACAGCGTGGCGCGCTCGCTCGATTTCTCCAGCGGCTCGGCGCTGCGCAAGAGCCTCAAGCAGGTGACCGGCCTGCGCCCGCGCGAGCTGCCCACGCGCGGCGGGCTGCGGCTGCTCGCCACGCTCCTGCTGCGGCGCTGCGGGGGCGTGGGCGCGCCGGTGGGGGCGAGCCGGACGAGGGCGTGACGGGGAGGAGGACCTCCTGACGGGGAGGGGGACCTCCGAACCCGGCCGGGGGCGCCCCCGGGCCGTTCCGGCGCGGGTGATGGCCGCCGGGGATACGGGAGCGGCGAGCGGCGCCGCGCAGATTGAATCCAGGCGGGCCGACGCGGCACCAACGAGGAGACGGTGATGAACTTCCGGGTGACGCTGCTGCAGAAGCTTCCCGACCGCGCGCCGCTGGCGGTGCGGGCGCGGTACCGGTTCCGCGACGGCTCGGCGCAGACCTGGCCCGTTGCGGTGCACCCGCCGCAGGGCGCCGCGGCGCTCTCGGTGGAGAGCGGCAGGGACATGCTGGCGCCCGACGCGCTGACCCGCTCGCTGGTGGCGCACTACCCCACCGCGCCGCTGCAGGAAGAGCGGCAGATCTCGAGCGTGCGGCCGGGCGAGGAAGCCGCGCCTCCAGACACGGCGGTGGACGCGCCTTGAGCCTTTGGCGGCGCGGCGCGACTCGGCGCAGGCGGGCGGAGGCGGCCCACCCGGCCGCGCGGCGTATCCGCCCATCCGCTGGCGAAGGCGGTGCCCACCGCACCAAGCCGAGGAGCCGTAACGGCGGCGGGCGGGGGCCCCACCCGGCCCCGGGCAGGAACGCGGGAGGGAATCCCCCCGCTGCCGCGGCACCCACCATCGGCTCCCGTCACGTGGACGGACCGGTGGGAGGCCGTTGTTCCGCGAGGCGCCCGGGCCGCGCCCCATCGAACCCGCACGCGCGCCACGAAGCGAGGTCCGCCGCAATCCCGCGGCTCGAGACGTTCACCTGCTCCCGTCCCGGAGGTGGCTGCACACGCGCTGGTTCCAAGCCGAGACGGCACCTTCCATCACGCAGGCCCACGAAAGAGGAACACGCAATGTCTACCTGGAACGACCTCCTCATCCGCGACTCACTGCTGGACACGGGCATCACCCCCTCGCCCGGCTACCCCTACGCCGCGCCCGACGTGATCTGCACGCAGCAGACTACGTACGCGAACCCCACCCAGCAGCTCGGCACTCCGGCCAGCTACGCGCAGGACCCCAACATCCCGCTCATCACCTCGCAGAACAACTTTTTCTACCTCCGTGCCAGCAACCTGGGAACGCAGGACCAGGGCGGCCAGGCGTACCTGTACTGGACGGCGTCGTCACTGACGCTGATACCGGGCTCCTGGTTCAACCGGCCGATCCTGACGTCCGTCGGCGGACGGTGGCAGCCCAACAACCCGCTCCCGCCCGTCGCGCAGAACGGGATCAGCGTCACGCAGCAGCCCTTCGCCTGGACTCCCCCCACCATCGGCACCAACGACCACTTCTGCGTGGTGGGAGCGGTGGGGACGTCGCTGCACCCGTGGCCGCCCCCGCAGGCGCCGAGCTTCCGCAACTGGGACGCCTTCATCCTCTGGGTGCGCAACAACCAGAACATCTGCGCGCGCAACCTGACGCTGGTGCAGAACCCCAACGCGCCCCAGTGGGACCGCGTGGACGGGCTGTTCAACGCGTGGAGCGAGGACAAGGGACTCCTGGTCGGCGCGCGGTGCGTCAACGTCCCGGTGGGAACGATGGTCACGCTCAGGTCCACGGCGTTGGGGATCGACAAAACGGAGCCCATCACGAACGGCACATCCCAGTGGATCTACGCGGGGGCGAACTTTCCCGGCGGCTTCAACGGCTTCATCGAGACCTCGGCCGTCCTCCCCTCGGGCGCGCGGTGGCCCGCCGGTGCGCTGATCCAGACCGTGGCCAGTATCACCATACAGACGCAGTCGCCGGCGGCGGCCTTCGCGTTCGACTTCGGCGAGGACGCCGGGCACCCCGAGGTGCGGAAGGCGCTGCAGCTGGCGGGGGGCGCCGACGACGCGGTGCTGGTGGAGATCGGCAACTGCACGACCACCTACGCCGGGTGAGGGCGACATGAACTCCGCATCGTACCTCGAAACCGACTTCTTCGTGACCGGCGCCGCCCAGACGGCGGCCAGCCTGGGCACCCCGCTCGACGGCTCGCAGCCGTTCACGGTGGACGCCTGGATCCGCTTCGGGTCGGTCCAGGACAGGGCCGACGCCCTCTTCCAGGACGGCGTCTTCCGCCTGGGCGCGCTGGGGCTCCAGGCGTACGTGGAGATCGCGGGCTTCCCGGGGCTCTGGAGCGACGGCGTGGCGAACCCGGTGGAGCAGGACACCTGGCACTACCTGGCGGCGGTCTACGACGGGACGCAGCTCTCGCTGTACATCGACGGTGTGCTCGACTCGCAGGCCGGCGTGTCGGGGCAGGGCGGGACGAGCGCGCAGCCCTTCATCCTCGGCAACAACCTGCAGGGGCGGCTGGCGTCGGTGCGCGTATACGCCTCGGCGCTCAGCGGCCCGCAGGTCAAGCAGGCGATGCTGCAGCCCGACCCGCAGCAGAGCTACGCGGCGAGCTTCGACTTCACCGCCAACCCGCCCGTGGACCGCTCGGGGAACGACCTCCCGGTGTCGCTGACGGGGAACGCGAGGGTGCGCAGCGTGGTGCCCGCGGTGTCGCTGGTGAACACGGCGTACTGCCAGCCGATCCGCGACCCCACGGTGAACCCCGGCGGCAACGGGGCCGACGCGTACACCATCCAGGCGTGGATCTTCGTCCAGAGCCCGGCGGTGGGCGGGAGCACCGACCCGCTGATCCCGGCGGGGCAGGCGGTGTTCGTCAACCAGGCGCTCGACGCCGCGGCCGGGGTCGCGCTCTTCCTGCATTACGACCGCACGGTGCAGGCGTACCGCCTGGCGTCGCTGCGCGGGAGCCTGTCGTCCGCCTCCAACATCCTCGCCTCGAACGCCACGATCCCGTACGGGCAGTGGGTCAACGTGGCCACCACCTACGATCCCGGCGCCACCAGCCTGTCGCTGTACATCGGCGGGGTGCTGGACCAGTCGTCGGCGTCGTTCGGCGCCATCCCGGCGCTCGCCACCCCGGAGATCCTGGTGGCCGGGGCGGCGCTGGCCACGCAGCCGGCCAGCGGGTGGACGCTGCAGGGATACGTGCAGTCGCTGGACGTGTGGAGCATCTGCCTGAGCGCGGCGCAGGTGAGCCAGTGGCAGAACGGCTACCCGGTGATGGAGCCGGGGCTCACGGGGCACTACGCCTTCGGCTTCGGGTTGGCGCGCAACGAGAACAACGGCGCGCCGGTCGGGCTGGCGGACCGCGCGGCCATCGTGCCGCAGAGCCAGCCGGTTGTCGCGGGCCAGGACGCGCCGGTGGTGCGCGCCTTCGAGGTGGTGCCGCCGTACGCGCCCCTCCCCGACGAGCAGATGGCCGAGATCCGCCGGTCGCTCTCCTTCGCCGGCGACGACGGCGGCGCCGCGCTGGACCGCCTGCTGGAAGAGGCGATGCTCCGCGACGTGGGCGCTCCGCTGGAGCACCTGTTCGGGGAGCGCGCCGGCGAGCTGAAGAGCCGGCTGGGCGCCGAGTGGGAGCGGGTGCGGCGGTTGATGCGCGAGAGCCCGCAGGAGCTGGATTTCTCGATCACCTACCACCGGATCGGGGGCGAGCACGTTCTGGTGCATCACACCCCCGTGGGCTCCACCGTGGTCTTCCGCGCGGCGGTGGACGACGTGGATGACTGCACCATGTGGAAGATCCAGTTGATCTGGACGGTCACCATGGGGCTCCTCGCCCTCTTCGGGGTCAAGGCGCAGCTCACCACGCCGGCGTGGCAGTTCATCGAGCAGCGGATCCTCAACAACCCGCAACTGATGGAGGTGGTCTTCAGGAACCTGAACGACGCGACCGCCACCGGGTTGCTCTACGTGCTGCAGGCGCTGCATAACCACGGTGTGCTGTGGCCGCTGATCAAGCTGGGGCTTTCGATGCTGACGTGGTGGTCGCTGGGGCGGCTGCTGGTGAAGATCCTCACCCAGGTGTTCGGCGGCCCGGCCGCGGTGGTGGACACCATCGCCAGCCTCGTCATGGCCGCCGCGCAGATCGTCTACGTCGTCACCCAGAGGCCGGACGGGTGCCTGGACGCGAGCGTGGGGGTGGCGGCCTGACCGCAGCGCGTGCGGCGGTCCGCTGCGATTATCCGGGAAAAGGCTCGTCTCACGCAGAGTCAGCGGAGTCAGCAGAGAACAGCGGTTCTTTCCGCTGACTCTGCTGACTCTGCTGACTCTGCTGACTCTGCTGACTCTGCGTGAGGCTTCGCCGTTGGTCCTTCGGATGGTTCCATCAACGTTTCAGGTGAGCTTGGCATGAGCCCTCTGGTGGACCATGAACCAGAACGATGCTCTGGAACATGGATCATTCGCTCCGGGAGCAGCCGGCGCGCGGACTGGATGCCGCGCAAAAATGCCGCAGGGCGGTCCACGAGGACCGCCCTGCGGCGTTTCGGTCACGGCCGGCGGGTGGCCTCAGCCGTTACCGCCCCTTCGCGCCTGGAAGCCGAGCACGAATCCGGTCACCAGCAGGCCAAGCGGGTCGCTCCCCTGCCCCGCCATGAAGCCGGCCGGGTCGCTGCGGAGCGCCTGGGCGATCGCCTGCAGCCGGTCGGCCACCTCGCCGAACGCGGCCGCCACGTCGGCGGGCGCCGCGGCGGCCGGCTGGGCGGCGGGGGTGGGCTCCACCTGCGCCCCGGGGGCCGCCCACTCCGAGCCGATCGCGTCGTTCGCGCTGTCTGCCGCGAACGACTCCCACGCCGGGCGGGTGTCGGCGGCGGCGGTGTCGGCGGGAAGCTCCCACGCGGGCTCGGGCTCGGGCGCATCGGCGGGAGACTCGAACAGCGGCGCCTCGGCGTCGATCCACGGACGGGCGGGCGGCTCCGCGGGCGGCACGTGGGGAAGGTCGTACAACTCGGGCTCGGGCACGTCCACGTCGGCCGGCGCGTCCCACGGGGCTGCCCCGGGCTGCGCGGGCGCGTCCCACGGCTGAGGGGCGGCGGCTTCGTCGCCCGCCGGCGCGCGCCACGCGTCGGCCGCGGCGTCGTCGTGCGGCGCCTTCCAGGCGTCTTCGGCGGCGTGCTCGGGGGCCTTCCACGGCTCGGCGGGCTGCTCGGGGGCCCACTCGTCGGCTGCGTTCTCCACCTCGGGCGCCCAGGGCTGCGCGTCCATCGCGAAGTCGCCGATCGGGGGCACGCCCGCGTCATCGTCGGCGGCGCCGTCGTCGCCCGCTCCGGCGTCGGCGAAATCCACGGCCGGCTGGTCTTCGGTGCGCGCCCAGTCCATGAAGTTGGGCGTGTCCTCCGCGTGCAGCTCCTGGTCGGCCCCTTCGGCGTCGGGAGCGCGCGGGGTGGGCACCTCCAGCCACGGCAGGTCGTCGCCCTCGTCGCCGATCTCCATCTCCCCGGTATTCTCCGCAGACGGTGCCTCGGGCGCAGGCGCCTCGAAATCCCACGGCATCGGCGCGGGCGGCGCGGCGGCGGCGTCCCAAACGGGGGCGGGGCTCGGCTCGGCGGCGGGCTCGGGCGCGGGCTCGGCGGCGGGCGGCGGCGTCTGGCCGCGGGCGGCCTCGGGCGCGGGCTCTTCGCGGCGCGGCGCGGGGTTGAACGGCGGGAAGACGGTGATCGCCGGGATGCCGGGCTGGTCGCTCATCGGGGGTCGCCAGGGCAGGAACGGAAGGGGCGTGACGGGATTTCCACCGGGAACGTACGGCGCAAACGCGTGGAAGTCAACGAATTCCACGCTTGAACGGCGGCGAATTGGACACGGGTGAGGCGAGAGGATCGGGCAGTCTGCGCTACCCCTCCCCCTGCCTCTTCGCGGCTGTCCCTCTCCCGAACTGCATGGAGAGGGACGGGGGTGCTTCGCGCGGCTTGGTGGGGCGTGGGGCGGACGATATCGCGTGGCCCGAAACTCCACTCAATGAAGAAGAGGATCGGGCGCGCGGGGCGTCCGATCCTCGTCCCCCCGTCATCTCCCGTTCGTCAGGATCAGCCGCCGCGCTGCTCCTCGGCCCAGCCGAAGCGGCCGAGCAGGGGGACGAAGGTGCAGTCGAGCACGTCCTCGTAGTGGTACTTGTCGCCCAGGCGGCGCACCATCACCAGCCGCTGCGCCTCGCGGGTGCCCACGGGTACGAGCATGCGGCCGCCGTCGGCCAGCTGCTCCAACAGCGGCTGCGGCACCTCGGGGCCGCCGGCGGCCACCAGGATCGCGTCGTACGGGGCGTAGCGGCTCCAGCCGATGGTGCCGTCGCCCACCAGCAGGGCCACGTTCGACATCCGCATCCCGTCCAGCAGGTCGCGGGCGCGGGTGGACAGGTCGCGGATCCGCTCCACCGAGTACACACGGTCGGCCAGCAGCGCCAGGATCGCAGTCTGGAAGCCCGAGCCGGTGCCGATCTCCAGCACCTTGTCGTTGCGGCCGATCTCCAGCATCTGCATGTACAGCGCCTGCAGCGACGGCTGGCTGGCCGTCTGCCCGAAGCCGATGGGGAGCGGCGAGTCTTCGTACGCGCGGTGCGCCACCGCCTGCGGAACGAACAGGTGGCGCTGCACGCGGTCGAACGCCTGCAGCACGTTCATGTCGCGGATGCCGCGCTCCTGCAGGCGGTTGATCAGCCCGCGCCGCTGGGCCACGTAGCGGTCGTTCATACGGTCAGGCCCCACCCGGCCACGCCCTGGATCAGCGCGTGGTTGGTCAGGTCCAGGTGCAGCGGCGTCACGGACACGTAGCCGGCGTCCACCGCGTGGAAGTCGGTCCCCTCCTCGGCCGCCCACTCCACGGTGCCGCCGCCGATCCAGTAGTACGGCCGGCCGCTGGGGTCGGTGCCTTTCATGAAGCTGTCGCTGAACACGCGCCGCCCCAGCCGCGTGACCTGCACGCCTTTCACGTCGCGCGGGTCGATGGGCGGCAGGTTCACGTTGAGCAGCGTTTCGCGCGGGAAGGCGTCGGGTCGCACCAGCTGGGGGAGAAGGCGGGCGAGCAGCTCGCCGTAGCCCTCCAGGTGGTCGGCGTCGCGCCCGGCGTAGCTGAGGGCGATGGAGGGAACGCCGAAGACGGTGGCCTCCATGGCGGCCGACACGGTGCCCGAGTAGAGCACGTCCTCGCCCATGTTCATCCCGTGGTTCACGCCGCTCAGCACGAAGTCGGGGCGGCGGGGCAGCAGCTCCTGCATCGCCAGGAACACGCAGTCGGTGGGCGTGCCGCTCACCGAGTGCGTGCGCTCGCCCACCGAACGGGCGCGGATGGGCACGTGCATTGTGAGCGAGTGGCTGGTGGCGCTCTGCTCGCGGTCGGGCGCGACCACGTGCACCTCGCCCAGCGGCTGCGCGGCCTCGGAAAGGACCTTGAGGCCGCGGGCCAGGTAGCCGTCGTCGTTGGTGCAGAGAATCAGCATTCGCTCTGTGGGACTTCGGGATTGGTTTACGACCATCAAGCGTTCACGGGGACGGATCGGGTCGACGGCGCCGTCTCCGCGGAGCCCTCACCCTGGCTCGTTCCTCGCCTGTCCCTCTCCCAAAACAACCTGGGAGAGGGACCTGGGCTCGCTTCGCTCGCGGCTGGTTCGATCGCGGGTGAAGTCTCTCGCGTGCATCGAAACCGCAGACGCACTGGGCAGGGACGCATCTTGCCCCCGCATCGGCGCCGCAGTTCCCCCCTCCCCCGCGGAGCGCGGGGAGGGGCCGGGGGAGGGGGCCAGCCGCGGCCACGACGAGCTCCGTCGCAACGCACGACTCCTCCGCATCCCCAACGCACCACCGCCCGCCTGCCGGATCTCCGCGCGCCCGTGGACGGGGTGCGGGGGGAGGGGCAGACGGGCGGCAACGTATCGCCGGGGGCGGGGCTAAATCAACCGGAGGGCGGCGACAGGATCTCGAGCAGCTCCTCCAGCTCGCCGCGCAGCGCGCGCACGAAGCTCTTCTCCAGCGCGCGGCCGGCCACGTCGGCGGCCGCGCCTTCCTTGCGCAGCTCGTCGATGCGCGCGCGGGCGCCCTCCAGCGTGTAGCGCTCGTCATGGACCAGGTGCTGGATCAGCGCGATCAGCTCCATGTCCTTCTGCCGGTAGACGCGGTTGCCGGCGCGGTTCTTGGGCGGGTTGAGCGCCTGGAACTGCGTCTCCCAGTAGCGCAGCACGTGCGGCTTCAGCGCGAACAGGTCGCACACCTCGCCGATCGAGTAGAACTCCCGCTGCGGCCGTTTCATCGCGTAGTCGGATGGAGATGGAGGTCGATCGAACGCATACCCCGCTCAACTCTGCGCGGCGAGCCCCTGCCCGCCGACGGGCGTGGTCACCGTGTGCGAATCGAACCCCGCGATCAGCGGCCGGCCGCGCGAGATCGCGTCGCGCACGGCGGGGAGCGAGAGCGAGGCCTTGTGGCTGGCCTCGCTGTCCCACACCTCGGTGATCCAGATGGCGTCCGCGTCGGCGGGGTCCAGGGCCACCACGTAGCTCAGGCAGCCCGGCATGCTCCCGGTGCCCTCCAGCAGGATGGCGACGAGCGCGTCGCGCTGCCCGGCCACCGCGCGCACCTTCCCGATCAGTCCGTACATCCCCGCTCCTCGCTCCTGTGATCTCAGCACCGACGGCCCGGCGAGCGCGAACGCCGCCACCCCCGCCAGGAATTCACGCCTGCCAATCTCCACGATTCCCTCCGCTTCACAACCTGCGGCTTCGCACCGTCACCAGCACCGCTCGAAACATCGGCGTCGGTTGAGTGAGCCAGCTGGGTGCCGAGCGCCAACGATAGATCCTTCAGTCGCTTAGGCTCCTTCAGGATGACATCCCGGCTGGTTCGGGGGAGCAGCCGTATCCGCCGATCTCGGGTGACGCACTCGCGCACCAACGCACTCGCGCACCTGTTGCCGACATCCGCCGGGCGCGAGAACGCCCTAGCCCCACACCTCGGCCTTGGGCTCGCGCGTCATCAGCGCGACCAGGGCGTCGCGGGCGTCCAGGCCCTCGAAGAGGATGGAGTGCATCGCGTCGATGATGGGCATCTCGATCCCCAGCTTGAGCGCCAGGTCGTGGGCGCTCTGGGCGGTGCGCACGCCCTCGGCCACCATCGTCATCCCGCCCAGGATGTCATCCAGGCTGCGGCCGCGGCCCAGCTCCACCCCCACGCTGCGGTTGCGCGACAGGGCGCCGGTGCAGGTGAGGATCAGGTCGCCCATCCCCGCCAGCCCGGCGAATGTCTGCGGCTGGGCGCCGGCGGCCACGCCCAGGCGCGTCATCTCGGCCAGCCCGCGGGTGATCAGCGCGGCGCGGGTGTTGTTGCCGAAGCCCAAGCCGTCCACCACGCCTGCCGCGATGGCGATCACGTTCTTGATCGACCCGCCCAGCTCCACCCCGCGCACGTCAGCCGTGGTGTACACGCGGAAGTAGGGTGTCTGGAAGGCTTCCTGCGCCCGGAGCGCCGCCGCCGGGTCGGCCGAGGCGATGGTGACGGCGGTGGGGTGCTCCAGCCCCACCTCCAGCGCGAAGCTGGGGCCCGAGAGGTAGGTGCAGGCCGCGTTCAGCCCCGGGGGGAGCACGTCGGCCAGCACCTCGTCCATCGTCTTCAGCGATTCGTTCTCGATCCCCTTGCTGGCGCTCACCACCAGCGCGCCGGGGCGCATGTGCGCCGCCGCCTGCGTCATCACCGGGCGCACCACGTGGCTGGGCGAGACGGAGACGACGACGTCGGCGCCGTCCAGCGCCGCCGCCATGTCGGTGCTGGCGCGAAGGGATGGCGACAGCTCCACGCCCTCCAGGTACCGCGGGTTGCGATGCTCGCGCTCGATCCCCTCGGCCACCTCGGGCTCATAGCTCCAGAGGGTGGTGGGGGTGCCCTTCTTGGCGAGCAGGTTGGCGAGCGCCGTACCCCAGCTCCCGGCGCCGATTACGGCTGCGCGGCTCATCGCGGCTCCTCGGCGTCGGCGGTCACGGCGGCGGCGCCCACGGCCGCCTCGTCGGCCCGGCTGCCGCTGCCGAAGCGGCTCTCGGTGCCGTTCAGGATCCGCTGGATGTTGGAGCGGTGGGCGAAGATCACGAAGAGGCAGATGGCGCAGCCCAGGATCTTCACCTCGGCCGGCACGTGCGAGAAAGGGAGCAGCAGGATCACCATCACCACCAGTGCCGCGCTCACCGACCCCGCCGACACCATCCGAGTGGCGCGCAGCACCACCAGCCACGTCAGCAGCCCGACTCCCACCGCTAGCGGCGCCAGCGCCAGGAACACCCCGGCCGAGGTGGCCACGCCCTTGCCGCCCTTGAACCCCATGTACACGGGGAAGACGTGGCCGATGATGGCCGCGGCGCCGTAGGCCAGCCCCCAGCGCCAGTCAGCGCTGCCGTCCCACCCCAGCCGCGAGAAGAGGAAGACGGGGAAGAAGCCCTTGAGGATGTCGAACACCATCACCGGCGCGGCCACCGTCGCCCCCAGCACGCGGAAGGTGTTGGTGGCGCCCAGGTTGCCGCTGCCGTGCTGGCGCAGGTCGATGCCGCGCGCAAGCTTCCCGGCGATGTAGCTGGCCGGGATGGCGCCCCACAGGTACGACAGCAGGATGAACAGCAGCGGGCGGGTCATACCGGCTCCGGCGGGTGTGGAATCAACTCGTTGGGGACGTAGACGGATCTCATCACGGGTGGGATCCGGCCGGTATCGTGCGGATGGCGACAGCGTGTCGCCGACAGCCATTCGAAAGGCGGCTGAAGCCGCGGCAACAACAACGGGAAGCCTCGCAAACTGCGCGAGGCTGTTCGCAGGCGCCAGCGCGGGGACGCGGGCGTCGTGGCGAATCGGCCTTCGCGCATCATGCGCGCGGTCCGAAAATCCACGCGGATTGCGGGCACCCGCACGGGACGCGCGGCCGCAGCCTCGCGGCGGTTTGCGAGGCTTCCCATTGTTCTAGCCCGCGGCTTCAGCCGCCTTCCACCATCATCCGCCGCCGACTCTCATCATCGCGATGGATCTCCCGGTGCGCCGCTACTCCTCGTCCTCGCTGCGGCGGCGCAGGTTGATGCGCAGCGGCACGCCCTCGAAGCCCCACGCGTCGCGGAAGCCGTTCTGCAGGTAGCGCTGGTAGGCTTCGGGGATCGCGTCGGGGTGGTTGCTGAACACCACGAAGGTGGGCGGCGCCACGGCCACCTGCGTGGCGTAGAGCAGCTTCACCGGGTGGTTCATGAACGCGGGCGGCTTGGTGCGGGTCACCAGCGCGCGCATCACCTCGTTCACCTCGTGCGTGGAGATGCGGCGCATGCGCTGCTCCTGCACCTGCGTGATCAGCTCCAGCACGCGGTGCACGCGCTGGCCGGTGACCGCGCTGGTGAAGACGATGGGGATCCACTTGAAGTGCGGCACCCGCTCCCGGATCTTCTTCTCGAAGTCGGGGGCGGTCATCGTCTCCTTCTCCACCAGGTCCCACTTGTTGACCACGAACACCAGGCCGCAGCCGGCGTCCCATGCCTTCTCGGCCACCTTGATGTCCTGCACCGACATCTCGCCCTCGGTGGCGTCGATCAGCATCAGGCACACGTCGGCGCGCTCGATGGCCAGCTCGGTGCGGATCGAGGAGTAGAACTCGACCCCTTCGCCGATCTTGCTCTGCCGGCGCAGCCCCGCGGTGTCGATGAAGACCAGCGACTGCCCGTGGTACTGCATGGGGGTGTCGATGGCGTCGCGCGTGGTGCCCGCCACGTCGCTCACCACCAGCCGCTCCTCGCCCAGCAGGCGGTTGACGAAGCTGCTCTTGCCCACGTTGGGCTTGCCGATCACCGCCACGCGCAGCGCCTCCTCCTCCTCGCCCTGCGCCTCGGGCAGGTCCCACACGATGCGGTCGAGGAGGTCGCCGCTCCCCTTCCCGTTGGTGGACGACACGGGCACGGGCTCCCCCAGGCCCATGTCCCAGAAGTCGTGGTGGGCCACGGCGGTGGGCGCGCCCAGGTTGTCCACCTTGTTCACGGCCAGCACCGCGGGCTTGGAGGTGCGCCGCAGGTGCTCGGCGATGGCGTAGTCGAGCGGGTGCGGCCCCGACTTGCCGTCCACCACCAGCACCAGCAGGTCGGCCTCGCCGATGGCGGTGAGCACCTGGTCGCGGATCAGGCGGTCCATGGGCTCGTCGCTCCCCTCCACCATCCCGCCGGTGTCCACCAGGTAGAACTGGCGCCCGTTCCACTCCGCGCGGGCGAAGTTGCGGTCGCGGGTCACGCCCGGCCGGTCTTCCACGATGGCCAGGCGCTTGCCCAGCACGCGGTTGAAAAAGGTAGACTTGCCTACGTTCGGCCGTCCGACCACGGCCACCACGGGTAGCTTCACCAGATCCGTCCTGCCACGGGTAAACCGCCCGCGAGACTGCCGGGCGACGAAAGATTCAGATAAAAAAACAGCAGCTCCATAGCCCGAGCATCCGGCCAGCGTCCACCAGCGCGGAACCAGCGATCCACGAGACCGCCGCCGTCGAGCGTCAGGCGCATGACCCCGGAATCGGCGATCCTCGAGCCGCGATCACAGCAACGTCCCGGCAAGCATCGGTGTGAGGACGAGGCGCCTGAAGTCGCGGCTACAACGGCACGAAGTCCGCCTTCGCGGACTCGCGCGCCGGCATCTTCATGCTCCACGGGCACCCGGCGCACTCACGCACCGGCGCACCCGTTCGTCCGCACCTGTTCGCCCAGCCCCCGAAACGCCGCGAGCGGCCCAGGTCACCCTTGAGCCGCTCGCGGCCGGCGGCGAGGTCGAGACGTCAGCCGGCCAGCGGCGCGCCGCAGTTGGAGCAGGTCTCCTGGCCGGGCTCGTACACGTCGCCGCAGCTGGGGCAGGCGAAGGCCACCTCGCCCTCGGTGTCCATGTAGTCGCCGATCAGCTCCAGCGCCTGCTCGGCCTGGAAGGTGGGCACCAGCACACGCGCGATGCTCAGCTCGCCCAGGTCCATCGGGAAGGAGCGGTCCGACTGCGAGTACAGCGCGGCGTCGAGCCCCTCGGCGCGCAGGTTGTCCACCAGCAGCCGCGCCGACAGCTCGTTGTTGTCACTGTACACCTGTGCGAACCCTTCGATCACCGGGATGGTGCGGTGCTGGTCGCACAGCGCCGCCTGGCGCTCGCCCGGCACGTCGCCGCACAGGGCGCGGCCGCAGATCACGCAGCGCGAATGCGCCTGGACCGCGGGGTCGTCGTCGCAGGGAACGGGGCTCTGCAGCGCGCCGCACACGGGGCACGAATCGCCCTCGGCATACAGGGTTCCGCAGCGCGGGCAGGTGAGGGCGGTCTCGGCTTCGATGGTCTCAGACAAGGACGGGCTCCGGTACGGTCGATCGGGTGATTTGTCTCACGCCGGGAAAACGTTCGCGTTGGGCGGGGTTTGCGCAAGATCCATGCGGGGCGGATGGAGTCGGGCACCGCCACCGCATCCGGCGATGGATGAACGATCGTGCCCGGGATCCGGATCGGATCGTCACCCCCAAGCCTTCCACCGTGCCCCCGCGCGACCATGGATGATGACGGGACCCCACGGGGACGGGAGGACCGGGCCGTGGAGCCTCGCGCGGTTTGCGAGGCTTTTCGTAGTTGTTGCTGCAGCTTCAACCGCCGGTCTGAAGCGCCGAGGGGCGGCCTCCGCGCGCGGAAGCCGCCCCTCGGCGGTCCATCCCTGCCCGACCCGCCGTTACGGCAGCAGCCGGTAGCGGTAGGTGGTGGGGTAGCTGGTGCTGGGGATGGTGAACTCGAAGTTCGCCGTCTTGTCGCGCTCGGGGGCGGCCACCGTCACGGTGCCGGTGCCCGCGTCGCCCATGGGGTTGGCGACCGTGAACTCGAGGCGCATGGCCGTGCCGGGGCGCGCCGACGCGCCGGTCACCACGCCGCGCACGGTGGTCACGCCGGCGTCGGTGGTCAGGCTCACCTGGTCCACCGTCACCTGCATGCTGTCGGGGTTGGGCAGGCGCAGCGCGGCGTTGCGGTGCTGCTGCTCCACCGCCGTGTTGTTCTGCCCCTTGGCCACGTCGGCCAGCGCGCGGTGCGCGGCGAACATCACCAGCGCCTCGTTGCCGTTCAGCGGGTCCACGCGCAGCACCTTCTCGGCCACGGGGAGCAGGTCGGCCCAGCGCTGCATCTTGTACAGCGCCAGCGAGGTGTAGTACAGCGCGTTGCGGTTGTTGGGGTCGATGCGCAGCACGTCGCGCAGGAGGTCGATCGCCGGCTGGTTCTGGTTGGCGTTCAGCATCCGCGCCGACACGTCGAGCAGGCCGGCGATGGACACCATCCGCTGCTGCACGTGCTCGCTGTCGGCCGCCTCGGGGGCCGGCATGGCCAGGATGCGGCGGAACGAGCTCACCGCGCGGTCGTTGTCGCCGCGCATCCCCGAGAACACGCCGATGTAGTAGATGGCGTCGGTGAGCGTGCTGTCGATGGCCGTGGCCTGCGCCCAGGTGTTGATGGCGGCCGTGGTGTCGTTGCGCTGGAAGGCCTCGAGGCCCGTCTGCACCAGCTGCTGCGCCACCGCCTTGCGCGCCGGCGCCACCTCGCCCGAGAACTCGGGGCACAGCTCCACCGTGCGGCGGAAGAGCGAGTCGGCGCGCAGCGGCTGGTTGAGCCCCGCCGCGGCCTGCGCGGCCACGAAGTAGTTGTACGGGTTGTTCGCGTCGGCCGTGACCCCCTGCTGGGCCTGGTCGTAGGCCTGCTGGTAGTACGTCTGCTTCTGCGCAGCGGGGATGGGGAGCAGGGCGCGGTTGAGCGTGCCCTGCGCGTTGCCGGCCTGGCTGCTGGGGCGCACGCCGCTGGCGCACGTCACCTGCGGCAGCGAGGCGGCGCCGCCGCGGTTGTTGCCCCGCTGTGCCGCCGCTGTGCCGCCGTCCAGCGCGGTGGCCAGCGCCGCCGCGCCCAGCGCGAACAGCAGCCCGTTCCTTGTGTTCATCTGGATCTTCCCCCTGGTGGGTTGTCGTTGCGCCGCCCGGGCCGCGGGCGGGTCTGGTGGTAACACCCGGCGGCTAGCCCTCGGCCGCCACCCCGTCGGACAGCATGGCGCGGTACGCCGCCAGCGGGGTGATCCCCAGCCGGGCGGCGGCGCGCGCCACGTCTTCGTACTCGGGTTTGGCCCGCTCGCCCCCGCCCGGGAGCGACGAGCGCTTCACCCGCACCTCTTGCCCACGCCAGCTCACCGTTTCCACGCGGCGTGGCAGCACCGTGCGTGCCGCGGCCCAGTGGCGAACGCCGATCGACGAGCCCGCGTGGAAGAGCGCGCCCTTCACGGCGTCCAGCGCATCCGCCTGGGCCAGCGCCTCGATGCGCACGCCGGGGCGGCCCTTCTTCATCACCAGCGGCGTGGCGGTGCAGTCGAGCGCGCCGGCGGCCAGCACCGCCTCCATCAGCGGCGGCACGTACTCGGCCGGCAGGTCGTCCACGTCGCACTGCACCACGATCACCTGCTGCGCGTCGCCGCCCGCCTCCCGCGGCTCGATCAGGATCAGCCGCAGCACGTTGGGCCGGTCCTGCGGGTCGCGGGTGCCGGCGCCGAAGCCGCTGGCCAGCGGCGTGTAGGCGGCCGGCGCGGGGCGCCCCCCGGTGAGCGCCGCGATCAGGGCGGCACCGGTGGGCGTGGTACACTCGCCCTCGAACGAAGGGTCCGTTACCTCCATGCCGTGCAACAACTTGAGCACCGCGGGCGGGGGCACGGGAAAGTGCCCGTGCGCCATGTCCACCCACCCGCGCCCCAGCGCGATGGGGCGCGTGTAGCACTCCGTCACCCCCAGCTCGGCGCAGCCGGCCACGGCGCAGAGGATGTCGATGATGGCGTCGAGCGCGCCCACCTCGTGAAAGTGGACGCGCTCCACCGTGGTGCCGTGCACCGAGGCCTCGGCCTGGGCCAGCAGGGTGAAGGCGTGGATCGCGCGCTCCTTCACCCCGGGCGCCGCGCCGGTGCCTTCGATGATCTTGACCACGTGGTGCAGGTGCCGGTGCGCGTGCTCGTGCGGCAGCTCCAGCAGCAGGCGCGTGGCGGCGATCCCCTTGCGGTTCACGCGCTCGGCGCCGATGCGCACGTCGCCCAGGTTCAGCCCGGCCACGAAGGACTGCAGCCACTCCAGCGGCAGCCCCAGGTCGAGCAGCGCGGCGATGGTCATGTCGCCGCTGGCCCCCGCGAAGGGGTCGAAGATCAGTCCGCGCAAGTCTCCCGTCCATTTGGGTTGGAGCCGCGCAAACTACCCCGGCCGCGTGTCTCCGTCAAACGCGCGAACCGGGGTGGATCTGACAGGGGGAGCCACGCGCCGCCAGCCGCGCGGCGGCGATCACCGTGGCCTGGACGGGCGGCGACGAAGGGCAAGGAGGAGATTTCGCCCTCCAGCTCCACACGCCTTCCGTCCAATCCGCCGCTTCGGGAACCCTACGCCCGCCCGTGCGGAGCGGGATCGCGGCTCACGGTGAGGCACCCGGCGGTGGCGGGGCTGGATGCGCGGCGAGCTCCCTCAGCCGCTGAGCCACCAGCCGCGCCAACTCCTTCTCGAACACGCCGTTGCTGCTGCAGTCCACCGGGGTGGCGGTCCACATCCTCCTTCGTACCCGCACGTCGGTCTGGGTGCGCAGCAGAGTTCCGCTCTTGCCGTCTGGCATCACCGAAGAACGCACGGCGAACGTGAACAGGCCAGTGTTGTTCAGGTTGCCCAGGCCAAACACGTACTGAGGGCAGTCAAAGTAGTCCCCGGGCGGGCGACCAAAGAGCGGCCCCTGCAGGTCCAGGAACCGCGTGAGATACACGCGCCCCGCAGAATCGGAAAGAGTCGACATGGGGAAGGCGAGGTAGGCGAAGACCTGGGCCGTAGCCACCCACACCGCCTCGGGAGGGAACGGGAGGTGCTCGTCGAACTCGCTCACCTCGGTACGAAAGTGGTAGTCGTCCCGCGCCTGCGCGGCCGCCGGGCGGGTGAGCAGCGGAAGGAGCGCAACCATGAGCAGTCCGGCACAGGAGAGCCGGGCCGTCCACCCGCGGCCGGCGCGAAGCAGCGGTGCGTGGCAGCCGGTAAGGCGCGAGCGGGGCGTATTCATGGAACGTGTGGCGGAAACGGAAGGAGGGGCGACACGGGAACAGGCGAAGCGGGGAGGATGACGAAGGAAAGGTTCGCCGGCAAGGACGATGGCGAGCGCGGGGTGGTCACATGGGTCGCGCCGGCCGTCCCACCCGCTGCGAAGCCACGGTTCGCGGGAGATGGCGCGGCCGCCGACCCAGGCATCACCTGACGCGTGGAGGTCTCGCCCATCAAACACGAAGGACACGGAGCGGGGCGGCGCCGTGTCCTTCGGCTGGATCCGTCGGCTGAATCCGAGCGGTGGGTCGCAGGCGCTATTCGGGCCTGGGGGCCGCCGGCGCGGTGGCGGGGCGGGCGTCGCGCTCGGCCTGGATCTGCTCCACGCGGAGCAGGATCTGCTGGGCGATGCGCTGCTCCAGCTTGCCGGTGCTGTCGCACTGCACGGGGCTGGCGCTGGTGGCGCGGCGCTGGGCGCGCGCGTCCACCTGCGTGTGCAGCACGCTGCCGCCGTTGGACGCGGGCTCCACGCGCGCGCGGAGGGCCATGTTGAGCCGCCCGGTGGCCGTCAGGTCGTTCAGCAGGTCGCCCGAGTTGCACGAGAAGAACTCGGAGTTCGGGCGGTTGAACAGCCGGCCGTGCAGGTCGGCGAAGGTGCTGGCGTACTCCATCCCGGCCGTGTTGGAGCTTTCCGACACGGCGTAGCCCATCTCGCCCAGCACCTCGGCCACGGCGCGCCAGAGCACGGCGGGCGGCGCGTCGAAGCGGGTGTCGGTGGTGGGCAGATCGCTGCGGAACAGGGCGTTGTAGCGGTTCCCGCCCCCTCCCCCGCCGCGGATGCCGGAGCTCGTCCCCCGCCCCGAGCCCGCCCCCTGCGCGGCGGCGGGAGCGCTCGCGGCGCCGGCGAGAAGCACGGCCAGCGCGGTCACGCCGGCCAGCCGGGCCAAGCGCGCATGTCGAGTGTCGAGAAAGTGCGTCATCGATGTCGAAGCAAGGGTGCGGGTACGGGGAGCGCCGGCACGGGCCGTCGCTCCTCCCGGAACGCGCGACGGCCAGCTGCCCCGTCACGCGCGGCGGGATCGAAAAGTTAGCCAAGTCGCGGAGGCCGGTGAAGGTCCGCGCGACAAAGCGGAGCTGCTCGGATCCTGAAACCCGGCGCGGACCTGTTCGAGGATGCGCTTCGGCCCGCCAGGGCGCGGAACTCCGTTTGGCGCTCCGTCGGCCCGTGCCGCGCGAGGCTCGTGCCCACCACAACGTGGCGAGCCCCGCCTTCGTGACACCCCCCGCGGTGGTACTTCCGTCCGCCGTCTACTGCGACTGCGCGGCCAGCGTGTCCAGCTGCTGGCGGATGGTTTGCCCCAGCCCCTGCTCGAGGTTGCCGGTGCTGGCGCATTCGACGGCGCTGCTGCTGGCGCCGCGGCGCCGGGCGCGGGCGTCGACCTGCGTGGTGAGCACCGTGCCGCCGCTCTCGTCGGGGCGCACGATGCTGCGCACCGCGAAGGATATCTGCCCGGTGTTGGTCAGGTCGGCCAGGATGTCGCCCCCCTGGCAGCTGAAGAACTCGCCGTTGGGCTTGTCGAACAGCCGCCCGCGCACCTCCATGAACGGGGTGCGGTACTCGCGCTCTTCGGTGCGGGCCACGCGGTCGGTGGGGAAGTGGAGCTGCGCGTAGACCTGCGCCAGCACCGTCCACACCGCGTCGGGCGGGTAGGGGAGCCGGGTCTCCACGTCGGACACGTCGGTGCGGAAGCTCAACGCGCTCGACCGGTCGCGCTGCTGCGCGGCAGCGGGGTGGCCCAGCAGCGGCACAAGCATCACCGCGAGCGCGGCCAGCGCGTTGCGCGTGGTGGCCCGGCGGCGGTGCGACGGCGCGCGGGTGGCGGGGGAAGAAGGATTCGGCATCGATCGGACGAGAGAAGGAGGTTGTACGGACCCGGCCGGTGGAGAGTGGCGCGGCCGGCACGGCCCGGCGCCGGGAGCCAGCCGGCCGCGGCAACCGCGCCACGCGCCGAAGCCGCCGCGAGGAAGCCCCAACCTGCTGCCGGGGAACGCGATGGGCCGATGCGGACGTGTCGTGGGCGCGACCCGGGGTCGTCGCCGGACGCGGACGCCGTCGTCACATGTTTCGGCCGCTTGCCGGGTGTACACCCCCGCCCGCGAGAAGGTGCCGCCACTCCAGCGCCGTTTCGTGCAGCGGGGCTCCGTCGGCCAGGCGCGGCAGCACCCACGCGATGAACCGGTCCACCTCGCTGTCGGGAAGCGTGATCCAGTAGAGCACGTGCCCGCCACCCGCGCGCAGCGCCACGCCGCGCGAGCCGAACGCCACCACCGCGTCGGGGAGCGAGTCGTGGTGCATGGGCGCCTGGATCTGCTCGCCCAGCGGCAGCGTCTCCCCCTCGTCGCCCAGGAGCCGGCGGGCCACGCCGGGCCGCGTGCGCAGCGGAGCGGACACCAGCCGCGGCTGGCCATACACGCTCAGCTCCGCGATCAGCCGCTCCAGCAGCCCGTCGGCGTGTCGCTCCCACGCGTCGTCCGCATCGCCAAAGTCCGTAAACCCGGCGGCCTCGAAACACACGTCGGGGTTCACCGGCGCGGGCCAGAGCGCGAATAACGCGTTACCCGCCTCGCTCCCGGCCACTGCGGCAGGGATGGGAAACCAGTGGACGGTGAAGGAGCTCATCTCGGAATCGGATGCGATGGTATTCATGAGGATGCACCAGAGCGGGTCGTCTGGCGGAAATCTGCACATGCTCCGGGTGCGGCGGTAGTGGTTCGGGGATGCGGGGAATGCGCAGAGCCAGGGACATTGGGGAAGCCGGATCTTTCTCCACGGGCGGCTGAAGCCGCAAGCTAGGACAATGGGAAGCCTCGCAAACTGCGCGAGGCTGTGGGTGCCGATTCCTGCGCTGTTCTTGAGATTTCGTGACGCCGGCTGCCACCCGGCGGATGGAATCCGCAGCAACGACCACGGGAAGCCTCGCAAACTGCGCGAGGCTGTGGAGGAAGAGAACCGCGGTTCGGCCATGGGCGCTCGTGGGACCAGGATCCGATACGAAAGACGAGCGGACCCGGAGGCCCGCTCATCGTCGTCATCCCCTCCCCTGCCGGCTTGGGCTCAGTGGCGGAACAGGCGGCGGCCGGTGAACACCATCGCCACGCCGTGCTCGTTGGCGGCGGCCACCACCTCGGCGTCGCGCATGGAGCCGCCGGGCTGGATGATGGCGCGCACGCCGGCCTCGGCCGCGGCGTCCACGCCGTCGCGGAAGGGGAAGAAGGCGTCGGAGGCGAGGGCCGCGCCGGCCAGGTCGAAGCCGTTGTCGCGCGCCTTCATCACCGCGATGCGCGAGCTGTCCACGCGGCTCATCTGCCCCGCGCCGATGCCCAGCGCCCGCCCGCCGCGCGCCAGCAGGATCGCGTTCGACTTGACCGTGGCCACCGCGCGCCAGGCGAAGCGCAGGTCGGCCATTTCCTCGTCCGTCGGCTGGCGGTCGCTGGCCACGCGCCAGCCGTCTTCCGAGAAGCGCATGGAGAGCCGCGCCTGCGCCACGAAGCCGCCCAGCACGCGCTTGTAGTCCACCTCGTCCCCCGTGGACGAGGGCGGCACGACGATCAGGCGCAGGTTCTTCTTCTCCTGCAGCAGCGCCAGCGCGCGCTCGTGGAAAGACGGCGCCACGACCGCCTCCACGAAGTTGGGGCGCAGCAGCACGGCCGCTTCCTCCGTCACCTCGCTGTTGAAGGCGATCACCGAGCCGAACGCGCTGGTGGGGTCGGTCGACAGCGCCTTGCGGTACGCCTCGACCGCGTGGGCACCCACGGCGATGCCGCACGGGGTGTTGTGCTTGATGATGGCGCAGGCGGCCAGCCCCGTGCCCTCCCACGCCGAGACGGCCAGCAGCGCCGCGTCCACGTCCACCAGGTTGTTGAACGACAGCTCCTTGCCGTGCAGCTGCCGCATGCCGGGCAGCCCGCCGCTCGCGCCCCGGTCGCGGTAGAAGGCGGCCGCCTGATCCGGGTTCTCGCCGTAGCGAAGGTCCTGCACCTTCTCCAGCGTCAGCGTGATCTCCGGCGCGAACTGCGTCTCCCCCTCGTTCGGGCGCGGCGGATCCGCCGTTTCCACACCACCGGCGGCCCCCGCCCGGGCCGCCTCCTCCGCATCGGCTGCGTCGGCCACGGACAGGTACTGCGCGATGGCGGCGTCGTAGGCCGAGGTGTGCGCATAGACCTTGGTGGCCAGCCTGCGGCGGAGGTCGCGTGCCTTCAGGTCGCCCGCGTCGAGCCCGGCGAGCACGCCCGCATAGTCGGCGGGGTCCACCACCACCCACACGCTCTCGTGGTTCTTGGCGGCCGAGCGCAGCATGGACGGCCCGCCAATGTCGATGTTCTCGATCGCCTCGGCGCGGGTGACGCCGGGGCGCGCGACCGTCTGCACGAACGGGTAAAGATTGACGGCCACCAGGTCGATGGCCGAGTAGCCGTGCTCGCGCATCTGCGCCACGTCGTCCTCGTTGGCGCGGCGCCCCAGCAGGCCGGCGTGGATGGCGGGGTGCAGGGTCTTCACGCGGCCGTCCATCATCTCCGGATGCCCGGTCACCTGGGCCACGTCCAGCACGGGGACGCCGGCGTCGCGCAGGGTGCGCGCGGTGCCGCCGGTGGAGAGCAGCGTCCACCCGCGCTCCACCAGCGTTCGCGCGAACTCCACCAGCCCCGTCTTGTCCGACACGCTCAGCAGCGCCCTGGGCATCTCTATCTACCGAAGAAAAGGTTCATCACGTACGTCGCTGGGCGGCCGGCCCCTGCGATTCGGATGCGTCCAAGAGGCCGCCACCAACGGCTCGCTAGGGCTCACCGACCTCTTCCCAGACCAGGCGAAACACACTGGGGGGGAATTCCATTCGAACGGCTACTCGCTCTTCCCCGGCGCCGTCAGGAGGGCGCGGAGGGAGGATTCGGGAGGGGTGCGGCCCTCCGTCAGGTCGAAGCAGACGTCACCCGCGGGGAAGGCGGCGGCACCCTCGCCCGCCGCGAGCGCTTCGACGGCCAGCGGGAGGATGCGGTGCTCCACCGCCAGCACGCGCGCGGCCAGCGACTCGGGCGTGTCGTCCGCGAGGACGGGCACGGGCCACTGCGCCACGATGCGGCCCTCGTCGTAGCGGTCGCTCACGTGATGCACCGTGGCGCCGCTCACGCGCACGCCGCTCTCGATCACCGCGCGGTGAACGCGCATCCCGTACATCCCCTTGCCGCCGAAGCCGGGGAGGAGCGCGGGGTGGATGTTCAGCATTTGCCCGGCGAAGCGCTCCACCACCGCCGGCGGCACCAGCTGCAGCCACCCGGCCAGCACCACGATGTCGATGCGGTGGCGCTCCAGCTCGCCCAGCATCCGCGTGGCCAGCAGGTCGGCGCCGGTCTCGCGCGCGTCCAGCGTGAGCGCGGCCACGCCGGCGCGCGCCGCGCGCTCCAGCGCGCCGATGCCCGCGCGGCTGGCCACCACCAGCTCCACGCGCGCGGCCGGCGCGGGCGCGGGGTTGAAGTGGTCGATCAGCGCCTGCAGGTTGGTGCCCCCGCCGCTGGCGAGGACGGCCACGCGCTTGGGCTCGCGCAAACGTGTGCTCCGGTCCGGGAAAAGTGGGCCGGAAGATAGGCCGGGCCGCCGGGAGCGTCAAACCATCCAGCCACAACCCGGCGGCCGCCGGCGGGGCGCCGCATCCTACTTCGTCGGAGAGGCTTGATCTACCCGGATCCGTGCTGCACACTACACCGGGTCCGGCTGCTCGAACACCTTCGCGCCCCGCGTTGCACCCATGCGAAACACACTCGTCCTCGCCGCGCTCTGCGCGGCCATGCTGCCGCCGGCGCTCTCCGCACAGCGGCGCGCCACCGCCGGGCTCGACGTGCACGGCCACGTGGTGGACGCGGCCACGGGCGAACCGGTGGCCGGAGCGCTGGTGCAGCTTCGCGACACGCGCTACCGGGCGGTGTCGGACTCGGCGGGCAACTTCGTGCTGCACCGCGTGGCCCCAGGGTCGTACCCGTGGGTGATCTCGCGCCTGGGCTACGCCCGGTGGGAGGAAGACGCCGAGGTGGCCGACGGCGACGAGTTCACCATCTCGCTGCTCGCCCGCGCCGAAACGCTGGCGGGGATCACGGCCGTGGCGAGCCAGATGGAGCAGCGGCGGCTGACCTCGGGCGTGTCGGTGCGGACCGTGGATCGCACCGCGCTGCGGCTTTCCACCGCACCCTCGGTGCTCGAGCTGGTGAAGGACCACCTGGGCGTGGGGGGCATCCACTGCCCCCCCTGGCTCACCGACGTGGACACCCGCGCACCCGCCAGCAGCGGCGGCGGCAAGTTCCTCAACCGGTCCACCTCCACGCGCCTCGCCGCGGTCACCGACGACCCCGGCGACCGCGCCTGCGCCTGGGTTCGCGGCGGCCTGATCAAACCCGTCGTCTACGTGGACGAGGTCCGCACCAACGGCGGGTTGAGCGACCTGGCCAGCCTCCGCGCCGACGACCTGTTCATCGTGGAGTCGTACGCCGGCGGGCGGATGATCCGGGTGGTCACCATGTCGTATGCCGATCGCGTTGCCCGCGGTCGCGCCACGCTGACGCCGGTGTCGTTCTGAGAACTGCCGGGGGCATGGAGGTCTGGAATGCGTACTCTGGAAAAGAACGTTTCACACGGAGTCAGCGGAGTCGAACGGCCGTTGTTCAGCGAACTCCGCCAACTCCGTTCACTCCGTGTGAAACTCCGTTGTTGGGATGAGACGGCATAATCTCGTTGTCCTGGTAGACACGAACGAAGGAGGGCTCCGCAGATGACCGGCGGAGCCCTCTCTCGTCGTTGCCGAACCGGCGCGTCACGCGAAGCTGCTGCCGCCGTAGTTGCCGATGATGAAGGGGTTGGAGACGCGCTCGTGGCCCACGGTGGTGTCGGGCCCGTGCCCGGTGTGCAGCGTGGTGGCGTCGGGAAGCGTGAGCACCTGCTCGCGGATGGAGCGCATCAGCGTGGCCAGGTCGCCGCCGGGAAGGTCGGTGCGGCCGATGGAGCCGTTGAAGATCACGTCGCCCACGATCGCCACGCCGTCGCCCACCAGGATCACGTGCCCCGGCGCGTGCCCGGGCGCGAACCGCACCACCAGCTCGCACTCGCCGAAGCGCACGGTGTCGCCGGCCGCCAGCGCGTGGTCCACCGGCGGCAGCGGGTCCATGCGCACGCCGAACCACTGCGCCTGCACCGGCGCCGCCCGGTACAGCTCGGCGTCGGCGGGGTGGAGGTAGATGGGCGCGCCGGTGGCGGCCTTCGCCTGCGCCAGCCCCTCCACGTGGTCCACGTGCGCGTGGGTGAGCACGATCGCCTCCACCGTCACCCCCAGCCGCTTCGCCTCGGCCAGCATCTGCGGGGTGGCGGCGCCGGGGTCCACCAGGATGCCCGCATTGGTGCCGGCGCACGCGAGCAGGTAGCAGTTCTGCGCGAACACGCCGCCGGTGAACGCGCGGACCACCACGTCGCCGCGCGGCTCAGGCACCGATCGCCTCCAGGATCTCGTCGGCGTCGTGCGCACCCGGTGCCGCGTAGGCGATCTTGCCGTCGGGCCCGATCACGTAGGTGGCGCGCGACACGCCGCCGTTCTCCTTGAGCACCCCGTAGGCGGCGGCGATGCGGCTCCCCTGGTCCACGATCAGGGGGAAGTCGAGCATGTACTTGTCGGCGAACTTGCGGTGGCTTTCCATCCCGCCGGGGTTCACGCCGAAGCGGCGGATCCCCGCGGCCTCGTAGTCGTCGCCCTCGTCGCGGGCGGCGCACATCTGCCGGGTGCAGCCGGGGGTGTCGTCCTTGGGATAGAACATCAGCAGCACCGACTTGCTGCCGCGGAAGTGGGCCAGCGACACGCGGCCGCCGTCGGTGGTGGGCGCGTCGAAATCGGGCGCTTCGGCACCGACGGGTAGCAGCTCTTCGGCCATCTGTGGGCTCCGTGATTTTCAGAAGGGTGGATGCCGCGCGGACAACTTGCCGTCGCCGCCGGACGGGTGCAACGGGTGCCGGGCGCGCATTGCGCGGCGGCGGTGCGGATGGAAAGCGGCGGAACCGCGTCGGCCCGCGCCGAGCGTCCCGGCGGTTCTCCGCTTCCTCCGCTTTCTCCGTTGCTCCGTGTTCACGCGGTTGGAGATTTCGAGCCCGGCGCGACCGTGCGGGTCGGCGCGGAAGCCGTGGACTCCCGGCCGCGGGGCTCAGTCGCCGATGCGCGCTTCCACCGCGTGGCCGGCGGCCATCAGGGCGTGGACGGCGTCGCGCAGGCGCTCCTGCTTCACCATCACGTAGTCGGTGTCGTAGGTCATCACCGCGAACAGGCTGATGCCGGCGTCGGCCAGCGGCTGGGCGATGCGCGCGAACACGCCGGTGAGCGCGAAGTCGAGCGGCCCCTTCACCTTGAGGCAGCGCC
>Ga0247773_1000054_pt1 | contig 50109 bp, 47 predicted proteins | sample UWRJL092311B6_FD_179934 | JGI IMG/M metagenome (GOLD analysis project Ga0247773, IMG submission 179934) | Plant litter microbial communities from Arlington Agricultural Research Station in Wisconsin, United States - UWRJ-L092-311B-6 | ecosystem: Environmental > Terrestrial > Plant litter >... | reverse complement strand
TCCCCTGTCCCCTGTCCCCTGTCCCCTGTCCCCTCGCCGTTCCCTACGCCCGCTCCACGCGGTTCCGCCCATTCGCCTTGGCCAGGTACAGCGCGCGATCGGCGGCGCGGATGAGCGCACCGATGTCGCGGCCGTCGTCGGGGTAGGCGGCGATGCCGAAGCTGGCAGTGAGCGAGCGCGGGACCTCGGCGTTGGGCGGCAGCGTCTCGATCAGCACGCGCAGCCGTTCGGCCAACCGCTCGCCCTCCTCCTTGGCGGTCTCGGGAAAGATCAGGGCGAACTCCTCGCCGCCGAAGCGGCAGGCGCTGTCGGTGCTGCGGAAGGTGTGGCGCACCGCGCGGCCGATGCGCTGCAGCGCGTTGTCGCCCGCCTCGTGGCCGAACTCGTCGTTGACCCGCTTGAAGTGGTCGATGTCGAGCAGCACCAGCGACATGGGCCGGTTGTAACGCCGCGCGCGGTTGAACTCGAGGTCCAGGATCTCGTCGAAGCCGCGGCGGTTGTGGCAGCCGGTGAGCGGGTCGATGGTGGCCTGCGCGCGCAGCCGGTCGAGCAGCTCGGCGTTGCGCAGCGCCACGGCGCTCGAGTCGGCCAGCGCGCGCAGCAGCCGCAGCTCGTGCTCCTCGTAGGGCGCCTCGGTCATCCGCTTGCCCAAGATCAGCAGCCCCGCGTCGCCGTCGCCGAAGTCGAGCGGCGCCACCACGGCGATTTCGGCGGGCACGTGGTCGCGGATCTCGGCGTCCTTGCCGGGGATCACGGGGGGCTGGCCGGGGCTGGCCACCTCGCGCACCACCTTGGCGGGGATGGCGTAGGCCACGCTCTCGCCGCGAAGCGAGCGCACCGCGCGGCAGGTGTACTGCTCGCCGTCGGTGTGGTAGAGCGCGGCCCACCAGGCGAAGAACACCTCGCCCACGCTGTCCAGCACCAGCCGCTCCGTCTCTTCCAGCGTACGCACGACCGACAGCGTGCGCGCTACCTGCTGCAGCGCGTTCAGGTGAAAGCGCAGCTGGTCGAGCTCCAGCGTGGAGGCGGCGCGTAGCTCCTGCACCTGCCACACGCGCGACAGGTGCCGGGTGAGCGCGGCGCCCACCTCGTCGGGCAGCTCCGCGTCCTCGGCCACCCACAGCTCACCCTCGCCGCCCGGCGCGGGAAAGGTGAGCGCCGGGCGCAGCCCCTCGCGCGCGTCGCCCACCGCCAGCGGCACCGGCCGCGTGGGCACGCCCAGCGAGCAGCGGCAGCGCGCCACCCGCCGTGCGGCTTCCACGCACGCCGCCGCCACCTCCTCGGCCGGGGCCACCAGGGGCACCGCGGCGAACAGGTGGGCGATCTCGGCCGCGGTGGGCCATTCGCCGGGCTGGGCGTGGAGCTCGGGGAGCTGCACGGGCGATTGCGTGGAGACGTGCATCACGGAGGCAAGGGGCACGGAAGCGAAACGAAAACCGTGTCTCCCCGGAAAGCATTCCTCGTTCCAACCCGCGTTCCCGTTTGGGAACAGCGAAATCCGGGTGCCGGGACCCGGATTTCCGGGGCGCCGCGGCGGGAAGCCGTGGCGGCGGAACTTCATGTCAGATCAGGGAATACGTCGGATGGCCAGCAAAATAACGTTCCGAATTATTCCGCGCACCCCGCCGCGCCGAAGCGGAACGAACGTTTAGCAACCGGAAGGAGGGGAGCGGGAGAACGCGTTGCAACGTGCATTTTGCCGGGCTCGGCCGCGCCGGCCGGTGCGCGGAATGCGTACGAGCCACGCCCCCTCCCCGCACGAGCCCCCACCCGCCGTACGCGCGCGCCAACCGCCGCGGACGCATGTACCCAGCTTCAGCGTGCGCTGTGGATCGAAATTTTTAAAAGTGGACACCCCACGGCAAACTCGCGCAACTTTCCTCGTCAGCGGCAGCGAATTCCCTCCCGCCGCACCCCGTATCCGCCGTCCATGCACCTGCGTCCGCCGCCGACGATCGGCGTCCGCATCCCCGAGATTTGCCGGCTCGCGACACGCTCTCGTCGTGAGCAGTTCCCATGATCCACGCAGTTGTGCGATGCCCAGCAAGCGCAATCGTCCGCCCCCGCGCGTTGAAGACGGCTTCGCGTGGTGCCGGCATCGTCAACTGCGTGGATCAGGTAGAGCACTCCTCGACGCTTCTTTTCTTCGCAAAGCGCCCAAGATCTGCCGGCTCGCGACACGCTCTCGTCGTGAGCAGTTCCCCATGATCCACGCAGTTGTGCGATGCCCGGCGAGCGCAATCGTCCGCCCCCGCGCGTTGAAGCCGGCTTCGCGTGGCGTCGGCATCGTCAACTGCGTGGATCATGGGGAGCACTCCTCGACGCTTGCTTTCTCCGCAAAGCGCCGCTCGAGCGGGGATGGTGTCCAGTTTCAAAAAACTGATCCTCAGCACACGCCGAGGCATCCCAACACCATGGCAGGGATCGCGCGGGCTGATGCTGGACGGATTGCGGGCGGATGCGGGCGTGGCGGCGTGATGGCGGAGTGCCGGCCGGTCACGGTCGAAGGTCGCTCGACGGACGGCATCCCCGGGAGCGCACTCGCCCTTCCGTGCGCCGTCAGTCGCCGAGCGAAATCCCCAGCTGCCGCGCGGAGACCACGATGTCGCACGACAGCGGCACCCGCTTGATCTCGGATACCGCGTCGGCCAGCGGCACCGCGCGGATGTCGGTGCCCTGGAGCGCCACCATCGTGCCCAGCTCCCCCTCGCGGATGCAGCGCACCGCCGCCGTGCCGAAGCGAAGCGCCAGGTTGCGGTCCGACGCGATGGGGCTGCCGCCGCGCTGGATGTGTCCCAGCACCAGCGGCCGCGTCTCCTTGCCGCTCACCACCTGGATGTCGTTGGCCAGCTGGTCGGCGATGCCGCCGTAGCGGCCGGTGGCGTCGGCGTAGCTGGGCTGGCCGCCCGCGGGGCTCGCGCCCTCGGCCACCACGATGATGCTGAAGCGGCGGCCGTGGCTCTCGCGCTCGGCCAGCTTCTCGGCGATGCGGTCGAGGCGGTAGGGGATCTCGGGGATCAGGATCACGTCGGCGCCGCCGGCCATCCCGCTCTCCAGCGCGATCCAGCCGGTGTGGCGCCCCATCACCTGCACCACCATCACCCGCTGGTGCGCCTCGGCGGTGGAGTGGAGGCGGCCGATGGCGTCGGTGGCCACCTCCACCGCCGTCTGGAAGCCGAAGGTGAGATCGGTCGCCCGCAGGTCGTTGTCGATGGTCTTGGGCACGCCGATCACCGGCAGCCCCTTGGTGTGCAGCGCGTGCGCGATGTTCAGCGACCCGTCGCCGCCGATGGCGATCAGCGCGTCGATCTCGAGCCGGCGGAAGGCCGAGACGATCTCGTCGCTGCGGTCCACCTTGCCCCAGGTGCCGTCGGGCTTGCGCACCTCCAGGCCGAACGGGTTGCCGCGGGTGGTGGTGCCCAGGATGGTGCCGCCCAGGTGGGTGATGCCGCGCACCGACTGCGCCGTGAGCGGAAACACGCCCGCCTCGCCGTCCACCTCGGCCTCCAGCACGCCCATGTAGCCGCGCCGGATGCCCAGCACCTCCCATCCCTCCTGCAGCCCCGCCAGCGTGGCGGCGCGGATCACCGCGTTGAGCCCCGGCGCGTCGCCGCCGCCGGTGTTGATCGCGATGCGGCGGATGCCGCGTCCCCCGTTTTCCATCAGGTCGCCTTCCATGCGAGCATCTCCCCCGCGAGCTGCGGGGTGGGCGGACAATGTACGCACGCGCGGGATGCGCGATAGTCCGCAAGTGCGAGCGCGGGAGGCCGGACGCTCGCCACGACGGGACGATCCCGCACGACTTCGGCACGACGTCGCACCCCCGCCACCATGCCGTTGCGGTTGCCTTTGCCGCTCCCCTCTTCTCCTCGGATGGAGGACAGGGACGGGATGAAGCGCTGGTTGCCCCCACGCGCCCCCACGGGTATGGTGCACCCCACCACGGGCGACCCGACCCGTCCGCCCGCAGCGGTGTACAGGAACCCGGCGAGATGCGGCCCGTACTCTCGCGCTCCCGTACTTTCGCACTTCCAACCTGGCCCCTATGCCGACCGAAGCCGAGATCCGCAAAGCGCTGCGGACCGTGAAAGACCCCGAGCTGAACCTGGACCTGGTGGTGCTCGGGCTCATCTACGACATGAAGATCGACGGCGGGAAGGTGGAGGTGACCATGTCGCTCACCTCGCCCATGTGCCCCGTGGCGGGCGAGCTGCTCACCCAGGCGCGCGAGGCGGTGGAAAAGGTGCCGGGCGTGGAGAGCGCCGAGGTGGAGCTCACCTTCAGCCCGCCGTGGACGGCCGACCGCATCCCACCGACCATCCGCGCTGCGCTGGGGCTGTAGCACGCGGCTGCCGTGTGAGGAAAACCCCTACATGCGGTGTGGAAAAACCGCATTGTCGCGGCGCATGGCAACGGGTAGATTGGCGTGCTGCACCGGGGGAGGCTCCCCGGCATGCAGGAGAAACGACGGCAACTCTCGTGAGGAGACGTAGATGCGGATCATGAACAAGCTCTCGCTGCTGGGCTTCGCGGCGATGCTGGCCGCCTGCGGCGGCGGTGACAAGCCGGCTACCGAAGGCGCGGCCACCGACAACGGCGCCGCCCCGGCCCCCGCGGCCGAGGCTCCCGCCGCGGCCGCTCCCGCCGCCACCCCGGCGGCGCAGGGCAACGTGGTGGAAGTGCACATGACCACCAGCCCCGACGGCGCGTCGGGCCACTTCGAGCCGGCCAACGTGACGGTGAAGAAGGGCGACACCGTCCGCTTCATCGCCGACGGCAAGGCGGCGCACAACGTGTCGTTCCCGGGCGCCGACAACGTGGGCAAGAGCAACCTGCCCGCCCCCGGCCCGTACGTCACCACCCCCGGCGGCACCTACGAGCTCGCGGTGAACATGGACGCGGGCACCTACAACTTCCAGTGCGACCCGCACGCCCCCATGGGCATGAAGGGCGTGCTCACGGTGCAGTAAGACGGCACCGCGGGGAAGTATCGATGCAGAAGAAGCCGCCGGAGCGATCCGGCGGCTTCTTCGTGTCTATCGGCACCGCTACGGGTGCGTGGGAACGGGTGCGTGGAAACCGGTGCGCAAGTGCGTTGGTCGCCGTTCGGACGCACTGGCGCACTCACGCACCTGTTCGCGATGCCCGCCCCACAACCCCACCCACGCCTCCCGCGCCAAAGTCAGCCCGAACCCGGAAGGCAGAACACCGTCGTCCGGTCCACCCCCGTGTTCGAGGTGGCCGTCTGCCGCGCGACCACCACGATCTCGTAGAAGCCGGCGGCGGGCATGGTCCACTCGGCCGTAAATTGGCTGGAGACGCCGGCGTAGCACATCGGCACGGTGGCGACGCGCTCTGCCGGGGCGTCTCCGTTCAGCACGTAGACCAGAGCGTTCACGTTGAAGTCGCCCTGGGGCCAGGGCGGTGGGGGCGACCCGGGCTCGGCGGCCTGGATGGGGCAGCCGCACATCATCGCCACGTTCGCGCGGATGGTCACCGCGCCGGGCGACGCGAGCTGCGTGTGGGTGGGCGGCTCCACGATCTCCACCAGCTGGCCGGCGATCACCACCTGCACGCCCAGAGGCCCGGTCAGGTCCATCCCCGGAACCACCCACTGCTGCACCGAGGCGCGGCGGGCCGACTGCAGCGACCCCAATGGTCCCGTCGCAGTGATGTCGAGCAGCACCGGTTCTGTGATCTGCAGCGAAACCGTCAGGACGGATGATTCGCTCACCGGCACCGGCGCACCCCACACGCGAGCAGCCATGATCTGTTGCGTCACGCCCGACCCGCCGCGCACGCGCCCGTGCGCCACCAGCTCGCCCGTGGCCGCGTCGCGCACCGTGATCTCCGCGCCGCCGATGTCGTTGCCCAGGAACTTCCCGCCGGCCGCGATCGCCCGCACCTCCACGGTGGTCTGCTCAGGCATCTCTCTTTGTCTCCATTATGCGAGTGGGTTTGCCTTGACTGAAGGTGTGCGGGTTACGGGCACCCTGGACGTAACTGCGGCGGCGTCGACGTCTACCTCCCCCGTCGGTTTGGCCGTCGGTTTGGGGGGAGGTCGGATTTTCGCGGACAGCCGTACCGTCCGCGAAAATCCGGGTGGGGGCCCCCGCCGCCGCATTCACCGCGTCGACCCGTTGCAGCCGCAGATGTGGAGTCGAGTCGTCCCAATCGTCGTTGCTGTCGCTGTTGGCGTCGACGTTCCCCCTTCTCCTGCAGTTCGGGAGAAGGGGCCGGGGGATGAGGGTCGTTGGCCTGTTGCCCGGCTTGCCCTACATTCGCTCGCCGTCCACCACGATCGCAATCCTTTTCTCCAACGATTCCGCCGGTCGCACCGTGAGCATCCGCCGCCCTCAGCGCTCCGCGCCGCCGCCCGAGGCGCTCGACCACCTCCGCCGCGCCGACCCGGTGCTGGACGCGGCGATGGACGCGGTGGGGCCCATCGAGCTGGCGGTGGAGCCCGACGTGTGGTGGGGGCTGGTCGACTCCATCATCAGCCAGCAGGTGTCGGTGCACGCGGCCCGGGCCATCATCGGCCGGGTGGCGGCGCTGGGCGCCGGCGGCCGCCCCACGCCTGCCGAGGTGGCCGCCATGAGCGACGACGTGCTGCGCGCCGCCGGCCTCTCGCGCGCCAAGGTGCGCTACGTGAAGGACCTGGCCGCGCGCTGGCTGGACGGCTCGCTGCGCCACCGCGAGCTCGCGGCGATGAGCGACGCCGAGGTGATAGCCGAGCTGACGCGGGTGAAGGGCGTGGGCGTTTGGACGGCCGAGCTGATCCTGATCTTCACGCTGAACCGCCCCGACGTGCTGCCGGTGGACGACCTGGGCGTGCGCGTGGCGGTGCAGCGGCTCTACGGCCTCGCCGAGCGCCCCGGCCGCGACGAGCTGCTGCGCATCGCCGAGCCCTGGCGCCCGTGGCGCAGCCTGGCGTCGCGCTACCTCTGGCGCGTCGCCTCGGCCACCCCCGCCGTCGCGCCACCGGCAGTCACGGGCGCAACGGAGTAGAGGTCCCCCGTCCGCGCGCGACGCGACGACCCGTCATCACCTCCTTGTCCCTCGCTCCGTGCGGCCCGCCGGTCATCCCAGCTCCATCTGCAACAAAGCCCTGCGACATCCGCGACCCGCCTTCCGCGCGGATTCGCATCCTGCGCGGTGTTTTTCCATCCCGCCCCTGCTACGCGCGGCCAAGTCGTTGTGGATTTTCGGGATGCGCCGAAGGAGGACGGGGGCGGCGCATGGCATGCGATTTGAGATAAGGCCAACCGCAGCCGAGAGTTGCAAAACCACGCGCGACGGGGCGCCCACCAATGGGCGCCCCGTGTGTTTTTCCCGGGAACACCGAGTGGAGGAGGGACCCATGCACGCGCTTAAGACGCTGGTTGCCGCGACCGCCCTGAGCCTCGCACTGAACGCCTGCGCCTCGGCCGGCGGCACGAGCTTCACCAGCCAGCTGGCCGCCGGCCCCATGGCCAACGGCACCCGGCTGGTGGAGGCCGGCAACCACGCCGACGCGCGCGCGCTCTCGGCCCCCGCCACGGTGAAAGTGGCCAACTTCAACTGGATGGACGTGAACGTCTACGCCGTGCAGGGTGGCACCCGCGTGCGCCTGGGAACCGTCACCACCATGGGCAGCAGCACCTTCCAGCTCCCCGCGCGCTTCCTGACGCAGAGCAACAGCGTGCGCCTCATGGTGGACCCCATCGGCAGCACCGAGGGCTACATGACCGACGGAATCCTGGTGCACGGCGGGCAGCAGATCTCGTTCAACGTGCAGAACGCGCTGCAGTTCTCCAGCTTCTCGGTGGCGGGGCGCTGACCGCCCGGTGCCGGTGCGGGCGTGCCCGCGGTCCCGCCGCATCCCGGCTCCACGGCCGGGATGCGGCTGACGCGCGTGCAGGGGCACCCCGCGCCGGCCCGCACTTGCGGCGAAACCTGCCGCCCGGTACACTGTCCAGTGTCCCAATAACCCTACCGGACAAAGTGGCCCTAAGGCCAAGGCACCGCCGGACTTGGAAGTCCGGCGGCATTCGGCGTGGCGCGACATCCCCGTCGAAGAGCTGCGGCGCTTCATGACCGAGCTGGTGGCCGACAGCAACCTGCGCGAGGCCGGACGGCTGATCGGGCGGGGGCGCGAGGCCGTGCGCAAGTTCGTCTCGGGCGACATCGAGATGCCGCACGACCGCACCCGCGAGGCCATCGCCAAGCTCTACGTGCAGAAGTACGGCAGCGTGGCGATGCGCGCGGCCGAGGTGGCGCAGCCGGTGGCGTCGCCCACGCCGCTCAAGCTGATCCTGCCGCAGGGCGTGGAGCGCGCCACCGCCGAGATCCGCTCGGTGTTCGAGGCGCTGCGCAGGCCCGGCGCCGAGGTACCCGCCACCGCCGCGGCGCTGGAGCGCTGGCTGCTGAAGCGCGTGAAGGACGAGTACGCCGCCGAGGTCCCCTACGCCCGCCCCCGCCAGCGCCAGCGCCGGGAGAAGAAGGGCGACGCCGGGGAGTAGCGGACGGCGGGGGTCCGATCAACGAAGCCGCGCGGGTTCATCTCCGCGCGGCTTTCGTGTCCCCGGCCACCATGGAAAGCGCTCGCGGCGTTCGCGCGTAACTCCAGGCCCGGGTTTCACATCTCATCGTGCAGCACGGCACCGCCAATCCCTGGATGCGTGCGCGGACGACACGGGCAAACGCGGTTGCAGCGACCGGGGGAACCCTCGGGGGTATCGATGCATCCACACGGCCCGTCGCGGCGGTCTGGAGAGCCGGCGGCGCCGGACCAGGAGGGTGAGGAGGGGCGAAGATGCAATGGAACGTGGAACTCCCCGCGGGGGACGGATACGCCGTGGTCACCACCTCGGGCACGTTCGACGTGGCCGACCACCTGCGGATGATCGAGGACATCGTGAGCCGTCACGGCTGGCGGCCGGGCCTCGACGTCCTGTTCGACCACCGCGGGCTCGAGTTCGGCGAGGCGGGGTACCTGGCCATGCAGCAGGCCGGCGGCAACCACGTGGGAAACGATGCTCGCATCGGCAACGGCAAGGCCGCAGTCCTGATGCGCACCCCCGGCGACTTCGGGCGCGGCCGCCAGTTCGAGCTGATGATGGAGGGCCGGGTCTCCGCGAGCCTCTGCATCTTCCTGGACGAGGCCGAGGCGCGCGGCTGGCTGGCCGGGGAAGCGGCATGACGGCCAACGAAAGAAGCCTCGCGCAGGTGTCGCGAGGCTTCTTTCGGTCAGGCCCTCTTCAAACGCGGATCTCCGCGCCGATCGTCACCATCCGGGCTTGCCGGGACACCCGGGGCGCGGGCTCAGCGGCTGGGGCCGGCGTTCCGGGTGGGCGCGATCGGCGACGGCGCGTCGGTGCGGCCGTGCTGCGACGCCTGGTGCGCGTGCAGCAGGCCCACGGCGAGCAGCGCCGTGGTTCCGAACGCGAACACCACCTCCACACCTTCCAGCGCGTGCCGGCTGAGCTCGAGCATCGTCTCCATGGCGCCAACCCCCCCGTTCGTGATGATCTAAATCGAAGCGCGACAGGCACGTAGCATCTCCCGTGCCGGGTCGCGGACAAACCTGTGTTCCCGGCGCCCGCCACGTACCGGCTAGGAAATACGGCGGCGCGGCGGGGAAGGATCCCCTGCCGCGCCGCTGTCGTTTGATCACCCGATTCACCAGCCCCATGAACCTGTCGTCCTGATACCAGATCCGCATGCTCAGTGGGTGCATCCAGGTCCGCTGGTGACAGGTCTTTGCCGGATCCCGTCGAATCGCACGGTCAACCGATTGAATCGGTGTCGGTATCAGACCACACCCACCACGGCGGGGACGAGCTCGCTGGTGCAGTGCGGGCAGCGGCGGGCGGCCAGCGCCACCTTCTCGGCGCAGAAGGGGCAGTCCTTCTGCGTGACGGCCACCTCCTCCTGCCGGCGCATGCGCTCGTAGGCCTTCACCAGCAGGAACACGGCGAACGCCACGATCAGGAAGGCGATCACGTTATTGATGAAGAGCCCGTAGTTGACCGTGGCCGCGCCCGCGGTCTTCGCCGCCTCGAGCGAGGGGTAGTGCTTTCCGTCGAGCGGGAGGAAGAGGTTGGAGAAGTCGACGCCGCCGGAGAGCCGGCCGATGGGCGGCATCAGGATGTCGTCCACGAAGCTCTTGACCACCGTGGTGAACGCCGCGCCGATCACGATCCCCACCGCCAGGTCGATCACGTTGCCGCGCACGATGAACTTCCGGAACTCGCCGACCATGCGTGCCTCCACGTGGGTTTTTGCCGGGGGATGATGCGGGTCTCCCCAACGGTACACCCCCGGCCCGCCCCGCACAATCATGCCGATCGGGTGCGGTTGCGGGGCCGCGGCGTGGCGGGCTATCGTGCCGCGCTCCGCCACCCGTTCCACCATCCCCGGCACCACCGCTGATCACGATGCGCTTTCCGTTCGACCGCCTCTCCCGGGCGCGCGCCGCCACGGCCGCCCTGCTCCTGCTGGCCGCCGCGCCGGCGGCCGCCCAGCGCACCGGGCCCACGCTCACCGTGCTGCAGCTCAACGACGTGTACCGCATCGACGCGGTGCAGAACGGGCGTGCGGGCGGCATCGGCCGCGTGGTGACGCTGGCGAACCAGGCGAAGGCCGCGGGCACCGAGACGATGGTGTTCCACGCGGGCGACGCCATCGCCCCGTCGCTGGAGAGCCGCTACTTCAATGGGCAGCAGATGGTGGCCGCGCTCAACCACCTGAACGCAGTGGCGCCGCTTCTCTTCGTCCCCGGCAACCACGAGTTCGACGAGCGCCGCCAGGCGGCCTTCGTGGACGCGGTGAAGGCGTCGCGCTTCCCCTGGCTGGCGGGGAACCTGGCCCTCGCCACGGGCGACTCGGCCGTCGACCGACAGGTGGGGCGCGACACGCTGCTGGTGACCCGCGGCGGGCTGAAGGTGGGCGTGTTCACCCTCACCTTCCTGGACAGCCCGCGCGACTGGGCCCGCGCCGACTCGGGCTTCGTGCAGGACGCGGAGCGGATGATCACCTCGCTCGAGCGGCGCGGCGCCGACGTGATCGTGGGCCTCACGCACGTGGAGCACGCCACCGACCGCGCCATCAGCCGCCTGCGCCGCCGGCATCCGAAGTTCGCCTGGATCTGCGGCGGCCACGAGCACTACCGCCTGAGCGACGCGCTGACCGACAGCACCGCGCTGATCACCAAGGGCGAGTCGAACGCGCGCGGCATCTGGCGCGTCACCCTTTCCCGTGCCGGGCGCCGCGGGATGGCACGGGCCGAGGCGATCGCGGTGGACAGCACCATCGTCATCGACCCCGGCTACCAGGCGCAGGTGACCGACGTGTGGGAGGGGCGCCTGCAGCAGCGCGTGCCCTTCCTCTACAGCGTGATCGGCCGCAGCGAGACCATGCTGGACGCCACGGAAGAGACGGTGCGCGGCTCGGAAAGCGCGTGGGGCGACTGGCTGGCAGACCAGATGCGCACCGCGTATCCTACGATGCCGGCCGACGTGGCGGTGCTGAACGGCGGCGCGCTGCGCGTGGACGACGTGTTCGGCGACACGCTGCGCTGGGAGCACCTGGCGCGCACCTTCGGCTTCCCCACGCGGGTGGCGCTGGTCACGCTGCGCGGGCGCGACCTGCGGCAGTCGCTGCTGGAGAACTCGGTGTCGGGCGGGCGGGGCGAGGGTCGCTTCCTGCAGGTGTCGGGGCTGAAGGTGACGTTCGACCGCAGCCGCCCCGAGGGGCAGCGCATCCTGGACGTGCAGGTGCAGCGCGGCACCGCCTGGGCGCCGCTGGCCGACGACAGCACCTACGTGGTGGCGGTGCCCGACTACCTGTACGGCGGCGGCGACCGCTACACCGTGGCCCAGCGGGCGGTGGCCAGGGTCGACCCCGGCCCCGACCTCAAGCTGATCGCCTTCGACGCGCTGACCTCGCTGTACGCGAAGGGCCAGGCCATCGCGCCGCGCGTGGAGGGAAGGCTGATCGACCGCACCCCGCGCGGCGGCGAGCAGCAGTAGCCTCGGCCGAGATTCAAAAACGACAGGGCTCACGCAGAGTCAGCAGGGTCAGCAGAGAAAGCCGCTGTTCTCTGCTGACCCTGCTGACTCTGCGTGAGGCATCGTCGTAATTCTGTTCCTATCGACATTCTGTTCCTGTCGACGAGCGCTCCCCCGCCGATACCGGTTCACCCGCTGAGGGGCGTGCCGTTGCCGGTGACGTGCTCCAGGACGCGGGCGAGCTGCCCCAGGTCGACCGGCTTCTCCAGCACGGGCACGTCGCTGCCGCGCAGGATGCGCTCGGCGTCTTCGCTGGCGGTGTCGCCGGTGAGGAACACCAGGCGCCGGTCCATCCCGTCGCCGCGGGCGCGCAGCCGCGCCAGCAGCTGGTCGCCCCCCAGCCCCGGCATGCGCAGGTCGGAGAGGATCACGTGGTACCCCTCCGCGCCGGCCTGGTCGAGCATCGCCAGCGCCTGCTCGCCCTCCACCGCCTCGTGCACGAGGTGGCCGCGGCGGCCCAGGTAACGCGCCACCACCCGCCGCACCGACGCCTCGTCGTCCACCACCAGCACGCGCAGCGGCACCACGCCGTCCACGCGCGCCCCACGCTCCGCGGAGGGCGCCGCCGGGTCCGGCCGGGCGTCGGCCGCGGCGCGGGGAAGGTCGATCACGAAGGTGGTGCCCCGGCCCGGCGCACTTTCCACGCGGATCTCGCCGCCGTGCTCGACCACGATCCGGTTGACCAGCGACAGCCCCAGCCCGCTCCCCTCGCCCGGCGCCTTGGTGGTGAAGAACGGGTCGAAGATGCGCTCGCGCAGCTCGGGCGCGATCCCCCGGCCCGTGTCGGACACGCACAGCGACACGCCGCCGCCCGTGGCCCGCGTGCTCAGCGACACCCGGCGCTCGCCGCCGCCCTCCGCCACCGCCTGCTCGGCGTTGACCACCAGGTTCAGCACCACCTGCTCCAGCTGCGCCCGGTCGCCGGCCACGGGCGGGAGGCCGCCGGCCAGCTCCTCGCGCACCTCCACGTTGCGGGTGCTCAGCGCGTAGCCGCGGCTGCGCAGCACGTGGCGCGCCACGTCGTTCAGGTCCACCGGCTCACGGGTGCGCGCCTCGCCGTGGGTGCCGCGGCCCAGCAGCCGCAGGTCCGACACGATCTTGGCCATCCGGTCGGCCTCGCGGCGGATGGTCTCCAGGTCGTCGCGCTCGCGCGGGGGCCGTTCGTCCATCAGCAGCAGCTGGGTGAAGCCCACGATGGCCGCCAGCGGGTTGTTCAGCTCGTGCGCCACCCCGCTCACCAGCGTGCCCAGGCTGGCCAGGCGCTCGGCACGGCGCAGGCGCTCCTCGCGCTCCACCTCGCCACTCAGGTCGCGGCTCATCACGAACACCAGCGGGTGCCCGTCCTGCTCCACCCGCGCCAGGCGCAGCTCCACGGGAATCACGCGCCCGTCGGCGCGGCGGCGCAGCACGCGGCCGCTCCACGCGCCCTCCTCGCGCACCCGCCGCAGCGCCTCGCTCAGCTCGGCGCGCGCGTCGGGGTCGGGGAGGAACGCCGCCACGCCGCCGGGGGGCAGCCCGCCCGGCTCGTACCCCAGCATGCGGGCGTGCGCGGCGTTGGCGTACACGATGCCGCCGTGCTCGTCGAGCACGCTCACGCTCTCGTCCAGGTTCTCGAGCGCGGCGGTGAGCATGCGCATGCGCCCCTCGCGCGTCCGCTCGTCGGTGAGGTCGCGGGCGATCCCGTGCACGCTGGCCAGCACCCCGTCCTCGTGGATCGCCGCCACGTCCAGGCACACCAGGCGAGCCTCGCCCGAGGGGCGCACGATCTCCAGCTCCAGCTCCAGCGCGGTGACCTCGCCGGTGGCCAGGCTCAGGAACGCGGCATCGGTGGCGGCACGGTGGGCGGGGGCCACCACGTCGCCGTAGTGGAGCCCCACGATGTCGGGGCGCGCCAGGAGCTGGGTGCCGGCCGGGTTGATCTCGGTGAAGTGCCCGCCGCCGTCCAGCGTGTAGACCGTCTGGGGAAGGCTGGTCACCAGCCGGCGGTAGTGCGACTCGCTCTGCTCGATGGCCGCCACCAGCCGGCGGTGCTCCGACACGTCCTGCATTGACCCCAGCACGCGCACCGCCCTGCCGCCGTCGCCGCGCTGCACGAAGCCGCGGTCGAGCACCACCGCGTGCGTTCCGTCGGCGCGCAGGAAGCGGTATTCGGCCGACCACGCCTCGCCCTCTTCCAGCACGGCGTGCAGCCCGCGCAGCACCTCCTCGCGGTCGTCGGGGTGCACGCGCTCGCTCCACCACGCCAGCTCGGTGCGCACCTGCTGGGGCGCGTAGCCGAAGGTGCGGGTGATCTCGTCGTTCCAGTCGAGGGTGCCCAGCGCCACGTCCCAGTCCCAGATGGTGTCGTTGGTGGCGCGCTGCACCAGGGCGAAGCGCTCCAGGCTCTCGCGCAGCGCCTGCTCGGCGGTGGTGCGGCGGCGCTCGGCGATCCGCTCGGCGCTCACGTTGTCGTGCGCCACCACCACGCTCAGCCGCGGGTCGCGGCAGCGGGTCACGCGCACGGTGTACCAGCGCTCCTCGCCGTCTGCGTGGCACGAGTACTCGCCGTCCCAGCGGTCGGCGGCGCCCGCCGACACGGCGCGGATCGCCTCGGCCACCCGGTGCCCGGTCTCGGCGTCGGCGCCGGTGGCGGCCCGGCTGGCGGCCACGTAGTCGTCGCCCACGCCGCACGCCGGGTCGGTGCTGCCGCTGGCGGCCCCGAAGGCGCGCCACGCCTCGTTCACCAGCACGATGCGCCCGGCCGGGTCGAGCACGGCCACGTGGGTGGAGAGCGCGTCGAGCGTGGCCTGCAGCTGCTGCAGCGTGGCGCGCTCGGCCACGGCGGCCCGGCGCTCCACGGCGTAGCGCAGGGCGCGCCCCAGCCGCGCGGGGTCCACCTCGCTCTTGAACAGGAAGTCCTGCGCGCCCCGGCTCAGCGCGGCCAGCGCCGCCTCCTCGTCCTGCAGCGAGGTGAGCACCACGATGGCCGCGCCCCCCTCGTGGCCGCTCACCGCCTCGAGGGTGTCCAGCCCGCGCGAGTCGGGGAGCATCAGGTCCAGCAGGATCACATCGAAGGCGCCGCCCTCCAGCGCGCCCAGCGCCCGGGCCAGCGTGGGGGCGTGCGTGACGAGCGGCGGGCGCCTTGCCGACTGCAGCGCGTGCCGCTGCAGGTAGGTGTGGGCGGGGTCGTCTTCTACCAGCAGAACGCGGAGTGGCGGCGGTGCCGGGTCGTGCGGGGAAATGCTCATGAAGGGAGTGGCGGGGGCGGAGCGCACGGGCAGGACTGGAAAACGAAGTGGTCGTTGCAAGGACAAAGATAACGCATTGTGCGCCGGATCAAACGCCCCCGCGCCGCACGGGCTTGCAGGCGAGTAGAAACACTTGAATTATGTTCGCGCGCCGGCCGCCCGCGCGTGCGGGAACCGCGATGCGGGCCCTGAGTAGACCGTCATCCCGAGAATCCTTTCGAGCGAACGAGAATGTCGAATCCTCAACACGTCACGGCGCCGCTGGTGCTCACCCCCAGCGAGCGCGTGCTCCTGTTCGGCGACCGCTTCGCCAGGCCGGCCGGCATGCTGGGCCACGGCGAGGTGGTGCTGTCGTCGGGCGCCAAGGTGGGCGCCGACGAGCTGGCGGTGAACGCGGTGGCGGCGGCGTACCTGGCGTGCGAGCAGGCCGGCGCCGTGCGGCTGGAGATCCGCCAGGGGAAGGCGATGTTCGGGCTGGTGAGCACGCGCAACCTGCACGTGGCGCCGGGGCACAAGCACGTGAGCTGGCCCGAGGGGTCGCTGGAGAGCTGGGTGGTGCAGGCCGCCGGGCGCGAGCCCAGGGTGAGCGACCTGACGCAGGGCCTGCTGTGCAGCGGCAAGGAGAACTCGCCGTCGCAGGCCATGTTCGAGCGTCTCAAGGCCGCGCTCGCCGCGCGCGGCATCCTGCAGGCCGAGAGCAAGACCACGCTCAAGGTCTTCACCTCGGTCACCTACGCCTTCCCGGGTCACGCCCGCGCCGCCGCCGAGCAGGGCGGCACGCAGCACGTGCAGGCGCTCCTGGACGCCTGCCGCCAGCAGCGCCCCGACGTGTGGAAGGAGCTGGCGGACGATATCAAGGCCGCCATCAACGCGATGACCGCCAGCTACGACTGACCCCAGATCAAGAAATCGGTCGTGCATCGACGAGAAACCGCGGGTGTCATCGTGAGGGAGCCGATGCGCTAAAATCCTCCCCCGCAAGGGCTTATGGCGGCGCCCGAAGGATCTGTGCTCAGCGTCCGAGCGATCGGCCCGGTTTGGCTCGGACCCATGCTGCACGATCCTTCGTGAATCCGGAAAAAGCATTGCCTCACGCAGAATCAGCAGGGTCAGCAGCAAAGAACAGCTGTTCTCTGCTGACCCTGCTGACTCTGCGTGAGGCCTGTGTTTGCTGGACTTCGCGTGCCGATCACCCGTCCCACATGCGAGAGGGCCCGCCACCGCGGCGGGCCCTCCTGCGTTCGCTGAAACCCGCCGATTCCACGGTCGTACTCCCGAGCAGGGGGACCTTGCCCCGATCGACCGTCCAGAAAATGAGGTGAGTCATGGTCTTCGGAATGCGGCCGCAGGAGCTCGCGGCCATCATCGCGCTGCTGTTCGCCGGCACCATCGTGCTGGTGCCCGTGCTGGCGCTGAGCGCACGGTTCGCGCTGAAGCCGGTGGTCGACTCGATCGCTCGGCTGCGGCAGAGCGGCAACGACGCCACCCTGCAGGACCGCCGCATCGCCCTGCTCGAGGCCGAGCTGCAGCACCTGAGCTCCGCCGTGCAGCAGATCGCCGAGGTGGAAGACTTCCGCCGCCAGCTGGGGGTGGCGTCCACGCATCCGGTGGAGCACCACGCCTGAACGGCAACCGAATGGACACGGAGGAAACGGAGAGAGCGGAGGAAGCGGAGAACAGCCGGGCAGTTCTCCGCTTCCTCCGCTCTCTCCGCTGCTCCGTGTTCACGCAGTTCAGCGGTGCCGCGGCCGCGCTAGCCTCCGCGCGTGCCCAAGGTGGCGGTGACGGTGATGCGGCGGCCGTCGCGCAGCACGTCCACCCGCACCGCGTCGCCCGGCTTGTGGGCGCGCAGGGCGTTGGTCATCCCCTGCAGGTCGTGCACGTCCATCTCGCCCAGCTTCACCAGCACGTCGCCCGCCCGGATGCCGGCCAGCTCTGCGGGCGAGCCGGCGCGCACGCCGCTCAGCTTCACCCCGTCGGGCACGGGGGTGAAATCGGGCACGGTGCCCAGGTAGGCGCCGTAGCCGCCGCCGCTGCTGGCCGCCTGTTGTGGGGCCGCGGCGCGGTGGAAGGTGAGCTGCCCCGGCCGCGCCGCCACCTCGCGCGCCACACGGGTGACGAGGGATGCCACGCGCTCGAGCCCGGCGGCGTCGATCTTCTCCCAGTCGTCGCCCGGGTTGTGGTAGTCGGTGTGCACGTTGGTGAAGAAGTGCAGCACCGGCAGCCCGCGCGCGTAGAACGAGGTCTGGTCGCTGGCGCCGAAGCCGTCGCCCCCGCCCCGCACCTGCACGCCCTCGGCGGCCGCCGCGCCGTCCACCATCGCCTTCCACTCGTCCGCCGTGTCCACGCCGTACACGATCAGCGGCCCGGCACCCAGGCGGCCCACCATGTCCAGGTTGAGCATCGCCCGCGTGCGCTCCAGCGGCACGGCGGGGTGCGCGGCGTAGAAGGCCGAGCCCAGCAGCCCCTCCTCCTCGCCCGTGAAGGCCACGAACACGACGGTGCGCGCCGGCCTGGGGCCGCGCGACAGGCGCTCGGCGATTCCCAGCAGCGCGGCCACGCCCGACGCGTTGTCGTCGGCCCCGTTGTGCACCGCGGTGTCGCCGGGCGACATGGAGAACTGTCCGCCGTGGCCCAGGTGGTCGTAGTGCGCGCCGATCACCACCGCCTCGCCCGCCAGCGCGGGGTCGCCGCCGCCCAGGACGGCCACCACGTTGCGGCCGGTGCCGCCCGGCGCGTGCGGGTTGATGGCCGAGGCCAGCGGCAGCGCCTGGAAGTACGTTCCCCCATCCCCCGCCGCCCGCAGCCCCAGCCGCCGGAACTGCGCGGCGATGTAGTCGCCCGCGCAGCGCTCGGACGGCGTTCCGGCCATCCGCCCCTGCAGCGCGTCGTCAGCCAGGTAGCGCACGTAGGCCAGCGGCGCCGCCACGCCGCGGGTGATGGCGGCCGCGTCGGGGCACGGCTGCGCGGCGAGCGGCGCCGCGAAGAGCGCGGCGCCTGCCAGGGCGAGGGCAGCGGGGCGCGCGCTCACGGGCGGACCGGCTGCGCGGGGGACGCGGATGGCGCGGATGTCGAACTCGCGGACGTCGAAGCTGTCGCGGTCGTCGAAGCCGTCGCGGACGGATTCTCCACCCAGTCGGCCACGAAGATGTTGGTGTCGCCGGGCCTGGCCGCGTTGCGGTTGGAGGCGAAAACGAGCTTCGTGCCGTCGGGGCTGAACATGGGAAAGCCGTCGAACTCGGGGCTGTGGGTGATGCGCTCCAGACCCGTGCCGTCGTCGTTGACCATGTAGATGTCGAACTCGCGGCCGCGCGGGTCGCCGTGGTTGCTGCTGAAGATGATGTGGTGCCCGTCGGGGTGGAAGAACGGGGCGAACGAGGCCGAGGCCAGCCGCGTCACCTGCCGCTTGTTCGACCCGTCGGCGTCCATCACCCAGATCTCCAGCGTGGTGGGGCGCACCAGGTTCTGCCGCAGCAGGCCGGTGTAGTCGGCCAGCTCGGTGGCGGTGGCGGGGTGGCTGGCGCGGTAGACGATGCGCTTGCCGTCGGGCGAGAAGAAGGCGCCGCCGTCGTACCCCGGCTCGTGCGTGAGCTGGGTCACGTTGCTCCCGTCGGGCTCCATGGCGTACAGGTCCAGGTCGCCGTCGCGCATCGACGTGAAGACGATGGTCCCGCCGTCGGGGCTGATGGTGGCCTCGGCGTCGTAGCCGGGCGAATTCGTGAGCCGCCGCAGGTTCCTCCCTTCCTTGTCGGCACTCCAGATGTCGTAGTCGTACAGCGCCCACACGTAGCCGTTGCGCATGTCGGGGCGCGGCGGGCAGGTGCTGTCGGCGGCGTGGGTGCTGGCGTACAGCAGCCGCTGGGGGTCCTTCTGCGCGGGGAAGAAGTAGCCGCAGGTGGTGCGCCCCGCCCCCGTGGACACGCGGCGGACGTGGCTCCCGTCCAGCTGCATGGTGAAGATCTCGTCGCACGGGCGGAACCCCGGCCGCGTGCTCTGGAAGATCAGCTGCTTGCCGTCGCTCGAGAAGTAGGCCTCGGCGTTCTCGCCGCCGAAGGTGAGCTGGCGCACGTTGCGCAGCCGCGTCTCGCCCGCGACGGGCGCCACGGGCGTGGCCCGCTGCGCGAAGCCCTGCGCGCAGGCGGCGACGGCCGCGAGCAGCGCGGCGGCCAGGAGTCGAAAACGGTTCATGGTCGATGCCGAATGCGAGTTGCGGGCGATCTCGCCGTGCCGGGCCGGGCCCGTGCGGGCGAAACCGCGGCGCGGGTGGGGCAGCGCGGGGCGTTGCCGTAGTCCGTGGGCCGGGGCGAAGGGTCGGATGCCCGGCTCGCAACCAGCTTCGCGCACCGGCACACCGCGCGCAAGAACGCGATGCCGCACACCCTGTCAGGCGAACTCCCTCAGGCGGGTGCGGGTGGCGCGCGACGGGGGAACGGCGAAGGGCCGCGCGAAGCGTGGCCGGGGGGAACAGCGGCGCTGGACGACGACACATCCAGGAGAGAGAACGGAGCACGCCGGGGCCGCTGGGGCCCCGGCGTGCTTCCCCGGCAGCCTTATGCCGGCTCGTAGCACACGCTGTGACAGCTGAGCTGGCAGGTGTTGACGCACGACGCACAGGTGCCGTTGCACGACTGCCAGCAGGTGTTCACGCAGCTCGCGCACGAGCCGTTGCACGACACCTGGTAGCTGTTGCACTCGCCGTAGCCGTCGCTGGCCGGCTCGGCGGGCGGAAACACGCCGTGGGCGCGCACCGTGCCCACGCCGTCGGCGCCGGCCTGCACGGTGAAGGACTCGACGGCGAGCTGCTCGACGTCCAGCCGAAGCTTGCGGTTGTTCATGGCGTCTCCAGGATTGGGCCGCGCGCGGCGGCGATGCGGAAAAGGTGAACGGAAACGCGGCTCCTCCGCGATCCCGCCAAACCTCGCTCCCGGGAAGGCAGCGCAGTTCCCGTTGATATTATGGCTGAAGATGAATTCATGCCAGCCGAAATCAAACGGACGTTCCGCCCCGGCCAGCTTGAGCCCGGGCGACATCCTCACAAGACGAGGTCCCGGCACCGGCTGCCGAGACCTCGCGAGGTTCGAATCTGCTGAACGCTGGACAGCTACGGGTACAGCAGCTCCCGCGTCCAGCGCGGCGGGTCGCCGTCGGCGCGCAGGTACAGCTCGCGCTCGTGCAGGCGGCTGGGGCGGCCGAACCAGAACTCGATGCGCTCGGGCACCACCCGGAACCCCGACCAGAACGGCGGACGGGGGATGTCGCCCTCGCCGAACTTGTCCTCGTACTCGCGCACCCGCTGCACCAGCGTGTCGTACGAGTCGAGCTGCGTGCTCTGGCGGCTGGCCCACGCGCCGATGCGGCTGCCGCGGGCGCGGCTGGCGTAGTACTCGTCGGCCTCGTCGGCGCTCACCGGCTGCACCGCGCCCTCCACGCGCACCTGCACCTCCAGCGGCTGCCAGTGGAAGCACAGCGCCGCGTGGGCGTTGTCGGCCAGCTGCGCGGCCTTGCGGCTCTCGAGGTTGGTGTAGAAGACGAAGCCGCGCTCGTCGAACCCCTTCAGCAGCACCATCCGCACGCTGGGGCGGCCGTCGGCGCCGGCGGTGCCCAGCGCCATGGCGGTGGGCTCGGGCAGGTCGGTGGCCCTGGCCTGCTCCAGCAGCTCGCCGAAGCGGCGGAAGGGCTCGGCCAGCTCGGCGGTGCCCGCGTCTGCCGGCCGGTCGCTCATCGGCCGCGGCGTGCGGGGGCGCCCACGCGGAAGGGCACGGTGGCGCGCGTGTTCTCCCAACTGAGCACCAGCATGCCGGCGCCCGCGCGGCCGCGCTCCAGCGCGATGGTGAACTGCTCCACCGGCTGGCGCAGCGTGGTGGTTTGCATGGGGATGCGCACCAGGTCGCGGCTGGGGTCGTACTCGGTGCCCCACTGCCCCGTCTGCCGGTTGACGATCAGCGTCCACCCGGTGGCGGTGGGCAGCGTGTAGAGCGTGTAGGTGCCGCGCGGCACGCTGGCGGTGCCGATGGTCAGGTCGGCCTCGGTGACCAGCGTGGTGGCGGCGTTGGCGCCGGTGCGCCACACGCGGCCGAACGGCACCAGCCCGCCCATGATGCGCCGCCCGCGCATGGCCGGCCGCCCGTAGTCCACGTACACGCGCCGCCCGCCCGCGTCGAAGCGGGTGGTGTCGCGCGGGCTCAGCACGCGGCCCTGCGGCGCGGCGGCGGGGGGCGGCGTGTGCACCTGCGCGGCGGCGGCGGCGCTGGTGGTGGCGGCCATCACGGCCGCCAGCGCGGTGATCTGGAAGATGGAGATGCTGCGGCCCACGGTTCTGCCTCTTTCGCTTGGGGTTGAGCCCGGATGTTACGGAAGATGAGTGGGCGCGGCAACCGTCGCGGGGTGGATGGCGCACCCGGGGTTCGGCCGGCCTTGCCATCCACGTCACGCGAAACGCACCTTGCGGGTCCACGCCCGCCGGAGCATCCTGCGTCATTCGCCGGCCCCGAAATCCCCCGAGACTCCGAGATTCCGACACCTCCCATGGCCCGAGTCACACACCCGTCCGGGGCCGTGCCATCCGTCCGGGGCGAGAAATCGCTACATGCGAGTGAGCTCCCCGCAACGAGGGCACACGGTCTTGTTGCGGGGACATCGATGGGACGCCACGTGAAACGATCTGGTTCGATCAGGAGCGTCGCGTCGGCCGCCGCGGTGATCGTGCTCGCGTACGCCGGCACATCGCGGGCCCGGGCGCAGGAGCCCCAGACGATCACCAGCTCCCAGCGCGGCTGGAGCGTGGACCGTACGATGCGCCGGTTCGCGCGCGGCCTGGGTGGCGAGGTGCGCGGCTACTTTCCTACGCGCGGCGAGTGGACCTGGGTAGTTACCACGCATCACCGGGGCGGCCCCGACCGGGTGGGCGTGTGGCGCTTTCCGACGGCGCAGACCGACTCGGCCATCGAGAGCGGCCCGCTGTGCGACTCGTTCCACGCAGGCGACTACGCGGTGCTGGGAACGCTGATCGCGCCGGGGATCGACCTGCGGGGCGACGGGGAGTGGAGGCGGGTGCGCGGCACACGCTTCGTGCCGGACGGCGCACCGGCGGGCTCGCCCGTGTTCGTGGAGTGGCGGCGCGAGGACGGACGCTGGGTGATCTCGTCGTTCGGCGGCGAGGGGTGGTACCAGCCGCCACTCCTGGGGCGGCGCGTGGGCGAGATGGTGCGCGACGCCCAGCGCTCGCCGCTGCGGCTTCCGCTCCCCGCCTCCGAGCCCACCGCCGCCGGCGCGGAGTGGTTCACCGACAACCGCCCGATCCTCGTGAACGGCCACATGCTGACCAAGTACGGGCTCCCGCGGGTGCTGGGCGAGGGCGACGTGGTGCGCTACGGCAGCCTGGGCGGCGTGGGCGTGTACGTGGAACCACGGGCCAGCCGCAACCCCGAGGTCGTGTACGTGGTGGTGAACCGAGCGGGCGAGTTCCAGCCGTACCAGAACAACATGGGCAACGGCTGCGAGCATTGATGATGGTCGGATCGTGCGCTGCGAAACGAGTATCGTTCCGAGGGGAGCCGCCGCGCCTGCGTCGCGCACCCCGCCTTGCGGTCCGGTTCGACCCGTCGATCGCGCGATCACGCAACAGTCACGGGTATTTCGACTTGCGGAAGAGGTAGAGGTACAAGAGCCAGGGAAACAGCCCCACCACCATCGCCAACGCCACCACCCAGCCGAGCCCGGCCGGTGGCGAGCGCCCTTCCGCCAGCGCACGGCCGGCCAAGTCCGAGCGGATCACCAGCACCAGCATGGCCACCAGCACGATCATCAGCCACGAGGTGGCGCGCACCACGCGGTTGCCCCAGCGGTGCCCCGCCGCGCTCATCCCCGCACCGATCAGCAGGAGCGTGCACCCCAGCATGTGCACCGCGTTCGACATCTCCCGCGTCTCCGCCACCCCGGCCGACGAAGCGCCGGTCCGGCCTAGCGCCCAGACGATCGTGAGCACGCCCAGCACGCCCGCCACCGCGATCCCGGCGACCGGCTTCGGCGCGGCGGCGGCGGCGGGGGTCGCCACCTGGAAGGGACGCCCGCAGTGAGGGCAGGCCGGCGCGGCGTCCGACACCTCGCGCCCGCAGTCGGGGCAGGAAATCAGGGGCATTCGGGTCGATAGACGGGGAGGGAGAGGGCGGCTCAAGCCGAACGGGCGCATGAAGATACGGAGACGGGAAGAAATGGTTTCCGCGCGCCAGGAATGAAGAACTGCCAAGGTCACACGTCGTGGGGGCGAAGACGGGGGTTGACCGGGAGATCCATCGGGCATATTTTGACCTTAAATGAATGAATTTGGCCTTACCTTAGCAGGCGCCTATTTGGAGCCGTGGCGTTCTTTGGATTCTCGGCTCAGCGACGGAGCCGCCTCGAACCAAAGACGGTTCCGCAATTACAACAAACGCCCAGCCAACGGGAGGGAAAGATGCGACCTTCAGCGATCACGCTCAGCGCAATTGTCAACAGCGGCTTCCTTGCCGCTTGCGGTGACCTCACGTCTCCTCCCGCGTCCGCGGGGCCGCATCTACCGCGCCCTGGCTTAACGCGCTCGTCGGGGGTGGGCCAGACGGCCTATACTTACGTTGAAGTGAAGAAGAACGGCCGGACGAAGCTGTATCGGGTGAAGATCAACAAGGGGAAAAGATCGCTTGAATTCGAGACGGTCGCCGAGGAAGGGAATTTCTCGACCAACTCCGTTGGCTGCGGCGGACCTACAGAGCCGGGATGTATGACCAACCCGGTAGTTGACGACGGCGGGAGCACGGGTGGGGGCGGCACAGGCATACTCACCCGAGAACTTGAGATCGACGGGGCTGTCACTGACACCATCGAGACAGATCAAGCGTGGGACCCGTCCTATAGCACCGCCGGTTGGGATGGTACCGCGTACCACTGTGCGAGCCGAGTGAGCGATGTGCATTTCCATTGGAAGAGCCACTACTTCGAGACGGATGGTGAGAGCGAGCTGATCGGCAGGCTTCCTTCCAACGTCGCTGGCGTGGTGAAGGGCCGCTACCTACTGCCGCAAGGGCCGTGGCTCTCAACGGATGGTCGTGCGCGAATCTGGTCAGGCAGTGTAGATGCGAACTGCTACTTCCAGTACACCACCTACGCTGGGATCATGCTCGTTGAATATGGCGTGATGGTGGTGTATAGATTCAATGGCGATTATGAGGAGTTCGGCGACAATGGGAGTTTTGCATCGAACGGAGGTGGCCAGTACGGAGGGGATATGTACTACGACCTCGACGACCTGCGGAGTAGCGACCCTGGCGCGTACGATGCGGTGAAGACGTGGCTGGAAACCGGTAAGTGCACCGTCGGTTGGGTCATTTTCGTTGACGGAGTGCGCGTATGTTGATCCTCGCGGCGTGCCTCGCATGCACCATCGCCCTCGACACGATTCCCACGACCACCGCGCTGCGGAGCGCGCCCGTCGAGCCGCGAGGGAGGCCCGTAGACGTGGGTGATACGGTTCCGTTCGGTAATCGCTTCGGTTTCCCGTTCACGCGGGAGGAGTACAAGCGTGCACTCCGGCAGATCACCGAGGAGAAGGAAGCCGAGTTTCGGACCCGGCTGATCTATGAGCCAGATCCTGAGGCCATCGGTATCGGCCTCTCCGACACGGACTTGCTTCTGCTCGCTGCGCTCAGCGATTCCGTCGCACAGCGGGTGGTCGCCTACCGGCCCAGGTTGCGGGACGCGGTGCTTCGGGTGAGGGAGAATCCAACCGCATTCATAGCGGGTTTTCGAAGAAATACCTAGTCGGTGGTTCCGGTTCGGCAGGCGAATGGGAGCTTGTCACCCCGAGCCTGCCGTTCCGAATTTTTGCTCCCGCTCAAGGACGGTCACTGTGCGCGTTACGATTATTGCCGCCATCGCTCTTGCCGCGTCAGCGTGCTCGCAACCCGTACTGCCGCGTGAGGAGCGTGCACCGTCCGGAGCCGTCCGCAACGGTGGCGGCTACATGGGAAGCGGCGACAGAGGCGGCGTGTACATTGGCGCGGGAGGCTACGGGGCGGGGCGGGATACACTCGGCTTTGTCGGTGGTCCGGCCATGGGGTCAGGGCACGTTCGCAGTAGGGCCAGGGACAGAGGCGGCGTTTTCATCGGCGGGGGATACAGCGCCGCTAGGGCCTCACTTGCAGCATAAGGTAGGACGGGCGGCGGAAACGGAACGCTCGGCTCGGGTTACTGACGGCGCCGTCCCCAACGCGGTTTCCCGCCGACACGTCACCCGCCCGCGAACAGCTCGCAAGCGCTGGCCAGGTCCACGTTGCCGCCGCTGATCACGATCCCCACGCGCAGCCCGCGGAACGCCTCAGGATCCGCCATCAGCGCCGCGACGGGCACCGCACCCGACGGCTCCACGACCAGCTTCATCCGCGACCACAGGAAGCGCATCGCCTCCACGATCTGCGCCTCGCTCACGGTGCGCATCTCATCCACGTTCTGGCGGACGAGGGGAAAGGTGTAGCGCCCGAGCGCGGGCGTCCTCAACCCGTCGGCGATGGTGGGCGGGTTGTGGACGGTGGCCAGCTCGCCGGTGCGGAACGAGCGCGTGGCGTCGTCGGCCAGCTCGGGCTCCACGCCGATCACGCGGCAGCTGGGCGATGCGGACTTCGCCGCCAGCGCGGTGCCGCTCAGCAGCCCGCCGCCGCCACAGGGCGTCATCACCACGTCCAGCGGCCCCGCCTCGCCGATCAGCTCCAGCGCCGCCGTGCCCTGCCCCGCGATCACGTCGGGGTGGTCGTACGGCGGGATCAGCGTCATCCCGCGCTCCTGCTGCAATTCGGCGGCGATCTCCTCGCGGCTGCGCCCGGCGCGGTCGTACAGGATCACCTCGGCGCCGTAGCCGCGGGTTCCGGCGATCTTGGGCGCCGGCGCGTCCTGCGGCATCACCACCGCCGTGCGCACGCCCAGCAGCCGCCCGGTGAGCGCCACCGCCTGCGCGTGGTTGCCGGATGAGTACGTCAGCACCCCGCGCGACCTTTCCTCGCCCGACAGCTTGGATACCGCGTTGTAGGCGCCGCGGAACTTGAACGCGCCGCCCCGCTGGAAGCTCTCGCACTTGAGGAACACGGTGGCGCCCGTCATCTCGTTGAGCGTTCGCGAGGTAACCACCGGCGTGGGGCTGGCCGCGCCCTGCAGCCGCCCCGCGGCGGCGTGCACGTCGGCGGCGGTGGGGAGGACGATCGAATCGTTGGGATCAGGCATCGGGTCGGGAGAGAGGAAGTGGAGTTCCCTGCCGGGAATTCGAGCGAGCCGGCCGCTTCAGCGCTTCATCGCTGTTAGCTGCTGACCCCGCTGACTCTGCGTGAGGCAAGTCTATTCCCGGATCTGATATCAATCATCCACGTGCAGCCAGTCCAGCTCGGTGCCCGGGGCGAAGCGGTCCATCAGCTCGCGCACGCGCTCGGGGGCCGACAGGAGCCGGGCGATCCCGGCCAGCGTGCGCAGGTGCTCCTCCGCCCGCTCGGCGGGGCTCACCAGCAGGAAGATGAGGCGGGCGGGGTGCCGCGCGCGAGGGAACTCGACCCCGGCGCGGCTCACGCCCAGCAGCAGCACCGGCCGGGCCAGCCCCTTCAGCCGCACGTGGGGAAGCACCACGCCCGGCACCAGCTCCGACGAGAACTGCTCCTCGTTGCGCACCACCACGTTCGCCAGGTCGCGTACGGTCTCGGCGTCGAATACCCCCTCCATCAGCCGGCCGATGGCGGCGATGAACGACATCGACTCCAGCCGCACCACGCGCCGGGGCTCCACCACGTCCCCCAGGGGCCCGGCATCGCCCAGCGCGGCCAGGTCGGGCTCGGGGGGAAAGACCGCCACCAGCGACCCCGGTGCCAGCGCCGCCAGCTGCTCGGGGAGGCGGGCCAGGCGCGGGTGCCAGGCCAGCGAGCCGCGGCGCGTGCTCACCAGCGCCAGCAGGTCGCCCGCGCCCAGCGTGCCGCCCAGCCGCTCCAGCAGCTCGCCCCACCCCTCCACCCGCTCCCACGCCGCGGGCACCGCCGGCCGGGCGGCCGCGTGCAGCGTCTTCAGCCCCTCCACCTCGCCGCCCACCGAAACGACCGACAGCGCGGCGCCGGCGCCCTGGGCCAGCAGGTTCACGATCCGCAGCGCCTCGCCGAAGCCGGGGTGGTGCTCGGCGCCGGGAGGGAGCACCGCGGTCACGCGGCGGATGGTGTTGAGCGGGTGCGTGAGCCGCGCCGCCACCACCGCCTGCCGGGTGCGCGGCAGCAGCTGGTCGAGCACGCCCCCGAAGAGGGCGCGCCCGCCGCCGCGCCGCACCGGCCACCCCACGATCACCAGGCTCCCGCGCGTTTCCGCCACGCCCCGCGCGATCCCGTTCGCCACATTGGCGTCCACCCGCGTGAGTGGAACGACGGGCACCTCGGCCGCGGCGGCGTGCACCACGGCGTGGGCCAGCACGCGCTCGGCCTCGGCCACCTCGGCCTCGGCGTCCACCCCCTCGCCCGGCACCACCATCAGGGGGTGGACGGGCTCGTCGCTCCCCTGGCCGCGCAGCGCGAAGGCCAGGTCCATCAGCGGGTCGGCCGTGGCGGGCTTGGAGAGGGAGACGACGATGCGCCGCGGCGCCGCGCCCGCGTCGTACGGCTGGCGCTGGTCGGCCAGGGCCACGCGGCGGCCGTGGCGCTGCACCGCCCAGGGGCCCGCCAGGCAGGTGACCAGGATCATCAGCACCACCCCGTTCACCTCGGTCTGGTCGAGCAGGCCGATATCGAAGCCCACCAGCACGATGGCCAGCGTCCCCGCCGCGTGCGGCACGGTCAGCCCGAAGACGGTGCCGCCCTCGTCCGCCGTCCACCCGAACGCCCGCCGGGCCACGCTCGCGGCCAGCCACTTGGCGGCAACCACGCCCGCGGTGAGCGACAGCGCGATCACCAGCGCGCGGCCACCCCGCAGCGCCCGCACGTCCACCAGCATCCCCACCGACAGCAGGAAGAAGGGGATGAAGATGGCGTTGCCGGCGAAGTGGATGCGGCTCATCAGCGCCCCCTGCGCGGGGATCAGCCGGTTGAGCGCCAGCCCCGCCAGCAGCGCGCCGATGATGGGCTCCACCCCGCCGAAGTGCGCCAGGTACGACACCGCGAAGAGCGCCGCGAGCACGAACACGAACTCGGTGCTCCCCTCGCCACCCACGCTGCGAAAGAACCAGCGCCCCAGCCGCGGCAGCCCCCACAGCACGACGCCCACGTACACGGCGAACGGCAGCGCCAGCTCCAGCCAGAACGCCAGGTCCAGCGCGCCGCCGCGGCTCTTCGCCACGATGGCCAGGACCAGCAGCGCCAGCACCTCCGCCAGGATCGTCCCCCCCAGCGCGGCGGTCACCGCCGCGTTGCGCACGATCCCCAGGCGGCTGGCGATGGGGTAGGCCAGCAGCGTGTGAGAGGCGAACACCGAGCCGATGAGCAGCGCGGAGGGGAGCGGGTAGCCCAGCACCGCCGCCAGTCCCACCCCCAGCGCGCAGGGAACGCCGAAGGTGAGCGTGCCGAAGCCGATGCTGCGCGCGCGGTGGCGGGCGAACTGGTGCAGGTCGAGCTCCAGCCCCACCAGCAGCATCAGGTACAGCAGGCCCACGGTGCCCAGCAGCACGATGGTGTTGCTGCGCGCCAGCAGCCCCGCGCCGTGCGGGCCGATGGCCGCGCCCGCCACGATCAGCCCGATGATTCCGGGGATGCGCAGCCGCTCGAACAGCAGCGGCACCACCAGGAACACGAGCGTCGCCGTGGCGACGATCAGCACCGGGTCGGTGAACGGAAGGGTGGGGAGCGGTGTTGCGAGCATCGGCGACCTTTCCTGGCCGGGTGAAACGGATTCCCGGTTCAGGGAGCAGGGACCGAAGCCCTCCTCCGAACCATCGGTCGATCCACCGCCCGGTTCAGGCGATGCGGATCGCCGGACCTTCAGGGCCCCGTGCTCTGCCGCGTGCTGGATGCCGGCGGCGTCCCCCGCGCGGCGAACCCGGCGGCGCGGCGGCGCACGTACAGCAGCACGGGCGCGAACACGAACAGCGCCACCACGCCCACGTGGAAGAGCGCCGCGGACAGCGTGTACGGCTCGAAGCTCCACGGGTCGGGCAGCAGCATCCACGCCGCGAGCGCCAGCACCAGCGCCACGCAGGCGCGCGTCGCCCACGGCCGCAGGAACCAGAACGCCTCGACCGCCACCAGCGACAGCGCGGCGACGGTGCCCAGCACGCCGCGCTCCCAGGGGGACGCGGGCCAGACTGCGGGATACGACGGCTCTGCCAGCGAGCCCACCGCCACGATCGCGCAGCAGGCCGCCGCGGCGGCCAACACCACGAAGCCGAACGGCCGCTGCGTGCGGCGTGCGCGGATCGCCGCCGTCTGGCGGCGGGCGGCCAGCCGCGCGCTCACGGCCGGCCTCCCACGGCTCGGGCGATTGGCGACGGGGCGATCACCTCACCACCAGGGCGGAGGCCGCCGGCCGGGGGGCAGGGGCGGCGGCGGAGGCGGCGGGCGGTGCAGGGCCGACGCGGACGGGTGCGGGGCACCACGGTACACCGGGGGGCGGGGGATGAACGGCGTGCCGAACAGGTCGGCCGAGCGGTTGCGGATGTACATCAGCAGCGGCGCCACCACCATGGCGCTGGGGATCAGGATCCCGAGCGCGACGAACACCGCGGCGGCCTCGCCGATGGCGATGCACAGCACCGCCACCACTGCCACATAGCTCCCGGCCAGCGTACGGCTCGCGCGCCACGCCCAGGGCCGCGCGCGCCACAGCGCCTCCGCCGCCAGCGCGGAGAGGGCCCCCAGAAGCGCGGCGGAGGCCCGGCCAAGGAGCGTGTGCCACGTCCCTTCTCCGTCCAGGCCCAGCGCCAGGATGCCTGCCATCAGCGCGCCGAACGCGGCCACGCAAAGGGCGGCCAGGTAGAAGCCGGTGGGCGTGCGGGAGCTCACCGGCCCCTCACGGCTGGCGGCTGGCGGCGGCTGTGCCCGGCGCGGGCCGCACGGCGCCACGCCGCGCGGACCGCGGCATGGCCCTTCGCCGGAGGCGGGCGCGGCTCACGGCCGGGCTCCCGGGTAGGGGTGATGCGGCCGCGCGGACGGCGGCGGGACGGAGATGCGGGCGGGCGGGCTCGCGGTGGGCGGCCACAGCATGCGGCAGCGGCTGCGGATGTACGCCAGGATGGGCATCAGCACCACGCCGCTCGAGACCAGCACGGCCAGCACGGTCTCCACGCCGTCGGCCTTGCTGCCGAACACCGCGGCCACCGCCGCCACGTACACCAGCGCCATCACGAGGCTGGCGCGCCAGGCCCACGGGCGCGCGCGCCAGAGCGCCTCGGTCACCACCCCCGCCAGCGCGGCGAGCAGCGCCGTGGCGCCGCGGGTCAGCATGCGGTCAGGGCTGCTGTCCAGCTCGGAATCGAGGATCAGCAGCGCCACCAGCATGGTCACCCCGAACCATGCCGAGAAGCAGCCGGCCACGAAGAACCCGAACGGCGCGCGCGGCTTCATCGCCTCCTCACGGCCGCGGCGCGGGAACGCGAACGCCGCGCGCGGGCCACAGCTGCCGCGAGCGGTGGTGGATGTACGCCAGCATGGGGATCACCACGATCATGCCGGCCGCCGCCAGAACCAGCGCGCCGGCGAGGACGAACGGGTCGCGCATGGCCACCATGGCCGACGCGCCCAGCAGCGCCGCGGTGACGGCCAGCGTCACGCTCGCGCGGAACGCCCACGGCCGCGCCCGCCACAGCGCCTCCGCCGCCACGGCCGAGAGCGCCGCCAGCAGCGCCGCGCACAGCCGCGGCCCGCCCCCGCGCGACGCGTCCAGCTCCAGCAGCGCACGCACCATCAGCGCGCCGAAGCCGCCCGCGCACAGGGCCGCCAGGTAGAAGCCGAACGGCGGGCGCCGCATCGTCACCACCCCCTGCGTCCACGGGCCGGCGGGCGGCGGATGCCGAGCGGAGGCACGGGCCTCAGTACTTGGGGATGGAGGGGTCCACCTGGTCGGACCAGGCCAGGATTCCGCCCTTGAGGTTCCACACGCGGCTGTAGCCCTTCTCGCGCAGCAGCCCCAGCGCGCGGGCGCTCCGCGCGCCCGAGCGGCACTGCAGCACCACCTCGTCGCCCGGGTCGATCTCGCCGATGCGGCGGGGGAGCTCGTTCAGCGGGATCAGCCGGGCGCCGTGGGCCTCCAGGTTGCCGATGTCCCACTCGAACGGCTCGCGCACGTCCACGATGGTGAGCCGGTCGCCGCGGTCCAGCCGCTCCTTGAGCTCGGTGACGGTGATCTCGGGGGTTTCCTGGTCGTCCATCGTGCCCTCAGGTGAAGGCGCTCCGGGGCCCGCGCCGCAGAAGCGCTCGTAGTCGATCAGCTCGTGGATGCTGGGGTTTTCGCCGCAGGCAGGGCACGCCGGGTCCCGCCGCAGGCGCATCTCCCGGAACCTCATCCGGAGCGCGTCGAAAAGCAAGAGACGGCCCGTCAGGGGCTCGCCCTCGCCCAGCAGCAGCTTGAGCGCCTCGGCCGCCTGGATGCTCCCCACGATCCCCGGCAGCACCCCCAGCACCCCGCCCTCGGCGCAGTTGGGCACCAGCCCCGGCGGCGGCGGCTCGGCGAAGAGGCAGCGGTAGCAGGGGCCGTGGCCCGCCCAGAACACCGACGCCTGCCCCTCCCAGCGCAGGATCGACCCGTAGACGTTGGGCTTGCCCAGCAGCACGCAGGCGTCGTTCAGCAGGTAGCGGGTGGGAAAGTTGTCGGTCCCGTCCACCACCAGGTCGTAGTCGCGCACCACGTCCAGCGCGTTGGCCGATGTCAGCCGCTCGGGGTGGGGGACCACGTCCACCAGCGGGTTGATCTCGCCGATGCGGTCGCGCGCGCTGTCCAGCTTGCTTCGGCCCACCCACGAGGTGCCGTGGATCACCTGCCGCTGCAGGTTGGTGGTGTCCACCACGTCGAAGTCGGCGATGCCCAGCGTGCCCACGCCGGCGGCGGCCAGGTACAGCGCCACCGGCGACCCCAGCCCCCCCGCGCCCACGATCAGCACGCGCCCCTGCTTGAGCCGGCGCTGCCCACGCGGGCCCACGCCCTCGAGGATCAGGTGGCGCGAATAGCGGACGCTCTCCTCGGCGGAGAGATCCGTCGCGCGTTCGGTATCGATCAGCGTCATCGGCTCACCCATCATCATCCCGGAGGCTCATCGACAGGTCCCTCGGTCCTCGCCAAACGCACTCGCGCACCCGTGCCGTTCCCGCACTCCCGCACCCGTTCGGCGCACGTTTGCCGGCGCGCATCGCCTTCCCAACCTATCTCCCGGCGCGTGCAACCCCAAGTGGCGCCCTTGAATACGGCCCCCGCACCCGATAGTGTTCACCCGCAGGACCTTGTGTCGCGGGGAGAGGCGCGCTCTCCCCGACCGCCCACCCCACGTCCCGGCGGCCGGGAAGCAGAGAGACGGCGCACGTGCAGACCCTGATCGACTTCGTCCTCCATCTCGACACGCACCTGGCCGACCTGGCGCAGCAGTACGGCGCCTGGACCTACGCCATCCTGTCGCTGATCCTGTTCTGCGAGACGGGGCTGGTGGTCACCCCGTTCCTGCCGGGCGACTCGCTGCTCTTCGCCGCCGGGGCGCTGGCGGCCAGCGGGGCGTTCAACGTGATGTACCTGTGGCCCTGCCTGATGGTGGCGGTGTTCCTGGGCGACAACGTGAACTACTGGATGGGCTTCAAGATCGGCCGCAAGGTGTTTCGCCCCAACGCGCGCATCCTGAAGACCGAGTACCTGATCCGCACCGAGAAGTTCTACGAGAAGTACGGCGGGCGCGCCGTGATCCTGGCGCGCTTCATCCCCATCGTGCGCACCTACGCGCCGTTCGTGGCCGGCGCGTCGCGGATGCCGTATCCGCGCTTCCTGGCCTACAGCTTCGGCGGGTCGCTGCTGTGGATCACGATGTTCCTCTTCGGCGGCTACTTCTTCGGCAACATCCCGTGGGTGAAGGAGAACTTCGAGATCGTGGTGGTGGCCATCGTGCTGATCTCGGTGATCCCCGCGGTGGTGGAGATCGTGAAGGCGCGCCGCGAGAAGAAGCGCGCGGCCGCCTGATGCGGATTCCGCGCGCCCTCCTGCTCGCCGCCGCGCTGGTGTTGGCCGCGCCGGCCGCGGCCCATGCCCAGCGCGACACCATCCGCCTGGGCGGCGACGGCCTGCCGCGCGACACCATCTCGCTGGCCCGCCCGGCCGACGGCGCCGAGCCGGCCGAGGCCGACACGGCCACGCGGCCCGAAACGCCGGCGCGCTGGTCGCGGCCCTTCGCGGTGGAGGGAAGCGGCGAGGTTGCGCCCCGGCCGCCCGCGCGCGAGGCCGTGTGGCTCCCCGCCGACACGGTGCGCGCGCGCCGCCTGGCCGCCCGCCGCGACAGCGCCCGCGCCGCCGGCGACGAGCTGGCCGCCGCCGACAGCTCGGCCGTGGCCGATGCCGACGCCGCCGACTCGGCCGAAGCGCGCGACGCCGACGCTCCGCCCCCCGCGCGGCGGACGGGCCGCACCGCCGCGCGCGACACCGCCGCCACCCGCCGCCGCGCCGCGTCGTCTGGCGACGAGGACGACACGCCGGCGCCGGCGCGCACCACCCGCCGCACGTCCGCCAGCCGCGACAGCGCGGCCACGCCTGCTCGCCGCTCCGCGTCACGGGATACGGCTGCGACGCGCCGCACGTCCGCCTCGCGCGACACGGCTGCCACGCGCCGCACGACGTCTGCCCGTCCGCGCACGCACACGGTGGCGGCGCGCGAGACGCTGTTCGGCATCGCGCGGCGCTACGGCGTGACCTCGGCGCAGATCCGCGCGGTGAACCCGGACTTGGGCGAGACGCTGGAGATCGGCACGGTGCTGCGCCTCCCCGCCGGCGCCCGCGCCCCCGCTTCCCGCGCCAACGCCGCGGCGGACGAGCGTGACGATCCGGCGCCCCCTCGCCGCGCGTCCACCACGCGCGACGACGAAGAGCGCCCCGCCACCCGCCGCCCGGCTACGGATCGTGACAGCGACGCAGACCGGCCGGCCACGCGCCGCCCGCCTGCCGACCGCGACGAGACGCCTCGCCCCGCCGCTCGCGCGCGGCGGCACACCGTTGCCGCGGGCGAGACGCTGTACGGCCTCGCGCGGAGGTTCGGGGTGACCGTGGACGCCATCCGCCGCGCCAACCGGCTGGAGGGCGACACGGTCCGCCCGGGCCAGGTCCTCACCATCCCCGCCGCGGCCCCGCAGCGCTGATCCCCTCCAGCCGTGTCAGCCGCGCACGGTCGTTAAACCACGTTGCGGCTGACGACTACATCCTCGTAGCCAGGCGGAAACCGCCACGCTGCTTCTGCGGCGAGGCACTGCACGTCACCAGCGATGACGAGGGGCGATGGCGGGGTATCCTGCGCCGGGAGAGATGGCGTCGCTGCTGGATGCGCTGAAGGGCGAGCTTCATCCGCGTGCACATGAGATCGTCCGGGGATTTCTGGACGTCGGCGAGCACGTCCTGGCGGTCGAGCACCTTTGCGAGTTCGTGGGCGAAGACGAGATCACGCTCGACGCGTCTGCCTATCGCCGGTTGATGGCGATCTCTTCGGGGCTTGGGCTGGATGAGCGGTACACGAGGATCGTACCCGTCCCTCCAGGCTTCACGCCGGACGTGAAGTAGCGGGGGATTTCCGGCTGCCGGGTTCAAGAGGTCGGCGCGCGTGACAACGCTGGTGATCCCCGCCGCGCCCCCGCGGCGCTGAGCGTGATCACCAGCTTCGGATTCAAGCTCGGCCAGCGTGCACTATCCGCTGGCCGAGACTTTTTCATGGTCCGCCATACGCAGCCACGGGGATGGCCCCGCGGCTGCAGGTCGGCCGGGCTGTGTATCTCCAGAGACGTCGTCAGATGCCCGGCCTCTGGCGTTTACGCCCCTGCGATCAGCTCGTCTTCGCGGCCGGCGGCTGGTAGGTGCCCACCGGGGCGCGGAAGGTGATGGCCAGGCGGTTCCACCCGTTGATGGTGATGATCGCCATGGTGAGGTTCACCACCTCGGCCTCGTCGAAGTGGCGGCGGACCTCCTCGTACGCCTCGTCGGGCACGCCGGTGTGGCTCACGTTGGTCACCGTGTCGGTCCAGGCGAGCGCGGCCCGTTCGCGCGGGGTGAAGAACGGCGTCTCATGCCACACGGGCACGGCCAGCAGCCGCTGCGCCGTCTCGCCGGCGGCCAGCGCATCCTTGGTGTGCATGTCCACGCAGTAGGCGCAGCCGTTGATGTACGACGCGCGCAGCTTCACCAGCTCCACCAGCGAGTGCTCCAGCCCCGACTTGCGAACGAACTGCTCCATCCCGTACATCGCCCGCACCGCGTCGGGCGAAACCTTCGTGTAGTCCAGCCGCGGCGCGTGGGGCGACTGCGCGGCCGCGGCGGCGATGGCGGCCAGGTCGGGGGCGGCGGTATCGATCGTGTCCATGGTGTGCTCCAAAGCGTCGGGTTTACCCACGTCGGCCGCGCGCCTCGCGCAGGCCGATGCATCATAGACGGAGACCGCCGCCAGTTGTGACAGCGACTTTCGCGCGCATGCCGAATTCCACCGCCGGCGACACGGCCGACCATCGCCGTTGAAGTCCGCGAAGGCGGACTGTGTGCCGTTGTAGCGGCGAGTTCACTCGCAAATTCCCACACCACCGCCCGCGCCTCCACGAGTTGACGTATCGACATATCGACGTTTCGCTTCATCGCCCTCGGCCAACGCCCCCGTCCTCATCGTCATGTCTCACCGACCGATCTCCTGATCTCCTGATCTCGACTGGACGCGGGGACGCGCCGGCGACACCTTCAATCGCCGACTCGATCCACCGCATCCGTCCCGCGATGAGCGTTTTCGATCCGCAGACCCACACGCCCGACGTGCTGCGCCACCGGCCCCGCCTGCTGGGGCTGGGCTACCGCATGCTGGGCGACCTGCACGAGGCCGAAGACCTGGTGCAGGAGGCATATCTGCGCTGGTACCAGGAAGATCGCGCCGGCGTGGCCACGCCCGAGGCCTGGCTGCTCACCGTGGCGACGCGACTGGCGGTGGACCGGCTGCGCCGCGCGTCGGCGGCCCGCGAATCGTACGTCGGCCCATGGCTCCCCGAGCCGGTGGCCACCACGCCCGCGCCCGACCGCGAAGCCGAGCGCGCGTCGGACCTGTCGGTGGCGCTGCTGCTGATGCTGGAGCGGCTGGCGCCGGAAGAGCGCGCGGCCTTCCTGCTGCGCGACGTGTTCGACACTGGCTACGGCGAGATCGCCGGGATCCTTTCACGCAGCGAGGCGGCGGTGCGGCAGATGGTGCACCGCGCCCGCGAGCGCGTTCGCGGCGGCCCGCCCCGCTTCGCCGCCCCTGCCGACGCGAGCGAGCGGCTGCTGCACCGCTTCCTGGACGCGCTGGCGCGGGACGACCGCGAGGCGGTGCTGGCGCTGCTGGCGCCGGGGGTCACGCTCACCAGCGACGGCGGCGGCAAGGCGTATGCGGCGCGCAACGTGATCGTGGGCCCCGACCGTGTGATGCGGATGCTGATGGGCATCGAGCGCAAATACGGTTCGCTGATGGAGCACCGGCTGACCCATCTGCACGGCCAGCCGGCGGTGGTTTCGCTCGCCGCTGAGCAGCTCTACTTCACCACCGTGCTGGAAACCGACGGCGAGCGGATCCACGCCATCTACCGCGTGCTAAACCCCGACAAGCTGCGCCGGCTGGCGGGTGGGCCGCTGGTGATCGAGTAGCAGGCGGCGACTGATCGGACGATGCGACTGAAGTCGTGGCGTCGTGGCTACGACGGCACGAAGTCCGCCTTCGCGGACTGCTCGCAGGCATCGATGTGGCTGGCGACCGCATTCCGCCGCCACGGATGGTCGTGGCGGCGGATGTATTTTGTGGGTAGCTACTTACGATGAGCGGGAGAATGGAATCCATGCTCACGCCGCTGGGCGAGGCATGGGGTGGGGGGTTGTGCTTTTTCATGTTTTCGATTGAATTGGAGCCTCGATCGTTCCATCCGCGGCGGTGATCCTGCCGCGGCGACCACCGCTTGACGCACGAGAGACGATGCCCGTTTCGCCCCGTTCCACCACCCAGCTCGCCGCCCATGCGGATGCGCGCCCGGAGATCTTCCGTGCGCCCATGCCGTTGTCGGCAGCGTTCGGGGGTGGATGGACGATCGGGAGCGGCAATCGTACGCAGGGTGTCGTGGCGGTGTGCAGAAATGGGAGTGATCCGGGTGGTGGCTGGAATGCGGTGTGATCGCGCGTAATCGCGCGGTTCCTCGCGGCCCGGCTGCCAACCAAGGCGGCCGGGCCGATGTGTTTTCAGGGCTTGGAGTTTCGGGAGGCGGCGGCCGGCGAGGCCCTCTCCCTGGCGCCTGACGGCGCGTGTCCCTTCCCAAAACAACCTGGGGGAGGGACGGGGACTCGCTTCGCTCGTGGCTGCTGCGGGCGTGGCGGTGAGGTCGGCGCGACCGGCCGATCTCGCGCGGCGATGGGGGAGGGTTCGACGGTTCAGCCGCCGGGATCGATCGGCGGGAAAATGCGAGAGTGACGGGGGATTCCTGAGATGCTGCTGACGATTCGCACCACGCACCAGCCCGCGACCGACCTGGGCTACCTGCTGGGGAAGAACCCCGCACGGGCGCAGAGCTTCGACCTGGCGTTCGGCGCCGCGCACGTGTTCTACCCCGAGGCGGGGGACGACGCGTGCACCGCGGCGCTGCTGCTGGACGTGGACCCCGTGGCGCTCGTCCGCGGGCCGGGCGCGCTCGACCAGTACGTGAACGACCGGCCCTACGCCGCGTCGTCCTTCCTGTCGGTCGCCATCTCGCGGGTGCTGCGCAGCGCCATGAGCGGCACCTGCCGCGACCGCCCCAAGCTGGCGGCGCTGCCCATCCCGCTCACGGCGCGCATTCCCGCGCTGCCGGTGCGCGGAGGCGAGCCCTTCCTGCGGCGCCTGTTCGAGCCGCTGGGCTATGAGCTCACGGCCGAGCGGCTGCCGCTGGACGAGACGCGGCCCGAGTGGGGCGACAGCCGCTACTTCACCGTGACGCTGTCGGCCACGCGCCCGCTGAGCGAGCTGCTGACGCACCTGTACGTGCTGATCCCCGTGCTGGACAACGCCAAGCACTACTGGGTGGGCGACGACGAGGTGGACAAGCTGCTGCGACACGGCGAAGGCTGGCTCCCCGCGCACCCCGAGCGCGACCTCATCGCCCGGCGCTACCTGAAGCACCGCCACTCGCTGGTCCGCGATGCAATTGCCCGCCTCGTCACCGCCGAAGAGCCGGCGGAGGAAGAGGAAGATGCCGTCGAAGTGCAGGCCACGGAGCAGGAGGCGGAGACGCGCATCAGCCTCAACGAGCAGCGGCAGCAGGCCGTGGTGGCCGCGCTCACGGCCAGCGGCGCCGCGCGCGTGCTGGACCTGGGGTGCGGCGAGGGCAACCTGCTGCGCCGGCTGCTGCGCGAGGCACAGTTCACCGAGATCGTGGGCGTGGACGTGGCGCACCGCACCCTCGAGATCGCCGCCGGCAAGCTGAAGCTGGAGCAGATGCCCGAAGCTCGGCGCAGCCGCATCCGCCTGCTGCACGGCTCGCTGGTGTACCGCGACCGCCGGCTGGAGGGGTTCGACGCGGCGGCGGTGGTGGAGGTGATCGAGCACCTCGACCCGCCGCGGCTGGCGGCGTTCGAGCGCGCCGTCTTCGCCTCGGCACGGCCGGCAACCGTCGTCCTGACGACGCCCAACGCCGAGTACAACGTGCGCTGGCCGTCGCTGCCGGCCGGCCGCTTCCGCCACCGCGACCACCGCTTCGAGTGGACGCGCGCCGAGCTGGCAAACTGGGCGAACGCCATGGCCGCGCGCCACGGCTACACCGTGCGCTTCGAGCCGGTGGGCCCGCTGGACGAGGAGGTGGGCTCGCCCACGCAGATGGCGGTGTTCACCCGCGTCGGCGAGACGACGAGGAACCGGGCCGCAGAGCCGGAGCGGCAGCGGGTGGTGCCCACGCCCTCCGCGACATCCATGTGAACCACGCCGCGACCGCGGCGGCGAACGAGGAACGACGATGACGAACGCGCACCTGATCATCCCCACCGGCACGCAGGTGGTGGTGCGCCGCGAGGTGATCAGCGGCGCGGGCGTGCCCGTGGCACCCGTGGGCGCGGTGGGCGTGGTGACCCGCTCGCCTTCGGACGCCACGCACGCCTACCGCGTGCGGCTCCCCGACGGGCGCGAGGTGGCGCTGCGCCGCGACGAGCTGACCATCCGCAAGCAGCACCAGGGCGGCGCGGTGGGCGACGCGAGCGAGATCCTGCGCGAGCACGACCTGTACGAGCACGTGGTGTTCCGCTGCGTGGTGGGCTCGCAAGCCTATGGCCTGGCGCACGACGCGTCGGACGTGGACGTGCGCGGCGTCTACCTGCCGCCGGCCGAGCTGCACTGGTCGCTCTACGGCGTGCCCGAGCAGCTGGAAGACCGCGGCGCCGAGGCGGTGTTCTGGGAGATGCAGAAGTTCGTGGTGCTGGCGCTGAAGGCCAACCCCAACATCCTGGAGTGCCTGTACACGCCCCTGGTCCAGCACGTGGCCCCGGTCGCCCGCGAGCTGCTGGACGAGCGCCACCGCTTCCTGAGCCGCGTGGTCTACCAGACCTACAACGGCTACGTGATGAGCCAGTTCCGCAAGCTGGAGCAGGACTTTCGCACCACCGGCGCGCCCCGGTGGAAGCATGCGATGCACCTGATCCGCCTCCTGATCTCGGGCGTCACGGCGCTGCGCGAGGGGTACGTGCCGGTGGAGGTGGGCCGGCACCGCGACGCTCTGCTCGCCATCAAGGCCGCCGAGGTGCCGTGGGATGAGGTGAACGAGTGGAGGCTGGCCCTGCACCGCGAGTTCGACGCGGCGTACGAGTCCACCTCGCTCCCCGACCGCCCCGACTACGCGTGGGCCAACGACTACCTGGTCCGCGCCCGGCGCAGCGCGGTGGGCGAAGAGAGCAGGACGACCGCACACGCGGCGAATTCGTGAGCACGCACGATCCAGGGTGAAAGTTCGATCCAGGAGGATTGATGATGAACAGGATGAATGACGAGAGGCTTCTGGCCGAGGTGCGCGAGCACCCGTATCCGCTGCTTTTCGCCACGGTCAGCGGCGCGCACCTGTACGGCTTCGCGTCGCGCGATTCGGACTGGGACCTGCGCGGCGCGCACGTGCTGCCGCTGTCGGCGGTGGCGGGGCTGGACGCCGGCGCCGACACGGTGAAGCTGGAGCACGTGCGCGACGGCGCCGAGGTGGGCCTGGTGACCCACGACGCGCGCAAGTTCTTCGCGCTGCTGCTGCGCGACAACGGCTACGTGCTGGAGCAGCTCTATTCGCCGCTGGTGGTGCACACCACGCCCGGGCACCAGGAGCTCAAGGCGATCGCGCGCGGCTGCATCACCCGCGGCTGCGCGCGGCACTACCTGGGCTTCGCGGCCAACCAGTGGCGGCTGTTCGAGAAGGAGGAGCCGCGCCGCGTGAAGCCGCTGCTGTACGTCTACCGCGTGCTGCTGAGCGGCATCCACCTGATGCGCACGGGCCGGGTGAACGCGTCGCTCCCCGAGTGCAACGCCGAGATCGGCCTCCCCTGCGTGGCCGAGCTGATCACGCGGAAGGCGGGCGGCCCCGAGCACGGCGCGCTGGAAGGCGCCGACGTGGATTTCCACCGCGCCGAGTACCTGCGCCTGAGCCGCCTGCTGGCCGAGGCGGCGGAGGCCAGCACGCTGCCGACCGCCCCCACCGCCCGCGCCGCGCTGCACGACCTTCTGCTGCGCGTGCGGCTGGGCGTGGAGTCACCGGCGGGCGTGTAGCCTGTCCGACGCCGCGGTCGACCCCAGGTATCACGGGCTCGCCGGGCTGATGCCCGCACAGGCCGAGAGAATCGACGGATGAAGAACGAGAAGAAGCCCGGGCGCGCCAAACCACACCGCTTCGACGCCCTGATCGCGGCGGCCGAGGCGGCGATCGCGGCGGTGGATGCGCTGCCGCCGCCGCAGATCACCTGGACGGCGCGCGTGCCCACGGGTGGCGGCGCGCCGTACGAGCCCGGCGGCTCCTGGATTGTCGCAGCCGAGCCTTGGCTGGTGAGCGACGGCATGTATGGCGAGCTGTACCGGGGGCGGCGGATCGACTTCGCGCTCCGCTGCCGGCCCCTTTCCCTTGCCCGGGTAGGGGCGGTCGAACGCCCGCGCGCGCTGGCGCTGGGGCACGGCGTGTACCGCGTGGACGCCCGCGTGGTGCACCGCGCCGACGACGTGTGCGTGCTGGACTTCGGGCTACTGGCGTACGCGGCCGAGGTTCCCGAGTGGGCCTCGCCGGGCACCGCCGTGTCGGGAGAGGTGGAGTTGGGGCTGGACGACGGCAGCTACCTGGAAGGGATGTACGCAGACGTGGGGCTCCCCGCGATGCTGTATCCGTGGCGCATCGACGGCATCGTCGTGGAGCACGCCGCCCGCATCCCCGCCAGCGAGGCCGACCGGGAGCGGTACGGAAGCCCGGACTTGATGACCAACCATCCCGGCCTGCGCGCATTAACCGAGCTCCGCCGCGTGGACTGGGAAGCGGATCGCAGGCCCGGTGAGATGGCGCGCTACTACTTCGAGTGCGGGCTGCTGTCGCGCATCCCGCGCCACCCGGGCCGGGACGACGGCCGGTCCGCACACGCGGCACGGAACGACGCGTGACCCTTGGAACACGCGACCAACGACGACGGAACCGATCGATGACGGAAGACACCACGCGGGCCGCAGAGCCCCGCACCCGGCGCCCCCCGGCCGATGCCGGCCACACGCCCGAGATCCGCATTCCCGACCTGTGCCTGGTGGCGCTGGTGGGGGTGTCGGGGTGCGGGAAGAGCACCTTCGCGCGCACGCACTTCCTCCCCACCGAGGTGCTGTCGAGCGACGGCTTCCGCGCGCTGGTGAGCGACAGCGAGACCGACCAAACGGCCACCCCCGACGCCTTCGACGCGCTCTACTCCATCGCGCGGCGGCGGCTGGCGCGCGGGCGGCTCACGGTGATCGACGCCACCAACGTGCAGACCGCCGCGCGCAAGCAGGTGGTGGCCGCCGCCCGCGAGCAGAACGTGCTGGCGGTGGCCATCGTGCTGGACGTGCCCGAGCGCGTTTGCATGGAGCGCAACCGCGCGCGGGTCGACCGGCAGGTGCCGCCGCACGTGATCCCGCAGCAGGCCTCGCAGCTCCGCCGCAGCCTGCGCGACCTGCGCCGCGAGGGCTTCCGCCACGTCCACGTGCTGCGCTCGGTCAGCGAGGTGGAGAACGCAGTGCTGGTCCGCGAGCCGCTGTGGTGCGACCGCCGCGCCGACACCGGGCCGTTCGACATCATCGGCGACGTGCACGGCTGCGGCGACGAGCTGGACGCGCTGCTGGACGCGCTGGGCTACGCGACGGGCGAGGACGGCATCCGCCGGCACCCCGAGGGCCGCCGCGCCGTGTTCGTGGGCGACCTGGTGGACCGGGGCCCGCGCGTGGCGCACGTGCTGAAGACGGTGATGGCGATGGTCGGGGCGGGGAGCGCGCTGGCGGTACCCGGCAACCACGACGTGAAGCTGGTGAAGGCGCTGCGCGGCCGGAACGTGCAGGTGAAGCACGGCCTGGAGACCTCGCTCGCCGACCTGGAGGGCGAGACGCCCGGGTTCCGCGAGCGCGTGGCCGAGTTCCTGGACGGGCTGGTGAGCCACTACGTGCTCGACGGCGGCAGCCTGGTGGTCGCCCACGCGGGGCTGAAGGAGGCGTACCACGGCCGCTCGTCGGGCCGGGTGCGCGAGTTCGCGCTCTATGGCGACACCACCGGCGAGAACGACGAGCTGGGGCTGCCCGTGCGGCTGGACTGGGCGGGCGAGTACCGCGGCCGGGCTTCGGTGGTCTACGGCCACACGCCGGTGGCGCGGGCGGCGTGGGTGAACAACACCATGAACCTGGACACCGGCTGCGTGTTCGGCGGGTCGCTCACCGCGCTGCGCTGGCCCGAGCGCGAGCTGGTGCAGGTGCCGGCGGCGCGCCAGTACGCCGAGCCCGCGCGCCCCTTCCTCCCCGAGCAGGGGGCGGATCCGTCCGCGGGGGTGCTGGACCTGGGGCTGGAGCTGGAGGACGTGACGGGGAAGCGGATCGTGGAGACGCGCCTGGGCCGCACCGTCACCATCCGCGAGGAGAACGCGGCCGCCGCGCTGGAGGTGATGAGCCGCTTCGCCGCCGACCCGCGCTGGCTGGTGTACCTCCCGCCCACCATGTCGCCCAGCGAGACCAGCGCGCTCCCCGGCCTGCTGGAGCACCCGGCCGAGGCCTTCGCCTACTACCGCGGCGAGGGCGTGGGCACGGTGGTGTGCCAGGAGAAGCACATGGGCTCGCGCGCGGTGGTGGTCGCGTGCCGCAGCGAGGAGGCGGCGCGCCGGCGCTTCGGCGTGGAGGGCGGCGCGGGGATCGTCTACACCCGCACCGGCCGAAGCTTCTTCAACGACCCCGCGCTGGAGGCGCAGGCGCTGGACGTGGTGCGCAGCGCCGTCACCGCCGCGGGGCTGTGGGACGAGCTGGCCACGGAGTGGATGGTGCTAGACTGCGAGCTGATGCCGTGGTCGGCCAAGGCACAGGAGCTGGTGCGCGACCAGTACGCAAGCGTGGGCGCCGCGGCCCGTGGCGCGCTGGGCGAGGCCGTGGGCGCACTGCGCCAGGCCGCCGGGCGCGGCGCGCCGGTGGCCGCGCTGCTGGAGCGCTACGCCGAGCGCCAGCGGCTGGTGGAGGCGTACACCGCCGCGTATCGCCGCTACTGCTGGCCGGTGGATTCGCTGGGCGACCTGCGCCTGGCGCCCTTCCACGTGCTCGCCACCGAGGGCGCGGTGCACGTGGACCGCGACCATCTGTGGCACCTGGAGACCATCGCCCGCATCCGCGCCGCGGCGGAAGGGCAGCTGCTGTATCCCACGGATTTTCGCGTGGTCGACCTGGCGGACGAGTCTGCCCAGGCGCAGGCGGTGGCGTGGTGGGAGGAGATGACGGCGCGCGGCGGCGAGGGGATGGTGGTGAAGCCGCTGGCGTTCGCGGCGCAGGGCAAGCACCGCCTGGCGCAGCCTGCGGTCAAGTGCCGCGGCCGCGAGTACTTGCGCATCATCTACGGCCCGGAATACACCGAGCCGGCCAACCTGCAGCGCCTGCGCAAGCGCGGGCTGGGCGGCAAGCGGTCGCTGGCGTTGCGCGAGTTCGCGCTGGGCATCGAGGGGCTGGAACGCTTCGTCCGCGGCGAGCCCCTGCGCCGCGTGCACGAGTGCGTGTTCGGCGTGCTCGCGCTCGAATCGGAGCCGGTGGACCCGCGCCTGTGAGGGAGGTGCGGGGATCACGAGCTCACCTGCACCCTCGCGTAACTCCCCGGTCCGTTGAAGCCCGCGAATCCGGCGCGAAGGCGGCGCGAAGGCGGACTGTGTGCCCTTGTAGCGGCGAGTTACCTCGCATTGTGGGGTCATTCGGTGTCGAAGATAGTTCGCATCGAGCCGGCACCGGCGGGCAATCGCGCCCGCCACCCGGTCCGGGGTTCCCGGACGCATTGGAGTGGAGGGTAGCATGATGGCAAAGACGAAGCGGCACCTCGACCACGCATCCTTTTGAGCCCACAAGCAAGCGCCGCAAGGGCTACCCGTCCGAAACGCGCGTGGGCCGCGGCGACCGCGTGGTGCACGGCTGCAAGGAGTTGACGGAGAAGCTGGGCCGCAACGACCTGTGCCCCTGCGGCTCGGGTCAGCGGTTCAAGCGCTGCTGCCTGCGGTCGGGGCGGTTTCGACGGAACCCCGCGCAATCACTACTTTCCGCGAATAGCACCGCGGCCACCGCGGCGGACGATTCCCTTGCGGATCGGGCGCCCGGCAGGCAGCATTGCACGGCGCCGGAGCGCTCACCGCTCCGGCGCCTTTCTTTTCTCGCTGCCCTCCCCTCCCACTCCGCCACACCGCCGTGACCCGCGCTCTCTGTAGCCTGGCCGCCGCCCTCGCCCTGGCGGCCGCCCCCGCCACCTCGCGCGCACAGTCGCTCGCGCCCGACAGCTCGCGCGCGACCGCCGTGGCGGCCGGCACCCCCGCGCCGACCGCGGATGCGACGAGCACCCCGTCACCCGCCACGCCGGTCTTCGCCACCGTCTCCCTGCGCCCGCTGGCGGCGGGTGACAGGGTGAGACTCCGATCGGCCGCCGGGCGCTACGCCGGCACGCTCGCGCAGGTCTCGCCCGACACGTTCACGCTGGCGGCGCCCGGCCGCATGGACGCGGTGGTGCGCGCCGAGGTGTCGGAGATGCACCGGCTGGTGAGCCGCGAGCCGCGGGGCCGCACCATCGTCCGCGGAGCGGCGCTGGGGCTGGTGGTGGGCATGGCGCTGGGGTTCGTGGCCGGCTCGGACGCGGGGAACGGCGACGGCACCGCGAAGGTCGCGTTCACCGCCGACGGCGCCATCGTCGGCGCGCTCGTCGGGGCGATGATGGGCCCCACCTACCGCCGCTCGCAGTGGGAGCGAGTGGACGCCACGCCGCCGCGCTGAGGGCGCACCTGGACTACCTCCAGGCCGGCTGACGTCGAAGCCCCTCCGGATGCAGCTCCGGCGGGGCTTCTCTTTCGGCGGCCGACTCGTGGACGGCAGCCCGAGTTCTGCCCGGTGTCCTCAGCGATCCTTCTCCTGGCCCTCGTCGTCGCGAGCCCGTCCCCTGCGCACCCGCAGGAAGAGAGCGGCCATCCCCACCAGGTTTCCGCCGGCCACCACGGTGCCCGCCCAGTCGTGGCCGCTCATCACCAGCCACCCACCCACCGCCATCCCCGCCAGCAGCACGAGCAGCGCGAACACCTGCCCCCGGTTGGCCCGCGCGTTCTCGGCGCGCACGATCTCCAGCTCTACCTGGCGGCGGTGGGCGCCTTCGGCCGCGAACTCTTCGAGAATGATGCGCGGGGCGAGGCGGGCGGCGTGGCGGTAGCCCGCCAACTCCTGCGCGCTTGGCAGCGTACGCTCGGCATAGAGCGCAGGCACCACCCGCACCTGGCGGAGCCCCACCCCGGCCCCGCTGATGTGCGGAAAGCCGGCGGCATCGGAAGAAGAAGCGAGCGCGTCGGGCGGATCGAGCTCGCCCTCACTCGGCATGGCCGGCGGCGGCGTAGCGCTGCACCACGCTGTCCAGGTCGCGCGAAACCATCTCCCAGTCGCGGGCCACGCCGCCGGCCTGCATGCGCTCGCGGATCTCGCGCAGGTTGCTGGACGCTACCGTGCCGGTCAGGTCGAACACCTGCGCCACGCTGCGCAGAAAGGCACGGCCACGAAGACGGATCACGGGCATGGCATCACCGACGGTTGCGAGGAATCACTTTGTTCACCTGCCGAACGATGCTGTCTTTTCATCTGTTCGTCAAGGCTCTTAAGTACCGCCCGCCGTACACTGCCGACACCCACACGCCACCGTGCGAACACGCCTCTTCCGTCCCACATCGTAACCCTTTTGCCCGCGCCACTTCTCGCATTCCGCATCGCCGAGAAAGACGCAACAAACTCGTCACCGCCTGTCCGCAGCCTCCCCTTCGCCTGTCGGTCGGGACAGAGGCGGGGGGATGCGGGACCGGGCGACGCCCACCGTCCGCGCGCCCGAAGCTTGCCACACCGCCCGCCGGGGGTATACGCTACGATACACATCCCTGCCCCTACGTCCGGCCCTTCCGCGCGCCCACCGCCCAACCGGAGCACGCCATGCCCGATCCCACGCCGCCGCCGCACGAGTCGCCACCCGCACCGCCGCCCGACGTGGCGTGGAGCGTGGTGGAGGGTGAGCCGCAGTTCCGCGAGCTGGTGGCCGCCAAGCGCCGCTTCATCGTGCCGGCCACGGTGTTCTTCATCGTCTACTACTTCGCGCTCCCCGTGCTGGTGGGCTACTACCCCGCGATGATGGACCGCAGCGTGTTCCGTAACGTCAACCTGGCCTACCTGTTCGCGCTGTCTCAGTTCTTCATGGCGTGGGTGGTGATGTGGCTGTACGTGCGCCGGGCGCGCCACTTCGACGCGCTGGAGCACACGGTGGTGCAGCGGCACGCGGGGAGGGCCTCGTGAACGTGGCGCTCGTGATGTTCATCTGCTTCATCCTGGTGACGCTGGGGATCACCGGGTGGGCGGCCAGGCGGACGAAGACGGCGTCGGAGTTCTACAGCGCGGGGCGCAGCATCACCGGGTTCCAGAACGGCTGGGCGGTGGCGGGCGACTACATGTCGGCCGCGTCGTTCCTGGGTATCGCGGGGCTGATCGCGTTTTACGGCTACGACGGGTTCATGTACTCCGTCGGCTGGCTGGTGGCGTATCTCACGGTGCTGCTGCTGGTGGCCGAGCCGCTGCGCAACACCGGGCGCTTCACCATGGCCGACGTGCTGGCCATGCGCTTCCGGCAGCCCACCGTGCGCACCGTGGCGGCCATCTCCACCCTCACGGTGAGCCTGTTCTACATGATCGCGCAGATGGTGGGCGCGGGCTCCATCGTCTCCCTGCTCATCCCGCAGATCGGCTTCACCACGGCCATCGTGATGGTGGGGCTGCTGATGCTGGTGTACGTGATCTTCGGGGGGATGCTGGCCACCACCTGGGTGCAGATCGTGAAGGCCGTGCTGCTGATGAGCGGCACCATCCTCCTTTCCATCCTGGTGATGGCGAAGTTCGGCTTCTCGTTCACCGAGTTCTTCGGCGCGGTGGCGAAGGTCACGGGCAAGTACTGCGAGGTGGGCACGCTCAAGGACGGCGCCTGCCCCGGCGGCGCGGCGCCGGTGACGCGCGACTTCACGCAGCCGGGGCTGTACTACCACGGCCGCTGGGGCGCGCTGAGCCTGATGTCGCTCGGGGTGGCGCTGATCTTCGGCACGGCGGGGCTGCCGCACATCCTGGTGCGCTTCTACACGGTGAAGGACAGCAAGGCGGCGCGCACCTCCGTCGTCTGGGCGATGATCCTGATCGGCTCGTTCTACATCATGACCACCTTCCTGGGCTTCGGCGCGGCCACGCTGGTGGGGAAGCAGAACATTGGGGTGATGAAGGACGGCGTGCTTGTGCCCAACCAGAACCTGGCCGCGCCGCTGCTGGCCGAGAAGCTGGGCGGCGAGGTGTTCCTCTCGTTCGTGGCGGCCATCGCCTTCGCCACCATCCTCGCGGTGGTCGCCGGGCTCACCATCGCCAGCTCGTCGGCGTTCGCGCACGACATCTGGTTCAGCGTGGTCAAGCGCGGACAGAAGCACGACGAGCGCGAGCAGGTGCGCGTGGCCCGCATCGCCGCCACGGGCATCGGGATCCTCTCCATCATCCTGGCCATCTCGCTGCGCACGCTGAACGTGGCGTTCCTGGTGGGGCTGGCCTTCGCGGTGGCGGCCAGCGCCAACGTGCCCGCCATCCTGCTCACGCTCTACTGGCGGCGCTTCACCACGCAGGGGATGGTGACGGGGATGGTGGTGGGGCTGCTCGCCTCGGTGATCCTGATCGTGCTGAGCCCCGCGGTGATGGGGATCGACGCGCCGGCGGCGGCCACGCGCCACCTGATCCAGGCGCAGCCGCTCTTCCCGCTCGACAACCCGGCGATCGTCTCGGCACCGCTCGGCTTCCTCGCGGCGATCGTGGGGAGCCTGATGTCGGGGAAGCAGCAAGACCCCGAGCTGTACAGCGAGCTGAACGTGCGGGCCAGCACGGGGCTCGGCGCGGTGTAGGCGTCGGGACGATGCGGACCGCCGTCCGCCTTTTCGGAAAACGGAGCGCCGCCATCGCTGGCGGCGCTCCGTTTTTCATGCCGTGGGAAGTCTCAAATCCTCTCGTGATCTCCTGCTGGTCGGGGAGATTGATTGTGCACCCCCCGTAACCCACATCAATGTCATCCTGAAGGAGCCGCCGCGCTAAATTACCATCCAACAAAGACTTATCGCGGCGACTGAAGGATCTGTACTCGACGTCCGAGCGATCGGGGGAGTTGCGCTCGGACGTATGCGCTAGATCCTTCGGGCGCCGCCCAGGCCATGTGCAGATGAAAGATCGGTGTGGCGGCGCCGCTCAGGATGACATCCACCGGGTTCTGCACGGTCAATCTCTCTCATTGGTGCCCCTCGGGGAGATTGATTGTGCGCCCCCGTAACCCACATCAATGTCATCCTGAAGGAGCCGCCGCGCTAAATTATCATCCAACAAAGACTTATCGCGGCGACTGAAGGATCTGTACTCGACGTCCGAGCGATCGGCGGGGTTGCGCTCGGACGTATGCGCTAGATCCTTCGGGCGCCGCCAAAGCCATGTGCGGATGAAAGATCGGTGCGGCGGCGCCGCTCAGATACCATGGAAAAACGGGCCGCTACGGAAGTAAGCTCCTTGGTTACCCCTAACCAGAGGAGAACTCATGACTCCCGTAGCGACCCGAGAAGGACAGGCGCAGGTGCTGTATGTCTCGCTCGAGCTGGGCGAGCGGAAGTGGAAGATCGCATGCACGCCGTCGATGGGACAAGCGCCGCGGCTTCGGCAGCTGGACGCGCGCGACCTGACGCAGCTGCTGACGGAGATCGGGGCAGCGAAGGAGCGCTTCAAGCTGCCGCACGACGCACCGGTGTACACCTGCTACGAGGCCGGGCGCGATGGGTTCTGGTTGCACCGGGCGCTGACGGTGCTCGGGATCCACAACACGGTGGTCGACTCGGCGAGCATCGAGGTGAACCGGCGGGCGCGGCGGACGAAGACGGACTCGCTCGACGCGGTGAAGCTG
>Ga0247773_1000053_pt1 | contig 50276 bp, 38 predicted proteins | sample UWRJL092311B6_FD_179934 | JGI IMG/M metagenome (GOLD analysis project Ga0247773, IMG submission 179934) | Plant litter microbial communities from Arlington Agricultural Research Station in Wisconsin, United States - UWRJ-L092-311B-6 | ecosystem: Environmental > Terrestrial > Plant litter >... | reverse complement strand
GTCGCTGGAGGAGATCCGCGAGCTGCTGGCGAAGTATGCGATGGAGACGGTGGCGGCGGGGGAGTGAGTCGCAGTAGTGCCTGGTGCCCAGTGCCCGGTGCCCAAGGCCTGATTGCGTGAGGGATTCGCGCCCGGAGGGCCGAGAACGCGGCGGCCCGCCGGCACCGTCGTCTCCGCAGGCACGGATGCAGGGGCGGGACGGCGTGGGCCCGGCGCCGTTGGCAACGGCGGTTTCGTTGCCTACGGCGCGCGAAGCCCGGCCCGGAGCGCAGCGGAGGGACACGCCCGGATTCCGCGGTTCCGTCTCCGGCTCCGCAACAACGCTTCCCTGGCAGGATTCGACTTTTTCGCGGATGCGGAACGGGCGGCCCCGGTGAGGGGGCCGCCCGTTCGCGTTGCCTGCGTCGGTTGCTGCGGACTGATCAGCTCTGGCCGCTGGCGGGCTTGTTCTCCATGCCGGGCGACACCTTGTTGGCCAGCGCGTCGGTGTAGAGCTGGCGGAACTGGCCCAGCTTGTTGGCGGTGGCGGTGTCGGCCGGGTCGCCCAGGCCGGTGAGCGCGATCAGCCCCATCCCGCCGCCCGCCAGGCCGATCTGCGTCCACATGGCGTCGGTCACGTTGCCGCGGGCCTGGTGCATGGCGGCCAGGTTCTGCTGGATGGCCGGGCTGGCGGTGTTGGCCGCGTTCTTCTCCATCTCGTCGGCCTGGCGCAGCATGGCGTCGACCTGCTCCTGGGTGATGCCCTGCTGGCCCTTCATGGCGTTGGCCTGCTGGCGCATCCCGGCGGCCATCTCCTTCACGCCGTTCTGCATGGGCGCCATCATCAGGTGCCCGCTGACGGCGGCCATGCGCTCGCGCACGTACTCCATCTCGGCCGGGTTCTGGTGCAGCGCGCGCGCCGAGCGCACGTAGCTGCCGCCCACCAGCTCGGCCCAGTGGCTGAGCGCGCTGATCCCCTCGGCGGCGTTGCGCAGGCCGGAGAGCACGCCGCCGTCCTTGGCGCGCTCGTTCATGGCCTGGGCCTGCTTGTGCAGCGCCGGCGCCTCGCTGCGGATGTAGTCGAACTGGAGGAGGCTGGCGCGCAGGTACGCCTCCACCTGCCGCGGGGTGAGGCTGCTGTCGGCCGGCGCCTTGAACGCCTCGCGCTCGGCGTCGGTCACCGCCACGGCGCCCTTGTCGTCCACGTCGCTGGCGGTGGCGCCGCTCTCGGCGCCCTTCTGCGCGATCTTGTCCTTGACGATGCCGCAGGCGCCGACGCTAGCAAGCAGGCCCAGCGCCAGGGTGCGGCGCAGCCGGGGAGAGCTGAAATGCATGGGTGACCTCACGGGGTTGGCGGGGATGTTGGGGATTTGCCCCGGCAAGGGTGCGTGCGGGGCGGGATGACGATCAGAGCCGGGCGCGCGGGGTGTTGGAGCCCCGGAATCGCGTACGGAAGCACAAGCGAGGCTTCAGGTTCGCGGATGTCTAGTAGGTTGTCAAGGTGGATCAGCGGCATCTACTTGCGCGCTACCCTCTAGGTTCGTTAAATCACGTCACGTAGAATAGGCCAACCGATGTACGCCAACCGCCTGAAGTATCGTTGCTTGCACTACCTCCTTCCGCTTCAAACTTCCTGTCAAATCGTGAAATCACCGAGCCTAGCCGAGACGGGGCTGCGATTCTTTCGAGCCGCGCCCAAACTTGTTACGCGGAGTAGTTGAGTGAAACACTGGGTTTTCGAGCGACGGACCCGTGATGGCGGGGCGAGTGGCGAGGCCGTCCCCAACGCAGTTGAGGCGGGCGGCTGGTCGTCTTCCGAAGAATTGCTCGTACGAGAGGCAATTCAGAACAGTGTTGACGCATGGCGTCCGGGCTGCGGCCCCGTCAAGGTCGTTTTCCGGCTTCAACATCTCGTTGAAGGAGAAAAAGCGTCGGTTCTCGAAGAGCTTTCTCTCGCCCCGTTCGCGGAACGAATGGGCGTGCTAGGTGGGAAGCTCCCCGCCGGAAACGTGATCGAACGAAGCGCTGAGCCTTTGGCAGCCCTCAACCTGCTTTACGTCGAGGATTACAACACCGTCGGACTGGGTGGAGACCTGGAAGACGGGAACTATTACCGTCTTCTGTTCACGATCGGAGAGGGCTCGAAGGCGGACAAGGACGACGGTTCTGGTGGATCCTTCGGGTTCGGGAAAGGTGTCTACGCGCACAATTCCAACCTGCGCATGATCTTCGTCTTCAGCACTTTCGAACCGTCCGCCGAAACGAATGGTAACTGGGCAAGGCTACTCGGTTGCGCATATCTCCCTAGTCATGAACATGAGGGCAAACGTTGGACTGGCAGAGCCTGGTTCGGAGTGCCGTCGGGGGATGATGTCGAAGGTCAGTCTCCCTACCCGATCGTGGACGACGAAGCGGTAGCTCTCGCGCAGAAGCTTGGATTTGCGACGCGAGGACCCGCCGATCTTGGCACATCCGTCCTCATCATTGGGTCCGATTCCCAAGAAGGTGTTCTCAAGCTTGATAATCTTCAGGCTGCGGCGGAGACATGGTGGTGGCCTCGCTTGATCGATGGAGATCTCACGGTCGAACTCGTTGAACAGGGGATCCGAGCCCCTGGACTGGACCCTGCGAGGCGGGCCGACCTCCAGCCGTTCATCAGGTGCCGTACTGCGATTCTCCGTGGTCACGATGATGAGAACGTGAAACTCAGAACCTTCAACCGGAAGCACGGCCTTTCGCTTGGGTTGCTTGCCCTCACAGCAGTGCAACCGGATCAACCCTCGTGGGAAGCACTGAATCACGACTCCGACGAGTTCGAGGATCGTCAGGGGAAAGCACCTGCCCATAGGACGGTTGCATACATCAGGCGTCCAGGCATGGTGGTGACCTACCGCGCCTGGAGTATTTCTTCCTCCCTGAGCGCAGTCGGTACGTTCCAGGCCGATGACGACGTAGATCAGCACTTGAAGCTTTCGGAGCCGATGGAGCATGATCGATGGGACCCACACTCGGGCCGCTTGGAGAGGCTTCCGTACGGCCATGAAATCGTCAGAGCCATAGAAGAGGGAATTCGTAGGCGTCTACGTGATTTCTTGAAAGAACTTCAGCCCCCACCGCCACCACCCAAAACTGGGTTGAACTGGCTGGGCAAGCGGTTGGGTGAGATCCTCACGCCCCGGACGAAGGCCGCACCGCCGGGGCCAGAGGGAGACCGCGGCGGCGTGAGCATCGTGACCGAGGTGAGGCCACACTTTACCGCAACTGACGCTGGGAACCAGGTTCGACTGAAAGCGACGTATTCGATCAGCTTGAAGCCCGATGTTGATCTTGAGGAAGCAACCGTCTCCTTCTCGCCTCGACTCGCAGTTCTGGAGGGCGATAATGGTGCACGGGGCGACTTGGTGCCCCTCGATGTTTGGCGTTGTGACGACGAAGACTCCACGATCCACGGTGCGGAGGCAAATCTCGAAATGTCGATCACGGCCACTGAGCGACAGGTCGTGGAGGTTGTGTCCGATCCCTTCTCGGCGGATTGGTCGGTGGCGGTTCACATTGAGGTTTCCCAACTCGCTGAAAAGGCATGACATGGCAGCGGTAGCTCTCAAGAGGACGGTCAAGAACGAAATCCTCCGCCCGTTCGCGCTTTCTTCGGAGAATCCGTGGAAACGTCTCGATTATAGATTCGACGAGGCGGAGCCGTGGAGTAATGCACTCGTGTCGCCTTTTATCATCCTACCCAGTAACCGTGAGGACGTAAGGACCGATGTGCTTCACGCCTTCCAAATCGAGGTCGATACCGAAGCTATCGCTCGGGATGGCTTCGATCTCGGTTCGGTGGAACTCGTGCTTCTCACCCGCGATGCATTCGCGAAGAAGATCTCGACGTTCTTTCGCGGGCCCGTTTCCGCAGGGCCGATCATTACGGTGAACATCGCGCGAGAAGCGCTCGAGAACACGAGCCTCTCCGGGAGAATCGAGTTCGATGTAATGCTGGTCGCTCAAAACGACGCATGGGTGGATGGGCGTAGAATCCGTCGTTCAGGACGTTTGGCAGCGTACACGGTGACGGTCTCCGCGGAAAAGAAGGGGCACAGCTTCAATTTTTCGAAAACCACCCCCGCCGAGTTCGTGGCACGTGGGCTTCCGAGTTCTACGACATATTATATCGACGTACCACAACGGCAGGATCTGATCGAGGCGTGCGATGATGTCGCTGGGACTCTCTCCATCCTCGTCCACGAGGACGCATGGTCCACGTTCCAAGAGATCAAGAACGGAGATCGAGCCGGTGAATCTCTGGGTACGATGTTTCTGAGCGAAGTCGTTTATGGGGTTCTTCTCCTGGCTAGCGATTTCATGGTCGAAGAGCAACGTCCCATTGAGGAGGGCAGCGTAGTGAAGCGCCTGCTCGGGTGGATCTCCGAAAAGAGTGGCGAAGCCGTCGAAGCGCTAGAGGATCGAATGCGAGACGAGGAAGGACGTTTGATTCTTCAGTCGTATGTTCAGGAAACGCTCAGAGTTACCAGTGTGATTCACCGGGTTCGTCTAGGCGCGGAGGAGAACGTATGAAATACAAAATTCTCGATCAAGCGAAGGCGAACGAGCTGCTGGATAGGATCGATCCTCCGCATAATGAATTGCCAGCAATCGTTGGCGCGCAGAAGGCAGGGATTGGCGAACTCATAAGTGACGAGGTGTTCGAGGCTCTCTCGCAGCGCTTGTCAGCGCTGAAAGATGAGGTCGAACTCCATACGCAGAGGTTCGACGCTGAAGCATGCGTGATCGTACATCAGGCGATTCCCGATGAGGCTGACCTCCTGGGCAGTGATGGGTTCTGGCGTTGGCTCGCTCTTGGGCCGCTGCAAGAGATCGTTCTTTGGAGATTTCCCGCCGGGAAGGGAAAAGCGATCGGGGAGGACGGAGCTCAACCCAAGTACAACAGGGAGAACTTTGGGGTGGGCGCGTCTGCACGTCAGCGTTCGGAGTGTTACCCCTACAAGCTTTGGTTGCGAGCAGATCTAGGGTCGATCGCTGACTACGGAGATCCGTATCGCTTCGCAAGAAGGGGTGACGTCGATTTCTGGACCTCGCATGTCCTCCGCCAGGCCTACACCACGAACCGTGCACTCTGCCGCGCTTTGGTCCGTTTCCAATTCCCAGACGATCGGGGAGGAAAGCCCAAACTCGTGTCCGGGACGGAGAACCCCACGAAAGGGATTCGAGGGATTCGTACATTGGCTAAGCGGATCAAGCGGCTGCAAGCTTCTTGCGAACTTAGTATACTTGAGGATCACGAGTTGGATGCGTTACTATCGGAGCTTGCCGATGGCCTAACCCCAGCCCAATGAGTAGAACGGGAGCTTGCACATGATGGAGCGGTTCGCCTGGACACCGGACGGGTTGACTCGAGCAGTAGAGTTGGGCCCACATCGTACGATCCAGGAGCTCCGGATCAACCGCAGCGAAGAATCGGATGTAGATGCGTGGGACGGCGCAATTCTCAAAGGTGCTGTCCCTCGACTCATATCGGGTGGCGGACGTGGTACGATTCGCGTAGTAGACCTTTTCTGTGGTGCCGGCGGACTGTCCTACGGTGTACTTCAGGGCCTGAAGGCGCTCGGGTATTCGCCGATCGTCGAGTTAGCCGCAGATCTGGATCCCGAAGCATTGGCTCTGTACGAACAGAATTTTGGGCCGAGAGAGCTGCACCTCGGAAGCGTCGCCGATCTCGTCGCTGCTCCCATCGACACGACTGGCGAGACAGCTCGTTTCACCCATACACCATGGGTTCGGGACCGCCGACTCGCAGCGCGATTAGCTGGAACCACCGTGTTGATCGGTGGCCCTCCATGCCAGGGCCATTCGAACCTGAACAACCACACACGCCGTTTCGATCCACGGAATGAACTCTATCTCGCGATGCCGGCCGTAGCGATCGCACTAGATATTCCGATCGTGATCATCGAGAATGTTCGTGAGGTGCGTGTGGACCATCATGGAGTGGTCAAGCAGAGTACGGAGCTGTTTAGGGCTGCTGGATATGACGTTGTTGAAGGCGTCCTCGCCGCGATGGATCTCGGACTGCCGCAAACGCGTCACCGCTTCTTCCTCGTTGCGGTGAAAGGGAGCAATGGTGCGCGGGACAAGCGGTTGCAGGATTTGATTGCTCCGCTCGTACGGCCGCCGCGGACGCTGAGGTGGGCAATCGGCGACTTAGAAACGAAACCGCTCGCGAATCTCCACACGCCCGCGAAGCTAAGCGACGAGAATCGGCAAAGAATCGACTATCTCTTCGACACGGGCGAATATGAACTGCCCAACCCGCAGCGACCGAAATGCCATCGAAATGGTCATACCTACCGGTCGGTGTATGGGCGTTTGAAGTGGGAGCAGCCGGCTGGGACGATTACGACGGGATTCTTGACACCTGGGAGGGGCCGCTATGTACATCCTTCGCAGCGTCGTGCCTTGACGCCGCACGAGGCCGCCCGGATTCAAGGATTTCCCGATTCGTTCCACTTCACGTATGAAGATGGTTCTATGCCGGCGAACAAGACGCTTGCGAAGGTCATTGGAGACGCGGTACCACCCCCCATGGGATATGCAGCGGTCCTCGCAGCAATGCAGTTACGGTCGGCCGAGGTCGTGTATGAAGTCGCCGCCGCGGCATAACGTGGAGCCGTTGCAAGCTCCGGCGCCTGGAGCATCGGCACGGATGCGGTCGACCCGCGGAAGTGATAATCCTCGAGAATTGTTGATCAGGTCCATGCTCCATCGCATGGGCCTCCGCTTCCGCGTGAGATGTCCTGTCCCGGGACTCCCAAGACGCTCCATGGACATCTGCTTTCCGAAGCAGCAAATCGCAATCTTTCTAGACGGCTGCTTTTGGCACGGCTGTGAACAACATAGATCCACTCCGAAGAACAATCAGGCGTGGTGGATCAAGAAGATTCAGGACAACCGAAATAGGGATACGAACACCTCTGCCCATCTTGCTAATGCCGGATGGATCGTGCTCAGGTTTTGGGAACACGAAACAGTTGACGCGGTGGTGGAACGGATTAAGAACGAGGTTACTAGCAGGCGCAGGATCAAAACGGGCTAGACGTACTTCAGTAAAACGGATCGCTCGGAGAAGCGGGTGAAGCCCGTCAACTCGGTGAGCGGGTCAAGAGCCGCGTATCTCGGGCCAGCTGGAGTACTCGCGGTCTAAACGGAGGCGGAGTATGTTGTGGAGCGATAGAGCGCCTTAGGCGCCACCTGCATCACATCGGCTCTGAGTATCCCCGCCTCATGCCTCCGTCCGCAAGCCCCGTCTTCAACTCAAATTTTCGCGAGGGTACCTATTACACCCGTAAGGATATCTTCAACGTTCTTGGTTTCGCTCCCCATCCATCCGGTGGAAACTGGTTCACCGGATATCACACTTTTGGCGGAACGCACTACATCTTCTGCAATGTTGGAACAGCGGGCCGAACGGGCCATGAATATGGCAATCGGTGGGAGTCCTCTGATCGCCTCAGATGGTATGGGAAGAATCCATCTACCCGCGACCAACCGCAGATCCGTGCGATGACCGCTGGTGCTGAGTCCGTTCTCCTGTTCTGCCGTGATGACAATAGGGCCAGCTTCAAGTTCTTCGGTCCTGTGCGTGCGCTCAGTGTGCGTGGCAAGAAGCCGGTAGAGGTTCTCTGGCAGCTGGCCATTGCGAGCGGCCCCATCACGACCGAAGAGGTAATCCGGCCTTGCGACTTCTTCGAGGGTGCGACCACTCGTATTTCGGTCAACGCGTACGAACGTAGCGCAAGCGCCCGACTCCGTTGCATTCAACATCATGGATGTCTATGCAGTGTATGCGGTTTCGACTTCCGAGACGTGTATGGTGAGTTGGGACGTGACTTCATCCACGTTCACCATGTCATTCCACTTGCCGCGGTTGGTGAACGGTACCGTGTCGATCCCGTCAAGGATCTGCGCCCCGTATGTCCTAACTGCCATGCGATGGTCCATCGTTGGCGAGACGAGCCATTGACGATCGCAGCGCTGCAGGAGGTCATGCGATATGCACGCGCTAAGCAAATTCCCGGCGAGTTGCCGTAAGCCGAATACGGACGCCAACCACCACGCACGGGCAACGCTCCCCAACAACGTGCGGGTTCATTGGCGATAGGTGGCGTTACCGTTGATCGATATGAAGAGCGCCCGCCAGGCTTCACGTGCGGGCGCTATTCCGTTGCCTCTTAAGGGACGCCTGTTTACGTTCGTTTCTCACCAGTATCGCACCCTTTGACTGCGTTCAATGGCCGCATCTCCCTTCGCGTGCACCCGCTTCCTCCTCGCCGCCCTGATCTTCGCGGCGTGCCGGCCCGCGGGCTCGCAGGGCTTCCCGGCGGCCGACCAGCGGGCCCGCACCGCCGCGCACGCCCGCGTCGCCGTCACGTCGGCGCCCGAGGCCGAGTTCGCCACGATCACCGGCATCGACGCCGACACGCGCGGGCGGATCTTCGTTGCCGACTGGATGCAGAAGCGGGTGACGGTGCTCGGTCCCGAGGGGCGGGTGCTGCGCACGCTGGGCGCCGTGGGCTCGGGGCCGGGGGAGTTCCGCGCCATGCGCGGCCTGCAGGTGCTGCCGGGCGACAGCTTGGCCGTGTACGACCCCGAGCTGGCGCGCGTCACCGTGTTCGAGCCCCAGTCGCTGCGGGTGGCGAGCACGGTCAACCTGGGCCCGCACCTGCACGGCGCCGCGCCGTTCCGGGTGACGCGGCTCACGGGCGGCGGCTTCGTGGCGCTGTTCCGCAGCGGGTTCATGTTCAACGGCGGCATGCTCGCGCCGCGACGCGACTCGGTGGCCGTGCTGCGGGCAGACGGCACGCCCGCCGCCACCATCGCCAGCGTGCCGCCGCGGCCGTTCCTGATGTCGGGGTTCTCCATGACCCCCAACCCATTCGGGCGCGAGCCGCTGGTGGCCGCCGACACGCGCGGCCATGCCCTGTACGTGTGGACCGATTCGCTGGCGGTGCGAACGTACGACCACACGGGTTCGCTCCAGTCGCATTTTTCCATCCCCTACCAGCCGCCGCGGGTGGAGCGGAAAGACGTGGACGGCGAGCTGGCGGCGATGGACGAGCGCGTACGCGGCACCTTCGCCCAGGCGCTGGCCGACTCGACCCCCAGCCACTGGCCCGCCGTGCGCGACCTGCTGGTGGACGACGCCGACCGGGTGTGGATCGGTCTGGCGGGGCCGCGCGGCGCCCCGCGCGAGTGGGCGGTGTTCACGCCCGGTGGGGCGTACCTCCGCTCGGTGCTGGTGCCGGAGCAGGTCACGCTGCGGGCCGTGCGCCGGGGCAGGCTCTACGGCGACCAGTCCAACGACGACGGCGTTCCGTCCGTCGTGGTGCTCACGCTCGACCGTGAGCTCCAGTAGCACGCCGCCGCGCGCGCGGCGGCGCCATTCCACCTTTTCCGTGGGAGGACCCATGAAGCTCCACCGGAGCCCGTTCGCCCTGGCCGCGCTGGCCATGCTGGGCGCTGCCACCCAGGCCGCAGCCCAGCGCGTCGATCCGCTCAAGCTGATCGACTTCCACGTCAACGCCGAGCGACAGAACTCGTCCTTCGGCGGCACCGAGCGCGAGGGCGGCAAGTTCATGCTCACCTTCCACGACACCGAGCAGACCTACGCGATCACCATGGTCCAGCGCGGCCAGAACCGCTTCGCGGTGAGCGTGCTGCAGCGGCGGGTGGCCGGGAACGACACCACCTTCGCGCCGATGGAGACGGTGATGGCCACGCTCGGCCGTCCGACCCCGTTCCGCACCCTGCCGTACGTGACGATGGTGATCGACGGCACGCGCCGGGCGAATGCGCCGGTGTCGGTGGTCCCGACCGTTCAGCCGGTCCTGGCGTCGTACACCCGCGCGGCGTCGTCGTACTTCGGGTCGTGCTGCGTGACCTGCGGCGTGGTCACGGCGTGTGGCTGTGCCGTGAAGCACGACTGCGGCTCGTGCTGCTCGGACGACTGCTGCCCCAAGCAGCTCCCGGAGGTGATGCTCCCCGGCCAGCGGGAGACCCAGCCGCTCTCACGCCTGGGTCAGCGCCCCTGCAAGCCGGTGCCCGAGACGGAGCGCATCTACCCGCAGTTCCGCCCCGCGACGGGCACGATGGCGATCCGCTCCTGACGCAGCGGCATCCCCTCGCATCACGCGGCCATGACGGACGAACGGCCGGCGGATCGCTCCGCCGGCCGTTCGTGTCTCCATCTTCCCGCAGACGGTTCCCTCAGCCGATCCCCACGCTCACCACCAGCCGCGGCGGCCCGGCTCGAACGCCACCGGGCCGGCACCCTACGGGCGGAAGCGGAAGGAGAGCTGGAAGAGCCAGTCGTTCTGGTCCTGGCGGAGCTGGCCGGTCGCCGGGATGGGCAGGTTGGCGGCCGAGAAGCGGCTGGGGAGCCAGCGCGCCTCGGCCGCGAAGCTCACCGGGCCCTCGTCGGCCCCGGCCAGGCCGATCCCCACGTCGCCGGTGAAGTCGGTCACGGCATGGCGCTGTTCCACCAAGTCGAAGTGGTAGCGCTTGGCGCCGGCACCCAGCCGCAGCGTGGGGCGCACCGCCAGCGAGCCCACCCGCGGCGCCAGGATCACGCCGGCCGCGGGGATCAGCAGTGTGGTGCCGGTGGTGGCGCCGTTCACCGGGCTGGTCTGCATCACCCCGCCCAAGGTGAGCCGCGGGGCGGTGTAGGTCAGCCCCGCGTACAGCCGCAGCCAGCCGCGCGCCACGGCTTCCAGCTCCATCCCCACCGCCGGCGCCGACTGCATCTCCACGTCGGGATGTTGTCCATCGTCCACCGCCACCACGGGCAGCATGGGCGCGAACGCGCCCACGTAGGGCTTCAGGCGCACCGCCGTCTGGGCCGATGCGGTACCCGCCAGGCCAAGCAGCGCGGCGAGCACTCCGAGCGAGCGTCTCATGTTCGGTTCGTTTCGTGAAAGGCGACGAGCGAGGCGGCCGGCCCGTGGCGCGCGGCGGCGAGTGAAGCGCGCCCGGGCCGGCCGCGCGGTCAGTTGCTGGTGAACACGACGTTGACGCTCTTCGACAGCCCGTTCGACAGGGCCTTGGCGGTGAAGGTGGCGGTCCCCAGCTCGTACGCGTACAGGCAGGTGCTCACGAACGTCGCCGGGAAGTAGTTGCCGCCGCCGCAGGCGAGGTACGCGGGCGAGGTCACCTTCAGGTCGAAGAGCTCGCTCACGGGATTGCCGTACTGGTCGAAGGCCGACGCGCCCAGGTAGTGGTACTGGTAGAGCGGGAGCGAGATCGACGTGCCCGTGATGGGGATGTACTCGGAGGAGTTGGAGCGGAACAGGGTGAGCGACACGGGCGGGCCGCCGTTGACCATCACGATTTCGTTGCTCCCGGCCACCAGGCCATTGGGCAGCACCGTCCGGAAGTAGAAGGTCTGATAGCTCCCGAGCACGCGGAGGTTGGTGGGGAGCGTCCACCGCACCGTCACCGTGCCGGTGGCGTCGGTGGTGCCGCGGGTGGCCGACAGGCCGCCGGCGCTGGCGTCGAAGTTCACGGTGCGGTCGGCGAGCGGGTTCCCCGCCGCGTCCAGCACGCGCACCACATAGGTCACCGTGTTCCCGGCGACGAGCTGGGCCGCGTCGGGGCGGGTGGAGATGAACGCGAACGAGCCGTTGCTGGTCACCCGCACCCGCACGCTGTCGCGCCCCGCGTCGGAGGTGAAGGTGAGCGTGGCGACGCCGGCGAACTGCGGCGTCACGTTCAGCCGGCAGCCGCCCGCCGAGGTGGCCGTGACCACCGACGGGTCCGACGAGCGCACGCCCACCGACGGGCACACGGGCTGGCCGTACCCGTTGAACGCCCGCAGCGACAGCGTTTGCGTGCCGGCGCGCACGTCCACGGCCAGCGAGTCGGCGAGCACGTCCAGCGTCTGCACGAACCCGCGCTCGTCGCGCGCCACCGTGACCTTCGTGGTGGCGCTCGCGCTTCCGTAGGCCGCCTTCACGTTGGCGGTGCCGGGGCTCACGCCGCGCACCATCCCGGCGGCGTCCACCGTGGCCACCCCGGGGTTGTCCGACACGAAGGTGGGAGTGACCCCCTGCACCACGTGGCCCTGCTGGTCGAGCACCTGGGCGGCCACCGGCGCCACGTCGCCCACGGTCAGCCTCAGGTCGGGGGCGGCCACCGTCACCGCGCTGGCCTCGGGAAGCGCGACCGGTGTTTCGTCGCACGCCGCCGCGCCCAGCGGCAGGAGGGCGGCGGCCAGCCAGAGTGCTTTGCGGATCTGCATGCTGCGTTCTCCATAAAAACTGACTCGTGGGTGCTCTACGGCAGCCGCGGATGAAGCGGCTCCGGGAGCGGGAGGTACGGCACGACCTCGCGAGTGGCGATCCCGGCACGTTCCCGGACGGGAGGCAGGCGGGTGTCGGGCCGGGCGATTACCGGCTCCTTTGGGGAGCACGGCGCAAACGTTAGTTCGTTCTGCCCGGGTCGACAACCCCGGTCGTTAATCCGTTGCCAGGTAATGAGTTGATGGAAACTCGGCACTCGCCCGGCCGCCGCGCGCCTGGGGCGGCGCCGCCCCTGTGGTGAGTCTCGCCGGTCCCGGTTAATGGAAATGAATGGCTAAACATGATCGCACTGGTTGGCGCAAGCCCTTTGTCGAACGACTCCCTCATGCACGAGCAGTGGAGTCGGCAAGGAACCACCGGTTGCTCTGTCGGCTTTGCGTCAAGCCGCGTTCGCGCGGGAGATAGCCGAAGCATAGCTTGGGGTAGAAGGAGACATGCGGCCGAGACACCCGATGATGGCGAGCCCGAGCCTCCGACCCGGCAAGCCCTGCCGTCCCGACGGTAGTTCATGCCTGAACGACCGGGCGCCAGCCGTTCCGGCAGTGGATCTACGCTTTGAGCTAAGTGTATATTGGTAGCGTGTTTACGATGGATTGAAAGCGATCTGGAGGGGCGCGGGCGTTTGGCAAGCGAAATGCTTTAGCCCCGCCCCAGCAGCCGGCCCGAGCCGGGCCGGCAACCACGAAAGGATAAATCGATGAGCGAGCGCATGACGCTGCCCGTGCTCCCCCTGCGGGAGACGGTGGTGTTCCCGGGAACCGCGGTGCCGATCTCGGCCGGGCGGCCGGGAACGCTGCAGGCCATCGAGGCCGCGCTGGCGGGCGACCGCCGCATGCTGGCCGTGGCCCAGAAGGAGAACCGTGACGAGGTGGAGGCCGACAACCTCTACACCGTGGGCACGGTGGTGCGCATCGCGCAGGTGCAGCGCGGGGGCGGGGGCGTGCAGCTCCTGATCCACGGCGAGCACCGCGCGATGGCGCTGCAGTACGTGGACGGCGAGAACGGCCTCAGCGCCAACGTGCGCGAGATGCACGACCTGGCGCCGGTCAACGCCGAAGACCCGGCCTTCATCGCCCTGTACCGCGAGCTGCGCGACCGCGCGGCCGAGCTGGGCAAGCGGCGCGGCATCCCCCCCGAGATGCTGCAGCAGTTCATGGACGGCATCCAGGAGCCCGGCCAGTTCGCCGACCTGGTGGCGTTCTACGTGGAGATGAACACCGAGGCCAAGCAGAAGCTGCTCGAGGTGCTCAGCGTGGAAGAGCGCCTGCGCTCGCTGCTGCTCATCGTGCAGCGCCAGCTGGCGCTGATCGAGGCGCAGGAAGAGATCCAGCAGCAGGTGCAGGAAGAGCTGGGCGAGCGCCAGCGCGAGATGCTGCTGCGCGAGCAGATGAAGGCGATCCAGCGCGAGCTGGGCGAGGAGGACGAGGGCCGCGAGCTGGAGGAGCTGCGCGAGAAGCTGGAGGCGCTGGAGCTTCCCGAGGCCGCCCACGAGGAGGCCATGCGCGAGCTGGGGCGCCTGGAGCGCACCAACCCGCAGAGCGCCGAGTACCAGGTGATCCGCACCTACCTGGAGTGGATGGCCGACCTCCCCTGGCTGGTGCGCACCGAGGATTCGCTCGAGCTGCCGCAGGCCGAGGAGATCCTGAACGAGGACCACTACGGCCTGGAAGACGTCAAGGACCGCGTCCTCGAGTTCCTGGCCGTGCGCCAGCTGGCCGCGCGCCGCGCCGAGGCCGAGGTCAAGCAGGAGGCCGCGGCCGAGGCCCAGGTGCTCGCCAACATCGACGCCGAGGCCGAGGCCGGGGCAGACCAGGGCCCGATCCGTGAAGACCCCATCGCCGCCGCCTTCCGCGGCGAGCCGGTGACCGACGCGGCCGCGCCGGCCGAGGTGGCCGAGGGCGAGAGCTCGCCCGAGGACGAGCTGGCGAGGCAGGTGCGCGAGGCGCGGGCCAAGGCCACCGCCAAGGGCCCGATCCTGCTGTTCGCCGGGCCTCCGGGGGTTGGCAAGACCTCCATCGCCAAGAGCATCGCGCGGGCGCTGGGCCGCAAGTACGTGCGCATCGCCCTGGGCGGCGCGCGCGACGAGGCCGACATCCGCGGGCACCGGCGCACCTACGTGGGGGCCATGCCGGGGCGCATCATCCAGGCGCTCAAGCAGGCCAAGAGCCGCAACCCGGTGATCCTGCTGGACGAGGTGGACAAGCTGGGGGTGAGCTACCAGGGCGACCCGTCGAGCGCGCTGCTGGAAGTGCTCGACCCGGCGCAGAACCACGAGTTCACCGACCACTACCTGGGCGTGCCGTTCGACCTGAGCGAGGTGCTGTTCATCGCCACGGCCAACTACGCCCAGAACATCCCGGCGCCGCTGTACGACCGCATGGAGGCGGTGGAGTTCCGCGGCTACACCGAGATGGAGAAGAAGGAGATCGCCCGGCGCTACCTGCTCCCCCGCCAGCTCGAGGAGAACGGGCTGGAGGCCGAGGAGCTGGAGGTGAAGGACGAGGCGCTGGAGGCGGTGATCAGCGAGTACACCCGCGAGGCCGGCGTCCGCCAGCTCGAGCGCGAGGTGGGCAAGCTGGCCCGCAAGGCGGCGCGCCGCATCGCCAGCGGCACGGCCACGCAGGTGACCGTGGACGGCGAGGTGGTGAAGGAGCTGCTGGGGCGCACCCGCGTGCACCCCGAGCGTGCCGGCCGCGAAGACCAGGTGGGCGTGGCCACGGGGATGTACTACACCCCCATGGGCGGCGACATCATGTTCATCGAGGTGAGCGCGCAGCAGCGCACCATGCAGAGCGCCAGCGCCGCCGCGGCCGAGGGCGAGCACCAGAGCGCCGGCTTCGGCAACCTGGTGCTCACCGGGCAGCTGGGCGACGTGATGAAGGAAAGCGCCCGCGCGGCGCTGACCTACGCCCGCGCCAACGCAGTGCGCTACGGGATCGACCCGCGCAAGGCGTGGGGGAGCGAGATCCACATCCACGTGCCGGCGGGGGCGATCCCCAAGGACGGCCCCAGCGCGGGCGTGGCGCTCACGGCGGCGCTGGTGAGCGTGCTCGGCGGCACCCCGGTGCGGTCGGACGTGTCCATGACCGGCGAGGTCACGCTGACCGGGCGCGTGCTGCCCATCGGCGGGGTGAAGGAGAAGCTGCTGGGCGCCTGGCGCGCCGGGATCCGCACCGTGCTCATCCCCAAGGAGAACGAGGCGGACCTGGAGGACCTCCCGCGCGAGGTGCTCGACCAGATGGAGGTGCACGCCGTCGGCAGCATCGACGAGGCGCTCTCGATCGCGCTCCGCGGCGCGTCGTGGAGCGAGGGCAAGCTCCTCTTCCCCGAGCTGCCGCTGCCGCCCATGCAGGGCAGCCGCGGCGCCGAGGGCGAGACTCGCCTCCACGGCGGCCTCTGAGCAGGACGGCGTGACGGAAGGACCAAGGAGCCCCCAGGGAAGTTTCCCCGGGGGCTCCTCGGTCATCTACCCAGGCCGTAGAGCGGGTCAGGGAGACGAGTAGCAGAGGCAGCAGTGGCTGCCGGCCCCGCCCGCGCAGCGGTGCGCGCCCCCGTTGGCCGGGTACAGGGTGGAGCACACGGCGCCGCACCCCTGCGGGTCCACGTCGTTGCCGGTTCCCGTTCCCGCCGTGCAGGAGCCGTACGGCTCGCACACCCTGTGCTGCCCAGGCGCCTGGCCGCCCAGCGCCTGCGTGGCGCCGAACCCCAGCGACGCGGCCACCGCCGCGGCAAACGCTCCCGCCGCCATCCGGCTCATCATGCTTCCCATAGCACTCTCCGGTCATGAGGATGAAGGGAGTGGGTAGGATCAGCGTAACTTTTGCGCCTTCGCGCACGCAAGAGTTTTGTCGGGACCTGACCATCGACCCGACGGGCGGAAGCGGGGCGGGTTGCGTGCCCTGCCTCGTCGTCGCCCACGAATCCGCTCGATCACGTTCGCGCAGCGTGCCACCTCGTGCCGGCAGAGACTGCAACTGCGTGGGTCAGGGGGAATCGTCCGGTGCTGGCAGCAGGCGCTGTCGAGGCCAAGCGACGGGCGAGACGTGGATTCGGAGGTGTCGATGGTGCCGGTGTCGAAATCGTCCATTGATGGCGGTGGAGTGGGCCCAGGCTCCGGATCCCCCTGAGCCACGCAGTTCCTGTGATGCCGACAGCGGACGCGTAGTCTGCCCCCGCCCCAGTGGGGACGATGGAACGATCGCCCCAATCGAGCGTGACGACATCCTGCGTGACGCACAGTTCGCGGCGTATATTGCGGCACAGCAGGCAGGATGGGCGACGGGAAGACGCCGACGACGCATCGTGCCTGTGAGTAGCCGATCGTGCGCGATCCCGCGCTGATCGCACCCGCACCTCACCAACCCCGTCGGAGGCACGCATGGCCAAGCTCAAGCTGGAGCTCACGGATCTGAAGGTCGACAGCTTCGACCCCACGCCGCCGGAGGGGCAGCGCCGGGGAACGGTGATCGGCCGCGGCAGCTACTGGGGGTTGTGCAGCGGCGGCAGCTGCGAGGCGTTCTGCTCGTACAACAACCCGAGCTGCTATGGGAGCTGCGACACCATCTGCATCGACTGCGAGACGGCCATGTGCCCGCCCGCCCAGTGGACCGACGCAGGCACCACCTGCGCGGCCACCTGCGGCAACTCGTGCGGCGGCACCTGCGACTGCACCGTCCCCGACACGTGTCCCTGCATCTGAGCGGCGACGGGGCGAGATGAGCCCGGCGCGGAGGCGAACGAGCCCTCCGCGCCGCGGTGCCCAGCGTACGTCATCCCGATCCACCCCCCGTTGCCGGCCGACCGGATCGCTGGAGTAGCAGATTTCGCGATCCGCAGTAACAGAGTGCGAGACTCCGGGCATATTGCACCGCCTCCCTCCACACCCGGCGGCGCGCTCCACATCACCAAGTGTTTCTCCCGCAACACCTTCCGCCACCGGGGCGCGGCGGGTACGCGCGTTGCCCTTCAGGGACGGCGACTCCCACGACAATCCGGGCAGGTCGTGCGTCGGTGTGAGCGTGGGTGGCCGGGATCACGGGTGTGGGGACACCTTCCGGCCACCCCGCTCCACTCGCACGAGGAAGCGACGCAAGCGCGCGCATGGCAACGACATGCGGCTGATTGCGCCGGCGCTGGGAGGCGCGTCTCCACCGCTCGCGGAGACGATCTGGGTTGACTCCCCCGGTGGATGGGCTTATCATGGCCCCTCCGCATCACTTACACCGATTGGCCGGGGCGTTTCACCGGCCCGTTAGCCGCAACGAGAACTATGACAGGGTCTCGCTGGACGCTCATGCTCGTCCCGCACGACAACGAGCGTGTCCGCTCGTTCCAGGTTGCGTGGAAAGACGTGCGTGCCGTGATCTCGGCCCTCGTGCTGGTGGTGTTCCTGCTGGGCACCTTCACGGTCGCCTTCTTCATCAAGCAGAGCCAGCACGTACGCAGCACCGCCCTGCGCCAGGAGAACCAGCTGCTGGCCGCCGAGGTCGACCAGATGCGGACCGAGATGGAGCAGCTCAACCGCTCCATCGAGACGCTGTCGCAGAAGGACGAGCAGTACCGCGTGATCTCGGGGCTCGCCTCGCTGGGCGCCGACGTGCGCAAGGCCGGCGTGGGCGGCCCCGGCGCCGGCAGCATGAGCGAGCAGGCGCTGATGCACCTCAACCCCGAAGTGGGCGGCAAGCTGAGCCAGGCCAGCACCAGCCTGGGCGCGCTCACCCGCCGCGCGGCGCTGCTGCGCACCAGCATGGACCAGGCGCTGAGCGCGCTGCAGCGCAACCGCGAGCGCCTCGCCAGCACCCCCACCATCGCCCCCGCCTCGGGGCCGCTCTCCTCGCTCTTCTCCACCGGCCGCTACCACCCCGTCCTCCGCATCACCCGGCCCCACAAGGGGATCGACATCGCCGCGCGCGTGGGCGAGCCGATCCTGGCGCCGGCCAAGGGCGTGGTGCGCTTCTCGGGGAACAAGGGCAACGGCTACGGCAACATGGTGGAGATCGACCACGGCTACGGCTACGTGACCCGCTTCGCCCACGCCTCGCGGCTGCTGGTGCACGACGGGCAGACGGTCAAGCGCGGCGACGTGATCGCGCTGGTGGGCGCCACCGGCCTGGTCAGCGGCCCGCACCTGCACTACGAGGTGGAGATCGAGGGCCGCCAGGTCGACCCGCTCAACTTCATCGTGGCCGACGCCATCCCTGACTGAACCATCCGTTCCATCCGATAGAAAAGCAGGGCAGGGCGTGTTGGGCGCCGAGACGCCCAAACGGGCTGCGCGCGCGGTAGGCCACGATACCACTGTGGCCAACCGCGCCGGGCCGGCGGCGGCGGACGGGCCTGGGTGCCCGTCCGCCGCCTTCGTTTCGCGCCCCCGCCGTCCCGGCCCTCCGGGCGCGCATCCCTCCCGCGGCACTCCCTGGCCCAATCCCGGACGCCGTCGCCCTTCTACCGCCCCCAGTCGGTTTTGGGGGCGGTCGGATTTTCGTGGACAGCCGCACCGTCCACGAAAATCAGGGTGGGGGCCCCACCCCGTCGCCCACCACACCTTCCTACGCCCTCGGCCGACCTGAACGCCATCAGCCGACACCGACACCGACACCGACACCGACGCTGACGCTGACGCAAAACGCCGTCGCCGTCGCAGTACTCCCCTTCCCCCGCGGTTCGGGAGAAGGGGCCGGGGGATGACGGACCCGCCCCCATTCGCCACCGGCCGCCCGATGTCGTAATTTCGAGGGAGCGCCGCGACCCCGCGGCGCTCCTTCAGTCTGTAAGTGCAACGCAATGCTCACGCTTTCGCTCGTGCTCGCCCTGGCGGCGGCGCCGCCCGACACCACCCGCGACCGGCCCAGGCCCGCGCAGAGCGCGCCGGCCATCACCGTGCACACCCAGCCGGCGCTCCCCGTGGTGGCGCTGCGGATGAGCATCGTGGCGGGCGACCCGCCGGGCTACGCCGGCGCCGGCCACCTCTTCCAGCACCTGGTCCTCCCCTCGCTCGAAGAGCAGGCGGCGCGCGTGGGCGGCCGCGTGCAGGCCATCCGCGGCTCCGACGCCATCGTCTACAGCGTGATCGGGCCGGCCAGCGAGCTCGACTACCTGGCCGGCATCCTCCGCTCGGCGCTGCGCGTGCCGGCCGCGGCCAACGGCGCCATCATGCTGCAGTCGCTGAGCGCCCTGGCCGGCGAGCGCGCCAGCGAGCGCGAGACGGCGCCGTCGTACGTGCGCGCCTCGTTGCGCAGCCAGCTCTTCCCGTCCGACCTCCCCGCCGCGGGCACCGACGGCGCCGCCGCCCGCCTCCAGTCGGCCGACCTGGGCGACGTGTGGGGCGAGATCTACGCGCCCGAGCGCGTCTCGGTGGTGGCCGTGGGCGACGTGAGCCTGGGCGCGGTGGAGCGCGCCTTCCGCTCGCTCCCCGCCGCCTCGCCCGCGGGCCGCCTGCAGCCCGACGTGGCCGACACCCTCCCCGCGCTGGGCGCCGACACGCCGCAGGCCACGCGCGGCTGGATCGGCAGCGCCTGGCGCGCCGACAGCGCCGAGCCGGCCGCGCTTTCGGTGGCCGCGCGGCTGCTGCGCAACTCGCTGCGGCGCAGGATGACGCGGTCGACGGTGGAGGTGGAGCACTGGTGGACGCACCAGGGCCAGGCGCTGGCGCTGGTGGTGGCCACCCCCGACTCGCTGGCCCCCGCGGCGCGGCGCACGGTGGGAGGCGCGCTGGCGTCGCTCGGCACGGGCGTGAACGACGAAGCGGTGCGCGCCGCGGCGGCCTCGGTGCGCCGCGAGATGCTGTTCTACTCGCGCACCCCCGAGCGGATGGCCGAGCTGCTGGGCGAGTTCGCCGACCGCGGCGGCGGCCGCGACGCCGCGCAGCGCTACTACGCGGCGCTGGGCACCGTGACGGAGGCCGACGTGCGCCGCGTGCTGGAGCAGCTCGCCGCCGCCGAGCCCGCCACGGTGTACGTGCCCCCGCAGCGCATCCCGCCGGAGCAGCGCCGATGAGCGCGCGGACCCTCGCGACCCTCCGTAGCGGATCCTTCGCGCTCCTGGTGCTGGGCGTGCTGGCCGGCCGCGCCGCCGCGCAGGAGCGCGTGTTCGTGCGCCCCGAGCCGGGGACCCCCGTGGTGGCCGTCCAGGTCGTCGTGGGCGTGGGCCCGGCCGACGAGCCGGCGGCGCAGGCGGGGATCTCGTACCTGGCCGCGCGCTCGGTGGTGGAGCCCTCGCGCGCGGCCTTCGACTCGCTGGGGGCGCACCTCGACGTGGACCAGCAGAAGGACGCCATCGCCTTCACCCTCACCGCCGCCCCCGACGCCTGGGCCGAGGCCACGCGGCTGCTGATGGTGTCGCTCTTCCGCGACCCGGTGGACAGCGCGTCGGTGGTGCGCCAGCGCGCCGCCATCGTGCGCGAGCTCACCGCCCGCGAGGCCAGCCCCGCCGACGCGCTCGAGCGCGAGCGCGCGCGGGCCGTGTACGGCGCCGAGCACCCCTGGGGCCGCCCGGCGGTGGGCACGGCCACCAGCGTGCGCGCGGTGCGCGTGAGCCAGGTGGACGCGTTCCTTCGGCAAAACTTTACCCCCGAGCGCTCCGTAGTGGCGGTGGTGGGGCCGGTGGACGAGGCCGAGGCGCGCGACGCGCTGGCGCCGCACATGCCCGCCGGCGAGCTGCGCGCCGACAGCGTGCCGCCCCCCCAGCCGGCCGACAGCACCGTGGACGCGGAGTACAACTCCATCACCACCTGGGTGTCGGCCACCTGGCGCTTCGGGCCCGACAGCGACGTGGAGGCGCTGCGCATGCTGGCGCAGCTCGCGCTCGACCGGGTGAGCTTCGGGCCCAGCCGGCGCTCTGTCTACAACAGCCGCGCCGAGGTGGTGCGCTACGCCGGCGGGGGCGAGCTCCGGCTCACGCTGGTTGTGCCCCCGCGCGAAGCCGCGCAGTGGGCCGTGCAGCTGCGCGAGGCGGTAGGCGGCTATGCGGCCGAGCCGCTGTCGCCCGCCGTCTTCCAGGACCGGCTGCGCCGCTTCCGCGGCGAGCGGCTGATGGAGCTGGACCTGCCCGAGCAGCGCGCGGCCGCCATGGCGCGCTCGGCGCTGCTGGGCGACCGCACGGCCACGCTGGTCGACTTCACCCGCCTGACCCCCGAGCGCCTGCGCGACGCGGCGGGCGGGCTGCAGCCGCCGATCATCGTCTACCTCGGCCCCGCCCGCAGCCAGGGCGGCGGCTGAGCCACTACCCGACTCTTCTGGAGGTGAGCCATGGGCTGGAGCGCCCTCTACATGCTGCTGCAGCTGATCGAGCTGCTGATCATCGCCCGCGTGGTGATGTCGTGGGTGGTGAGCCCGGGCAGCCGCCATCCCGCCGTGCTGCTCGTCCGCTCGGCCACCGACGTGATCCTGGAGCCGATCCGCTCCATCCTGCCGCGCACGGGCATGTTCGACCTGTCGCCCATGGTGGCGATCCTGGTGATCTCGCTGCTGCAGGGGCTCATCTCGGGAATGCGCTACTGATCGCCCGACGGCACCGCGGAAGGGACTCATATCAGATCCGCAGGATCAGTGGGTGCAGCCAGGCCCGCTGGGGGTCACACAGAGGAACGGAGACACAGAGAAACCCGGGCAGTGACTCTGTGTCTCCGTGCCTCTGTGTGATACCAATCCAGGAAAAGACTTGTCTCACGCAGAGTCAGCGGAGTCAGCAGAGAACAGCGGTTTTTTCCGCTAACTCTGCTGACTCTGCGTGAGGCTTGCCGTTGGTCGTTTTGACGAGAAGCGGCCCCGGCACTGAATGCCGGGGCCGCTTTTTCGGTGGGGCGATGCGCGTCAGCTCCCCGCGTCGGCCTGCGAAGGGGCGTCGGCGTGGAGCAATGCGTGGTCGGGGCGGTCGCCGGCGGGCAGCGGCGCGCGCCGGGCCTCGGGATCGGCGAAGCGGTCGCGGAACACGGTGGTGCCGGCGGGGCGCGGCCACTCGGCCTCGGGCCACGCGTCGAAGGTGCCCGCCGCCGCGGGGAGGCGCGCGTCGGCCTGGTCGCTGGCCACCAGGAGAAAGTTCTGGCGCTCGGGAAAGTCGCGGCTCAGGTGGTAGTACAGCCGCACGGCGGGGAACGCCTCGCGCGCCGTGCGCACGGTGCTCCAGAAGCGCCGGTCGCCCGCGCCCTCAGCCACCCCGATCACGTTCATCGCCAGCACCCCGCCGGGGCGCAGCAGCCGCGCGGCCTCGCGCATCGCCTCCAGCGTCACCAGCCCGTAGGGAACCGTCTCGGTGCCGTCGTACACGTCCACGAACACCCGGTCGAACGACTCCGCCGGCAGCCCGGCCGCCACCGGCCGCGCGTCGCCGTGGATGGTGTGGATGCCGTGCTCGGGGCGCAGCCCGAACCAGCGGTAGGCCGCCCGCGTCACCTCGGGGTCTAACTCCACCACGGTGATGCGGGCCCGCGGGTCGCGCTCGGCGATGCGCCGGGGGAGCGTGTACGCGCCGCCGCCCAGGAACAGGTACGCCAACCCCGGCCGTTCGAGCTCGGCGAACAGCCGCTCGCCCGCGGCCACGTAGGCGAAGGTGGGCGCCCCCGTGCGCGTGAGCTCGCCCGACTCGATCTCGTCGTTCTGGTACAGCCGCCGCTCGGGCTGGCGCTTGCCGGGGTACACGATCTCCACCACGCGCAGGCTGCAGAAGGGCGTCTGCTCCTCCATCAGCACCTGCTCCTCGGTGCCCGCGCCGCGCGAGCGCCGCGGGTAGGCCAGCGGAAAGGTGACCACCGCCGCGGTCGCCAGCAGCAGCACGCCCGGCGCGATCCCGGGGAGGAGCACCAGCCCGGCAAGCGCGGCGCCCACTACCACCCCGGCGAGGATGGCGGAGACCAGCGCCGGGGTGGCCACGCCGGGGTCGTCGTGTCCGTCGTCGTCCACGGCGCGGCTGGCCTCCCACGCGGTCAGCGCGGGGAGGAGGTAGCCGGCGGCGTAGACGGGAACGCCCACCACGAACAGCAGGCCCAGCGCCCGGCCCGCGCCGCCCATCCGCTCGCCCTGGTACACGCGCCACAGGGTGGCCACCATCCCGGCCACGCCCAGCGCGATCCCCAGCGCGATCCAGCGGAAGACGGGCGGGCGCTCGGGGTCGTCCACCGGCGCGCCGGCCCACAGCCCCGCGGCCAGCGCCGCCGCCAGCGTGGCGACCAGCCCGGCGGCGGCGGGGAGCGCGCCGCGGGCCTCGTACAGCATCAGGCTGCCGCCGGCGAACGCCACCACGGCCAGCGCCGCGCCCACCAGCCCGGGGCGCAGCAGGCCGCCGGCGCGCCGCATCAGCTCACGGTACAAAGCGGCCATATCCTCCCCGGTAGTACACCAGCGGGGTACCCTCTCCTGCGTCGGCCGCCATCACCTCTCCCATGAACACGGTGTGGTCGCCGCCCTCGGCCCGGTCGGCCAGGCGGCAGTCCATCCAGGCCAGTGCCTCGTCCAGCACGGGCGCGCCGGTGCGCTCGTCGCGGAAGGCGATCCCGGTGAACCTGTCCTCGGGCTCGCCCATGGCGAAGCGGCGCGCCAGCGTCTCTCCCTTTCCCTCGGCCAGCACGTTCACCGCGAAGAACCCCGAGCGGGTGATGCAGTCGTGCGTGTCGGAGCGCTTCTCCACGCACACCAGCACCATGGTGGGCGAAAGCGACAGGGAACACACCGCGCTGGCGGTGAGCCCGCAGGGCCCGCCGTCGGCGCCCCGCGTGGTGACCACCGAAACGCCCGAGGCGAAGTGGCCGATCACGCGGCGGAACTCGCTGGTGTCGATCATCTGGCAGGTGCAGGGGGATTGCGGTAGCTTGCGCCGCCGCCCGCGAGCCGGGCGCGCCGTGGCCGGGTCCTTGCTGGTGCGGGCTCCGCATACGGCGGACCGGCGCCGCGACTGCTCGCGGCCCCGGTCCGCATCACACGCTTCCGGAATCTGTATGCGCGCACAGCCAACCCGCGCCGTTTGCGCCCTCTCCGCCCTGATTCTAACGGCTCTCGGCGGCTGCGAAAAGGTACAGTGGGGCGGCGCCGAGGTGCGCGTGGTCAAGCCGCCCCCGCCCGAGGGCGCCGCCCAGACCACCCCCTCGCCCACCGAGGAGACCGACCTGGGGCTGCCCCGGGGAACGGTGCTCTTCCACGTGGTGCGCAGCCAGGGGCAGGACCGCATCGTGCCCGTGGCCGAGGTCTCGGGCGATTCGCTGCGCTCGCTGCAGCGCCCGGCCGGCGTGTCGCCGCAGGCGTTCGAGCAGCGCTTCCGCGACGCGGTGATGCCGGCCAACGGCCAGTTCGTGCTCTTCCGCCGCGGCGCGCGGGTGGGCACCTTCACCCTGGCCCAGCCCGGCGCGGTCACCTCGTGCGGCGTGCCCACCGGCGTGGGACAGGCGGCCACCGTGGCCGCCGCCGCCGCCGACCAGGAGTTCCTGGCCTTCCGCAAGGGCCTGGAGCCCGACGTGGTGGGCGAGTTCAGCCCGCCGCAGGTGGACGGGCCGATCCGGCGCTACGCGGCGCTGGTCACCGAGCGCCTGGTGCTCACCGGTGGCCTGCCGCGCCCGGGGAGCTGGCCCCGCGCCCAGCGCGACCTGCAGGCGCTGGACCTGGTGCGCGGCGGCAACGTGGAGATGGCCACCACCTTCCTGTCGGGCGACGACCTGGCGGTGGGGGCGGGCGACAAGGAGGGGTGGAGCGTGTTCTACGTGGCCGCCTACGAGCAGCGCACCGGCTACAACCCCATCTACAGCGAGGTCACCGACTACCGCCGCGCGGCCAAGCGTGCGCCCAAGGCGGTGGACTACCTCAACTGGAACGGCAAGGGCGGCAACGAGCTGCTGGTGCAGGTGTTCGGCCTCAACGACACGTGGTACGAGGCCATCACCGCCGACCGCGGCGGCCGCTGGACCAAGGTGTGGGAGGGAAGGAGCTGCAAGTAGGCCGCGACCCGGCGGCCGGACGGCGGGGTTCTGAAGAGAACAAAGACGGGGACGCTCACCAGCGTCCCCGTTTTCGTCCTCTGGCGGCTTGGCCGTCATCCCGTCTGCAGACTTCGTTCTGGTTCGCGGCTCGAAAGATTCTAATCAATTCTGCCGACGGCTTATGCATTGTTCTCAGGATTCTTGCAAAAGCCGAATCCCCAACAACTGAGTTTCACACGGAGTAAACGGAGTTAGCGGAGTTCACGGAACAACGTTCTGTTGACTCCGCTGACTCCGCTGACTCCGCTGACTCCGTGTGAAACGCCTCTTTTCAGGATCCCGGCCCCTCGTTGGAAACCAGGTACTGAACGAACGTACGTCGCTGTCACACCGCCTCCGCGGTCGCCTCCTCCACGCGCACGGAGCGGGTATCGGGGCGGCCGCGGCGGCGGGCGAGCACCACCACGCTCACCAGCACCATCGCGGCGCCCAGCAGGCTCAGGCCGTCGGGAAACTCGCCGAAGAAGAACATCCCCCACGTGGCCGCGAACAGGATCTGCACGTAGCCGATGGCCGTTGCGCGCCCCGCCGTTTCCAGCTGCAGCCCGCGGGTGAGGTAGAGCTGGCCCAGCACGGCGGTGACCCCCACGCCGGCCAGCAGCACCACCTCGGTGAGCGTCGGCGTCACCACCCCCCACGCCAGCATCCCCGGGAGCGACGCGGGCACGGTGACCACGGTGAAGTAGAAGACGATGATCATGGGATGCTCGGTGCGCCCCAGCTTGCGCACGCTCACGTAAGCCGTGGCGCTGAACAGCGCGCCGGCCACGCCCACCACGGTGGCGAACGCGTCCAGCCGCATGTCGCCGCCGAAGAGGAAGGTGGGGCGCGCGATCAGCAGCACGCCCAGCAGCCCGGCCCCGCTCAGCACCGCCTCGCCGATCGTCAGCGCCTCGCCCAGCACGATCCAACCCAGCCACGCCGTCCACACGGGGTTGGTGTACTGGATGACCGTGGCGTCGGCCAGCGGGAGGTGGACCAGGGCGTAGAAGAAGCAGCTCAGCGCCGAGAACCCCGCCAGCCCGCGCACCACCAGCAGCCCCTTGCGCCGCCCCCAGTTGCCGGGGCTGGCGCGGCGCACCAGCACGTACGCCACGATCATCGACACCAGCGCGCGGGCGAACACCACCTCCTGGGTGGGGATGCGCGTGCCCAGCTCCTTCACCAGCAGGCTCATCAGGCTGAACAGGAACGCGCTCAGCACCATCGACGCGGCGCCGGAGCGCGTTTCCGCCTTTCCTGCCGCCTGGATCTCTGTCACTTCACTTGCCCGGGGGAATCCACGTTGTTGAACCGGCCTGATGTTCCGCGTTCGGCAGGGGAAGGGCAAGGGCGGGGGGAGAATCGGGCGAGGAGGGATCGGATCGGATTGGATCGGAGGATCGGGATCGGAGAATCGAGACCGGGCTGTCAGGGGGCCGGTGGGAACGGGGCGAATGAATTCGCGGCAACGACGGCCCATAGTCCGCTTCGCGGACTCCCACGCGGGCATCAGCGGGGAAAGGGAGGGTTCGGCGTGGGCCTGGCCGATGCCCGAGGCCTGGTGGAGTCATCTCCGTTCCACCTTGCTCGTCAAAGCAGCAGCCCGGCGGCCGATCCCTGGCCGCCGGGCTGCGATGCATCGTCGTCCGCACTCCGTACTTTCGTACTTTCGTACTTCTGGCCCTACCGCCCGAACCAGTAGCTCATCTTCACCACGAACACGTTGTCGGGCGGAGCGTCGAACACGCCGCGCGTGTCGCGCGAGAACTCGAAGCCGCCGAACGGCTCCTCGCCGCTGCGCTGCTGCTGCCACACCAGGAAGAGGGTGGAGCCGGGGCGGTACTCCCAGCGCAGCACCGCGTTGCCGCGCAGCGAGCGGAAGTTGAAGTCGGGGTTGCCGAACTCGAAGTTGGCGGTGGCCGGGTTCCGGTCGGGGTCGAGCGTGTAGCTCACCACGCGGCCGTTCTCGGTGGTGGCCGTGAGCTGCTGCGCGTCGAACCCGGCCTTCTGGATGGAGCGCGGCCGGGTGAACTCCTTGAAGTCGTCGAAGCGGCCCGTGGCCACGAACGGCTGCGCGAACAGCTCCAGGGTGAGCGTGGGGCTGAACGTCCAGTTGAGGCGCGTGTCCATCGACAGCACGTGCTGCTCCAGGTCGGAGAAGACCACGCGCTGGCCGTAGAAATGGGTGGCCGTGGCGTCCTGGAAGCGGGTGACGTACTGCGCCCGGGTGTGGCTCACGTTGAGCGCCGGGCCCACCGAGAACTGCACGTTGGAGGCGGGCTTCACCCGCATGGAAAGGTCGGCGCTCCAGCTCGCCGCGCCGTCGGTGGTGCGGTCGTAGCGCGGGTTGCTGCTCAGCACCACGCGCCGGCGCGGGTCGGTGCTCACGTCCAGCACGTACAGCATGTCGGCCGGGGTGCGCACCACCGGCCCGCCGCGGGTGAGCCGGTCGTCGCTGGCGGCGCTCGTCCAGATGCTGAAGGCGCTCACCTGCCAGTAGTTGGGAAGCTGGCCGCCCAGGTAGGCGTGCACGTCGCGCGAGGTGAGGTCGCCGTCCCAGTTGAGCTGCTGCTGGCTGCCGAGGATCGCGGTGAGGCTGCGGTAGTGCCGCGTGGGCCTCACCCAGCGGCGGATCAGGTTCGCGTTGTTCCACACGTAATCGGCCTGCGGCAGGAAGCCCAGGTCGTTCACCTCGAAGCCGGGGCTGCGGTAGTCCACCGCCGTCTCCCACTGCCAGCTCCCCGCGCTCTTGGCCAGGCGCGCATACCCGCCGAAGCCGCGCAGCGAGGTGGCGCCGGGGTCGAAGCGGCTGGAGAACACGCCGTTGCTCCCGCCGCTGCGGTCGGGGCGCTGGAAGTAGTGCGCGGGCGAGCGCTGCAGCCGCGCGATGGCCGTGGTGTCGCCCCCCACCTCCGACACCACGAAGTTGCCGATCAGGCTGTACTCGCGCTTCTTCCAGTACATCCGCCAGTCGGTGCCCACCGCCTCGGCGCGCCGGGGGATCAGCCCCTCCAGCGCGTCGGAGTCGAAGCCGCGCAGCACCGAGGTGCCGATGGCGCCCAGGGTGACGTTGCCCTCGCGCATGTTGCGCCGCGCGCGCGCCACGAAGTAGTTGGTGGGCGGCTCCACCTCCTCGGTGAAGCGGTCGCCCTCGGGCGAGATGCCCAGCGCCCGCTCGCGCCGCGTCACCGCGTCGAGCACGCCCAGCTGCAGCCCGCCGGCCAGGCGCCCGGTCACCTTGGCCGCGCCCAGGATGTTGCTGCTCACCGGCGAGTGCGTGAAGGTGGCCGGCTGCGACACGAAGCCTTGCGGCGTGCGGCCGATGCGCCGCGAGTAGAACGGCGACATTGAGCTCACGTTGCTGCAGAAGTTGCAGCTGAAGTCGCCGAAGTCGAACAGCCCGCTCCCCTCCACGAAGAACGGCCGCTTCTCGGAGTAGAAGGTCTCGAACTGCGTGAGGTTCACCACCGCCGGGTCCACCTCCACCTGCCCGAAGTCGGGGTTGATGGTGGCGTCCAGGGTGAGGGTGCTGGTGAGCAGCGCCTTCACGTCGGCGCCCACGCGCACGCTGCCCTCGCTGCGGTCCTCGAACGGGCTTCCCGGCTGCAGCGGGCGCACGAACGAGCCGCGCGCCAGCACGTAGGGGAGCAGCTCCACCGAGCGCCGCGCCGGCGGGGCGTGCATCTGGGCCAGGTGCCCCCAACGCGCCGGGCCGCCGCTCTCGTTCTTGCGCCAGAACGACCACACGTCGGTCTCGTGCAGCCGCTCCACGTAGCGCACCACCTGCAACCCCCAGGTCTGGATGCTGTCGCGCGGGAAGCGGAGCTGGCTGAACGGCACGCGAAACTCGGCCGTCCACCCGGCCGAGTCGATCTGCGCGTGCGCTTGGTAGACGGGGTCCCACGAGGGGTCGGCGTAGGAGGCGGCCTGGCCGGCGTCGTACTTCACCCCCGACGGGTTCACCTGGATGATGGTGATGCCCGTGTGGTCGTGGTAGGTGTCGAAGTCGATCTCCAGCCAGTCGCCGTCGGGGTTCTCGTCGCGCCGGCCCAGGCGGGTGTGCACCCCGCGCGCGCCCAGCGAGTCGTACATCCGCGCGCCGATGTACAGCGCCTCGTCGTCGTAGGCGAAGTGCAGCTCGGTGCGCTGCGACGACGGCTGGCCCTCGTTCGGGTCCTGCTGGCGGAAGCCGGTGGCGGCGGGCACGCTCTGCCAGAACGGCTCGTCCAGGCGCCCGTCCACCACGATGGCCTCGGTGCGGCGGACGGCCTGCACCTGCGGCGTGGCGCCCGTGGCGTGCGCCGCCGGCTGCATGGCCACCGTCTGCTGGGCCCGTGCGCCGGCCGGGTGGAGACATGCAATGCCGATGAGAGCCAGCGGCGGAAGAGCGCGTGCGAGAGTTCGCATGGACGGCGTCGGCGGAGGTGTGAGTGCTAAGAATCTAGCAGGATGTCAGTACGCTAGCAGGCGTCCCTGCGTGCGTCAAGGACGCGGCGCGTGCATCCCCGCGCGTTGCGTGATCGTTGGACGGGTAGAACGCCGGAATGGTTTGGACGGTGACGCCTGCGCGGGCCCGGTCCATCACCCAGTGACCGGCGAGCCACCGCTCTTCACCGGCGTGCCGCATCGCTCGTCGATAGCGGTCCTCGGAAATTGCTCTTGAACATAATTTTCCCAAAGCGACACGACCAATACATTTCGCGACTCTGATCGATGTCCCTGACGTCTCGATGAAATCTGATACCAATTCGCGGGCAACGTCGATGCGAGCACGGGGGGGGGAGAACGGCGATTCATCAAGCGGAGTCAGCAGAGATAGCAGTCAACCGCTGTTCACTGCTGGCTCTACGTGAGTCAGGTCTTTTTCCGGATCTGGGATGACGATGAAGCCCCGGCGGATGCGATCTCCGCCGGGGCTTTGTCCTTCGTCCGACCTGGATCAATAGGCCCGGGCGAACACCGCGTCGACCGTGGCGGGGCGGCCGCAGATCACGCAGGGGCCTTCGCCGCCGCTCTGCTCGAAGGGGAGGCAGCGGATGGTGACGTAATCGTTCATTGAACCGAGCCGTCGTCCGTTGCGATCACGAGCGTATTTGGGGATGTAATCTCGACGGGTGCACTGCGGAGTTTTCCTTCCTTCACCATCTTTCGTACACGAGCAGGCGGGAAGGTGTCAATCAGCAGCAGCGCGAGTCGGCCATGCACCGCGGCCGGCTCCTTTCGCTTGCGTCGTAGAATCTCATCAAGGCGTTTCGTGTTGCCGGCGCGTTCCTGGGCAATTGGCGCCGCCTCGAACATGTCCCTGAGCATCCTGGCGAGTTCGGCTTCACTGTATGCCTGAACCAAAGCCGTCCTTTGATCGTGGCGCTCTGCAGCCAGCACAATGTTGGTCTCTTGGTAGCAGGTTTCCTGGAGCGTCTTGTAAAATCGCTCCAGCGACACCGAGACCTCAGTTGCCGCAGCATCCCGGCTTGCTGCCGCTTGTCTGTACAGCGTTAACCGGCTTCGCAGCACAGCAGGAAAAGTTAACCCCACGGCGATAACCGTCAGCCAGGGTTTGTTCTGAGGCCCCAACTTGGTGACCAGGACGCACGTAATCGCAGCGGTCACAAAGTTAACTAGAACCAAGAGCCACCCCCATCTGCAGGAGAGTGCTTTCAGCAGGTTTCGCTTGAACGTCTGCCCAATTTCGAAAAGCGCAAGAACGGCTCCGACGGCGCCCGCACCGAGCGCCGCGGCAATGCTGCTGTCCAGCATAATTAATAGAGGGTGAGGGCTTGGGACGACTATTTCGTACGATAGTAAATCCGCACCGATTCGCGTCCACTGTAGCGCGCGCGGTAATCGACCAGCCCCTGAGCCTTAAGGTCCGCGAGCACTCCGTCTACATTGGCACCGATCAGCCCACTCTTGACCTCGAGCTCGGCTGATGTTGCCGCACCGATGTCGCCGAGGGTCGAAAGCACCTGCCGGTGCTTGGGCGACAGGCCCTGCTCCGTCACCATCGTCAACATTCTCCACCTCCTTTGGCGGTATCATCAGCAGACCGCGCGTCGGGTGCAATTCTCGTTCTCAATGCCGTCGCGGCCCGTCGCATAGGATGGGCGAAAACGAGTGCTGCCGCAAGGGTGCTGTCACGAAACGCTGGATTTAGTGGGACGCTTTCCCGATGACTCAGCACTTCAACATTACTGTACGAACCCAAGGTAGCAGTAGTTCCGTCAACTCCGTCAATAGGCCCGGGCGAACACCGCGTCGACCGTGGCGGGGCGGCCGCAGATCACGCAGGGGCCTTCGCCGCCGCTCTGCTCGAAGGGGAGGCAGCGGATGGTGACGCCCAGGTCGCGCGCCTTCTCCTCGCACGCCTCGTCTCCGCACCACTTGCTGATGGCGAAGCCGGGCTGGCCCGCGGCGCCCGCGTTCTCGCCGCCCTCGGCGAAGTAGGCCTTGAACGCGTCGAACGTGGTGATGTCGCGGCGGGTGCGCGCCTCGCGGTAGGCGCGCGCCTGCGCCAAGTACGCGTCCTGGATCTCGTCGAGCAGCGCGCCCACGCCGGCCACCAGGTCGGCTCGGCTGCCGCGGACGGCCTGGGCGGGGCCCTGGTCGCGGCGCAGGTAGCTCACGCCGTCGTTGGCCATGTCCTTGGGGCCCAGCTCCAGCAGCAGCGGCACGCCGCGCTTGACCCACTTCCACTTCTTGTCGCGCGCCTCGTAGAGCGTGTCGTCCAGCAGCACCTCGACCGGGCGGCCGCCGGCGAAGGTCTGCGCGCGAAGCTCGTCGGCCACGCGGCGGGCGTAGGCCAGCACCTCCTCCGCCCCTTCCTTGCGCAGCATGGGCACGATCACCACCTGGTGCGGCGCCACGCGCGGCGGCACGCGCAGGCCGTTGTCGTCGGCGTGCGTCATCACCAGCGCGCCCAGCAGGCGCGTGGACACGCCCCAGCTGGTGGTGTAGGCGTTCTCCTGTCCGCCCTCGGCCGTCTGGTAGGCGATGTTGAACGCCTTGCTGAAGTTCTGGCCCAGGTAGTGGCTGGTGCCGGCCTGCAGCGCGCGCCCGTCCTGCATCATCGCCTCGATGCAGTAGGTGTTCTCGGCGCCGGGGAAGCGCTCGCCCGGCGTCTTCTCGCCCGGGATCACGGAGACGGCCAGGTCCTCCTCCACCACGCGGGTGTACACATCGTGCAAAATGCGCAGCGTGTACTCCATCGCGTCGTCGTGCGTGGCATGGGCGGTGTGCCCCTCCTGCCACAGGAACTCGGTGGTGCGCAGCAGCACGCGCGGGCGCAGCTCCCAGCGCACCACGTTGGCCCACTGGTTCAGCAGCAGCGGCAAGTCGCGGTAGCTCTGCACCCAGTCGGCCATGCTCTCGCCGATGATCGTCTCGCTCGTGGGGCGCACGATCAGCGGCTCGGCCAGCTCGCCGGTGGGCACCAGCTTGCCGTCGCGCGACTCCAAGCGGTGGTGCGTGACCACCGCCATCTCCTTGGCGAAGCCCTCCACGTGGGCGGCCTCGCGCTCGAGGTAGCTGAGCGGGATGAACAGCGGGAAGTAGGCGTTCACCGCACCCGCCTTCTTGATCTCGCGGTCCAGCGTGCGCTGGAGCTGCTCCCACACGCCGTAGCCCCACGGCTTGATCACCATGCAGCCGCGCACGTGGCTCATCTCGGCCACGTCGGCGTCGCGCACCACGGCCTGGTACCACTGCGCGTAGTCTTCGTCGCGCGTGGGGGTGATGGCGGTGCGGGCCTGCGCGCCGCCCTTCGCTTGCTCTGCCACTGTGCTGTCCTGTCGCGATTTTGCGGATGATGCCGGAGACACAAAACGTCCTTCGCACGGGGGAAGGACGCAGGCCAACGATACCACGAAGACGGCCGGGGTCGCAAGGGAAGTGCGGGGGGAACGCGTGCGGGAGCGACGGATGCGGGGACTGGCTGCGACTGGCTGTATCGCGTTTCCGACGGCTCCGCGTGGCCCCCTCCCCGCGCCTGAGAGCGCTCGCCCTCCCCCGCTTCGCGGGAGAGGGTGAACTGCGTCGTGGCGTGCCCCGGATTGCCGTTCGGCGGTTGCTCTGGCTGTTCTCCCCCTCTCCCGCGCCCAGCGGGGGAGGGGGCCGGGGGGAGGGGGCCGCCTCCGCATGCGCCACCTCCGTCGTCCCCACCGAACCCCAATTCTGCCACAGCCTGTGGCAGAATTGGGGGGTCAGCCAGGAAGTCGAAACCATCCAACCACTTAGGCCCTCCGCATCCTATCTGCCCGACCGCTCCCTCACGCCGCCGCCATCGCCGGCCGCCCCCACCGCAGCACCGCCTCCAGTGGCAGCCGCGGCGCGCGGGCCGAGGGGGCGCCGGCCAGACCTATGCGGAAGAGGAGGAGCCGGGTGCCGCCTTCGGCCGCCCTGAACACGGCGTCGAAGCGCGACCGCAGCGACCGCAGCTCCTCGCGTTCGCGGCTCGAGAACATGGTGGCGGCGCTGCCGTCCAGCATCTCGAACATGTACACCAACGAGGTGACGGGCTCGAACGCCAGCCCCAGCGCCGTCGCCCGCAGCCACACGCGCTCCACCGCGCGTCCGCCGCGCAGGGCGTTGGCCGCCGCCCCGCCGCCCACCGTCACCAGCCCCACGGCGCTGGAGCGCAGCACCGCCTTCTCCACCCGCTCCTGCAGCACGCGCCCGCCGCCCAGCTCGCGCAGGGTGGCCGCCACGTCGGGGCGCTGGGCCACGCGCAGCGCCGCCCGCTGCACGGCGGTCAGCTCCAGCGCGTCCACGGGCACGCCGTCGCCCTCGCGCTCGGCTTCCTCGGCCGTCCAGCGCAGCTCGCCCATCATCTCGCGGTGCAGCTCGCGGGTGAGCTGGCGGATGCGCTCGCCCGCGCCCAGCACGCCGGCCAGCTCGGCCAGCCCCGCGTCGTCGGCCACCAGGTCGAGCCGGGCGCCGCGCACCCGCGCCGCGTGGGCCAGCGCGGTGATGGCGTGGGCGCCCAGCGGCACGCGCCTGCCCGTGCGCCGGTTGGTGGCGCGCGCGTCCAGGTGAGGGTAGAGCGAGGCGTCGTCCTCGGGGTCGGCCCCGGCGCGCTCGAAGGTGAGGGCGGCGGCCACCTGCGGCTCGCGCGGCCGCGGGAACGGCTCCATGCGCGCCCGGAAGCCGCGGTGCGCCGCCGCCACCGCGATGTTCTCCACCGCCGCGCCCAGCGCCACGTGCGCCGCGCGATGGTGCGGGTCGAGCAGCGAGGCCGAGCGGGCACGGTCTTCCAGCACCCACAGCCGCTCGCCGTCCCAGCTGAAGCGCCAGGGCTGCCGGTTGGCGGCGCTGGGCGCGCGCGTCCCGCTTTCCACGCAGAAGCGCACCAGCTCGGGGATGCGCCCGTCCACGCCGCCCAGCACGCGCCCCGGCTGCCACCCGGGCGCCCGCGAGATCGGCGTGACGCGGGCGCCGGCGTCTTCCAGCACGGCGTGCGCGTCCAGGTGGCGGCGCCCGCTGGGCAGCGGCTGCCCCAGCGCCAGCCGGCGCACCGCCATGGCCACCGCCGCGCCGCCCAGCGCCGCGTCGGAGGCGAGCCGGGGGAGCGCCAGCACCGTGCTGCGCAGCTCCACCACCGACGCCGCCGTGCGCGGCGAGGCGCCGTCGGCGTCGGCCACGGCCAGCTCGGCCGCCAGGCGCTCGCCCGCGCTCATCCGCCGCACGCGCTCGGGGGTGATCTCGCCCGCGCGCCCGTGGAAGAGCGGCCGGCGCGGCTCCAGGTCGTAGCGCTCCACCTCCACCATCCCGCGGTCGCCGCCGGCGGCCAGCACGGGGATCCCCGCGGCGCGGGCGCGCTGGCGCAGCAGCACGCGCGCGCGCAGGTCGCCGCAGGCGTCCACCACGGCGTGCAGCGGCACGTCGCCGCCCAGGAAGTCGCCCGCGTTCTCGTCGGTCAGCCCCTCGTGGAACAGCGTGAGGCGCGCGTACGGGTCGGCCTCGGCCACCTGGCGCGCGGCCAGCACGGTGCGGGGCACGCCCAGGTCGTGCACCCCCGCGCGCAGGCGGTTCAGGTCGCCCAGCGCGGCCCCTCCGCCGTCGGCCAGCTTGAGGTGTCCGGCCGCCCCCTCCAGCGCCAGCGTGAGCGCCACCGCGTTCCCCGTGGTGAGCCCCACGATCCCAACGTTGAAGCCGGCCAGGCGGCGCTGCTCGCACGCCGTCACCTGCAGCCGGTTGCGGTGCAGGCGCAGCTCGGCGAACTCAGGCTCCGGCAGCACGTGCACCAGCCGCGCCGACCAGGGATAGAACGCCCAGCGTCCGTACTCGGCCGGGTCGGCGCCGCCCAGCAGCGCATCGCGCCCGGCGCGCAGCTCGTCTTCGCCCAGGTCGCCGCGGCGGGCGCGCACGCGCACCAGGTCATCCAGCTGGCGGGTGAGGGTGTCGTGGATGTGGCGTGCCTGCCCGGATGCGATCAGGTGGTTCATCCGCTCGGCGTCGGCCGTGCGCGAGCGGTCCAGCAACAGCGGCTCCGACGCGGCGTCGCTCTACGACGCGGCGGTATGGATCAGGTCGTTGACCATCATGTCGAGAGTGCTCCTTCGGGAGGTATACGCCGGGCGGGGAGCCCCGTTAACGCACGGTGCTCCCCGCCCGACGGCCCCGCTCAGGGCAACGCCCGGACCGCGACGGGTGTTTCCGCGCAACCATTCGGATGGCTGGAAGTTACGAGATCAACAGGTGGAATGGATGAACTTTCATTTCGATGCATAAACCGGGACGCCGCCGCCCCAACTGGGACCACGGAGCCCCGAACCGGGCGCTCAGCAAAAAGGTTTCATGAAAATTCGCTGGTTCAAGGGGGTTCAGATTTGTTCAAGGTGGTTCCGTGTGGGTCATGACGAATCGGTTGAGCCGATTAGACGGGCGGCTGAAGCCGCAGCAACAACTACGAGAAGCCTCGCAAACAGCGCGAGGCTCGACGGCCGGCTCAACCGGAGCGACTTCGTTCCTAGTGGTCGACAGGCGTGCAGGAAGGGGATGCCCGAATCCTTCCCTGCTCCGACATCGAACCTGCTTTGGCGGTCCCCCGGTTTCCGCCGCGCACATGCCAGACGCGGAAGCGGGAGAGGACATGTCGTCCTCTCCCGCTTCTCCGTCGTGTGCTGCCCGCTGAGCCGTCAGCCCCGGCGCCTTACCGCGGCACGCTGGGCATCTGGATGAGCGGGGTGGCGCCGCCGCTCACCTGCGGCATCTGGCCGTTCCACTTCTTCGCCATCTCGTACTGCACCAGCGTGGGCGTGATGCTCTGCGACAGCAGCTGGTTGGCCTGGGCCTGCGCCTGCGCCTCGGCCAGGATCGCCATGGCGCGGCCGGTGGCGCGGATGCTGTCGCCCTGCGCGTTGTAGATGTTCTTCTGCAGCTCGTTCTGCGCAGTCAGCGCCTGCTGCTGCATCACGTTCTTGGTGTTGATGGCCGCCATCACCTCGGCCGGTGCGCGCACCTCGTTGATCGTGAACTGCTTCACGATGAACCCGTACGGCGCCAGGCGCGTGGCGATCAGCTGCTGCGTGCGGCCCACCACCTCGGCCTTCTTGGGCCCCAGCATGTCGGCGATCGGCTCGCTGCCCAGCACCTCCTGCAGCGCCTGGCGGATCGACTGCTTCACGTAGCCGTGCTGGATGTGCTCGATGTCGGCGCGGAAGGTGGTGTAGAGCGCCGGCGTCCTGGCGGGGTCCAGCTCGAACGAGAGCGACACGTCGAGCGAAACCGGCTGACCCTCCACGCTGTTCACGTTGATCTCGTCGTTCTGGCCCGAGCTGCCGCCGTTGCCGCGCGTGAGCACCAGCGTCTGCATGTACACGGGGTACTCCTCGATCCCGGTGGTGAGCGGGTTCCGGAAGTGCAGCCCCTGGGTCAGCGGCTGGCGGTCGACCCCGCCGCCCAGCTTGTGGATCACGATGCCCACGTTGCCCGGGTTGATGTAGGTGAACATCGTCGGGATGGTGAGCAGCACCATGAGGCCCCCGATCACGAACGGCAGCTTGCCGGTGCCGCCGCGGAACGGGTTGCCGAGCTTTCCCCCGCGGGAGGCGGTGGGGCGGTTGGTGGGGATCTGGATGGTGGCCATACGGGGGTTGCGCTCTCCTGGAGCGTGCGGGTTTCGGGATGCGGGGCGCGCGCGCCTCGGCGCGTACCTCGCGTGCCCCAGCCGAACGGCCGGGAACGGGGTGCTCTACGAAGTTTCAAATCCTGAAGATTCAACGTAGGGCATTTGAAGATAATGACTTCGCGCCCGATTGTCGCGCCCCGCGTGCCGCTGGCTCGTCCCCTGCCTTTTGGAGGCGGCACGCGGCATGGACGCCGCGGTGACCGATCGACCCGACGATTTTCGAACCGGAGACAGGACCATGAGCAGCACCCTGCTGAACGATACGATCGAGGCACGCGTGGAGGCGGTGTTCGGCGGCGCGACCGACCCGATGGCCGCGCTGGACCGGCGCGCCGTGGAGATGCTGGACGGCGAGTTGGCCATCGTGTGGGAGTGCGACGCGCGCACCTTCGCATTCTCGCACGTGAGCGCCAGCGCCCAAGACGTGCTGGGCTACCCGCGCGCCCGCTGGACCGACGAGCCCGGCTTCTGGGCCAACGTGGTGCTGCACCCGGGCGACCGCGACCAGTCGGTGAGCTACTGCGTGGCCGAGACCGGCGCCTGCCGCGACCACGCCTTCGTCTACCGCGCCCGCGGCGTGGATGGCCGCGTGGTGCGCCTGCGCGACTTCGTGAAGGTGATCACCGACGGCGCCGGCGCCCCCGAGCGCCTGCGCGGGGTGATGGTGGCCATGCGCGACTGACGGCTACTCGAACGATCGATGGGACGGGCCCGCGGGGGATCTCCTCCGCGGGCCTTCTCGCGTTCTCGGGCGCCGGCAACCGCAGGGCCTCACGCAGAGTCAGCAGAGTGAGCAGAAACAGCAGAACGAGGTGCCGCCGGTCGTTGCCGGCTCGGCCGACGATGGATGGGATGACGTCGTCGAAGGCGATCCGTCGGCGCCCATCGGTTGACAAACGCCGCTCGATTCGGCAGATGCAGGGCATGACATCCCACGCGACCCACCCGAGCGGAGACCCCGGAGCGCTGTCCACGTCCGCATCGCGACGCGCCGTCCTTCCCCGTGCACGCATGGCCGGCACCTTCCTCGCCACCGCCCTCCGCGGCGGAGAAAGCAGCGAGGCCGCGTGTTCCTGATCGATCGCGTGCTGCTGGTGGCGGCGCTGCTGGTGGTGCTGGGGGTGGCGGCCAGCAAGGTGTCGGCGCGCTACGGGGTGCCGGTGCTGGTGCTGTTCGTGGGCATCGGCATGCTGGCCGGTTCCGAGGGGATCGGCGGCATCGGCTTCGACAACTACCGCCTGGCGCACGGCGCGGGCACCGTGGCCCTGGCCATCATCCTCTTCGACGGCGGGCTGCGCACCCCGTTCCAGTCCATCCGCCACGCGGTGGCGCCCGCGCTTTCGCTGGCCACCTTCGGCGTGCTGCTCACCGCGGGGATGGTGGGCGCCGCGGCCAGCGCCATCCTGGGCGTGCCCATGCTGTACGGGATGCTGCTGGGCGGCATCGTGGCCTCCACCGATGCGGCGGCGGTATTCTCGGTGCTGCGCTCCACGGGGCTGCAGCTTCCCGAGCGGGTGAACGCCACGCTCGAGCTGGAGAGCGGGTCGAACGACCCGATGGCGGTGTTCCTCACCGTGAGCCTGCTCGACGTGCTGCTGGGGAAGATGGAGCCCGGCCTGGGTCTGCTGGCGCTGTTCGCGCAGCACATGGCCATCGGCGGGGTGGTGGGGGTGGGGATCGGGCTGGCGGCGGTGTGGGTCACCAACCGCATCGCGCTGGGCGCCGAGGGGCTGTACCCGGTGTTCGTGGCCGCCACGGGGCTGCTGGCCTACGGCGTGGCGGCCACGCTGCACGGCAGCGGGTTCCTGGCCGTGTACCTGGCGGGGATGGCGGTGGCCAGCCGGCGCGTGGTGTTCATGCGCGGCATCCTCCTCTTCCACGACGGGGCGGCGTGGCTGGCGCAGGTGTGCATGTTCGTGCTGCTGGGGATGCTCAGCTTTCCCAGCCGCCTGCTGCACGTGGCGGTGCCGGGGCTGCTGATCACCGCCGTGCTCGTCTTCGTGGCGCGGCCGCTGTCGGTGGCGGCGGCGCTGCTCCCCTTCCGCTTCAACGCGCGCGAGATCGCGTTCGTCTCGTGGGCGGGGCTCAAGGGGGCGGTGCCCATCGTCCTGGCCACCTTTCCCCTGCTGCTGGGGCTGCCCGGGGGCGAGGCGGTGTTCGACGTGGTCTTCTTCGTGGTCCTGGTCTCCGCGCTGCTGCAGGGGTGGACGCTGGCGCCCCTCGCGCGGCTGCTGAAGATCGAGGAGCCCGGCGCCCCCCCGCCCGCCATGTCGCTGGAGATCACCTCGCTGCGCCCCGTCCACGGCGACATCGTGCAGTACTCGCTCACCGGCGGGGCCCGCGTGGAGGGGAGGATGATCCGCGAGCTGGCACTGCCCGACGGCGCGGTGGTGGCCATGATCGCGCGCGAGAACCGCGTGATCCCGCCGCGCGGCAGCACCCGCCTGCGCGTGGGCGACCACGTGTTCGTCGTCCTCTCCCCCGGTGCGCGGCCACTGGTGGATCGCATCTTCGCGGGCACCGCCGAGTCGGACGCACCGCTGCCGCAGGACGTGGAGTTCCCCCTGCGCGGCGACACCACCGTGGCCGACGTGGAGGAGTTCTACGGCATCGCCCTGGCCCGCGAGCCCGGCTGGACGCTGGAAGACCTGCTGCGCGCCCGCCTGGGCGAGCGCCTGGAGGAAGGCCGCGGCATCAACGTGGACGGCGTGAAGCTGAAGGTGCGCCGCATGGTGGACGGCCGGGTGGAGCAGGTGGGCCTGGTGATCATGGCCGAGCCGCCGGCCGACTGAAGGATTCGGATGATCGGCCGTACCCCGCGCCGACTCGGCCGATGGGCAGCAAAATGTCATCCTGAGCGGCGCCGCTGCACCAAGTCGTCCCCGTCGACGATGCCCTGCGGCGCCCGAAGGATCTGTGGCCCGCCGTCCAGGCGGACCGCCGCCTGTCGCTCGACTGCCGGCGTTGTATCCCCGGTCGCCACCACGCCGTAGGAGGACACGACATCCGCACGGCGGCTCCGTCCGATTGACCTTTCGGGAGTTTCCCGAGTGCGCCGCTGGTCATGGATGAGGATGGAAAAGCGGCGGAGCCGCCCGGCGACTGTGCCGGGCGGCTCCGCGTATGTTCAGCCTCGTGCGGGTCAGGCTTCGGTGGCGCCGCCGCCCGGAGGCGTGGGGTCGTTGGGGGTGTCGCGGTTGCTGCGGGCGCCCACCCACAGCACCCACACCATGGCCAGGGTGACCACCACCGCCAGGATGACCTGGGTGGCATCGGCACCCGCGAAAACACGCCCCGAAATGTCCGAGAAGTTCACTTCGATCTCTCCTGTTCAGTCGATTGCTGCCGTTCCGCCGTCGTGGCGGGCGGCTTCAGGCGAAGGAACCGGAGAGGGGCGGCGCGTTGGCGTAGTAGGCGGGCTGGCGCGCGCTGCGCGGGTCATGCGCGGCGAGGGCGCGGCTCCACGCGGCGCTTTCGGGCGCGCGAGGAACGGCGGGGAGCGGAGATGCGATGAACGGCGGCGGAGCCGTGCCCGCGCGCGGCGGAACGCGGCGGACGCGGGGCGCCTGCTCGAGCGTGATGGGATGCGTCCGCGCCGCGAACGCCAGCTCCACCGCGTCGCGCGGGCGGATGCCCGTGGCCTCGTGCACGGCCGGGCGGGGCGCCCGCGCGGCCGGCCCGAACAGCACCAGCGCCAGCGCGGCGTGCGCCAGCCACCGCGCGGGAGACACGTTCCACGCGGACCCGGTGATCCAGCCGAGGACCTGCGCCATCGCCCCCGGCGCCCACGCCGAAACCCGCGGCGCACGCTGGGCGCGGCCGCGGGTGGAAGGCAGGGGCGAACGGGTCTGTGGCAATCGATCCAGCATTGATCGGGGGAACGGGTTCGGGGCTCCCGTACACTCATCCGGAGAAGGCCGTTCCCCGATCGTCTAGGAGTCTGCAGGAACGACACGGAAGAATGTCACACGGAGCAACGGAGGAAACGGAGGAAAAACATGGCAGTTCCTCCGTTCCCTCCGTTCCTCCGTGTGACCTCGTTGTGCCGTTCGTCCTGGGGCGGAATGGCCGCCAAAGCGACACCCGGCCTACTCCGCCGCCTTTGGCTTCGGCGCCACGCGAGCGGGGAGCACGGCTTCGCGGCCGAAGCGGACACGCAGGCGGTCGGTGGCGGCGCTCAGGCGGCGGTCGCGGTCGCTCTCCAGCCCCTGCGGCGGCTCGAAGAGCATGGGCTCGGCCTCGGCCTCTTCGCCCAGCTTGCTCACCCCCACGCCCAGCAGCCGGATGCCGCCGCGGCGCTGCGCCCGCAGCTGGCGCACCAGCGTGCGCGCCACGCGGTAGATCGCGCGGTCGCTTTCCAGAGGCTCGGCCACGGTCCGGCTGGCGCTGCGGTCGGTGAAGTCGGCATAGCGCATCTTGATCGTCACCGTGCGCGCCTTGAGCCCGTCGGCGCGCAGCGAGGCGCCGGTCTCGCCGCACAGGTACGCCAGCTTGCTCTCGATCTCGTCCTCGTCGGCGATGTCGTGCGCGAAGGTGCGCTCGTGCGAGATCGACTTCTGCGCCGCGCGGGGGGCGACGCCGCCCCCGCTTCCCATCCCCCGGCTCAGGCGGTAGAGCCAGTTCCCCCGCCCCTCGCCCAGCCACGCCACCAGCGTGGCCTCGTCCAGCGGCAGCAGGTCGCGCACGCGGGTGGCGCCGCGCCGCCGCAGCGCCTCGGCGAACGCCGGCCCCACGCCGGGGATGTCGGCCAGGTCGAAGCGGGCGATGAACTCGGCCTCGGCCCCGGGCTCCACCACGTGCACGCCGAACGGCTTGTTCACCGACGCCGCCATCTTGGCCAGCGTGCGCTGCGTGGCCCCGCCGATGGAAAGCGAGATCCCCGTGCGCTCCAGCACCGCCTGCTGGATGCGGCGCGCCGTTTCGGCCAGCGGCTCGTGCCGGTACAGCTCCTCGGTGCCGCCCAGGTCCAGGAAGAACTCGTCCACGCTGGCGGCCTCCACCACGGGGCTGAACTCGTCGAGCACGGCCCGCACCTCGTGGTGCTTGGCCGAGACCATCTCGCCCGGCACGGGCACCACCATCGCCCCGGGGCACATCCGCACCGCCTGCGACATGGGCATCCCCGCGTGCACGCCGAACTTGCGGGCCGCGTACGACGCCGACGTGACCACCCCGCGCGAGTCGGCGCGGCCGCCCACGAGCAGCAGCTCGGCCTTGCCGGCGCCCCCGGGGTCGGCCAGCATGGCGCAGCGCACGAAGTACGAGTCGCAGTCGGCCAGCAGGATGCGGCGGGGGCGCTCGGCGTGGACCGGTGCGAGGGGGGTATCGGTTTTCATTCGGTGTGCAATCTACCGCGCATTCGGCGGCGCCGGTACTGCCGCCAGCCGGCTCAAACCCCGCGGCCGGGCGAAGGTTCGCGCGCGGAGATCGTTGCACTGTCTTCCCACCGCTGGCATCTTCGGAGCGGGCTCCCGTCACTTCGTTCAACACCGGGGCGGATGGGAAGCCATACCGGGCACGGGCATCGGCACGGGAGACGAGGCGATGGCGATCACCTACACGCTCGACCGCCCGCGGCGGCGGATGTACACCCGCGCCGAGGGGATGCTGACGCTGGCGGAGATCGAGGCGCATCTGGAGGTGGAGGAAACCGACCGCGCGCTGGGCTACGCCGAGCTGTTCGACGCGCGCGGCACCACGCTGAGCCTGAACGCCGACGACGTGCGGCGGCTGGTGGAGCGCGCGCGGAAACTGCACGCGGCGGGCGTCGTAGTGGGCCCCACGGCCATCGTGGCCAACAGCGACGTGGTGTTCGGGATGGCGCGGATGTACGCCATCCTCAGCGGGTTCGTCCACGCGCCGGTGGAGGTGTTCCGCGAGGTGGAGCCCGCGCTGGCGTGGCTCGACGACTACGTGGTGCCCGGCACTCCGCCGCCCGGCGCGGGGTGATCCGCCGCTGGTCCGACCCTCTACCCTCCACCCGCCTCGCGCCGCCCGCGAGGCGTTTCCGTCCATGGAAGCGAGGTAATGGATGTTCACGGAAACGGCGGAGCTGTACGACCGGCTGTACTCCTTCAAGGACTACCCGGCCGAGGCCGCGCAGGTGCGCGAATCGGTGCTGGCCGCCGGCGGGCCGGGCGAGGGAGCGCTGCTGGACGTGGCGTGCGGCACCGGCAAGCACGCCCAGGCGCTGGCCGCGCACTATGCGGTGGAGGGGATGGACCTGGACCAGGGGCTGCTCGCCGCCGCGCGCGAGCGGCTTCCGGGCGTGCCGCTGCACCACGCCGACATGCGCGGCTTCGACCTCGGCCGCACGTACTAGGTGGTGACCTGTCTGTTCAGCTCCATCGGCTACGCGGTGACGGTGGATGCGATGCGCCGCGCCGTGGCGGCGATGGCGCGGCACCTGGCGCCCGGCGGCGCGCTGGTGGTGGAGCCGTGGTTCCAGCCGGGCCAGTTCCTCCCCGGCTACGTGCACCTGCTCACGCACGAGGAGCCCGGGCTGAAGATCGCGCGGATGAGCCTGGACCAGGTGCGGGGCAGCGTGTCGGTGATGGACTTCGAGTACCTGATCGGCCGGCCCAACGGCGTGAGCCGCGCCGCCGAGCGCCACGAGATGGGCCTGTTCACCCACGCCGAGATGACGGCCGCGCTGGAAGACGCCGGCCTGCGCGTGACCTACGACGAGCAGGGCCTCTCCGGCCGCGGCCTCTACGTGGGTATCGCCCCCGGCTGAGCGGCCGCCGACGTTCCGCCGCCCGGCGAACTCCTCTCACGACGCTCCGTCACCGTCCAACTTGGACAGCTCCGCACATCGACACGCGGAGATGATCGTACCGAATTCGCTAGATGTGGTGCGGTTTGTACTACCGGTGGCGGTGTTGTGGCGGTGGGTTGTCAGGCGTCCTTTTTGTCCCTAGTATTCGGCCGTTCACGTCGTCCGGTGCGGCAGGTGCGAGGGCGGGGATACCTTCCAACAGGCCGTGCCGGGCGGCGTGGACAACCGGGTGAGTGGGACATGAAGCGCCGGAGCGAGCAATCGCGCCGGCGCTTCGTGTTTCTCGGCCCTCCAGCCTTTCCTTTTACCCTCGTCCGCGCGCTGCCGATGGATCAACCAGATCCGCATGGATCGTTGCGGCGACGTGAGCTGCTGAATTCGTCACGCCAATTCGGCTGAATGAATGTGCATTCCTACAGATCCCCACGGACTGTACTCACACGGAGGAACGGAGGGAACGGAGAACTGCCTGGCTTTCCTCCGTTCCCTCCGTTCCTCCGTGTGACATCTTGCCGTAGCGCTCGTTCCGAATGCACGGTCGATCGCCCGATCCGGTATCACACGGCGGCACCGTGAAACCTGCCGTTCTCCGTGTCTCCGTGCCTCTGTGTGAGAAAGCGGTTCAGCCGGATTGGGTCAGACGCGGAAGCGCTCGGCGAGGTCGTGCATGTGCATGGCCATCTCGGCCAGGCTCTGGCTCGAGTCGGCCAGGTCTTCCATGGCGGCGCCCTGCTGGTGGGCGGCCGAGGCGGTCTGCTCGGTGCGGGTGCGGGTGTTCTGCGCGATGTCGTGCACGTGGCGCATGGCCGTCATCAGCTCGTCCATGACCCCGGCCTGCGCCTCCACCTCGGCGTGGATGCGCTCGATGGCCTCCACGGCGCTGCGCAGGCCGCCCACCATGCTGGCCAGCGCGGCCTCGCCCTCGCGGCTGGCCTCGCCCACGCCGGCCAGGCGCCGGTCGGCCATGTCCAGCTGCTCGCGCACCCGGGCGATGGCGTCGCGCGTCTCGCCCACGGTGTCGCCCGCCCGCAGCGCCGAATCGGACGACTGCCCCGCCAGCTTGCGCACCTCGTCGGCCACCACGGCGAAGCCGCGCCCCTGCTCGCCGGCGCGCGCGGCCTCGATGGCGGCGTTCAGCGCCAGCAGGTTGGTCTGCTCGGCGATGCCGCGGATGGAGCCCACGAAGCCGCCGATGCGCTCGCCCGCGCCGTGCAGCGCGTCCACCGCCACCGCGGCCTGGCGGTAGCCGTCGCCGATCTCCACCAGCAGCGCGCCGCTCTGGGCGATGCGGCCCACGTGCGTGTGCGTCTCGGCGGCCACGCGGCGCGCGTCGGCCGCGGCCGAGCCGGCGTGCTGCCGCACCACCCCGTTCTGCGCCGCCAGCCGCTCCAGCGCCTCGCCGCCGTGGTGCATCAGCGTCATCTCGCGCTCCACCTCGCCCGCGGCGTCGCCGGCGATGGCGCCCACCTCGATGGCCGAGGCCTGCACCTCCTCGGCCGTGGCCGACAGGTGCTCGGCCAGCCCGGCCAGCGAGCGCGCCTGCGCCTGCACCTCGCGGATCACCCCGCCCAGCGAGTGCCCCACGCGATTCACCGCCGCGGCCAGGAAGTCCATCTGGTCGCGCTCGCCGGCGGCCACCTGCACGCGAAAGTCGCCGTCCTCCACGCTGGCCAGCGCCTGACGCACCTGCCGCAGGCGCCGCGTGTAGTGCGTGGGCGCCAGCAGCGTGGCCGCGAGAACGCTGACGACCACGGCCGTCTCCAGCGCCAGCATCTGCCAGGGCAGGTGCATGGCCGGGTTGGCCCACAGCCCCACCAGCCGCGCCGCCGGATACAGCACCGCGGTGGCCGCGGTGGAGCTCCAGCTGGCCCGTGGCACCCCCAGCGCGGTGGACGAGAAGAGCGCCGCGTAGTATGGGATCATCAGCATCCCGAACGGCCCGTGCGCCGCGGTGAAGCCGAACAGCACCAGGTGGTCCACCACCAGGCTGGCCCAGAACTGCCACGGCGCCCAGCGGTTGCGCTCGAGCGCCAGATGGAACAGCCCGTTGACGATCGCGATGCCGCCGCCCAGCCCCAGCACGGCGCCTTCCGAGATGGTGAGCACGCCGATGCGGCCCAGCGCCCACACCAGCGGCACCGCGCCCACGATCAGCACCCAGCGCACCCACACCTCGTCTTGCGTCTTGGCGCGAAGGATGTGCGTGTGCTCGGAGCCCAGGCGCCGCTCGGCCGCGGCGTCAGGCGACACGGGCGCGGGCTCGCTGACGGGTGAGGGCGGCGGAGCGACGGGGCCGGGCCGTGCGGGCGTGCCGCCGCCCGCGAGCGAACGGCGGGACGGGGCCGAAAGGACGGTGCTCACGACGGCATGGGCGGAAGCGGGAAGGAGCGGAGCTGCACGGAGTGGTGGTGCGGGAAACTTCGCGTACCAGGGCATGGCCCCGGCACGCTCACAATGCGCCGCCGAGGATACGCGAAAGTCGCGAAATCTCACTGCTTTTGAGAAGCGGTAAGATTGCCTGTAAACAACGTGGCGTCAAGGGTATGCGCCGTGTTCACGACGGGTCCGCGAGAGTGAACGAACCGTTGCGCTCCCGCCAGAACAAAATCAGCGGAGCCCGGCGTGCACGAGCGGGAAGATCGATGTTCGTCGACGGCCCGACCATGGCCCCGGAGCACATGGTCTGCCGCCGCGTTCGGATCTCCCGCGCTCATCGACTTCGTCCGGACGACGGACGCACACGGAGCAACGGAGGGAGCGGAGAAACCGCAGTTCCTCCGTTCCCTCCGTTGCTCCGTGTGACCCCGGCGTTGCCGTTCCCGGTGCCCGTCCGACGCCGGAAACGACGCGGACGGATCAGGTCCCGGGGTAGAACTGGATGGTCCACTCCGAGCCCGTGTTGTAGCCCGGGAGCTGGCGCGGGTTGAACACGCTCATGCTGGTGATCACGCCGCCGCGCATGTCCGCCGGCCCGTCCACGATGCGCAGGTGGCAGCCGGCCAGCACCAGCCCGGGCTGCGGCACGTCGTTGCTCACCAGCGTGCAGGCGCCGCCGGCGGTGAAGGCGCCCTCGGGCGTCTCGAAGCGGGCGTAGAACTGCTGCGGCAGGTTGGCCGGGAAGGTGGGGTCGGTGATGCGCACGCACGCGGTGGCCCGGCCGATCCGGCGCACGCTGTTGTTCACGACGCGCCCCGACGACGCCGTGCCCGCCTCCGACCAGAGCGACGCGCCCAGGTACACGTTGGGGGTGAAGCCCGCGCCCGTGCACACCGAGCGGTCGGCGGGGAAGTCGGGGTCCTCCACCGAGCGGAAGCGCACCACCACGGGCGCGCCGGTGAGCTGTGGGCCGTGCCCGTTGCCGCTCGCGGCGTCGCGCACCAGCGCCACGTCGCGGCTATCGCGCGTGGTGCCGTCGGTGGCCGACGGGGCGTCGGCGCAGGCGGCCGCCAGGGCCACCAGGGCCAGGGCCGAAAGCGAACGTACGATCATCATCCGGGTCTCCTGAGGAAAGACGCGAGAAAGAAGGTGGACGGCGGTGCTCAGAGGCGGATGAGCTGGGCGCCGTAGTGCACGTTGGCGCCGACCGCTGCGATCAGCACCAGGTCGCCGCTGCCCATGGTCACCACGCCCTGCTCCAGGTCTTCGGCCAGCAGGATCAGCATCCCCGCGGCCGAGGTGTTCCCGTAGCGGTCCACGTTGCAGGCGACCTTGCTGGGGGTGAGGCCGGCCTGGCGGACGTAGTGGTCCATCAGCCGCTTGTTGGGCTGGTGGAAGTAGTAGCGCTTCACCCGGTCGCGCAGCTCCGGCCGGTCGGCCAGCACGCCGTCGAGGCAGGCGTTCATGTAGACGGGGTACGAGCGCGCAACCAGCTGCCCGTCCACCACGAAGGCGGCGTCGGCGGGGTTGACCTCGCCGCGCATCCGGCTCTCCAGCCCGCCGGCGCGGCGCACCACCAGCTGCTGGTAGTCGTTGCCCGAGAACGAGGAGAGGATCCCCTCGCCCGGCTTGCCGTCGCCGCGCAGGATCACCGCGCCCGCGCCGTCGCCAAACACGTAGGCGCCGAACGCCGCGGGAAGGCGCTTGCGCCCCGGCGCCGACTCCACGTCGCCCGTCCACACCTCGCGGTCGACCAGCGCCGAGGTGAAGGCGCTGCCGATCACCGCGGCGGTGTTGATGGCGCCGCTGCGGATCATGCGGTACACCATGTCCATGATGTAGGGCGTGCCGCCGCAGCCGTCGTCGATCATCAGCGCGTAGGCGTCGGGGCGGCAGCCCAGGCGGCGGTGCACTTCCATGGCGTCGTAGCTGAAGTTGACCCGGTCGGGGGTGCAGGTCACCACGAACACGGCGTCGATCTCGCTGCCCTGGATCTCTGCCATCTCCATCGCCCGGCGCAGCGCGGCCTCGCACATGTCGGTGTTGCACACGGGCTCGCCGGCGGTGACGGGCGGCGCCACCGTTACGCCGGCCTGGGCGTCGAGCGCCCACAGGAAGCGGCGTTCACGGATCTCGGTCTTCTCGGCGATCCAGTCGGCCGACCAGCCGGGGATGGCTTCGGTGATGTGGGCGTTGGTGACGGCGTTCTGCGGCACGTAGGCGCCGGCGCCGATCACGCGGACGGCCCGCGTGCCGAATGCGTTGGTGACCTGGATCATGAGTGGCCTCGAGGGGATTCTGGAACCGAGGAGTGGCACCGGGAGGGGGAGACCGCGGCAGGTGCGATAGGCGTGACAACGACCATCGCACCGCACCGTTTTCTGCCTTCACGTTTCCGCATGGACATAATGTGTCGTAGAATATATGCCTGCGCAAGTCCTATGTTCTCCTCGAATGAGCATGGTGTCGGACAGCACCCATCTTTTTGCCGTGGAACGACTTGGCGTTGTCTCCACGCCTCTTTGCAGGGCTGTAACACGGACCCCGAAAAATGCCGATCTGTAACCTGCATTGCAGTTCGCGACGGATGCGGCAAAACGCCCGCATTCCAGGCTCCGCTAGGTGTTCCTCGGTTTCAACAGGCATTCACGGGTGCCGGCGGGCCATCTTCCGTGCGCTCCATCCGCCTCCTCAGGTTGCGGCGAACTGCTACCGCGACAGCAAAGCCACGCGATGCGTCCAGCGGCTCGCCACAGCGCCACAGGAGCTAGAAAACTCTCATTGCGATGGCACCGAATGCGCGCAGCGTGGGCGCACGTCCAGGCCCAGTCCCGCGTGGAGCGGCCACCCCTGCAGGCAGCGATGTCGAGTCGGTGGATCGCGACGCCCGCTGATCCACGCGGTTGACGATGCCGCCAACTGCGACGAGCGCGGCTACCAGGGCGTTTGCGTGAGGGATGCGCGCCCGCAGGGCCGGGAACGCGGCGGGCCGCCTGCGTGGTCGTGTCGGGACGAGGAGATGCGGGGGCGGGCCGCCGTGGGCCCGGCGCGGAGCGCAGCGGAGGGACACGCCCGAGGCCCGGGCTGTTTTGACCTCGTCCCGGCCGCCAGACTCCGCGCTTCCAGAATGCCGGAACGCGGAACCGCCCCGGGAGGAAGATCCCCCCGGGGCGGTTCTGGTGCGTCTTGGTCGTGCGTGCAAGCGGGCCGGGGCCGAAGCCCCGGGTGCTTACAGGCCGGCGCCCAGCACGCTGTTGGTCACCGCGCGGTACACGTTCAGGCGGCCGTTGCCGAACTGGTTGTCCACGCCCGCGGCGCCCTTGTCGTCGGCGGTGCTCTGCAGGCGGGTGCGCAGCGCGCTGCCACGCAGGCCCGTCTTCGAGGCGACCGCGGCGGCGGCGCCGGTCACCTGCGGCGTGGCCATCGAGGTGCCGTTCATGTAGGCGTAGGTGCCGCCGGCGCCCGGGCCGGTGTAGGTGCGGCCGCCCTGGTAGCCCGAGACCACCGCGCTGAAGATGCAGCCCTCTTCGGTGGTGTTGCTGTAGCAGTAGCCGCCGGGGGCCACGATGTCGAGCCCGCTGCCGTACTGCGAGTAGCTGGCGCGCGCGTCCTTCCAGTCGGTGGCGCCCACCGAGATGGCGTTGGCGTCGCAGGCCGGGCAGCCCACCTTGCCGCTGCCGCTGTTGCCCGAGGCGGCGATCACGAGCACGCCCT
>Ga0247773_1000052_pt1 | contig 50500 bp, 33 predicted proteins | sample UWRJL092311B6_FD_179934 | JGI IMG/M metagenome (GOLD analysis project Ga0247773, IMG submission 179934) | Plant litter microbial communities from Arlington Agricultural Research Station in Wisconsin, United States - UWRJ-L092-311B-6 | ecosystem: Environmental > Terrestrial > Plant litter >... | reverse complement strand
CAAGTGGCATCCGAACGGCGACTACGTCGGCGGGCGTGCCGAAATTTGGTGCGTCAGCGTAGCGAACGGCTCGCCCTACTTCGCGACCGGGAAGGTCTCGATGGACCTACAGACGCGGATGGTCACTGGCGCGCGGACGCCATGTGAATAGCCCGGATGCGTGCTAGCGAGGTTTGCTGTGATAGCCGACCGCATAGCCACCGAGCAGGGCGTACCTAACCCCGAAGCGGTCGAACTCCACCAACAAGTCTTTGAAGTCCATGGCTTCCTTGTAGCGCTAGCGAGTCCTCGACGAGCGACCACACCATTCGCAGGCGGTCCGCTGGCTCCATGGCCAGCCAAAACTCCAGATCGACTTGCTCCATCTCCGCGAACGACTGTGCCACGCCCCCACTCCACGTCTGCTGGCGGATTCTACGGCGGTCGTCTGCGGTAGGCACGGCAGCAATCGTAGCACGAAACGCGCCTGACTCTCCGGCTCACAACGCGGCAAGGGCCGGTAGAACGCAACTGGAACGCCCAATCTCTAGAACAGGGGCAGCCCCGGCGTAGTCACCCGCAACGTCAGCAGTGCCGGGCGAGGGGTGCCCGTTTGAAAACCAAGCGTGCGGCTGAAGGCGGAGCTCATCAGATAGAGCTGATCTCGATCTCGCTTGGTCGCGCCGAAGACCACGCTCGATGGGCCGTCCAATACGCCTCCTTGTGCTCTGAGCCGAACGTCCCCGTGCTCGTTGACCGTCAGTAACGAATCGAGTGCGTTCACGGCCACCCACAGCGTTCCTTCGCGGTCGAAGGCGATGCCGTCGGCGCCCCGCAGCCGGCCGTCCTGTGCAAACAGCAAGGGCGCGGGATGATGGGAGCGCAGGTCGATGCGCAGAATGCTGCCTCGATCCGTGTTCGAGACGTACAGAAACCTGTGCTGCCCATCGAACGCAATTCCGTTCACACCAACCGCTCGGAACACGAGCGCCGGATCATCGGGTGTGCCCGCCAGCAACGGATGCTGCATGAACACCTGCGGGCTACCCCAGCGATCCACCTTCCAGATCCGGGCGAGCAACGGATCGCTGACGAACAAGTTGCCGTCGTCATCGAACGCAAGATCATTCGGCGCTCCACTCTGGTCGAGCTCTGCAAACACTTCGACTGACTCAGCGCTGCAGATGCGCCAGATGAAGGCCCCCGGAACCTCCGACAGGCTGGTACTTGCGTTATAGACGCAACCATCCGGTCCCACTTTGACCCCCAAAGCGTTGATCGGCAGCGGCAGCGTCGCAAACCCAGCGAACACCCCGCCCGGTACGCGCCGCCGAATCGTATTGCCCACAGACACATAGAGATTGCCCCGCTCGTCCGTGGTCACAGACTCAGGGATCTCTTGCCCGCTGACGAACTCGGCCAAAACCCGAGGCTGTGACCGGCGCCCTTCCGTTTCGCCTCCAGCTGACGCAGTGGAAGTGCCCCAATTGGCGGCCAGCGCGGACGCAACAACGACGACTGCTACCCTCAATGCTCCCATGTCGATTCGACCTTTCCGATGCCCCCGGCATCGACTGGTTCACCGTAGATCGAAAAACTACCTGCAATCGAGGCGCCTGTCATCACCGGCACTCGAAGACGCCTTTCGCCTCGAGCTTCTTCGAGATCCAAGGAACTTGCTACGGCTGCGTTCGACGGAGAACGCCGCCGTCGACCGTGGCCCAGACCTCTGTCGCGCTGGCGCCCCAGAGTTTTCCGATGGGCGGCAGACGTGCGCTCTCGACAGACACCTGCCACGCGGACCCGTTCCAATGAAGAAGCAAGCCCGCGCCGGCGTGGCCGGTCCCGTCATCGCGCGCACCGCCCGCCCAAATGTCGTTGCTGGCGAAGCCCCAAACGGCACTGAGATGGGAGTTGTCGACGGACTGGTCTGCTTGCCAGGAAGTTCCGTTCCAATGCATCAATCCCGCGTCCGTCGTGGCCCAGAGATCGTTGCTCGTCGCCCCCCAGATACCGCGGAACCGCGCGCTCGTACCCGCTGCCACCGCCGACCAAGCCTGACCGTTGAAGTGGAAGACTTGCTCGCCCACCGCCCAAACGTCGTCACTGGCCGTACCCCAAACCTGATCCATGTACGGCTGCGTGTTGCTGGTGTCCCAGGGAAGCGCGCTAGTCGACATCGCGCTGCCGTTCCAGTGCGTGAGACTTGGACCAAAACCGAGGATCCAAACGTCGTTGCTGCCGCTGCCCCAGATTGAAGCCGATGCGATGTCTTGGAACGAGTCCAGCCCGTCGATGTGGTTGCCACGCCAGTGATAGACGGTTCCTGAGGGATCACCGAGCAGCCCTAGCCAGACATCATTGCGAGTCAGCCCCCAGATCGGTCCCAGAGCGGTGAGCTCGCCGTCGTGCCAGGTAGAACCGTCCCACCGACTAGTGTCGACCCAGACGTCGTCGGCCGAGCTCCCCCAAATGGCGAGACCTTGCGCAGCGAACGACGGGGCTGTCTTGAAATAGGGCGAGATGGTCGGCGGCGTTGGCAGCTTCGAGGGGGTCCACGCGCCGTCGTGAAAGTACCTGAGCCCGCCCGGATAGATCAGCCACACATCGCCAGCGAGGTACGCGGGGTTCACACCACTCCCACCGCCGAAGCCGGCAGTGCTTCCGGCGCCGTTCCCGTCCCCCGCTAGCGCGACGGTGCGATAGTTGGAGGCGAGGGCCCAAACGCCTTTGGGGCCGCCCCAGACGGCCGTCAGACTCCCAAAGTCGCCCCGCTGCGCCTCCGTCCAGACCTGTCCGTTCCAGTGGGTCGCGTACTCGTACCCGTAGTGAGTAGTCCCCACCAACCACAGCTCGTCTGGGCCACCAGTCCAAACCGCCAACAAGGTGGCGTTGGGAGGCGGCACTTGCACTGACGACCAGGAAGCTCCGTCCCAGTGCCTCAGGTCCCTGTGGACCAACTGGTCGGCGCCACCGAGCGCCCACACGTTGCTTGCGGAGGTTCCCGAGATCGAGATGATGGCCGGAGTCGTATTCGAAATGCTCCAGCTGTTTCCGTCCCAGTGCCAAACGCCGTCGTCACCCCCGGCCCAAACGTCAGCAGCCGAGCTACCCCAGAGTGCGTGCACAACCTTGCCACTCAAGGCGTGAGCCCAGGCCGTCCCGTCGAAGTGGTGAATGCCATCGGGACCGCAAGCCCAGGTATCGTTCCATGTCGCTGACCAGACAGCCTCCAAGTCCATGGCCGTGTCGCTCGGTTTAACGGCCCAGCCCGAGCCGTCCCAGTGCAAAGCCTGCCCCGCTTTGCCAACCACCCACACATCTTCTTCGCCGTTCGCCCAGACCGCCGTTAGATTCTTTGCAGGCAAGGGCGCCGACCAACACCAAGAGTCAGCCAGACAGCCTCCGTTCAGCGTCGCATGCCCGGGCGAAGTTGGGACGCCACCGGTGCCGCCAACGCCGCCCGCCCCGATTGCGTCAGGCGAGCCAGCCGTCGGCACGGCTGCCCCCGAAGCACCGCCGTTAGGCCTGCCGCCAGCACCTGCCACATGCGGTGTGCCGCCGATGCCGCCGATGCCGCCGACACCAGCGCCGGTCACGGCGCCTGCGCCACTGCTACCACCTGCACCACTCGCGCCGGTGGAGTCAGTCCCGCTACACCCAACAGGGCCGCCCACAGTCGCCACCAAGGCGGAAGCTGCGAACGCCCGCGCGACGGTTCCCCCAAGCGATCCCCTTGCCATCCGGGCCGTAGTTTACACCATCGTCTCGTCAGGCTCGAGCGTCGTGATCGTGCCACGCCTTTTCGTGGGTCAATTGGGTGGGACTCAGGGCGCCCGTCCGATAGTGCTCTTGGTAAAACTCAGGGTCGAGGTGCGCAGCCTGGAAGCCGACGCCGGTGCGAAATGGGGCCGGATAGGCGGGGAAGCGGCCGTAGCGCTCCAAGATGTACGAGCAGTAGGCAACCGTGGCAGCGACGACTGCTGGGGAGGGCCGAATGCTCTTACGTCGTACGGCGTCCGGTTGGGCGAAGGCACTCGACGCCATGTTCCCGCCGAATACGCCGCGGCTTCCGAACTTCCGCTCCACGACGGCTTCCACCGCACTGGCCATGTCGGGGTAGTAAGGGGGGCAATAGCTTCCGAGCAGCACTTGGCCGTCACGCTCGAGACCCACGGGAAACTCGACGAAAGGATTCCTGCCGAAGGCGGTCGCCAACCAGGAAAGGATCCGCCCAGCGCCGAGATAATCGAGAATTCGTCTGCGCTCGCGGCGAAATTCGAGTGCCTCGAACCACGCGAACTCGTGACCGGCGAAGTTCGGAAAGCCACCGAGCCCGAGCGCCTGAGCCATGAGGGACAGGTTCTGAAGCACCATTCCCTGCTCGACCGTCACCACCGAATGCAAGATGCTCTCGATGCGTTCGATGGTGAGCGTCCTTCCTGCCCCGGGGTCGTCCTCGAGATGGCCCCCGCGTGATTTGGCAAACGCCTTGAGCCCCGCCGGAGCGAACCCGGCCCGCTCGTCGACGATGTAGACTCCCATCGTTTCGTTGAGAAACTCCAGCAGTCCGTTGATGTACATGTACGTGTAATCGTTGATTGGCAGGAGATACGTGGTCCCCGGTGCGTACAGATCCCATTGGTTGCAATCGAGGTTGAACGGCATGGGGAGCGGCGGGGCGCAGCGCCCGTCTGCCAAGCGAATGCGACTCCGTCGATAGAGCTCGACCAGGCTGCCCTCCTTCGCCAACTGCGCCAGCTGCGGGATGTCCTCGGCCGGAAAGTCCTGGGGCCGTCGAAGCAAGTAGGTGCCACTGTCGTTGGTCAACACGACAGTAACCCCGTGCACCGCATCGGCGCTGGACACGGTGCGTCCCAGGAAACTGCCCATCATCGTGCCGCCTTGACCGGGCTCGTAGACCAAGTCTCCCAGCGCATGACCGGTCACGCCGCAGGCTGCGAAAGCCAGGGCAGCTTCCTCACGCTCGCACAATGGCTGGGGAGCGAATCGACTCACGAACGGAAGTGCTCCCGTCGACGTCTTCATCCCTTTGGCGAAGCGACGCGAGCGTCGCTGCCGCAAGGCGTCCAGCAGCGGATAGGTCTCGAGCTGCGTGAGCTCCCCCGCCGGCGCGGCTCGTGTGCTCATGCTCGGACGCTTTCGGCCTTTTGCACGCCTGAGGGCGGAAAGCCGCTCGTGCGATCCAAGAGCTCGTACGTCAGGGTCGCTTCGCCGAAGACGGTCTCATCGCCCGCGCGGCGGGCCACCCCGTGATAGATGACGGACTGACGCTCTTCGAGCGTCCGTTTGACCGAAAACTCGACGGATTCTCCGGCAAAAGCCAAGCGCTCCGCGCTGACCGCGCACGTGGTCAGGCGAAAGTTCTTGGCCAAGGTGCGGTCGAGATGCGACGTGGCCAGACGGTTGATGCCATCCATCAAGATCGCCACCGGAAGCGCCGGGTAATCGTCGAAATGCCCCTGACAGAGCTCCGGCGTGACCTCCCGCAGGAGCGCGGTCGCCGAATCGAGCTCCTGCGTCTCCTGCTCGAAAACCACCGGCGTTGCATACGGACTTTGCCCATCGACCGCGGCCGGCGTTACCCGACGTTGGCCCCTGAACAGACGAGCGAAGAGCCTATCCGAGAGAACCCGATAGCTGACGCTGAGCGTGGCAACGGTTTGCTCTCGATGATTCGTCAACACGACCTCCGCCGAATCGTTCCCGACGGGAATGGCGACCATGCGCAAAGCCTCTCCCTCCGACGCTGCTGCCGTTTCGAAACGGCGGAGTAGAGCCTGGTGGGCTAGGTAGTAGTGGCGTCGCTCCGAAGCGTTGTTTCGAGCCAAGGCGCACGAGCCCAGAATAGCCAGGTGTCGACCGATCTCGGCGCTGGCGAGGGGGCCGGACTCGAAACCGGGCGGCGCCTCGAAGGAGACGCGCGCCTCCACTCCATGGGCCCCCGAAGCAGCAAGATCCTGCACACGATTGTAGGGCGCTTGAACGCAAATCTTATCAAGAATCTGTTGATGAAAAGCGGTCTTCGGGTTCGAGCGGAGTGCGCTTTCGAATGGATTGCTAGCGATCGAGCTTTGCATGATGGACTTCCCCGGAAATTCCGAACAGATTGTCAATGACTATGACGCGAACTGACCAGCATTGGCCAGCGACGTCGCCCACCCAGACTTGATTTCGCACCGCTGCAGTGAAGTTCTGAACGACCGCCCAGCCGGTATGTTCGAGTCCGTCGTGGTGCCGAAAACAACGATTTGTCGATGACAACTGATTATCAGGCGCTTAGTTTCAGGACGACATCACTCCCATTGCATGACGTCACCGGCCCTCGTCCCTGCGCACGGGCCGATATCTCCTGATATCTCGTGATATGGATTGATATCGTTCGACGTCGATCGCCATAATTCGGCCGACTGACCTGCGCCGGCAGTGTCCGAGCGTTTCGGCGATGCCGAATTCGACCAGAGGCCTTGCCATCCGCAATCGCACTCAGCGCTTCACGCAACTCGGGCTCACCTGCGACCACCTCGACGTAACGAGGCGACCGCGGCGGGCAGCTCGCCGATCGGCGCTCGCTCAGAAATTGTAGCCCAACGTCGCGTAAGCGGCAGCGCTCAAGTGCGAATAATAGTTGTCTCCGTTGTGCACTGGGCGAGTGAGCGTACGCGCGTCGAAGTCAGCGCCAACGAAGCAGCGCCCGATGGGGTAAAGGAGCGAGATACCGAGGCCCACATCCGGTGACACGAAGCTGCCGTTCTCGTCGAAGCTGGTGGTGACGTACGCAACGCCGGCGCGCAGCGACGGTCGCAGCACGATTGGCTGCAAGTGAAGCTCGTAGCCCAATTCCGCACGCACGCTCTGCGAATGGTTGCGCGGCGAGTCTCCGTCGTGCGTCCCTAGGTGTGCCAAACCGACGACACCCGTATATAATCCGAACCCGAAGCTGTATCCCAAGCGCACGCCCGCCCCGAGGCCAAGCACGTTCTCGTCGTTCGTCGTTCCGTAGCCGGCCAAGAGCGCGGCCGACGCATGGCCCTCGCGCTTCTCGGCCAGAGCGGCGCTCGAGCCCAGCACCAGCGTAAGAAAGCTCACACAACCGAAGAAGTAAGTCCGAACCATCATGACCTGGCCTACAGCAGGTTTCATGCCCGGTCCGCGCAGGCCCAAAGGGCCGAGCAGCGGATGGTGGGAGCAACGTGTCCGCACAACCATACCGAGGGTTCGAATCCGGGTACGATAACGGCACTACCCGGATTCGAATTCACGAGCTCTGCCTGAATCGCACCGCGTGTTCGCCACGCGCGACGAGCAGAACCTCTTCTCCGAGCTCGTTCTCTTTCTGCTCCTCGGAAATCTACCGGCTTCGCTCGAGCCAGCGACCTGCACCCGCCGCGCGCTGCGCCGCGCGAATCCAACGCCGTCACACAAATATGCTGCTGTCGTCCGCGGCGCTTTTTTGAACCGCAATTCTCACGTGCGGGCCTCTGCATGCGGAAAGCGACGCATATGAAAACAAATCGTCTACAGTTGCCGACGTTGGTCTTGGGTCTCTTGGGCATCGCCGCCGGGGGTGTGGGCTGCTCTGGAAGTGACACGGCCGATCCTGGCGGCACCGCTGGAGCGCGCCCGTCGGGGACCGCCGGCTCGGGCGTCACGGGCGGAAGACCGGGCAGCGGCGGCCAGCCCGCGATCGGAGGTTCGGCGAGCGGCGGATCTGCGGGTGCCCCCCCCGCAACGGGTGGGAGCACCAGCACCGCAGGGAGCGCTACCGGAGGCACCGGTACTGGAGGTGCAAGCGGCAAGGGCGGCACGAGCGCGGGCGGTGCTAGCGGCAAGGGCGGCGCGAGCGCGGGCGGTACCGCTGGCAAGGGCGGCGCCTCCACGGGCGGCAGCGGCGGACCAGGCTCGAGCGGCACCTGCACCGCATCGAAAGCCACAGGCAAGAGCGTCACCGGAACTGGCCCGCACAAGGTCGTAATCGAGACGAATTCTGCGAACGGTATCAAGTGCGGCACGATCTACCGGCCGGAGGATCTCGGAGGGGCCGACAAGTACCCGATCTTGGTTTGGGGAGAGGGCGGCTGCTCTCAAGACGGTTATTCGAATCAGGCGGCGATGGGCGAGATCGCTTCGTGGGGATACTTCGTCGTCGCTGATGGGACGCCGGGTAGCGCCAATGCTTGTGCGGGCGGGCAAGATGGCAAGGCGTTCCTCGACTACATCACCTGGGCCATCGCCGAGAACGACAAGTCGTGCAGCGCGTACTACCAAAGCCTCGAGCCCACGAAGATCGCCGCCGACGGCTTTTCGTGCGGTGGCTTGATGTCCGAGAATTCCTCGGGTGATCCCCGCTTTAGTGCCATCGGTATCACCAGCAGCGGGCTGATGGGCGCGAACGCTGCTCTCTACGCCAAGATTCATACGCCGTTCAAGATCATGAACGGCGGCTCCAGCGACATCGCTTACGAGAACGGGCTGAACGACTACACTGCGATCAGCGCGCGTGGTGTCCCGATCGTCTATTTTTCCAAGACCAGCCTGGGGCATGGTGGCGATCTGGGTCAGCCCAGGGGCGAGTTCAATAAGGTCAATTTGGCGTGGTTGAACTGGCAACTCAAGGGTGACACGGGCGCCACGGGCAAGGGCTATCTCGTTGGCTCGACCTGCAAGATCTGCACGGACAGCGGCTGGACCGTCAAGTCGGCGAACCTGCCGTAGAGTTGGCAACGCGGTACTGGCGCGCAGCGGCTCAGGGCTCACTGGTCGAAGCGCGCGCCGCCGCGGCGTATCGCCGTGCCGAGGGCGGACGACGAGCTCGCTTAGTGCGCTTCAACGAGAGCCGTCGCTGCAGCGGCATGCTCGTCGGTGATCAACGTCTCCCGCTTGGGCAGGTCGACGAGCAAACGCTGGCCCGCACGTAGCTCGATGTCACCACCAGCGATTGGACCGCTCACCACGACGCTACCGTGCTCTAGCCGTAGTTCGAAGCGCTCGCTGTGCGGGTCCCACGCGGCCGTGAAAGACGTTCCCTGAACCGCGACCGAAAAGGGACCTGCCTCGACCTGCCATCTTCGTTCTTCACTGCGCGCCACGTTGAAGGAAGCGCGCCCTTGGTCGAGCACGACGCGCGTTCCTTCTGTGTCCAACGAACGCAGACGCCCGCGAGCACCGGGCATCAATTCGACTTTGGTTCCTTCGGCGAAGAACAGCCGAACGCCAGCGTTCCCCGAGTCACGCAGGTATCCGCCCGCGAGCACACTGCCGCCTTCGATGCGATAGGCGAGCGCCGGCAGCACACGAACACGCTCACGCCAGAGCGAAGCAACCTGGACGATGACTAGCGAGCAAAGCAGAGTACCTAGCCCGGCCAGTAACCAGCGCACGACTTTGGCTCGCCGCGATGTGTGCGCCGCGGCACGCGCAGAGCGCCGGTTTGTTCCTGCCACGATTGACAGGGAGACCCGAGAAAGACGCTTCGACATCCGGCTAGTTCGTAGACGAAGCGAAGCGGGAAGTTCAGCTCATTTATTTGCAGGGCGGTGCGCCTTCACTGACTCGAAGCCGCCACACGAGCAGAGAAAGAGTTGAGCTCGAATTGCTGCACACGAGCGACTGCGTGGCGGAGCAAACCCTTGACGCGAAATGCAGCAACGCTCGCCCTTTTGGTCCTAGAGCTCAGCGCTTGCGGATCACAGACCGGAACGCCCGGACACGAAACGGGCGCTGCGAACGGGGGCATGGCGAATAGCGTCGGCTCGGGCGGGTCTAAAAGCTCAGCTGGCGGGTCTGCAATGCTCACAGAGGCGGCTGGTGCCGGCGCTGTCGGCGGCAGCGCGGCCGAGGGCAGTTCCGGAACTGGCACCATCAGCGGTGGCGGGACGACTGCAGGTGGCTCGGCCAGCGCGGGCCAGGGCGGTTCGGTCGCCGGTTCGGCAGCAGGTCACACGAGCGGCGGCACGAGCGGCGGCAGCGGCGGCACGAGTGGCGAGGGCGGAGCGGCAGGGACCGGCGGCGGCAGTCAAAGCTGTGTCGGGCGCGCTTCGCTGACCGCTGGCGATTCCAAGTCGACACTCCAGCACGGTGGCCGTGCGCGCAGCTATCTCCTGCATGTCCCATCGGGCCTGGCAGCAGGCACGGCACTCGCTGTGGTGATTGATCTCCATGGCGCCAGTGGCAATGGCTCGCAACAGAAAGGAATGAGCGGCTTCAGCGCGCTTTCGGACAAGAAAAAGTTCCTGGCCGTGTTCCCCGACGGAGTCGACGGCTACTGGAACGTCGACGACACGTGTTGTGGCACCGCCGGCAAAGAAAAAGTCGACGACGTGGGCTTCCTCAAGGCGATCATCAGCAAGCTGAAGACCGATACTTGCATCGATTCGAAGCGCGTCTACGTGTCCGGTTTCTCGAACGGTGGCGGGTTGACCCACCGCATGGGTTGCGACGCAGCCGACGTGATCGCCGCCATCGCCCCCATGGCCACCGACTTGCGGACTGTGCCATGCAAACCCGCGCGAGCCATTTCGATGCTGGAGATCAGGGGCCTTTCGGACTCACTGGAGCCTTATGCCGGTGGCTTGGTGGGTCCCGCTGGCGGCCAATATACAGCCGTAGGCGCCAAAGCCTCGCTAAAACTCTGGGCCGACATCAACTCGTGCACGGGCAGTGCGAGCAGCTTCGAACAGTACTGCGAGCGATACACGCAGCGCGGCAGCAGCGTGGAGACCGCGCTCTGCTCCTTGCCCAACGTGGACCATAGCCCGTACGGCAACTCGCTAAACTTCGACGTCGCGAGCATTGCGTGGAGCCTGTTCGAGCGCCAACCCATGAAGTAGCAAACCGAACTGCGCCGCCGTCGCGTGACCCTCTTTTTGTCGGAGCTGAGATCATCCACGCTCACATTGGCGCGGCAGGGGTCGGCTCGCGAAAAATCGAGCTCGAATTCAAACTCGATTTTCTAGTTGTGAATGCGCATTGCTCGCGAAATTCGACGCGAAGGTCTCGAGTGAACGGCATTGGTGTTCACGCAGTACTATTTCGCTCATCCGACGCGGTCAGCCTCGCTGCACCGAAACAATACTGTGTTCACACAGTGCTATTTTCTCGCGATCGGTGCCCTCGGGTGCGTGGTGTTCTCGGCCGTCGAGCGGCCGCGACGCCGAAGGCTCGGTGCGCTGTGCCGCGCTCGGTGACCATCAAAAAACCAGTAGCAGGATTGGGTTGATGGTCACGCGCTACGCCTCGCCTCGGCGCAGCCTTCGGCGGCGCGCGCTTTTTTGGACCGTTTCGAGCGCCTCTGAACGACTGCCGAGTCTCGGGCTGCGTACGCGGCCGGGGACTCGAAAGGCCAACGCTCATTGAATCATCACCTGTCGGCTCAAGCAGCGGCGAAAACTCTGGGATTGTCGGCGCTGATTGCGATCCTTGGCGCCTGCGCTGGCTCGAGCCCCGGCGGCAAAAGCGACCCGTCCGGAAGCGGGACGGGCGGCTCGCCTGCAGCCAATGCCGCGGGCGGCCATTCCGCGGGTGAGGGACAACCCGGTGCCGCTGGTAGCAATGCGGGGAATGGGCCCGCAGCGGCCGGCACCAGCGCGCTCGGTGGAGGTGGCAATGGCCCCCTCGGCGGCACGGGCGGCGGAGGCGGTTCGGCCCTTGGCGCAGGCGCCGGCCCGGGCCCTGGCGGAGCTCCGGCGGGAGGTGCGGCGCAGGGCGGCAATGGTGGTCAAGCGGGCGCAGCAGCCACGACCTGCGGCCCAGCCAACGGCGACAAGCGCGTGATCGCATTCGGGACCACCCTCGACCCGCAGGGCCAGGTGTGCGAGTCGCGAGCCCTGGCTCAATCGCTCGCAAACCCGAGCGGGTCACAGTGGCGCGAAAAGGGGGACCAAAAGCGATCTTATCGCTTCAAAGCGGCCAACGCCGATGTCGCCTATCGCGTCGTCGTCCCCATGAGTTGGGACGGAAAGGCCAAACTGCCCCTGGTGATGTTTCTGCATGGCGCCGGCAACGATGAAAGTTCGTATCTCGACCAGAACAACAAGCAGATGGTGAGTCTCGCCCAACAGCACGGCTACGTGCTGGTCTCTCCGCTCGGCTACCAGGGTGCCTACGGAACCTTTCTGCGCCTGCCGGCAGTCTTTGGTCAACCCGCAGAAGCCAGCAAAAAAATCGCGGCCATCACGCCCGAAACCGAAACGACCAACGAGCTCAGCGAGAAGGACGTGATCAACGTCCTCGAGCTCGTGCTCAACGAATATCCGATCGACCGCGCCGCAATGTTTCTGACCGGGCATTCGATGGGCAGCGCTGGCACTTGGTACATCGGCGCAAAGTATGCGGACTACTGGGCCGCCCTCGCGCCGATGTCCGGGCCATTCGTACAAGAGTCCGGTTACCTCTGGGACAACGTCCGCAGGATGCCGATCTTCGTCACGGAAGGAACGCAAGCGGAGTCTTTGGCGGGTAGCCGCGTGCTCGAAGATTGGATGACAAGCAACGGCTTCAAGCTCCAATACAAGGAAGTGAACGCCGATCATCCCGGGATGGTCCCGCTGGTACTTCCGGACGTGTTCAGCTTCTTCGATGGTGTGAAGACACCGTGAGCCCGCGCAACGCGAATTGAATAACCGCATCCCGTATACGAAATCGAGTATCCATGACCCTGAAGCCAAGCCGCGCGCGAACAATCACATCCTCCGCCTCCCTAGCAGTGGCCCTGTCGACTGGACTATTGGGCATCCACGGCTGTGGCAGCTCGGACGCTCCTGACGGCACGGGCAGCGCCGGAGCCGGCGGCAGGTTGACCGGCTCAGCCGGCCATGCCGGGCAGACACAAGCGGGCTCCGGCGGTTCGTCGCCTTCGCCCTCTGGCGGCTCCGGAGCGGGCGGCGCCACAGGCGGTAGCATGAGCACGGGCGGCTCGAGCTCGAGTAGTGGCGGGGCCGGCGGAGCTGCTGGCAGCGCCGCGCTCGGCGGCTCCCCTGGCTCCGCTGGCGGCGGCGGAGCTTCGCATGCTGGCTCGGGTGGCCAAGGGGCGGGCGGTAAGGGGCAAGCCGGTGGCGGGGCGACCGCCGGCGCTGCGGGTAGCACTGGAACGGGGACTTGCACTGCCTCCAAACCAGCTTCCGCCAACGCCAGCGGCAGCGGCCCGCACAAAGTGACCGTCGAGACGAACGGGGATTCGGGCATCAAAGAAGGCACGATCTACCGACCCACCGATCTAGGCGGCAGCGAAAAGTATCCGATCTTCGTCTGGGGAAACGGGGCCTGTTCGCAGGACGGTTTGTCGAACACGGCGGCGATGGCTGAAATCGCTTCCTACGGCTACTTCGTCATCGCCGACGGCACGCCGAAGGGCAGCGGGAGTCGCAGCCAGACGTCGAATTGGGCGGCCATGGGCAAGCCACTGCTCTCTTACGTGTCGTGGGCGATCGCAGAAAACGGAAAGAGCTGTAGCGCTTATCACGACAGCCTCGACACGACGAAGATCGCTTCGAACGGATTTTCGTGCGGTGGCTTGATGTCGGAGGGAACATCAGGAGACTCGCGCATGACCAGCGTGGGAATCACCAGTAGCGGGCTGACGAGTGTAGACCAAGCCTTCTACAAGACCGTCCACACGCCCTTCCTGATCATCCTCGGCGGCACGAGCGACATCGCCTACGAGAATGGAGAACGGGACTACGACAATATCAGCGCGCTCGGTCTACCGATCATGCTCTTCAGCAAGAACATCGGGCACGGCGGCGACCTGGGCAGCGCGCGTGGCGGCGATTTCACCAAGATCAACCTGGCGTGGTTGAACTGGCAGCTCAAAGGCGACGTGGGAGCTACCGGCAAAGGTGTTCTGGTTGGCTCGAGCTGCGCGTACTGCAGCAATAGCCAGTGGGAAGTCAAGTCGAAGAACATCCCCTAGCCGCCAATCAGGTGTGATTGGGATCGCGCTATCGTCACACTGCTCAGGCCGGATACGGGCGCGCGAAGAACGCAACCGATAAGGCCATCATCAGCAGCGCCAGGGCGACACCTGCATAGTGCAGGAGCTTGGAGTAGCGAGCGAGCCGCCCGACGATCGCCACATAACCCAAACAAAAGGGCGCGAGCAGGGCAAAGATGTGTCGAACATCTTCGTGAAATTCATTGGGTGCGCGCAGGCGAAAGGCCAGTAGGAACAGCACCATGAGCGCGCCCGAGCCGAGGTAAACGCGGTTTTCGCGAAGCGATGCGCGGCCCTGCAAAGGCAAGCCGACTAGGCAGACCGTCACCATGGCCAACAACCCAGCGCTGAGGCAACGAGCCAGGAGCTCATGACGAAGATCCGTGAAAGGTTCGCCCAAGGGCATCACGCCAAACAGGCTCGACTTGGCCACGCGATTCAGTACCGGGTCTTCGGGGAGCACGGCGAGCCTGCTGATGAAGTCATGCAAATGGAAGGACAGGAAGCGAGTCAGTGAATCAGGGGTCGCTGGCACGTAGCGCCCGTTGCACGCGGCCCCGAGGATCAGTTGGCAGGGCATGCGCGGAGTGGGCGACGCGCGCAGCGTGATTGTCAGCAGCGCGGTCGTCCCGAGCACTAACGTGGCGCCGATCAATTGCCCGAGCGTACGAGAGCGCTGCGCGCTCGAGCGAAGCCGCCAGGCCGTAAACAGCAATAGCGACGTCGCCACGGCGTAGCCCGATGCCTTCGTCGTCAGCGCGAGTGCCGAGCAGCCCAGCGCCGCCAAAAAATCATTGGAACGGGAGTGCTTGTCCCACTCGGCGCTGAAGTAGATCGCGGCCAGCATCAGCGGCGTGGCCAGCGCGTCATTGTGGACGCGAATCGAATGAATGACGCTCGAGGGCCAGAACACAACCAACGCTGCCGCGAGCCGCAACGTGGACCGATGCCGCGTGCAGCTCCGAAAAACGAGCAACGACAAAACGACGAACGCAGAAAACAAGAGAAGTGACAGCCATTGAAGGCCGAGCTCCAACGGCATGAGCCCAGAAGCGAGCACGAACTTCGACCAAACGGCCGCCAGCGCGTAGTAGAGCGGCGGATGTCCACAGGCGACGCACGACAGCACCTCGGGCAGCCTTGAATTCGAAGCAATCGAGTGAATGTATTCGATGTGAGACGCGGCGTCGTAGTTGCGTTCGCCAACCGAAGTGTAGCTCAGGTAGTCCACGTACAGGGCTGTGCCGGCCAGCACGATGCTGATCACCAGCGCATCGAAGCGCAGACGCCACAGCACGAACAGTTCGATGACGACCGTGCTGACCAGGACAATCCCGAGGCTCACCCTGAAGGGCCTACCATCCCGGGTGGAGGCACTGCTAGCGCGCCGTGCGTCGGCGTCGGCTCAGCAAGAGCAGTGTCGCAAACGCCAGCGCGATGGCTCGGCTGCTGCTCGGCCGACGCGTCGTCGAGCAGGAGCAGCCCGTTCGGTCGGAGCTGGGAGGGGACCCGACCGCGCCGCTTGCCGCTCCCGCAGCGTTGCTGGCTCCGCCCACGCTCCGGGTTGGCGCGCCGGCAACCCCCGCGGTCCCGTTCGAGCTCGAGGCGACTCCCGCCGCACCGCTGCCCGATGAACCTCCGACCGAAGAGCCCGAACCGCCTAGGGTCGACGAGCCGCCTTGTGCCGCTGCCCCGCCCGACGCTCCGCCCATGGCGCCGCTGCCAGCATCACCAGTGGCTGCAATTGGGCCAACGCCCACCGAAAAAGCCATCGTCGGGCCCGACGCACCAATGTCGTAAATGCGCAGGCCAGAGGCGGAGCCGTCGTTCCACTGACTCGCGGGCTTGGTCGTCGCAGCGAATTCCGTATTCACACCTTTGGCAAAGAAATCCGTCTTTGCGCTGCCGGGACTAGGCCACTGTGTGGCCGACAGTTGACGCGTACCGCCGCCTTGCACGACCGCGAGCTCCAAGGTTTGCGGCGGATCATTGCCCTTAATCGAGTGATCGAAGTGCCAGATCAAGAGCCCGCCGCCCGCCAGAGACTGCCATTCGCCGACGTTTTGTACGTTCGACCAGAGGAAGTATTCCGTGGGCCGCGCTGGGTTCAGGTAGCGATAGACGACGCCGTTGGGAGTCGCCTCGTAGCGCGCATTCGTCGTGCTCTGGATGTCGAGCAGGTCGACCCAGCCCTGGTCGGCTCGCAGCACGTCGTCGACGCCGACCGGATTGGTATTCGCGCCGCGGTTGGCCATGATCGAGTAGTCACCAACGCCATATAGATCGGGCCACCCGAACAGCATGTGCCCGCTCTCGTGCGCAAACACGTAGTTTGTCGGCTGCTCGTCCATGGCGGTCATCATGTAGCGGTCGAGGCGCACACCGTCGCGCTGATCGCTCGAGGTGCTGGCGTGCGGCCAAAGCCCTTTGCCAAAGCTGCCCTCGTCACCCGCATACAGCACACTGATGGCCTCGGTTTTACCGTCGTGATCGTTGTCGAACTTCGAGTAGTCGATCTCTGCGTCGAGCGCTGCAGTCACTTCGCCCCACAGCTCGTCCGCGCGCTCGTAGCCGTCGCCGCCTTGGTAGTAACTCTTCGTCTTCTTCGCGCGGTAAAAGCCATGCACCTCGTTTTGGTAGTCCACCGCTCCGTTCGATTGCTTCAAGTAGTAATCGCGGATCGAGCCCGTGAGGCCGAATCGCTGGTAGCCCTGGGTATTCAGCCAAGCGTCGATCTCAGCCTTGGAGTAGGCGCCCGCTCGATCACTGAAGTCGACCAAGATAGTGAGTCCGCGCACTACCCCGCTCGGATGCGGGAATAGCTTGGTCGCCAGCACCCCAGCCGTGTCGAACGGCGTCCCCGGCGTCGACTCGCGGAGCACCGATTCAGGCCACTCGGAGACCGTCTTGCCGCTGACGACGATGGTCGCTCGTGCCCGACCGGTGAGTGTCGTGATGCTGGCGGTGAGCAGCGCGAACGCCACCAGGCGCAGAAAGGCAAACTTGCGCATGACCTCGTCTGTCGCACGGGCCCCGCTGAGCCAGTCACAAATCGCGTGCGCCGGAAAGAGCGCGCTCGCTGAGCGAAGCCTAGATCCAAGCGCATTGTCACGACGCGCGTATCTTGTCAAACAATCGCATCGGTCGCGCGATTTCATCGGCCGCCGCGTCGAGCACTCCTCCAGGCTGCTCCGCGCACACGCGCAGTCGATGCACGACTCGCTGCGTACATCGGAGCATTGCCATTCTCAGACAACTACAACGGACAATTCCAGCATCGAGTAAGAAGCAGATTTGCTTGCTCGCTTCGGATGAGTGACGACGTTATTATGAGCTGTTATGCGCTTCCCAAAGCGTCTACCTGATCAACAATTGGAACCATGCCTATGCGTTCGACAACAATGCAATCTTGCGCTCTCGCCACTCTGTTCATGATCGTTGCGTGCTCCGCCGAGGGCACGGATCCGATCCCCTCCTCGAACGGGGGCTCGACGCATAGGGGAGGAGCGACCAGCGCAGGTGGTTCGCTCGTCAATCACGCTGGAACACCCGGAGGGGTAAGTGCGGGCGCGGGCGGGACTTCCGCGGCCGGCTCCCCAGCGACGGGCGGCTCGTCATTCGGCGGCTCGCCTATCGGCCAGACCGGCGGCATGGCGCACGGGGGCAGCGGTAGCGGTGCCGGAGGCCGGTTCGGTTTCGGCGGCAGCGGCACCGGCGGTGCCGGAGGCAGAGCCAATGGCGGCAGCGGCAACGGCAGCGGTGGAAGGGCCTCAGGAGGTTCTGCTGGCACGAGCTCGAGCAGCGCCGGCGCACCGGCGCTGGACTGCAACGCGACTATGCCGACCAACGGCACGAAGCACACGGGGGATGGTCGAGGCGGCAAGGACAACCTGGCCTGGGAACTTTGGGCCAATACTCCGAACAACGGCAGCATCACCACGTTCGCCACTCCCTCCTTCGAAGCCGATTGGAACAACGCGGGCGACTTTTTGGCCCGCATTGGCTACGAATGGGGCAACTCGGGCAAGACCTACGACACCTACGGCACGATCTCGGCGCAACTCGCGTACAAGAAGACGGGCAGCGGTGGCGGCTACTCGTATATAGGAATCTACGGTTGGTCTACCAACCCATGTGTCGAGTGGTACATCGTCGATGACTCTTACAATGGGATGCCGGTCAATCCGGGTAATACCAGCAACAAAGGCACCGTGAACATCGATGGGGGTGATTACATCCTGTACACGCGCCAAACGACCGGAACCGGTGGCTCTCGCTGCAGCGGTGTCTCGAATTGGGCTCAGTATTACAGCATTCGGAAGAGCGGTCGCCAGTGCGGCACGATATCCATCACTAAACACTTCGACGCTTGGAAGGCGGCAAGCATGCCGCTCGGGAACTTGCTCGAAGCCAAGATTCTGGTCGAAGTGGGCGGCGGCCAGGGCAGCGTGCAATTCCCCGTCGCGAACGTGATGGCCGTGAAGTAGGCGCGGGGCGCGCAACGACGTCCAACGCAGCTGGGTCGCCAAGCCAAGTGCTGACGACCCAGCAGTCCGTCCCACTACGACCAAGCGTCACGGGCAAGTGGCTTGCCAACTGAGCGCGCTTCCGGCCGCTGTCGTATCCGCGGGGTGGAAGTGCAGCCACAGCTCTTGTCCTGAGGGACTCGTCGGAGTGGTATTGACCGATGTCGCTGCGTCGAAGGTAAAAGAAAGAGCGGGGCTCGTCACGGTGAGGGAATCGATATAGACAATCGTCGGATTGGACCAAGGAGAAGACGGCTGAGCGTTGAGCTCGATGCCGATGTTCTTGATGTTGGTCTTGACGATGCCCGTGCCTGCCGAATCCGGCTCCGCGCCGACATTCCAGCTGAGGGTCTGCCAAGCGCTCGCGCTGGCGAGCGGGTGGCGTTGGGCGGACGGTATGCCGAAGAAATGGAACGTTTCGTCGTCTTGAACGTAGTTGAAGATGGTCCCCCCTGCGCCGGCCTGCAGGTAGAAACGCATGCTGATGGTCGCGCCGCTCAGGTCCGCGGGTGACGACAGGGAAATGAGGAAATGCGCTTTGTCGCCCGCATCGTCGAGCGGCACAGAAAGCTTCGCGCAGCCACTGGCGGTTTGATTGGCGCCGCCATTGGCTGCCCCTGCGGCATCGTCTGTGCCGGCCATCCCGGCGCTCGGCGTATCTCCGGTGTCGGTGCCGCCGCTCACCAGCGAACCATCTCCGCCAGCACCGCCAATGATCACCGGCGCTTGCCCGCCATCTCCCGCAGAGATCGCTCCGCCGACGTCGAACGCCCCATAGCCAAAGCGACAGGCATTGAAAGCCAGAGTGATGACAGCGAGCGGAAGTATCCGCCGCAAAGCGCGCCGCATGATTATGCCACAATACTTGCTCGTTGATCGCCAAGTGGCAAACCCGTAGCGGCAGCTCCAATGTGCGCGATTTACGCTGCCGCGATGTGGGTTTTGCAGCGCACCGTCAGCGTGAGTCGCTAGCGCAGCAAAAGGCACAAGGTGCACAGAGAGGGCCGTAATGCGCGCACGTGTGCGCGTGTGCGCGTGTGCGTACTTTGTGTCGGGCGCGAGCCCGACTCGCCAGCGCGTGTATGCTAGCGAAGTTGAGAATGGTTTCGGTAACTCGGCAGACCGGCACCCGGTCGCCTGTGGTGTCTTCGCTTCTAGTATCAGGCGTCTTGCTGAGCGCATTGCTCCGGTCGTCGCTGGCGAGCGCGCAAGCGCAAGAGCTTCCCGCGTCCGATGCACTGCCGGGCATCTATCGCGTCGGTATTGCTCGCAGCGCACCCGCAGCCGTCGCTGGCACGCTCGGTTACGGCTTCACAGAAGCGCAGAACGCGGAGGACGGCGCACACCACCGGCTCTCGTTGCGGGCGGCCGCAGCCATGCCCGTCGTCAATTGGCTCAGCGTCGGCGCCCTGATCGACAGCCGCTACGACCAGCATCCGAACGACAACGGCGGGGTGATCGACGTTGCCCTTCAAGCGCGCGCGGCCACTCAGCTCGGCGGCTGGCAGCTTGGCGCCGGCATCGTCGGCCGGCTGCCGGGCGCCGAGAGCTTGAGCACGGAGGCCAAAAGCGCGTCGGTCGAGGCGCAGGCACTCCTGGCCACGAACGTGGGGCCCGTTCGCATCGCAGGTTTGGGCGGGTATCGCCTCAATCACGGTGGGGTCGCCGGCAGCGACGCAGCGCAGCTATCGTCCGGCGATCGCCTGGCACTCGGGTTGAGTGAATTCGACGCTGTACTGCTGGGTCTGGGCGCGGGCGTCGGGCTCGGAAAAAACGAGCTCTTGGCCGAGCTCTCGGCCGACGTGCTGGTGGGCAATGACGCGCCGGCCTTCTCTCAGTCACCACTACGCTTGGCCGCGGGGCTGCGGCGCAGACTGACACCTGGCCTCAGTCTGGAGCTCTTGGCGGTGGGCTCGCTCAGCCAAAAGCCCGACCTTTCGCCGGACGCGCCGCTCGTGCCCAACGAGCCGCGGCTAAGTGTCTTTGCCAGCATCCGCTACCAGTTTCTTCCAAGCGTAGCGCCCCCGGCAAGGACACCGCCGCCGGCGCCCCCGCAGCTCGGCTCACGGCTCGAGGTGACGGTCAACGATGACCAAGGGGCACCGGTGACGAGCCCGCGCGTGTTTCTCACCACCGCTGGCGAACGTCACGATCTCGGTTGCGACACTGCCGGTCACTGCACGCTCGAAGACGCCAAAGCCGGCGACGTCCTGGTGCGCATCGAAGCGCCGGACTTCGAGCCGGCCGAACGCCAGCTGAAGCTTTTGGCGGGCGCTCCTGCCAAGCTCGAAGTGCGGCTCGTCGCCGTGCCGCCGCCCAGCCAGCTGCGAGGCGTGGTCCGCAGCCTCGACGGTAAGGCGGTCACGGTGCGCGTGCGCGTGGAACCCGCGGGCACGGAAGCCAAGGTCGACGACAAGGGTAGCTTCCAACTCGATCTGCCGCCCGGTGGCTACGATGTGGTGATCGACGCCGCGGGCTACGTCACGCAACGTCGTCATGTGCAGGTGGAGCCGAGAGGCGTCGTGATCTTGAACGTCGACCTAGCGAGGGCACGCTGACAGGGGGAGCCCGGTTGTGGCTCGTGGCGACAATGGCGCGCCCAACACACATTCTCAATTTGGATCACTAGCCAATTTGCGGCAACTTGCTACGGGTTGCCCACGCTGTGCCGCCGCATGTCGATTCGTGCCGCCGCTGCGGGCGACTAGCCATCGCTTCGAGCCAGCGAAAAAACCGCTTTGCGGCGCGCTCCAAAGAGCGCTGGCACTTGGCTTGCTTTGGTGTGCAGCAACCGGCAACCACGCCGGCTGCACTGGAGCATATCTATTATGAAAAGCAGTATTGGTTTCCTTGCCGCCATTATCCTCTCGGTATTTGCTGGGTGCACGGCGAACGTGGAAAATCCGGAGGTCGATCAAACTGGAAAGACCGACGATACGGAGTGCAAGACAGACTGCGACAAGGGCAACACTACGTGCGTAGCCAAGTGCAGCGACGACAGCTGTAAAGCCTCCTGCAAAACGGATCTGGATGAGTGCACGTCAACGTGTACGACGAAGAGCGACTGAGGCGCCGTTCTAACCGGTCCGCGCTTTAGGAGGGCGGGCGTTCTTCGGAGCGTCCGCCCAGCTCTCCCCATTCCCCAGCGGGCGCGCTACGCTACAATCGCTTCCTTCAGAAAGCGACCGATGCCGTCGAGAGCAGCGCGCGCGGTACAGAGCGTGCCAACATTTCTCTGAAAGACATGGGGCATGCCTTCCCAGACCTCGAGGCTAGCAGTTGGGTGGATGGCGGCGAATTGGCGCGCATCGTCGAGCAGGATTTCGGCGCTGCCGACCTGCATCAGGAGCGGCGGGAGTCGATTCGAGGCTGCGAACAACGGGGATACACGGGAGTCCCGAGGATCGTGATGGTTCAAGTACTGACGAGCGGCTTCGGCGAGCACGACGCGCGAGAGTAAAAAATCCTCCCGGGCGCGTGTCTCGATGCTGTCGCCGCCGAGCGCGAGATCGGTCCAGGGCGAAAGCACGACGCCTGCCCGCGCGTTATTCGACTCGACGAGGAGCGTCAGTGCGAGGCCGCCCCCGGCCGAGTCGCCGGCGATCACGACCTCGCTTCCTCGAAGCGCGCTGAGCGCTGCGTGCGCGTCTTCGCTGGCGGCGGGAAAGGGATGCTCCGGCGCTAGCCGATAGTCGACCACGAACGCGGAAACACCCGAGCGCGCCGCGATCTGGCCGACGAAGTGTCGATAAGCGTGAGCAGAGCCCAGCACGAAGGCGCCGCCATGAAGGTACAGAATGGTGGTGCCCGCGCGCGCACCGGCCAGTGTGCACCACGTCCCCTTCACGCCTCCAAGACTGCCTGACGCATACGAAACGCCGGGCGCATCGGGGATGCGCTCGAGCTGCAGATCGTAGCTGGCACGGGTCATCGGCGCGCTATTCGCCTGCACGGCAGCGCGAAAGGTCGCAAGCGCGGAGCGATCGGTGTCATCGAACGGATGCAATGTCTCTTTCATGGGAAAGAGTAGAGGGCCGCGCAGGCGCGCCTGGCAGGCTCCCCGCTAGAATGCTATGTATTCCTGGTAGGAATGGATCGCCTCGACGCCTTACGTAGCTTCGTGCGAGTGATCGAGACGGGCAGCTTTTCAGCCGTCGCCCGTGAGCTCGGTCTGGGGCAGCCTGCGGTGAGCAAGCAGGTCGCCGCGCTCGAGGAGCAGGTCGGTGCTCGTCTGCTGCTCCGAACCTCCAGGCGCTTGAGCGCTACCCAAGCGGGTGCAGATTTGTACGCAGTCGCCTCGCGCTCGATCGCGGAGCTGGATGCTGCACTCTCGCGGGCCGGACGGGGTGAGAGCTTGCCCGCGGGGCTGGTCCGCCTGACGGCGGCGCCGGCGTTCGGACGCTCGTGCTTGGTAGCGCGTTTGCCCGAGCTCCTCGCCCGGTATCCCGAGCTCTCCGTGGAAATCCTGGCTTCGGAGCGTCACCTGAATCTGATCGAAGACAGGATCGATCTCGCGGTGCGCACGGGCGACCTCACCGATTCGAGCCTGATCGCACATCCTTTGGGCTCGACGCCGCTGTTGCTCGTCGCCTCACGCGCGTATCTCGAAGCGCGAGGCGAGCCGCAGGTGCCGAGCGAGCTCGACCAGCACGCTCAGATCGGTTTCGTAACGCGACGCGCGTCCCGTTGCTGGCGCTTTCGAGGGCCAGATGGCGCCTTCGAGGTCCAGCCGCAAGCGAGGTTCCGGTCCAACGACGCCGAGGAGATCCGTGCCGCCCTGCTCGCGAATCTCGGGCTCGCCCAAGTGCCTGGGTGGCTCGTAGCGGACGCAATCGTGTCGGGCTCGCTTTGCGCCGTGCTGCGGAGCTACGAGCCAGCGCCGCTGACCATCTCCGCGGTCAGATCCGGTGGGCGCCGGGTCTCGCGCCGTGTGCGAGCCGTGCTCGACTTCCTGCTGGAGATTTTCGAGGGCGAGCCGACGCTCGGCGGCACGCGCCGAATGCGGCGCGCGCCGCTCTTGGAGTAGCGGTCTAGGGAGGGGATCCGGGCTCGAGTCTGCCTCGCCGGCGTGATGAGGCCGACCGACCCGGGATTCAGGTCGGCCAGCGCCCATCACGCCCCTGCCCTCTGAAGCCTGCGACCGGCGTGCCGGTCACGAAGGCTCGAGGGCTAGCGGATGATCGTGCGCAGCACCGGGATGCGGTCCGAGAGCCGCGCCAGATCGCCGTTCGACAGGGTGAACGTCCCCGGGTTGGTCGGTGTCGCAGTGGGGGCGAGCGGGTGTGGGATGAGCACCGGGCCGACGGGGTCGACCGGAGAGGGCGGCAAGCAGACCGCGGCCAGATCGGTTGCTGGCCGAGCGGTCGAGGCACCCACGAAGTCCTGCGCGCCGATGCCGATGTAGCGCGCGTACCCGGAGGGCGCCTGCAGTGTGTACTCGACGTTGACGCTCTTGCCGCTGAACGCACGGTTTAGCATGGTCGCCTGGTTCGCACCCACGAACAGCGGGATGTCGACCGACGTGGACGTTCCCGCGACCAGTGTGTTCAGGCGCACCTGACCCGCGAAATCGTGGGTCAGCGGCGCCGTGCCCGACGGCGTGCCGCGGCTGGTGATGTAGACCTGCAGGTCGATGTTGCCCCCGGCTGGCGGCTTCTTCGAGATCAGCGCGTTGAGCCGGAGCTTCGGCGGATTGCTGGTGCTGGCCGCGGGCGTCTTGGTCAGCGACCGGGTGTAGATCATCGGCCCGACCAGCGACCGGTTCGGTTTCACCATCGCGAACGGCTGCGTGCCGATCTTGCTCGCGAACACGTCCGTCCGATTGACCACCGAGAAACCGGAGAGCAGGCCCGGCCAGTTGGTGGTGTTGGGAATGTACTGGCAAAAGGGATCGTTGCCGATCGGACCCACATCCGGCGGCACGCAGCCGCAACTGGCGCTGTTGGGATCGTCGCCGGTGCACATCGCGAACAGGCCGTTCGTGCAAGGTAGCCCCTGAGTCGGATCGTTGATGGGCGTGACGCACCCGCAGCTGCCGTCGTCGTAGGTCATTCTCATCTCGCCCGTGCCGCAGCGGACCGCATTGCAGATCTTGGTCTGGCGCGTGACCAGGTTGGTCGGCGGGTTGAGCGCCGCCAGGCACTCGGCCTTGACCGGGGATGCGTCAGGGTCCGGTTGTGCCCGCGGGTCGGGCTGGACCAAGCAGTCTTGGCGAAATTTCTCCTCGGCGCTCGGGCAGCCCACGGACACTGACAGCGAGCTGCTTCTCCCGCCGTACTTCGCATCGAGCAGCTCGCAGGTGCAGTGATTGATGCGGTCGTCCTGGGTAAGCTGGCGACTCGCCGACGGCTTGGCGTCCGTCTCGTACCAACCGGCGCCGCCGGTGTCGAAGTCGGGCGCACACAAGTTGTTGCCGCTCCCCGACGGACGCCGCCGGCCCTCGGGGCCGTAACAGAAGCCCATCGCGTCGCAATGCGCGTAGTCCGACGACCGGCGGATGGCTTCGCCGCAGCCCTCGGGGTAGTTCTTGCAGCCCCAGGACACGAGCTTCGCGACACCCGTGATGTAGCCGAGGACAGTCCCGATCAGCGAAGTGGTGGGCCCTGCTACCCCATCGATCTTTCCCGCCGCTGTGGTTCCGAGTGTACCGAGCCCGGCGACCGTCACCACCTCATCGGCGGCCGTCGCGGCCTGCGCTGCCAGCGCCTTGTCGTGTTCGACCTGCTCATCGTAGAGGATTTGGGCGGCCTCTTCCGCGGACATGACGATCGTCGTACCCACGCGGGACGCCTCGGATTCAGCGAGGTGGTTCTCGTCTGTTTCGGTGCATTCCAGTTCGGCGCCCTCCGCGCTGAAGTGCGAGCAATCCGCATCGTCCGGCGCGACCGGGTTGTTGTTGTCGGCCGGCGCATCGGCGGCGCGGGGATCGTTGCAGCGCTTCTGCCCGAAGTCATCGTTGAGGCACTTCTGATAGCGGTCGCGCGCCGCCGTGAGTGTGTCGGCGCTGAAGTTCTGGCCGACGCCGAGCGTGACCGCGACCTGCGTCGGGGTGCCGTTGCACGTCCCGAGCAGCAGGTTGTCTGCCGTCTTGCCGGCGGGAAGCCTGCCGTCGTAGAGGAACGAGAGCAGCGTGTCCGGATTGAGCGAGCAGTTGCCAACCAGCTTGCCGAGCGCCTGTTGCAGCACGCTCTCGAGCACCGTGGAGGCCTCGCTCCCCTGCATGCCCGGAACTAGGCTACGCAGGCCGTCCCGCGCCATGACCATCGCGCTACCCCATTGCTTGAGCCCGGTTTGCAGTTGGGCCACGTTGCCCGACGACGTGCACAGCGCGTTGTACATCGTGAGCAATCCGCCGTCGCGATCGACGGCCACCTGCGAGCTCGCGCCGGCGCGGATGAGCGCCGCATTGGTGAACTGGCTAAACGCGCGATCGAGCTGCGTCGCGCGGCACATCCGCGCCATCGCGGTCGTACCCTTCTTGTTGAATAGCCCCTGCACCGCCGGATGGATCTGCCCTCCGGTCACGGCGTTCAGCTTGGTGACCATCGAGGACACCTGTGTGATCGCGGTCGCCGGCGTCGTCGCCTTGACGGTCGCGAACGAGATCTTCTGGGTCGCGGTCGCGTTCATCGCCTGCAGCCCGATCTTGTAGCTGCCGTCCCAGCGATACCCGGGTATCGCGTAATCGAGGTGCAGGCGCGGCATGAGGCAGCGGTTGACGCCGCGAATGTCGGGCAGCCACCGGGAGTGCTCGCGGAAGGAGCGCAAGAACGTGCCATCGCTGCGCCAGACGTACGCGTTCAACACGCTCGACTCGCAGTCTGCTTGCGTGGTCGCCGTCGCGCCTGCCCAGACCGCGTAGCTGCCCGCCGAGTATGTCGCCGAGTAGCTCCTCAGCTCGATCATATATGCGAACGGGCAGGTGGAAGGGTTGTAGTTGGCGGGGGTGAGCACGCTACCACCGCCCAGAAAGGTGCTTGCCGCAGGCGTGTTGAAACACGATGCGCTGGGGTTGATGCCGCTCTGCACAATCGCGGTGTCCTCCGTCGCCTCCGTCGGACCGAGGGCACACCCGGAGCCGAGGGCTGCCGCGGCGACGAGACCGAGAAGCGTCGATGTTCGCATGACAATGTCTCCTTTCAATGGGGGGCGAGTCAGCGCGCCAGGGCGGGCAGGTTTGTCGTTCGACTTTTCCCACCGCAGCGACGATATGGAGCTCGCAGCAGAACTGCGCACCATGACTTGGTATTACGCGAGACCGCGTGCGCGGTCTTGTACGTTCGTTCGACTTTGCCCAGTGCGGCAATGACATTGGAGCTCGCAGCAGGGATTGCGCAGCATGCCTTGGGATCGCGCGAGGCCGCGCGCTCTTGTACGTTCGTGCAAGACGCGGCACTGCGAGGCCAGCGCACGCGGCGGTCGGCGACTCGGTTGCTCGAAACGCGATGCCAGCGGACCGTCTTCCGAGTAGCGACTAGCGCGTTGACCGAGTCATCGAGCGCGGCCTCGTGGGCAGTTCCGATGCGTGTTTCTTCCGGGGGCAATCAGTCCAAACTTGCCGTATGATGGACGGTCGAGCCTGGGAGGCGGAACTTGAAACGCGAGATAACGCTGCGCTGTCTGTTGGGGCTGCTGTCATTGAGCGCGTGTGGTGGCTCGTCGAGCGGCGCGCTCGGCAACGGCACGCCACCTGATGTTGCCGGCTCAGCGATTGGTTGAACCCGTCGCCCGATCCGTCGTCGCTGGTTCTTGCGTCAGGGACTTTCCACATCAAGCGCGTGGGCAGCGTGGTTACTGTCGAGACCACCGTGAACGGTCAGGGCGGCGGCGGTCAGGTGAAGTCGGACGACTTTTCGTGTCCGTAGCAGAGAATCCTTCGCCGCTCGAGTGGATGAGCGGCTGGGCCAAGACTATCTCTTGACGTCACTAGGCGCTCACCGTTATCTGTTGAACGCTCGGCGATTGCGATCGGACGCGAACATGTCAAAGAAGAAGCTGCTTTCGGTGTGTGTCTTGCTTGGTACGCTGCTCAGTTGCAGCAGCTCGAGTAGCGACGCGGGTGCGCGGTCTGGCGGCGCTGGCTTTGGCGGCATGGGTGCTGACGGCGCCGACTCTGACACCGACACCGACACCGACACCGACACCAGTGATTCTGCCGTCCACAGCTCGTATCTCGAAGTCAGCTCCGTCGCGAAGATGATCTACGACGCCGTCGAGGCGGGCGAAGACGTCGCTCCCTACATCGAGGCGGTTCTGAAGGCGTTCGGCGTACCGACCCTTGCGAGCGATGATGCCGACGGGGCGCTCGCTCGAATCGACGGCGGGCTGCCCTTCGTGACGTCACGTGTCGTCGAGCGCATGGCGGCGGCCTACGCGGAGGGCCGGCTCGTCGATGCGGAAGGATTCGCCGAAGGCCTCACCGAGCAAGGCGTCGGGCTCACCTTTCCCTTCAACGCCAGCGACACTGGCCTGGACGCCACGCTCCTCGGTACGTTGCTTTATTCGTTCACGGTCGCCGGCGAGACCACGCCAGACATGCCCTTGGACGCCGGGCAGGTCCTGCCTTCGCTGGTTCGGGAGCTCGGGCAAGAGCGTGCCCGTCGCATGAACCTAGGCACCGGGGATCCTGCCTGGGGCGACGGCCGGCTCGACCCGCTGCAGTTCACGCTGCTGTCCTTCACGATCTTCGCGAAGCCCGCCAGCGCAACGCGAACACACACTTTGTCTGTGGGTTTGCGGGCCCCGAAGCTCCGTCTACAAGGATTCGAAGCCATCGCGAACCTGCTCAAGGACAACGCCGAGGACGGGCTGACGAGCGCGGTACAGGACATCGTGGAGGTGCCGCTCGACAAGAAGGACGCAGCGAAGGTGAGCGTCTGCGGCTCGCTCATCTTGTACGGGCACAAGGTCACGATCACCAACACCCCCGACCTGCTCTGGCACGCGCCGCAGACGCCGAACGTCACCGCAGTCGAGATGACACTCACCTTCGAGGACGACTACCACGACAACTGGGCGCGTGCGGTGCTCGGCTCTGCGGTCACGGATCTCACCGGCTGCGCCTTTCCGCGTAAGGGACCGATTGAGGGGAAGGCGGTCGAGTGGAGCGTTTCTAGTGCGCTCGAGGCCCACGGCGCGTACGACCTCACAGGGGCCGTCACGGACGACCGCGGCAAGTCGCTCGCCAACTGGCGGACCGTTCACGACGACTACCCGGTAGGCTGCCAGGTGTTCGAAAAGCAGCGCGATGCCGTCGGCGCGACCGAGGCCGTGGTGAGTGGGCTCCTCCCGGGATGGAGCACCGTGGAGACGATTGTCACGTTCCTGAATCCCAAGACAGGCACCCAAGGCAACGACCCCCTCACGGTGATGTACTACGAGGTGACGGTCGACGACACCTGCCATAGCGAATGAGCTCGGCCTCGCGCAACGCGCGCCGGCTCGTGCAGCTCGCCCCCGCGATCCTCGTCACCCTCACCGCGCTGTTTGCGCTCCCGCACGAGGCAGGGGGTTTTCGGCTCGCCAAGTGGAGCGCGTTCGGCCTCGCGCTCGGCGCTATTGCCGTCGCCTTGCTCGTGCAGCCAGCCCCGCTCCGCCTACCCAGGAGCTGGTTTGCACTGGGCGCATTCGTGGCTTCGGCAGTGGCCCTGCCCGCGTTTTCCCCGGCGCTTGGGCTGACTCATTGGCCGACGGCGCTGGGCGTGCTGTCCGGGCTCGCGCTCTTCTTCGTCACCGTCAGCGCGCTCGGCGACGACGACGACGCGCGCCGCGCGTGCCTCGTGGTGCTCACCGGGAGCGGTGCGCTGTGCTCGGCTGTCGTGCTGCTCCAGGCAGCGGGACTGCGCTGGCTCACCAGTGATGTCTACACGGGCTTGGAATTTCGGGCGCCCGGCACGTTTGGCAACCCGAACTGGGCTGCCGCGTTCCTCGCGCCGCTAGTGCCGTTGTCACTCGGGCTTGCCGCCAGCGCGAAGCGGCGCTGGTTGTACTATGCCGCCGCGGGCTTGCTCTCGGTCGCCACTGTCGCCACCCTGTCGAAGGGGGGCGTGGTGACGCTTGCCGCGGGGCTGTTCGTCTTCGCGGCCCTCGGGCGCAGCGTCCCCCGAGGGCGCCGGCTCGCGCTGTTCGCCGCTGTTGGGGCATGCGCCGCCGCCGCGCTAGCGCTTGCGTGGCACGAAGACTTTGCAACCCGGGCGTCGTGGCTGCGCGGGCGGCTTTTTCTGTGGCGGGCGGCGCTCTTCATCGTACGCGAGCACGCGTTCACCGGATCGGGCCTCGGCGGGTATCCGTCCGCGTATGGGCGCGCCTGCGTAGCCTTGATCGACGGAGATCCGGCCGCATTCATGCCACTCGCGAGCGTGGACTTCGCGCACAACGACCTGCTGCAGTTCGCGGCGGAAGCTGGCCTCGTCACCGCCGCCGCGTTCGTATTCGTAGTCGTCGCCGCGCTGGCGAGTGCACACCGCCGCAGCGACTCGCAGTCACGGGCCGTGGGCGCCGCGCTGGCGGCGATCTTCGTGAATGGGCTCGCGGATTCGCCACTGCGGGTGCCGTCGACCTTCGTGCTGTTCTTCTTCCTGCTCGGCTGGCTCTCGCCCGCAGCGAAGCGCGCGAAGGGCTCCCGTCCGCTGCTCGGGGTCATCGCGCTGCTCGGCGTGCTGCAGGGTATCCGCTTTGCTGCTGGCGATGCCTACTGGACCCTCGGACGCGAGGCGCTGGCTGCCGGACGGCCAGCGGTCGCTCAGCTCGAGCGGGCGCGCTTTTGGATGCCGGAGCACGGGCGCAGCGCGTCCCAGTACGCGCGGGCGCTCGGGCGTGCTGGACGGTTCGAAGACGCCCTGGCAGCGTCGGCCGTGGCGGCGTCCCTGCGTTTCGACTTCGACGACGAGATCTTCCGCCGCGACCTGAAGAGTCGCTCACTCACTCGCGCCGCAGCGATCAGCCAGTGGCAGGAGCTTTCGGCGCGCTTCCCTGCGCTGGTCACGCCGTATCTGCGGCTCGGCGCGCTGCATCTGCAGGCGAACGATCGGGCGGCCGCGATCGCCGCTTATCAGGCCGTGCTCGCCAACCCACAACCGACCACCCGTGCGGAAGCGGCCCGAGCGCAGGCTCGCAGCGTGCTTCAGTCGCTCCTATCGAGGCCGCAGCCGAGAACCCGCTAGGGTTACTCCAAACCGTTACGCCCTTTTGCCTTCGTGATACGGTCAGCCGATGATCCCCAGAGCATTCGTGTCGGCACTGTTGGTCGCGACGTTCGGAGTCGCCGCATGCTCGAGCGACAGCAACAGCGCGGCGCCCGCTGACCCAGGCGGCAGCCACGCGGGCGGCGGCGACCCAGGCGGCAGCCACGCGGGCGGCAGCGACCTGGGCGGCGGCCACGCGGGCGGCAGCGACCCGGGCGCAGGCGGCGACGATCAGGCACAAGCGGGCGAGCAGGGCGAACCGGGCGAGGGCGGCTCCGGGGCGGGCGAAGCGGACCCCGGGGCGAGCGGAGCAGGCCCCACCGTCACGGGTGACGTACCGGCCGAGCTGGTTGGGATCTGGCAAGAAACACGCGCCTCCGCGGGCGACTACAGCAACAGCTGGGGTGAAAACTTCAGCATCACGTCCGGGTTCAGCGTCGAGCTGCGCATTCGAGAGAATGGTGAGTACTACTACGCCAATTCGGCCTCCGGCGTCCGCAGCTGCGGGCAAGTCACCTACCTGGACCAATCCATGGGCTACGCGGTGCTCGACGACGACATGCTGATTCTTCACCCGAGCGAGCGGCGGCTCGAGGTGCTGGACTGCGCCAAGTCGGACGCGCGAACGCTCCCGAACGATCCGATCGAGCTTCACATCACCAAGTTTCAAGAAGCTCGCCATTTTTACGGTGGCTTGCGCACGTATTCGATGGAGATGGAGGGCGGTCCGCAGCCTTACTACTTGACGTTGTTGAATCGCGCGCCGCTGGCGCAGCCCGAGCAGCCCGAGCAACCCGCTGATTTCGAGCTCGGCACCTCCGACGCGAGCGGCATGCAGGGGCTATGGACGCCAGACCCCGGCACCGACACCAATTTTTTCAACGCCACCAGCGGTGAATATTACTTTCCCAAGCCCAACGGCGCCGCGCATCACTGGCTGCGCTTCGACGTCGGCAGTGCCGCGTACGAAACCGCCGTCGCACTGCAGCAAATCAACTCTGACGGCGCTTGCAAAAGCGACATCATCTACTACGAGTCGGGCGACGCGCGTTTCGCAACAACCGATGACGTGGGCGGGCAAGGCGTGCACTTCGTCGGTCATGTCCGGCTGGAGGGCAAGGCCGCGCGCCTGATCGTCAACATCCGCGATTGCGCGCCCGACGACCAAGTGCTGATTTACGACGTTCCTCCCCAGCTGAGCTATTACCGCTGGATCTGGTTCAAGGATTCGCCTGACCGCATCACCATGGATTGCGGCACGTTCCCGCAAAGCGAGATGCAATCCACGCTGTGCCGTGACCTGCAGACCTCATTTACTCGCCGCGAATGAAATCTGGGGGGGTCACGGCGCTCAAACTGTGTCTTGCCTCGGCCGGCCTCGGGGGAGCTCGGCCGAAGGCGCTTTTCTCGGACTGACATCGATTCACGCTGAGCGTGAATTTACCTCACTGACCGCCGGCGCAATCCGGTTGCAGGGCGCTCGGCGCCAGCCAACCGGCTAGTCGCGCCGTGCCGGCGTCGCCCCAGGCAACGCGCACGAGCTCGTTCAGGCGGCACCACTCATGCGTCGTCTGCGCAATGGCTAGGCTCTTTGCTGCTAAGAATTGCGACTCGCGACCAGGATTGCCGAGCTTGTCCTTGTTGAGCTCGGAGTGGGTCATCGCCACCGAAGCCGGGCAAGCATCACCGGGCTCGTAGTCTACGGTGCCGGACATCAGCCCTGGTAACTTTTCTTTTCGCCATTTGACCCGGACAATCGCACTTTCGGGATAAGCGGCGTCGTCTTTGCGCGTCACTGCGGTCATGGGTTTCGTCCCCTGGACAACGACGAAGCCACTCGACGGAAGGACCGAATAGCCCGTCAGCGTCGGGAACGCGGTCAAAGCATCGTCGACCAGAACGGTGCCGCCGAGCTCGACCCAATTGGAGTGCGCGTAAAAATCCTGAACCGCGTGAAGCGCGCGACCGAAGTCCAAAATTGCCGCTGCATCCGCAGCTGCAGGTAAGGCCGGGTCGAGGTTGCTCACAGCCTGCGCCTCGCTCGACGACACTACCAGCGAGCCTCCGCTGAAGTTGCAGTCGTCGAAATGGTTGGCATTCACGAGCGCGAACTGGACGTCCGTGCTCACGTTCGCGACGGTGATCGCCGTCACGATTTCGGGCCGCAAGAAATCGAGCGCCGCTCGGGTAATGTCCTCATGGTTGGGCTCGCCTGGAGAGGTCGAGAAGCGCTCCTGCACGGCTGTGATGTCCGCTTCCGAGTCTGCCGCGCCGCACGCGAACAGCGAACACGCAATGGCCGTGAGGTAAGCAGTGCCTGTGACGCGCAAGATGCTCATGCCAAGCAAGTTGCAAGGCCCGAGCCAAAAGCAAAAGGAGGCTGAAACCCTGGGCGGTTCGGCGCCAGTCAACCAGTAGTGGCGAAGGCGGTCCTTGCACTTTCGCCGCGCCGTGACCGCTCGCCGCAGGCCAAACTGCCTGCGCGACGATCTGGGTCGGCGGCTATCTGCCCGGTTTGACGGATCGTCCTAGCGAGCCATTGGCAGGGAATCGCGCATTCACTGCCCTTTCCAACAGCCCGCGTTGGGCGCCCATGCAAGAATGGCTCATCGCTCACTCCCTGTATCTCGCGGCGCTCGTTGTCACGCTCGCTGTTCCGTCGGTCCTTCTCGCAACCGAAGGCTGCTCTGCGCGCAACGACCGACCGGCCTCCGGAAGCAGCGGCGGAGCATCCGGCGAAGCCGGTTTCGGTGGAACCGTATCGGATACGGGTGGCTCGAGCGCGCGCGGCAACGCTGGCGATCCGGTCCCCGGAGGCGAGAGCAAGCCGCCGCCCCGCGGACTGTGCCAGGACGGGTGGTGTTGGCTCAATCCCGTGCCGCAGGGGAATGCTCTGCTCGCGGTCAGCGCCGTGGGCGTGAATGACTGGTGGGCGGTCGGGGAGCGGGGCACGACACTGCACGTCTCTGCGCAAGGAACCGCGCTCGCGCTGGCTCCGGCCGAGAGTCACACCTTGCGGGCGGTCTGGGCCGCCGCAGCCGACGATGTCTGGGCTGCGGGTGACACCGTCGTGCGCTGGCAGGGCCAGTCCTGGACCAACGTGGCAACGCCAGCACTCCCTGCAAAGGTGAACGCCATCGGTGGAACCGGTCCGGAGGACGTCTGGCTCGTGGGCGGAAACGCAGGGCTCACCTCCGCCCACGCCGCTCACTACGACGGCGCCGACTGGACCGCGGTTGCCATGGACGACCTTCCTCCCGTGGCGAAGTTTCCGCCTGCCTTCGAGCTCCGCTCTCTGTACGTGGCCGCCGTCGACGACGTTTGGTTCTCGACCGACCTGCTGGAGGCGCCGCTGATCCACTACGACGGTCATTCTTTCAGCTGGGGTCGGGCGCCGCTGGTGGATACCGTCTCGGCGCGCATCCTCTGCCTCGCCGGTCGGGGACCGCTCGATGTCTGGGCCGCGGGCGAGGGTGGGACGGTGCTGCACTACGATGGCGCCTGGCATGACGTCAGCCTGGGCCCTGACGCCCGCAAGAACGTCGTTTCCCTGGCGCTGCAGGGCAACGGCGACGTGCTCGTGCTCGACGACGCCCGAGCCATGCGCCGGCGGCACGATCAGCAATGGTCCGTCGAGCCCTCACCTGCGATCGCGAGCGCGATCGCGCCTGATGCTGACGGCAACGTGTTAGGCGTGGGCTACGGCGGAGCGATGGTCAGCTACGACGGTAGCGCCTGGCACGCCGACGCAAGTCCATTCCCAGTCGGCCGCTCGCCGCAGGCGTCGCCCGGGTCCATCTGGGCGGCTACGGAGAACGACGTCTGGGTGGTTTGGCCCAGTGTGGCTCGTTGGAACGGACAGACCTGGGCCTACCCCAGCGTGAATGGAATCGTACGATTCGACGGTGCAGCGGCGACCACGCCAATCTTTACGCGGGTGTGGGGGAGCGGTCCGAAGGACGTCTACCTCACGGGTGCCGAGGGATATGCGGGCCTGGCCATGCACTACGACGGCAGTCGATGGACGCCTGTGAAGCTCCCCTCCCCCGATGGTTTTCGCGTCTTCGACGCCGTCGTGGGCGGGACGGGCATGAACGATGTCTGGATGGTGGCCGCGGCGAGCGACAACGACAGCATTCAGCACATGACCCTGTCGTTTCATTTCGACGGGACCGGCTGGACCCGGATGGACGACGTGCCGGTCGAAGTCCCCCTTCTCATCTGGATCGAACCGACGACACACCTGCCTTACGTTGCGGGCGCCGCCAACGGAGTCTCCCCGCCAAACGGGGCAGCAATTGCGTTTCGCGAGGGGGCCACCTGGCGGGCCATGGACTTTTCCGGAACGTACCTGGACGTCATCCGGGGGTTGCTGGGGACGGGGCCTGGCGATCTGTGGGCGATCTCTGGGGGCTCGCTGGTGCATTTCGACGGCAACAGTTGGGCCGCGATGGGGCCTGACGCTACCCCGGACCTGCTTTGGTCGCTCGCAGGTCGCGCGCCGAATGACTTGTGGATGACCAGAACAGAAGGCGGCGTGGCGCACTACGACGGACAGGCTTGGACGTTCTCCAGCAATCCGTTCCGAACGCCGGCCGCGGCCCTCTGGCAGTCAGCCGCCGGTGACCTCTGGGCGTTGGTCGACCACGGCGTCGAGATCTACACGCCCGCTCACTAAATCGCGCGTCGCGCTGGTACCAACCAGCGGAGGCGCGCCGATTTGCGTGTTCCAGCAACTGAGCGCGCCACGTTCGTCATTGCCGCACAGCTCGGAAGCCGAGCCCGAGAGGTGTCTCAGCGCGATCGGAGCACGGCACTGCTACGCGTTTGCCGAGAAGTAGTGGCGCTCGGCCAAGTCCGCGAGCAGTCCGGGGTGCGTCGGCTTCCACCCGAGTAAGCTCAAAGCAGCGACGGCAGCGTCAGTCGAGAGTGCGTACGAGACGAAAGCCCTGCAACGGGCCGGGCTGGGTACCAGAGGCCGGCGCCGACAAGTGAGCCGAGGCTCGCAAAATGACTGACCAGCCAGTCGCTGCGCCGCCGCGCTCGACCCGCGACGTCGTCCAAAAATTGAGCTCGGCCACCGGATCCGTGACGCCACCCGGCGGCAACTTCACCCAGTCGTCCTTGTCGTCTTGAACCCACTCTGCGACGTTGCCGAGCATGTCCTGCAGGCCCCAGCCATTTGCCGCTTTCTGACCGACAGGGTGAGACATGTGGCCCCAATTCATACAGTACCAGGCCGCGTCATCCAGCACCCCCTGGTCGTAGCAGCTCGAGACGTCTTTTCCGGGCGTGATGTCGCCACTGTAGAATGCGCTGCGAGTGCCCGCCCGCGCGGCGTATTCCCACTCCGCTTCGGTCGGCAATCGATAACCTTTGCACTCGTAGATGGATGGCGAAAGCAGCGTCACCGTCGTGCATGACGTGCCCATGCCCGGTGCACCGCTGCAGGCGCTCAGATCATAACAAGCGGGTAGTGGCGGCGAGTGAGCCTGTGAGCGCGCGTTGGCAAACGCGAGCGCCTCGTACCAGTTCGCATTGCCGACGGGGCACGAGGGCTCGCTGCAGTCTTTGCCCCAGTCCCGGCTCGTCCCACCGGTGCTGAAGCCGACGCTCGTCCATTCCTCCTGCGTAGCTTCGTGCTGTGACATCTCGAAGCCGTGCGTGAGAATGACGGGGCGCTTGTCCTCGACGAGCAGACCGCGTCCCCACTCACTTTCGGGCGAGCCCATCACGAAGCAGCCCGCCGGGATCTGACACCAGCCCGAGTTGCAATTGGCGACCACCCGGTCGTGCTCACAACCGAGCTCTGGGTAAGCCAGCGGGGTTTTCGGCGGAGACGCGGCTGCCCCGGGTTGGTCGCGCGAGCACGCGACCGCGCACAGGCACACGAACATACAAGCCACCGCGCTGCGACGCATGCTCACGGCGCCGTATATCGCTGTCGCGGTTGTAGGCACGTAGCGCGAAGTATTGCGCAAATCGCCGCGCAGCGCAGGTCGCATTTCTCCGTCTCCACGTTTCGCGCACTGCCGTCAGCGCGAGTCGACGGCTGCGTTGCACGCAGCAAATGACCATGGCCGAGCTCGTTTCGTTCAGCTACCCATGAGTAGGCTGGGCGCGTTCGCGCGTCTGGCACGTCTACGCAGTTTGTCAGATCGGGGTTTGGGCGCAGCCTCGAGCAGTCCCAGGTGGTGAATTGCGCGCGCGGGGCGCAAGGGACACTGACGGTGCGCCGCGGAGGGAATGAACATGCCTACATTCGAAAAAACGCGGTTCGATTTTCAAAAGGAAATTACCAGGCTCGATTTTGCCGATCGCGGGAAAACCGAGCTGGTTGCCTTCAAGGAGTGTCAGCCGAAGCTCTTGGTCGTCACTGATTCGCTGAGCTATTCGGCCAGTAACGACTTTGGGCTGACGCAATTCGTCGCCACCCTGGCGTCGAGCACGATTCACGGCATGACGCCGTCGGTCATCAAAGCTGCACGGGGCCTACTAGCAGGCGCCGACATTACCAGTTTCAAGTTCGATGACTCGGCTCATGGCTTGTTGAAGTCTCGCTATGACGTCGTGTTCATCCTCGGCTTCGACTCGGAGGGCGGGGCACCCGGCGTCGGCGGTCAGGTGACGCAGTCCGAGATCGACGCCATCGCCCGCTTCATGCAGGCTGGGGGCGGCGTGTTTGCGACTGGCGATCACGAGAGCCTGGGTGCTGCGATCAGCCGCGATATCCCACGAGTTCGCGAGATGCGCTTCTGGAAGCAAAGCAACACGCCGAACGTGGCAAGCGAGCTACGCCTGTCGACCAATATGTCCGGCTCGAACGAGGTCGAGGACTTCGAAGATCAGTCGGACGCTTTGCCTCAGACTCTGTATCCCAATTTTCGCACGAAAGCAGGCAATCCCGGCGTGCTCGGCAAGCCAGCCTTGGCCCACCCGTTGTTGCAACTGCCGGCCACCCCGGCCGTGGCGCATCCAGTGATCGAGGTGTTTCCGGATCATCCGCACGAAGGGGAATGTCGTGTGCCGAGTAACCTGTCCACGACGTTCACGCTCGATGGCTCGAACCAGCCGGAGTGGCCCGCAGCGCTCGCAGGAGGGGCACTGCCGCCAGAGATCGTGGCCATGACGATGTCCCACGGCAGCGGCTTTCCGTTTGGTCCGACCGGGCCCAAGACAGCCCTCACACCCCGCGCGTTCATCTCCATTTGTGCCTACGATGGACAGCGCGCGGATGTCGGACGGGTGGTCACGGACGCCACTTGGCATCACTTCGTCAACGTCAATTTGGACGGTGCTGCCAGCGGTTTGAGCGCGCTGCGCCCAGGGTCGCCGCCGACGGACTCGCCTGCGCTGCTGCGAATCCGCCAGTATTATCGGAACCTGGCGACTTGGTTGATGCCGGCGAAGACGCGCCGTTGCCTGCGTTTCCCGCTCATACTCGCTGAGCTCGCGCGCTTTCCGTTGTTCGAAGAGCTCGTGATTCCGGGGCCTCCGAACCCGCCCGATCCAGCTGAGCTCGTGCTCATCGGCGAACAACTGGTAAATTCGCTCAGCCGCCGTCTCCCGAGCTGGGAGGTCGAGGCCCTGGCGACGGACGCCTTGGCTGAAGCGCTGGGCGACGAAGCGACCGAGCGCCTGCTGAGCACCGCGGGGAAGCTGGGTACGCTCAGCAGCCGCGCCTTGGCGCTCGGCGCGCTGGGCGCGATTACGACCAACACCGTGAAAGCACTTCCGAAGCTCGAGTCGCTGAGCGCGGTCCAGCCGCACGAAACATTCGAGCACGGCGCGCAGAAGTCGGCGAAGACCGCAGTAATGAGCTTGATCGAAGCGTCGCGACGCGAGCTGCGCGATTTCGACGCGACCTTGGCCAAGGTGCTCGGTTCAACCGATTAGAACGAGTTGCGCGGCCGCTAGGCGGCGACGGTTCGACGACCGGCAACGGCCGTTCTGCACGCCGCCGGGTCACACCTCCCGCGGTCCAGGAGCATGGAAACCGTCAGATGCAGTGCGTCGCAGCGCAGCGCAGCAAGGTCGAGCGAGGGTGTTCTGTGCGCGTTTGTTGTGTGCCATTTTGTCGCAGCACGATATGTGGGGCGTTCGCAGGGCTCCAGCTGTTTAGTTCGTGGTCCGGTTCAATTCGAACGCGCGCATCTCACACAAAAGGATCTCGTCCCATGTTTGCAAAAATTAGCTTCGTCACCGTTTTGAGCTTCGCCTCGCTGGTCACCGCCTGCGGCGGCAACACACCCGAAGCGAAAGAGCCCGAGGCTGCGGTCGCTGAAGAGCGCGCCGAAAAGGCGCAAGATGCAACGGAAGCAAACACCGACCGCGCAGAGAAGGCAGCCGACAAGGCGGAAGACTCCGCGGCCTCCTCCGACAAGAGCGCCGACAAAGCCGAGAAGGCCGCCTCCGACACCAAGAAGTAATCCTCAGTTCGAGCCAAGCTCGGCGCGCGCAGTCGTCGGGGCCCCCACGTCCGGCGCAGCCGGCGTCGGGCGGGCCCCCGGCGGCGCAGCGCAGCGAGCACGCCGGGCCGTATCCCGACGTGTCACGGCGGGGCAGCAGCCCTGGGCAAACTGAGATTGCGGTCGGCTAGCGCTGCGGCCTGCCCGACCCGCGGAGGTGCCTTCCGCGTTTCATCAGGAAGGCCAAGATGCCCGATCCGAACACGGCGGTGGCCACGAGCGCTGCGAAACGAACGCCGCCGGCACCGGGCTTCGCCGGCGGCGTCGAAGCGAGCGCCGAACGCGGATAGATATCGCAGAGCGCACGGCGTTCGTCGCCGCCCAGCTCGCGCGGGGCCGCTCGAGAGTCGAGCCAAGAGGGGAACATCGTCGCGCCGCGCACGGCCGCGCCCGCCCTGCGGCAGCCAGGCAAAGATGGATCGCTCGACGCGCCGTCGTTGCAATTGTGCTCGAGCCCGAGTGCGTGCCCGACTTCGTGCATTACGACGCGCGTGATGTCTCGCACGCCGTCGCCCGAAATGCCCGAGCCGTCCACGCTCCAGCCGTAGTCGACCGCGTCGAGCTCCATGTCGGCCTCGAGAATCGCGGCCGTGCGCGGGCTGTGTTCGCTCTTTTCCAGATAGACCGAGGTCACTGCCAGCTCTTCGCGGTCGTAGCGCAGGAAGGGCGAAGGGTCTCCATTCTTTGACCAATGGTCATTTCTAAAAATCACGAGATTGATGCCGTCACGCGCCACCTTCGGCTCGGGCTCGTCCGTCGTCACCAGCGCGAGCTCGACGGCACTGCAGTGGTCGGAGGTCCACGCGCCCAGCGCGTCAGCGACGGCACGCTCGACTTTGCCGGGGTCGAGGCCCTTCGGGATGCTCGCCCGCGCGAGAGTGAAGACTACATGGGGCGCGGGCCAGGCTGCCGGCTTGCCGTCGCTTTCCCGGTGCGTGCGGACGTAGCCGTGCGCGACCGCGGTCGTCAGCATGCTGGCAAGCAGCGCGCCGACGAACCGCGGTCGCACGAGTCGTCTCATCCGACCACGCACACGTTGTGGCTGTTCGGCACGAGCACGCCGCAATCCGCCACGCACTGGTTCTCGTAGCGGTACGGTGTCGCCGCGGGGCAAGCAACGCACTGGTTGCTCTGGACGACGTTGGACTCGGGGCACGTCACGCAAACACCACCCTGAAACACCTGCCGTGCTCCGCACAGGGCGACGCACTGTCCGCCAGTCAGCGTCGTCCCGGGCGGGCAGCAGGCATCCTGGCCGTCGACCGGCACTGTCCCGCTAGCGCAAGCCTGGCACGCGCCCCCGGACTGGATGCTACCGGACGGGCAGGCAACGCACACGCCGTTGGTGGAGATCTGGTGAGCGGGACAGGGCTGGCAGGTCGCCGCGTTCAGGTTCAGCGTGCTGCCGGGCGGCGCACCAATCCAGCCATTCACAGGAGCCCGCGTGCACTCCTGCCACTCGGAAGGCGGGCTAGCCGTGACCCCCTGATGCAGCGCAAAGAGGTGGCAGATCTGACACCAGTTCGCGTTGCCGCAGGCTGGGTCCTTCATCACGTCGGCGAGCCCGGCGAGGAACGAAGAATCTTCGAGCAGCTCACCGTGATCGTCCCAACGGTTGATGACCTGCGGCAGACATTGACCGGGCACCGCGATCGTCTCGTCGTGCGCGTCGCCATAGGCCGTGTTGGTCATGCGGAGCGGGGAGCCCGACCAGAAGTCACCGTCGCCGGGTTGGTCCGAACGTTTCAGCCCATGGCCGTCGAAGGCGTCGTGCAGCGTGGTAAAAATGCGGGTGATTTGCTCGTCGAAGCTGCTGCGGGACGAGCCGTTGGTGTCCATGCAGATCCCCGTGTTGTCGCAGTAGTCCATGGTCAGGCTGGGCGACGAATGGGGTGGCACGACGTAGTTCGTGCCGCCGACCACCTGGTCCGCGATGAAGTCGGCGAATGCCTCGTTGATGTAAGCACCCTGGGCGTCTGGCGGTGGTGGGTCCTTGCCGTTCTGCGTGCGCTGATGCGCGGCGTCCACGTAGGCGATCGAGATATTGAAGAAGCCGCGGTCGTACAGAAAGCTGCACAGCGAGAAGTGCCCGTACTCGTGGACTACGACGCCGCGCGAATCGAAGTTTTGAACGGCCTGGTCGGGCAAGATCATGTCGACCGCGGTGAACGGCTCGACAACGGCCAGGAGACCGTCTGCAATCAGGCTTGCGCCATAGTAGAGGTTGAGCACGGAAATCTGGAAATCGTCGCCGATGCCCGGAAAGTCGAAGCATGGCGTGAACGCCAGGCCACCGTTGACGCTGCCGAGCCGATTGGCGATCCAGCCGTCGAGGATTTCCGCGCGGTGATTCTGTGGGTACTTGACGACTCGGTTCAAGTACGTGCGCGCGTCGGTGATCGCCGTGAACACGTGCAGCTCTTTGTCGCTGGTCTTGATGGTGACCTCGACGTCGTCGGTAAAACCTTTGTAGTCGAGTTTGCCGAAGCTGCAGATCAGGTTTTCCGTGAGTAGGCTGGTGAGCTCCAGGGCCGAGTTGGTCGTCGCGACACAGGTGCCACGGAGGCCTCGGTTTTTGGCCACGCGCAGCTTGACCGAGCCGTCTTCGCCGAGGTTGCCGGAGTAGCCGGTCGGGAAGGGCGTCGTCACCTCGCCGAACTGCATCCACTGCAGGATTTCGAAGCGCGCCCCTGCCGGAGCGATGTTCTGTCCCGCACTTGCGCCCCAGGCTCGCTGCATGGAGCTCGTGGTGTCGAACTGGGGATCGCGATTGAGCACCACCACCTTGGTCGTGGCGTTGACGGAGCCGGCGAGCCAGCGATCGATCACTCCGAGCCCCTCGACGACGGCGCGAACCGTGCGGCGAGCCGCTTTCGCGACGAACTTGGAGACCCGTCGCCGAAGCGAGTTCAAGAACGGGTTCTGATGGACCTCGGTGGTATCGTCAGCCGGGAACGTGCGCTGGTTCATGTAGTAGAAGCCGACCTGCATCAGCGCCTCCCACGAGACCGAGCCGTCGGCGTTGCGCGCCCGTACGTCCGGCACGTCGAGGATCTTCATCACGCTAAACAGCGACTGGTCCCCTTCCACGGGATCGGGCGTGAGCGCATACTGGCGGATCAGGTTGTACGTGACGCCCGGAAGCAACGCGTACACGAACTGACCGCGCCCATCGCCTTCGAAGCGGAAGTGCCCGCATTGATCGTCGTAGCGCTTGAGCTCGTTGTCGAAAATCGGCAAGAGGCTGTGGTGGATGAGCAGCTGGTCGAGCGTTTGCCACTGCTCCCGATCCTCTAGATAGATCAGGGCGTAGTAGAGCGTCGGCCGACCCTGAGCGTCGGCCTCTGGCACGGCTCGAGTCTGCGACCAGGAAAATGCATCGCGGATGCGCACCGAATCCGCAGCGGAAATGGGCGGATCCAGCTTACCGCTGCAGCCCGTCTTTCCCAGCGAAAGCTCGATGATCGTACGCTTGGCGGGATCTTGGGCGTCACCGTTCACCACACTGAGACCGAACTGGGTCCCCGTGGCGTCCGAGCCAGCGGCGGCGCCGTTGCTACACGACTGGAAGTCGTAGCTGCGCCCCTTCGCGAGCTCGAGATCGGTCGTCGGATGCGCGACGGAGCTACCCCCGTTGTAGCTGCACGTCACGTTGGCCCCGCTCGGCGTCTTGTAGCCGAGCGTCGCCTGTCCGTTGCCGCTACTGCCGACCAGGACGGGGATCGTCTTCGGAATCGTGAACAGCACGGCGGGGCTGGGCGTCGCGCTGCCGTCTTCGCGCCGCTCCGGTTCGTAGAACTTGGTCGCGCGCAGGTTCACCGGCGAATCGCCGAACGTTACCGTCACCTGTTCGGGGTCCGGGCCAACGAAGCGCATATTGTCGAGCAGGTAGCTGCCCTTGGCGTTCGTCGGCACGTTCAGCGCGATCGAGAAGGTCGCGTCCGTGTACGTCGTCTTGAGCTTCGCCACCAGATCGTCGGGGATCGTATAGACGAGCGAGTTCCAATTTTGGAGCGGAAGGCCAGTGAGCTCGACCTGGCCCAAGTACGCATTGTAGACGGAGCGCGAGGGAATCGAGAGATAGAGCTGAGCCGCACCGAACCAGGAGGGGTTCGCCTGAGCGCTCGGCATCTGGAGGTCGAACGCGATTTTCGAGCTGACGCCCGAGAGCGAGCTCAGCCTCGCGCTGGTGTACGTCACGTAGCCCCGCGGCGCGACCGATAGCGAGTGCAAACCCTGAGTGTGCGTGTTGCTGAGCGCGGCCGTCCCCTGGGAAGCGGTCCAGCTCGAGGCGACCTCGAATCCCAGGATATCGGCGCTGGCGCTGGTCAGCGCCGAGCCCTGTTGTGCAACGCGCTCGACCGGTCCGTCCGAAGAAGAAGCGCAAGCGCTTGCAACGAGCCCGACGACCAGCACCTTCCAGCGAAAACCAGCAAACAACCCCTTGTTCATGACAGACACCTCTCCTGGTTGAAACGACCAGCCCTCTCCCGCGTTCGGGAGTCCCTGGAGCAGGTTCCGTGCCGCGAGCCCAACGACGCGCGCAGCGCGGAAAAGGCACGCTAGCGGCGCCCGGTCATGCCGTCATTGGCGCTACTCGCGCCAGTGCTCGTCCAACTTGAGCCAACCTGGCGCTCGTTGCGCCAGCGCCGTTGCCCCTTCGGCGGCTATTTACGCTACCTGCGCGATGCGCGCGGCCGCGGCAAATCGAGCTCGGCAATGCGGCGCACGAGAGTGCGCCGCGGCACCCCCAGCATTTCGGCTGCGCGACTCTGGTTCCCGGCACAAGCCACGAGCGCCCCTCGGATGCGAGCCCGCTCTGATTCGGCGTCTCCATGCGCGAGAGGCGCGAGAGGCGCGAGCGTCTCGCCGACGCTCTCCACGTCCGGCACGGACCCTTTCGCCCGCTCGCGCAAGGTGCCGCCGAGCGCAAGATCGCTGCTCGTCAGCTCAGCGCCGGAACAGAGTAAGGCAGCGCGTTCCACCACATTCCGGAGCTCCCGCACGTTGCCGGGCCAGGCGTGCGCCTGCAGCGCCGCGATGGCATCGGCGCTGAAGCACGGCGGCTCGGTCAGGTTGATCTGCGCCGCGGCCTCCGCGGCGAACGCGAGCGCGAGCGGCTCGATTTCCAAGGGCCGCTCGCGCAGTGGCGGCACCTCGATCCGCGCACCCTGCAAGCGAAACAAAAGATCGCTGCGAAAGGCGCCCGCCTCGACGTCGCATTCGATACGACGGTTGGTGGCCGCGACGAAGCGCACGTCGATGCCGCGCGCCTGCAAGCCGCCGACGCGGGTCACCTCACGGGCTTCGATCACGCGCAGCAACTTGGCTTGCAAGGCGAGCGGGAGCTCGCCGATTTCGTCCAGAAAAACCGTCCCGCCGCGGGCCGACTCGAGCAGACCGAGTTTCGTCGCGACCGCTCCGGTGAAGGCTCCGCGTTCGTGGCCAAACAGCTCGCTTTCGAGCAGCGGTTCGGCGAACGCTGCGCAGTTGATACGAACCAGCGGCCCCTTCGACCGCGGTGAGTCGCGGTGAATGGCCTCGGCGACCAGCTCTTTGCCGACCCCGGTCTCACCGACGATGAGCACGTTGATGGTGCCACGCGCCAAGCGGGCCACGACTTCGTACAGGTTGCGCATCGTCGGCTGCTCGATCACGCGCGGCGGGCGCCGCTCGTTCGACGTGCGTTCGAGCACGCGCTCCGCAGCACCCGCCGCCGAGCGCGGCCGCAGCACCAGCAGCGTATTACCGATCGTGAAGGCTTGGTGCGGTTCGAGCGGGGTCGGCGCGCCCGGCGAGAGCGGGACACCCTCCAGAAACGTACCGTTTGCGCTGGTTCTGTCGACGAGGGTGAGCGGCGTCACCTCGAGTGTGGCGTGGTGACGCGAAGCCAGAGGGTCGAGCAGCTTCACGTCGCAGTCTTCGGCGCGGCCGATCGACAGCGTTCCGGTCCTTGGCAGCGGGCGCGTGGTCAAACCGTTCGCCTCGAGCACCAAGAGCTGCAAGCCGTGCTCGGCGTTCTTCCTGTCCACTGGACGCAGCATGGTCGTAGGGATATCGCCCGTCCCCTCGCCCCGCGCCTGGCCCTGCGCCTCGCTGGTTCGCCCACTCACTGGCCAAAAACTAGCCCAGCGAGCTCAGACTCGCAATCGGGGCCCGCTAGCGAACGCCGAGCGAGTCCAGTGTGGCGGATTGCGCCGGGTTGGCGCGCCGGCAGTCCTTCGCTATAAGTACTGGGCGTGGTGCGATAGCGCCAACGCTGATGCTCGCGCGCGGAGGGCGCCCTGGGCAGGCGACGCCACATGAATGAGCAGGCTGCGGCGGTTCAATTTCGAGGCACGGAGCGCTTCGAGCTCGTCACGCGCTTGGGACACGGAGCGACGGGCGTGGTGTATGAAGCGTTCGATCACGAGCAGAGTGCGCCCGTGGCACTGAAGGTGCTCGCTCATCAGAGTCCTCAGGCGGTATTGGACTTCAAAAGCGAATTTCGCATTCTGCAGCAAATTCGCCACGCGAACCTAGTCGAGCTGCGAGAGCTCGCACTGCACGAGGGGCATTGGTTCTTCACCATGCCCCTGGTTCGCGGCGTGGACATCGTGTCTCACGTCAGGGGCCTGACCCGGCCGAGGGCGCCCACGCCCTGCGCTCTGCCCTCCGAGTCGAGCGCCGAGGATGTCACAGTGCGCGGTCCGCCCGTTCGGTCTTGCCCGGCGGAGCGAGCGCCGGCGGGCGCCTGCTCGGAGTCTTGCTTGCGCGCGAGTTTCGCGCAGCTCGCGGCCGGCCTTCGCGCGCTGCACGCCGCGAACAAGATCCATCGCGACCTCAAGCCATCGAACGTGCTCGTCGATACAGACGGGCTGGTGACCATCCTCGACTTCGGGCTGGTGGCAGAGCTCGACAGCGACGGGTTGGTGAGAGAGCACGGGCAGCTCGGTACGCCCCGCTACATGTCGCCCGAACAGCGGGGCCTTGGCACGCTGGGACCGCCGAGCGATTGGTATGCCTTCGGCATCATGTTGTGGGAAGCACTGGCGGGCGCGACGCCTGCGGGCGCCCCGCTTCCGGACGACGTGCCGGCCGACCTACGGGCGCTCTGCCACGAGCTCTTGGCGGCGGATCCTGCGCTGCGACCGCGAGGCGAGCGCGTCTGCGATCTGCTGGCGGCGGGCGCCCCTGCCGACCGAGCGCAAACCTTGCCTCTTGGCGCCAGCGCGGATGCCCTCTTCGTCGGTCGCGAAGTCGAGCTCCGACTGCTCGCCGAAGCGTGGCAGCGCGCCCTGACTGGCGAGCCCGTGATGTGGCTCGTCGAAGGCGCTTCCGGTGTGGGCAAGAGCGCGCTGATCCGCCACTTTCTCGCCAGCCTGACGGGGAGCCACTCGCGCGCCGCCTGCTTCGTGGGCCGCTGCTTCGAGCGCGAGTCGCTACCGTACAAGGCGCTCGACGGGGTGATGGACGCCATTTCTGCGCATCTGCACAGTTTGCCTGCCGCACGAGCGCGCGAGCTCGTCGGACACAGCGCGTCAACGGCGGCGCGCGCCTTTCCAGCGCTGAGCGAGTGGGCTGGTTCCACGCCAGACGAGGCAGAGGATGACGCGCCCAGCGCGCCCCACGAGCAGCGCGCACGAGTGTTCGCGGCGGTGCGCGAGCTCTTCGGGCAGCTCGCGCGCGCGCAGCCGACGATCGTGGTGATCGACGATCTGCAGTGGGCGGACGTCGATAGCGTGGCGCTGCTGTCTGCGATTTTTCGCGCGCCCGGGCCCGGCATGCTCTGGCTGCTCGCCCAGCGTCCCAGTCCGCACGCGGCCGCGCTGGGCTGGGGACTCGAGGCATCGAAGCTCGAGCTGGGCCCGCTGTCCGCGGAAGAATCACGCCTGCTCGTCGAACGCTTGCTGCCCAAAAAACACGGACCCGCCTGGCAGGAGCGTACGCGCATCGCGGCGGAGGGGCTCGGACATCCGCTGTTTTTGCGCGAAATGGTCCGCCACGCGGGCGCGCGCCAGCTGCAGGCCGGCAGCCAATTGCGCTTGGACGAGGTGCTTTGGGCGCGCGTCGACGCCCTCCCCCGCTCGACACGGTCGCTGCTCGAGTTGCTCGCGGTCGCCGGCATGCCGATTGCGCAACGCACGCTGTCTGTCGCTCTCGGCGTGGCGACGGCCGACTGCTCTGCATCGGTCCCGGATACCGCTTCGGCGGCGTTCTTCGCCGAGCTCGGCGAGCTCCGTCACGTCTCGCTCGTTCGCACGATGGGCTTTCACCCGAACGACTTGGTCGAGCCGTATCACGATCGGATCCGCGAAGCCGTGCTGGCCCGGCTCGATGCCCACGAACGCCGAATGCAGCACCGCAATCTGGCGCTCGCTTTCGAGCTCGCGCAGCCTTCCGACCAGGAAGCGCTGGCGCTCCATTGGCACGAAGCGGGCGAGCTCGACCGGGGCCGTGAGCATGCCGTGCTGGCCGCGGAACGCGCGGTCGCCGCCCTCGCCTTCGAACGTGCCGCGGAGCTCTTCGAATGGTCGCTGGAACGCTTGCCGGACAACGCACCCACCCGCCCGGCACTGCTGCGCAAGCTCGGCGACTCGCTCGCCAACGCGGGCAGGGGAAAACTCGCCGCCGAAGCCTACGAACGAGCGGCCGCGTTTGCCTCGTCGCTCGAAGCACTCGATTTGCAACGGCTGGCGGCGGAGCAGCTATTGCGCTGCGGCCACGTCGGCGCGGGGATCGAGGCGGTTTCGAGCGTGCTCGCGAGGATGGGCGTGCACTCGTCTGCTCACGGCTGGCGTTCGGTCTTTTCGGTGCTTTGGCTGCGCGCGCGTATCGGGCTTCGTGGGTTCGGCTACGAACCGAAAGCTGCAGGTTCGGCCATCGAGCAAGCACGAATCGAAGCCACCTGGGCGGGCGCGATCTGTCTCACCATGTTCGACAGCGTGCAGAGCACGGAGCTTCAGTGCAAAAACATGCTGCTAGCCCTGCGCGCCGGCACGCCGTTGCAGGTGCTGCGCGCACACACGGCCGAAGCCATGTTCCTGGCCCTGGGCGGCCAATCGCAGCGAGCCCGGGTCGAACAACGACTCGGGGCGGCCCGCGGCCTGGCCGAGCAGATCGCGGATCCGAACGCTTATGCCTGGCTTTCCCTGTGCCGGGGAACCACCGCTTTCTTTTTGGGTTCCTGGCGCGAGGGCGCGGAACAGTGCGCGCTCGCTGAATCGAGTTTTCGGCGCCGTGCAGGGACGCTGTTCGAACTGGGGAGCGCGCGCGCCTTCCACGTCTGGTCCAGGATGATGTGCGGTGATTTTCGTGAAGTGCTGCGGCTGGTGCCGGAGTACATCCGCGAGGCCGAAAGCCGCGGCGATCTCTACTCGAGCACCTGCCAAATGACGGGCTTTAGCAACGTCGCGTGGCTCAGCCAAGACGACGTGGCCGAGGCGCGGCGCATGCTAGCCGTGGCCGAGGCGCGTTGGCCGACAGCATCCTTCAATGTCCCTCGCTATTTCAATCTGATGGCTGCGGTCCACATCGAGCTTTACGACGGCAAGGGACGAGAGGCCTATCGGCGCGTGCTGCGAGACTGGCGCCCGCTTCGCTGGGGCGTGGCCTTTCGCGCGCAGATCACTCGCTTCGGCATGCGCTTCGCTCGCGGGCTCTCCGCCCTGGCCGCGTTCGACGAGACGCAAGATCGAGACCTGCTGCGCGATGCGGAGCGCTGCGCGAACGCGATCGCCCGCGAGCGCGTCGAGTGGAGCCAATGCTTCAGTAACCTGGTTTTGGCGGGAGTATACGCGCGAAGGCAGCGTCCAATGGAGAGCCTCCGGCAGCTCTTGCTCGCGGAGGACAAGGCGACGCGCACGGACATGGCCATGCACCGCGCCATCCTACGCCATCGACGCGGCGAGCTCGTCGGTGGCAGCGAAGGAGCGGCGCTGATCCGCGAGAGCCGCGAATTCTTGGCGACGGAAGAGATTCGCTGCCCGGAACGCATGCTCGCGATGTTGAGCCCGAAGCTGAGCGGCGAACCAGGGGGCGGTCCGTAGCTCACAGACATGCAGGCTGGAGTGAGCTCGACTCAGTTCATGGGAGGTGGCGGGATCTTGCCCATGCACAACTCGACCGTTGCGCGGGGCGGGAGCTGGCAGGTGCCCGAGGTGCAGTAGTTGTTATCAGCGCATTCCGCCCACGCGCTGCAGGGCGCGCCGAGCGGTAGGAGCGGCGCGCGGACGGCCTGAGCCTCGCACTGGTGCGACTCGAAGCTGCAAATCAGACCGTCGCCCGTGTAGCACGTTCCCTCGGGCCCCGTATCCGGGGCCCCATTGTGCGTGCACAAATCCTGGTCGTCGCCGAGACAAGTGTTGCTGCAGGCCTCGCCGAGCTTTCCGTGCACGAACACGCGCGGAGGAATCGCGACGCACACGCCGGATTTCGCGTACTTGTCGGTTTGCACGTCGTACGCGCGATCGCAGGCGCGGGGATTTTCGGGAGTCGTGGCACAACCGTGGCTCGCGTCGCACGTTCCGCCGAGCGGCACCGAACCCTTGAATACCCGATCGCAGGCGTCGGTCAGGTTGCCGCCGGGGCGGTCGCCTGGGCAGCCCTCGCTGACCTGCCCGATGCTGTCCAGACAGCGTTGAGCGGCCTCCGTATCGAGCTCGGCGCCGAAGAAAGACTGCGCTTGGAAATGTTGGAAAATGCGGTCTCGATTGAGGGCCCTGCAGCCCTGCTCATCATAAGGAAAGGCCGCATCTGCGCAGCAGGCTGCCAAGATGCCGCACACCCGCTCGGTTGCATCAGCAGCCATCAGCGCTTCGGGTGAGGTTGTGGCTGCGCCTGGGTCGCGATTGCCGGCTGCGCCTGGGCCATCGGCATTGCCGGTGCCGCAGCCGCTGATCGCCATTGCCGCGCACGCCAGTAACCCAACAAACAGATATCGACCCGCCACTCGTCTCATCCAGATAAGGTTACATCCATCCCGCCGCGCGCAAGGGGTTCAGTCCGAGATCGTTCTGAATTGGCGAGTCTGGCAATGTGTGTTGTTGAGCGCACTGACGCGGTCTCGCACCACGTTTTTACGCCAAGTCTGCGAAGCGCACGACGCTGCAAGACTCGGCTGTCATGGTGGGCTCGTTGCCCAATCGCTATTTGCGCAGCGCAGCTGTCCGCGACTCGGTTGTCATAGTGTTTCGCTCGCCACTATCTGTGACGACTATCTGCAGAGTGAACGTCGAGCACGTGCGCGCTGGGCCGGTGCCATCGCTTCGAACCGAGGCCTTGGGTTTAGGTTAGCGGGCGCGGCGGGCGCGGCGCGTCGCGTAGCCCAAAGCCGGCGATCAGCCGGAGTCGCAGGCGTTCCGTAGCTGCTGGGCGCACGTTGCGTTAGGGTGCGTGCTGGTATGTGGAACGGTG
>Ga0247773_1000051_pt1 | contig 50857 bp, 24 predicted proteins | sample UWRJL092311B6_FD_179934 | JGI IMG/M metagenome (GOLD analysis project Ga0247773, IMG submission 179934) | Plant litter microbial communities from Arlington Agricultural Research Station in Wisconsin, United States - UWRJ-L092-311B-6 | ecosystem: Environmental > Terrestrial > Plant litter >... | reverse complement strand
CCCCCCGGCCCGGCGTCTCCCGTCTCGATCCCCGCGACCATCACCGGCCGCCCGAGCGCCGCCGCCCGCCCGGCCAGGGCCGCGTCGGCCACCACGGCGGCGGGGCCCAGGTCGGCGATCGCGGCGCGGAGGCGCTCGTCGGGCCACGCGGGGTCGAGCGGGACGAAGGCCGCGCCCGCCTTCATCACGCCGAGCATGGCGAGCGGCGCCGCGGGGCCGCGCTCGGCCAGCACGGGAACGAAGGCGCCGCGCCCCACGCCCCGGGCGCGGAGCGCGCGCGCCAGGCGCGACGCGCTCCCGTCCACCTGGGCGTAGGTGAGCCGCGTGCCCTCGTGCACCACCGCCACCGCGCCCGGCGTGCGCCGCGCCTGGGCCGCCACCAGCCGGTGGATGCAGTCGTCGGCCGGGTACGCCGCGGCGGTCGCGTTCCACTCCTCCACCACCCGCCTCCGCTCGGCCGGGGCCATCAGCGGGAGGTCGTCCACGCGAAGGGAGTCATCGGCCGCCATGGCCGCCAGCGCGGCGCGGAGGTACCCGGCGTAGCGCTCCGCGGTCGCGCGGTCGAAGAGCGCCGTGGCGTACGCCAGCTCCCCGGCGATCCGCCCGTCCTCGCCGGCGAGCGAGAGCGACAGGTCGAACTTCGCCGTCCGCTCGGCCGGGTCGCCCACCTCCGCCACCTCCACGCCGGGAAGGCGCGGGAGCGCCGCGGGGGCGTTCTGCCAGGCGAGCATCACCTGGAAGACCGGCGTGCATCCCGGCGAGCGCGCGGGGCGGACCCGTTCCACCACCTGCTCGAAGGGGATGTCGTGGTGCTGCCGCGCCTCCAGCACCCGCGCCCGGACCCGCGCGAGCAGGCCGGCCACCGTCGGCGCGCCGCCCACCCCGATTCGCAGGGCCAGCGTGTTGACGAAGAAGCCGATGAGCCCCTCCACCTCCTCGTGCCCGCGGTTCGCCCAGGGCGTGCCCACCACCACGTCGTCGTGCCCCGACAGCCGCGCGAGCACGGCCGCCCACCCGGCCAGGACGGTCATGAAGAGCGTCGCCCCATGCCGCCGGGCCAGCGCGCGCAGCGCGGCGGACACGTCTCCATCCAGCTCCACCGGGACCGAGCCACCCGCGTGGTCCTGCCGCGCCGGGCGCGGGCGGTCGGCCGGGAGCTCCAGCACCTCCGGCGCGCCGGCGAGCACGTCGGTCCAGTAGCGGGCCTGCGCCTCGAGCACCTCGCCGCTCACCCGGCGCCGCTGCCATGCCGACCAGTCGGCATACTGCACCGGCAGTGCCGGAAGCGGGTCGGCCAGGCCGGCGTGGAAGGCGGCGTACAGCGTGCCCAGCTCGGCCAGGAACACCCCCGTGCTCCACGCGTCGGACACGGCGTGGTGCATCCGCAGCACCAGCGCATGGTCGTCGCCGGCCACCCGCACCAGCCGCGCGCGGGCGAGCGGCCCCGCCTCCAGGTCGAACGCCGCCGTGGCCTCGGCGGCGGCGATCCGCCCCAGCTCCGCCTCGGCGTCGGCGCGCCCGCGCAGGTCGTGCTCCACCACGCGAAAGCCGCCCTCGCCGGCCGGCGCGATCCGCTGCACCGGCTCGCCGTCCACCTGCGGAAAGGTGGTGCGCAGCGCCTCGTGCCGCGCCACGATCCGGTCCAGCGCGCGCAGCAGCGCCGCGCGGTCGAGCGCGCCGCGCAGCCGCAGCGTGCGTCCCACGTGGTAGGCGCTCCCCACCCCGCCCATCCGCTCCAGGAACCAGAGCCGCTGCTGCGCGAACGACGGGGCAGTCCGCTCGCCGGGCGCCGCGGGAGCGATCCCCGGCACCGCGCGCGGGGCGCCGGCCAGCACCCGCGCGAAGTCGGCGAGCACCGGGTGGCGGAAGAGGTCGCGGACCGCGGCCTCCACGCCCAGCGCGCGGCGGAGACGCGAGACCGCCTGCACCGCCAGGAGCGAGTGCCCGCCCAGGGCGAAGAAGTCGTCCCGGCGCCCCACCCGGCCCACGCCCAGCAGCTCCGACCAGACCGCCGCCAGCGTCCGCTCCACGCCGCCCGCGGGGGGCTCGTGGCCGCGGCGGGCGTACGCCTCGTCGCCCGGCGCCGGAAGGGCACGGTGGTCGAGCTTGGCGCTGGAGGTGAGCGGCAACGCGTCCATCCGGACGTACGCGGCGGGGACCATGTACTCGGGGAGACGCTCGGCCAGGTGCGCCCGCAACGCCCCGGTGGTCACCGCCTGGCCGGCCACCACGTACGCCACCAGCCGCGCCCCGCCGCCGGGGCCGTCGGCACGCGCCACCACGGCCGCCGCGCGCACGCCGGGAACGCGCCGCAGCACGGCGGCCACCTCGTCGGGCTCCACGCGGTAGCCGCGCACCTTCACCTGCCCGTCGCGGCGGCCCGCGAACTCGATCCGCCCGTCGGCGAGACGGCGCCCCACGTCGCCCGTGCGGTACATCCGGGCACCGCGCCCGGATGGGTCGGGGACGAACGCCGCGGCCGTGGCCGCGGGGCGCCCCCAGTAGCCGAGCGCCAGGTGCGGGCCGCGGATCACGATCTCGCCGCGCGCGTACACCTCGGCCTCGGCCCCCGTCTCGTCCAGGAGCAGCACCTCCGTCCCCTCCACCGCGCGCCCGGCGGGAACGCCGTGGCCGTGCGGGCGCGATCCGTGGTCCATCATCTCCTGCAGCGCCAGCGTCGACTCGGTGGGCCCCAGCCCGTTCACGAAGATCGCGCCCGGGCCGAAGACGTGCCGGAAGCGCTCGAAGTCGGGGCGGAAGACCGGCTCGCCCCCCAGGACCACCAGGCGCACGGCGGGAAAGCCGCCGGCATCGCCGTCGTCACGCAGCAGCGCGCGGAAAAGGGTGGGCGTGGAGTGGTAGAGGGTGACCCCCTCGGCGCGCAGCCACGGCGCCAGCCGCTCCACCCCCTGGTCGCGCAGGTCGAACAGGTGGAGGCTCGCCCCGTTCAGCAGCGCGCCGAAGAGGTCCATCACCGCCGCGTCGGTGGCGTACGAGGCCACCAGCGCCACCCGGTCGCCGGGCGAGATGCGCAGCGCGTTGGTGTAGGCGCGGATGTGCCCCAGCACGTTGCGGTGGCTCTGCGCCACCCCCTTGGGCTCGCCCGTCGATCCCGACGTGTAGAGGAGATACGCGACCGCTTCCGGCGGCGTGCCGATGGATGCGCCGGCCTCCCCGGCGTCCGCGTCGCCGGGGCGCGGGAGATGGCGATCGACGTGGAGGAGGGCGCGCGGGCTCGCGTCCGGCGTCTCCGCCGCGGCCAGGCGGCCCGCGGCGGCGAGGTGCGCGCCGCCGGCCAGGATCATCCCCGCCCCGGCGTCGCCGAGCACCCGGCGCATCCGCGTCTCGGGCCAGGCGGGGTCGAGGGGCACGTACGTCTTCCCCGCCATCAGCGCGCCCAGGATGGCGGCGACCATCGGCGCGCCGGGGTCGAAGAGGAGCCCCACGCGCCCCTCGCCCGCGCCGAGCGACGACGTCACGCCGCGGGCCACCTTCCGGGCCAGCGCGTGGAGCCCGGCGTAGCTCCACTCGCCCTCGCGGGTGCGCAGCGCCGTGCGCCGCGGGTGCGCGTCCACCCGCGCGTGGAATCGCCGGTGGATCGCCTGGCCGGTCTCGTCCGCCTCGAACCGGGTGAACGGGTTGGCCGGGCGAACGCGGCTCGCCTCGGCCGCGGCCACCACCGCGCTCCGCTCCGCATGAGACAGGAGCGGGAGCCGGTCGACGCGCCGCCGGTCGCCCGCGGCCATCCCCTCCAGGAGGCGGCCCAGGAACCCCGCCCAGCGCTCCACCGTGGCGCGGTCGAAGAGCGCGGTGGCGTACTCGATCCCGCCCACGATCCGCCCGTCCTCCTCTTCCAGGAACAGCGACAGGTCGAACTTGGCGGTGGCCCGCTCCGCGCGCTCCAGCGGCGACACGCGCACGCCGGGAAGCTCGAAGCGCCCCTGGGGAACGTTCTCCCAGGTGAAGAAGGACTGGAAGACGGGGGTGTGCGACAGGCTGCGCGCGGGGCGCAGCACCTCCACCACCTGCTCGAACGGGAGATGCGGGTGCTGCTGCGCGGCGAGCGCCCGCGCCTTCACCCGGGCCAGGAGGCCGGCCACGGTGGGGCCGCCGGAAAGGTCGGCCCGCAGCGCCAGCGTGTTGAGGAAGAGGCCGATCAGCCCCTCCAGCTCGGTGCGCGGGCGGTTGGCCGCCGGGGTGCCCACCACCACGTCGTGCTGGCCCGCCAGGCGGCCCAGGAGGGCGGCCCACCCGGCCAGCACCGTCATGAACGGCGTGGTCCCGTGGCGCCGTCCCAGCGCGCGGACGGCGGCCGACAGCTCCGCGCCCCAGGCGACGGGGACCACCGCGCCGGCATGGTCCTGCTGCGGCGGGCGCGGCCGGTCGGCGGGAAGCTCCAGGAGCGCCGGGGCGCCGGCCAGCGCCTCGCGCCAGTACGCCACGTCGCGGCGCAGCACCTCGCCCTCCACCCAGCGCCGCTGCCATGCCACGTACTCGGCGTACTGCGCCGGGAGCTCCGCAAGCGGATCGTCGCCCCCGGCCACGAAGGCGGCGTACAGCGCGCTCAGCTCGTCGGCCAGCACACCCATGCTCCACCCGTCGGAGACGATGTGGTGCATGGTCACCAGCAGGACGTGCTCGTCGTCGGTCATCCGCACCAGGCGGCCCCGCGCGAGCGGCCCGCGTCGCAGGTCGAACGGCGCGTGCGCCTCGGCCGCGGCCAGCCGCGCCAGCGCCGCGCCGGCATCGCCGGCGCCCGCCAGGTCGTCGGCCGCGAGCGCGAAGGCGGCGCCCCGGGCCGGGGCGATCCGCTGCACCGGCTCGCCCCCTTCGTCGGCGAAGGTGGTGCGAAGCGCCTCGTGCCGCGCCACGACGCGGTCGAGCGCGCGTGCCAGCGCCGCCCGGTCCAGCGCGCCGCGCAGCCGCAGCCCCATCGGCACGTGGTACGCGGCCCCGGCGCCGCCCAGCTGGTCCAGGAACCAGAGCCGCGCCTGCGCGAACGAGAGCGGGAGCCACCCCTCCCGGTCCACCGGCTCCAGCGCGCCGGGCCCGGCGCGCGCGGCGCCCTCCAGCAGGCGCGCGAAGTCGGCCAGCACCGGGCGGTCGAAGAGGTCGCCCTGCGCCACCTCGGCGCCCAGCGCCCGGCGCACGCGCGAGATCACCTGCATGGCGGCCAGCGAGTGGCCGCCGATCTCGAAGAAGTGGTCGTGCCGGCCCACGCGCGGCACGCCCAGCACCTCGGCCCACGCGTCGGCCAGCGCGGCCTCGATCTCCCCCACCGGCGCCTCGTACGCGCCGGCGTGCGCCTCGGCGCCGGGGGGCGGAAGCGCGCGGCGGTCCACCTTGCCGTTGGGGGTCAGCGGCATCGCCTCGAGCACCACGTACGCCGCCGGGGCCATGTACGCCGGAAGCCGCTCGGCCAGGTGGGCGCGCAGCGCCGGCACCAGCACCCGCGCGCGCCGCCCCCGCAGCGGGTCGGTGGCGTACGCGGCCCGAGCGCCCCGCTCCGGCCGGGGCGGCGCAGCGAACGGCCGGCGCGCGGCATGGCCCCGCGCGAAACGGGCGTCCACGCGGCCGGGGTCGTCGGCCAGCCGCACCTCCACGCTCCACCCCAGCGCCTCGCCCAGCCGCCAGAGCGCGTCCGGGTCCACCCCGCCGGCCACGGCGCGGCGGCGCACGTCGGCGACCGTCTCCACGCCGCGCGGGTCGCGGCGGATCTCCAGCGCCTGGATCGCCCCCGCCACCCGCGCGTTGGGGATGCCGAGCACGACCAGCGCATCCCCCTCCTCCGCCGCCAGCCGTGCCCGCAGCGCCGCGGGTGTCAGCCCCTCGGCCGCCCAGTCCACCCGCCTCGCATCCTCCCCCTCGCCGCCCTCCCCCTCCCCGCCGTCCGCCGCGCCCACGTGGAGCACCACGTCGTAGCGGAAGGCGGTGAGCTCGTTGGCGAAGCGGCCGCGCTTCTGCAGCGTTTCCACCGCGCGTACGCCGGCGAGATCGCGCGCGAGCGAGCGGAAGAAGGCGGGATCGACCACCAGCTCGGCCTCCTGGGCCTGCGCCTGCTCGGCGCGCTCGCGCCACTCCGCCACCGGGCGCTCCGGCGGCGAGGCGTGCGTCTCCACCGCGGTGCGGAAGGCGCCCAGCAGCCGCAGGTCGCGCACGTCGCCCACGAACACGCGGCCGCCGGGACGAACCAGGCGCGCCGCGCCCTCCAGCACGCGGGCCAGGCAGTCCACCCCCGGGAGGTACTGGACCACGGAGTTGATGACCACGGTGTCGAACGACGCCGGCTCCAGTCCGGAAAAATCGTCGGCGGGGCGGTGCATCACCTCCACGTGCCCCAGCTCCGGGCGTCGCGACCGCAGCGCCCGCAGGTGCTCCACCACGCGCGCGGAGATGTCGGTGCCCACGTAGCGCTCGCAGCCGGGGGCCAGCCGCCAGAGCAGGAGCCCCGTCCCGCAGCCGATCTCCAGCACCCGCCGCGGCCCGGGCGCCGCGATGCGCGCCACCGTGGCGTCCACCCACTCGCGCATCTCCCCGGCGGGAAGCGGCTCGCCGGTGAAGCTGCTGTTCCACCCGCTCACGTCGAAGGAGGGGTCGGCGCCGCCCTCGCCGCGGCCGTAGACGTAGTCCCACGCGGCCGACCAGTCGGCCTGGTGCCCGGCCTCCCAGCCGCCGCCCTCCGCCTCCGCGGCCGCCTCCACCCCCTCGCGGTCGGCCACCACGTACGCCACCAGCCGCCGGTCGCCGGGCGCGTCCTCGCGCGCCGCGACCACCGCCTCGCGCACGCCGCCGTGCTCGCGGAGCCGCGCCTCCACCTCGCCCAGCTCGATGCGGAAGCCGCGGACCTTCACCTGCGCGTCGAGGCGCCCCAGGTACTCCAGCGTGCCGTCGCCGCGCCAGCGCGCGCGGTCGCCGGTGCGGTACAGGCGCCCGCCCGGCTCGCGGCCGAACGGGTCCGGAACGAAGCGCTCGGCGGTGAGCGCCGGGCGCCCCAGGTAGCCGCGCGCCACCCCGCTCCCGCCCAGGAACAGCTCCCCCGCGGCGCCGGGGGCGGCAGGACGCATCGCGCCGTCCAGCACGTACGCCCGCGTGTTGGCCACCGGCCGCCCGATCGTTTCGGGGCCGCCCGGCGCGCGCAGCGCCCAGGTGCTGTAGGTGGTGTCTTCGGAGGGGCCGTACAGGTCGTGCACGCGCTCGATCCCGCCGCGCGCGTACAGCGCGTCCACCACCCCGGCGCGGAGCGGCTCGCCGGCCAGGTTGACGGTGGTCACCCCCGCCGGGATCCCGCCGTTCGCCAGCAGCGCCGCGATGGCCGAGGGGACGGTGTTGATCAGCCGCACCTCGCCCGCCAGCGCCGAGGTGGCCACCGCCAGCGCGTTCTCCACCACGATCGCGCGGCCGCCCGCGCACAGGGGGAGGAAGATCTCGAAGACGGAGAGGTCGAAGCAGATCGAGGTGGCCGCGAGCACGCCCGAACGCTCGCCGGCCGTGAAGACCCCGGCGGCCCACGACAGGAACGCCACGGCGCTCCCGTGCTCGATCGCCACGCCCTTGGGCACGCCGGTGGAGCCGGAGGTGTAGATGAGGTAGGCGAGGTTCCGCGGGCCGGCCCCGCTGGGCGGCGCCTCGGCGCTCCCGGCGGCGATCTCGGTCGCGGCGCCGTCCACGCTCACGACCCGCACCCCGCCGGCGACCGGCACCAGGGCGCGCAGCCGCTCCCGCGTCACCACCGCCGCCACGCCCGCGTCACGCACCGTGAACGCCAGCCGTTCCGCGGGATACGCCGGGTCGAGCGGAACGTACGCCCCGCCCGCCTTCAGCACGCCGAGCAGGGCGGCCACCATCTCGCTCCCGCGCTCCAGGCAGATCCCCACGCGCGCCTCCGGCCCCACCCCCAGGCGCCGGAGATGATGGGCGATGCGGTTCGCCCGCGCATCCAGCTCGGCGTAGGTGAGCGCCTCGCCCTCGTGGAGGAGCGCCTGCGCGCCGGGGGTCCGCGCCACCTGCGCGGCGAAGAGGTCGTGGATGCACAGGTCGCGCGGAAACGGCGCCTCCGTGCGGTTCCACGCCTCGATCCGCGCCGCATCCGCCGCGGCGGCGGCATCCGCCCCGTCCGCCTCGCGGCCCCCCGCCAGCTTGAGCGCGGGATCGTCACTCCGCTCGTCGATCGTGTGGGTCGGTGTCATGCGCTGCCCAGCCCGGTGAAAGGCGGTTGGATGCGAGATGCGTGTTCGGGAGGACGGATCCGGAGCCGGACCGGCACGCTGAACCGAGACATCGCCGACCAGTGGCCAATATCTACAGTACCCGACGTTTTGTGGGCTGAACCAGGATAGAACGGGGCGTCACGGCTCGTCAAGGAAGACGGCGATCCGGATGTTCCCGGGAAAACCACGCGGGGGAACGAAAGAACCGGAGAGCTGCGAGGATCAGCAGCTCTCCGGTTCTTTCGTTCCTCCATGAACGCCATTCGGTGATGCCCGCCGCGAACCATGCTCCCGGATCCGGCATCGACGCCCTGGCAGGCGGACCAGGTCCGGATCGAGCCGCGACGCGCCGCCCAGACGAGGTCGGTGACGCGTCAGTACAGCACGCGGGACGCGGCGGAGATGCGCGCCTCGCGGCTCTTGCGGAGGTCGCGGACCACGTTGATCCGCTTGAGCCAGCGGTCGCGCCCGTCGTAGCGGGCCTTGAACGGCTTGCGCCCGTGCACCGCCTGGAAGTTGTCGATGAAGCAGATGTCGCCCGGGTCCAGCGGCCGGTCCTCCAGCGCCGCGTCCACCCTGCGCTGCAGCGCCTCGAAGGTGGCGCGGGCAGCCGGGTCCTCGGGCGGATCCATGAAGTACGGGTCCATCCGCACGTACGGCGTCCTCGGGTCGCCGAAGAGGACGGAGATGCGCTCGGGATTGGCCGCGAGCTGCTCGATCTTGCGATACGCCTTGCGCATCAGCGCCTCCTCCTCGGGCGTGCGGCCGTTGCTTTCGCCGGCGTTCTTGGGGAGGTGCGAGTTGTCCGGGCGGATCACGAACTGCGGGGTGGAGAGCACCGTCACCTCTTCGTCGCTCAGCCGCACCTTGCTGATGGGCGCGAAGGTGGTGGGAACACGGTCGGGGTTGCGCAGGCACATCATCCCCAGGTAGTCGCCGCGGTAGGGGTGGAAGGCGTCTTCCACGTGCCAGGTGATCAGCTCCTCGCTCCCCGTGCCCACCTGCTCGTGCTCGTGCCCCTTGATCGGGATCAGGTCGTGCACCAGGCGCCCGCCCTGCTGCGTGCTCCAGCCGATCGGCTCGCCCAGCAGCGAGGCCAGCAGGATGAGGAACATGTCGTCCTCGCGCGTGTCGTTCGCGGCGGTGTGGTCGTTCCAGTGGGCCGGCGTGGGGCCGATCTTCTCCTCGTCCACCTGCCAGCCGCTCACCACGATCATGGCGCTCTCGGGCTCGAAGAGCCGGAAGTTGCGCATCTCCTTGCGGATGCGGCGCGGCAGGTCGTGCGCGATCACGTCGGCTTCGTTCAGGAACTCCTCGTTTTCGGCGCTCCCGTAGCGAACGGCCAGCTCACCGGCCAGCGCGCGCGTCTCGGCGACCTCCCCGGGCGTCATCTCGATTCGTTCCATCCCTCGTTTCTCTCCGTCGGGTGTTTGGGCGGCCGCTTCCGCGGCCCGCCGCGATGTTGCGATCCTCACCATTCGTCCGGCACCCTCGGCCACGCCGGGAGCCCGGCTCCACCACGTGCCGCCGCACGTGCATGCATCCCCATCTCGCGGCTCGAACGGCCCTTCCGGGTGGCCGAACGGAACGGGGCGAGGCGGAGGTCCGCGAGCGGTTCGCCGGATGCACGGGGTGCGGGCGATCCGGGGCGGCGTGCGATGCCGCGCCGGCGCGGTGGCGCCCGCTCCGTCACGCGACGCCCGCCGGCGAGACCGCGGCGCCGCGCAGGTGCGCCGCCAGCCGGGCGGCATGGACGCGCAGCTCCGGCACCGCCGTGCTCTCCCAGAAGTCGGCCTTCAGCAGCGGGCCCACGTGAAACAGCGTCTCCGACGCCCGTCCCTCGCGGTCGAGCAGCGCGTACCCGGCCCCCGTGCGGATGCCGAGCCCCAGCGGGCACGCGGTGAGGAGCCCCTGGCGGATGAGGGAGTCGAACAGCGGCTCGCCCAGCGCGGCGACCCTGCTGCTGGGGCCGGTGCAGTTGACCACGGTCCCCACGCGCACCTCCTCGGCCGCGCGGGCCCCCCGGCGCCGGAACCGCACGGTCACCGCGTCGGCTCCGCCTTCCACGCCGAGGAGGCGGCCCGCATGCAGGCGAAGGCGGCCGCCCCGGACCAGCGCGTCGAAGGCGGCGGTGGTCGAGGGCGCGGTCCTGTGGCGGTGCACGTCCCAGTACGGCTGCAGGTGGCGAAGGAAGCGCGCGCGCTCGGCCGTCGGAAGCGCGCCCCACAGCGCGGGCGTCACGGGGCGGATCGAGGCCACCACGTCGCGCCAGTCCACCTCGGGGTGCGCGGCCACCGCGCGCCGCACCTCGCGCAGGTAGCGCCGCACGGTGAAGGCGCCGGCCAGGAGCGCCGCGCCCAGCTCCACCGCGTGCGGCGGCGACGCGGGCGAGCGGTGCGGCCGCGGGACCAGCCCCCGCCGCGAGAGCGCCAGCATCGGCGCGCCGAGCCCCCGCGCGTGCAGGTCCAGCGCGACGTCGAGCATGGTCAGCCCCGTTCCCACCAGGAACACGGGGCGGCCGGTGTCGATCGCGTCGAGCGCCCCGGGCGCCCACGGGTCGCGCACGTAGCGGCGGTCGCCCGCGAAGAAGCCGGCGTCGGGCACCGGCGGGTCGGCCGGCGAGTAGCTGCCGGCCGCGAGCACCACCTGGTCGGCCGATAGCTCCGCCGGGCCGCCGCCGCCCTCCAGCACCAGCTCGGCGCCCCCGCCCGGGCACATGCGGACGTCCACCGCCGTGGCCACGCGATGCGTGAAGCGCGTCCCCGCCGGCGCGGCGGCCACCGCGTCGCGCAGCACCCGCTCCAGGTACTCGCCGTACACGGCACGCGGCACGAAATCGCCCCCCGCCACCGCCGGATCGCGCTCCCGCGCGAAGCGGAGGAAGTGCTCCTCGTCGCCGGGAAAGGCGCTCATCCGGGCGGCCGGCACGTTCAGCACGTGCACCGCGCTGCGCGTTCCATAGGCCACGCCCCGCGCCAGCGGCCCCGAGCGGTTCACCAGCACCACGTGCACCCCGTCCGGCCACTCGCCGCGCAGCAGGTGCACGGCGGTCATCGTCCCCGAAAAGCCGCCGCCGACGATGGCGATGGTGTGGGCCATGCGAGCGTCCTGTTCGATGTGGTCACCCGTCCCGTATTCGCCATCAAGATAATCGACGGCGCGTTTTGTGGCACCCCATCCCCCGGCCCCGGAGCCCAGGACCGCGGCGTGGGGGATCGGCCGCGCCGGACCGCCACGCAGGCGCTGGGTCGAAGTGCCTCCCGCCACCGCGCGAACGGACGCGTCTCCGTCCCGGCAACGGGATATCGCCGATCCGCGGGCGCGCGCCGGCGCATTCCGGCCGCGATTGCCGGCGGATCCGCCTGGCCGTGGCGCGCCGAAGCGCTCCGATTCCACCCCTGCTCCGCGCCCGCTCGATCGCACCCCGGGGGTCCGCCACTGTCCCGACGGCGGATCGGCGCCTACATTTCCCTCCGATTTCACGACCGTTTCTATACGCAAACGCGATTCCACGGCGCACCGTCGCGCCCGCCGCCCACGCCACCTCAGCGCACTCGGACCCATGGCGAGCCCACACGCGCACACCGGCATCGATCCGCCCGGGATCACCACGGCCGACGGCGTCCCGGATCTCACCGCGCCCGGGGGCCTGGCGGAGACGCTGGGGCTCGCCCGCGGCGACGTCGCCTCGGTCCACGTGGAGTCCACCGGGGCGAGCGAGCGGACGTCGCTCACCTTTCTCGAGGTGGCGTACGCCGGCGCCGCGGCCGCGGGGCTTCCCGGGCGCCTGGTGCTGAAGCGCACGCCGCCGGCGGTGCCCGGCGCCAGGCCGGCACGCGCGCAGGAGGCGGGGTTCTACGCCCGGCTCGCCGCGTCGCTGCCGTCGCCACCGGTGGTTCGCTGCCTGGCCGCGCGGGTGCCCTCCCCCGCCTCGCCCGGCTGGTTCCTGATGGAAGACCTGCGCGCCACGCACGCTCCCGCGCCGGACGACGAGATCGACCTGGGGCCGGCCGTGGACGCGCTGGCCCGCGTCCACGCGGCGCGGTGGGAGGCGGGGGAGCGGTTCACCTGGCCGCGCAGCAACCCCACCGAGGAGTCGGTCCGCGCGGCGGTCCACCGGCTGGCCAGCCACCTCCCCGTCTTCTTCGACACGGCCGGCGACGCGCTCACGGCCGACGGGCGGAAGGTGTACGAGCGCGTGTTCGCGTCCACGTTGCGGCCGTGGCTGCGGATGGTGGACGGCCGCGCGCAGACGCTCATCCACGGCGACGCGCACATCGGCAACTTCCTCTTCCCGCGCGAGCCGGGGGGCAGCGTCTACCTGGTCGACTGGGCGCTCTGGCAGGCCGATGTCGGCGCGCGCGACCTGGCGTTCCTGCTCCTGCGCTGGCCACCGGACCGGCGCCGGCGGATGGAAGAGCCGCTCCTGCGGCGCTACCACGGGCGGCTCGAGGCGCTCGGCGTGCGCGGCTATGGCTGGGACGAGCTCTGGACCGACTACCGCCAGTGCTGCGTCCGCAACCTGACCGTCCCGTTGATGCGCCAGGCCCGGGGCCGCTCCGACCGGTCGTGGCGCGAGCTGCTGGACAACGCGATCGCCGCGTTCGTGGAGCTCGACGGCGATGCGCTCCTGTGAGCGTGGCCGACCCGCCGGCGACCCGCCGGGCGGCGCGTTCGGGCGGCTGCGCGATCGCGAGGCGTTGCCCGCGTCCCCACGCTCCAAGCCGACGACGCGACACCCGCGCGCCGGCCTCTCCCGGTCGCCCCGGCCGATCGTCCCCAATCCCTGGCCCGCCGTGGCACGCCGCCGCGCCGTGGCCCACGCACCCTCAGCGCACGCGAATCATGACGCACGGACACGCCCCGGCCGGCATCGACCCGCCCGCGGCCGCCCCGGATCTCACCTCGCCCGGGGAGCTGGCGGAAGCGCTCGGGGTGGACCGCGGCGAGGTCGCCGCGGTCCAGGTGGAGCGCACCGCATCCACCGGGCATTCCCTGCTCACCTTTCTCCAGGTGACGTACGCCGGCGCCGCGGCCGCATCGCTCCCCACGCGCCTGGTGCTGAAGCACAAGCCGCCCCCGCCGCCCGGCGCGAGGCCGGCGCCCGTGCACGAGGCGGGCTTCTACGCCCGCCTGGCGCCCGCGCTGCCATCGCCACCGGTGGTGCGCTGCCTGGCCGCGCGGGCGCCCTCGCCCACCTTCCCTGGCTACTTCCTGGTCGAGGACCTGCGCGCCACGCACGCCGAGGCGCCGCTGGCCGAGGACGAGATGGACTTCGGCGGCGCCGCCGACGCCCTGGCCCGCATCCACGCGGCGCGGTGGGAGGCGGACGAGCGCTCCACCTGGCCGCGCAGCAACCCCACCGAGCAGTCGATCCGCGCCGCCGTGCACCGGATCGGAGCCCACCTGCCGGCCTTCTTCGACGCGGCCGGCGACGCGCTCACGGCCGACGGGCGGCGCCTGTACGAGCGCGTCTTCGCCTCGGCGCTGCGGCCATGGCTGCGGCTGGCGGACCGCCGCTGGCAAACGCTCATCCACGGCTCGGCGCACATCGGCAACTTCCTCTTCCCCCGCGTGCCCGGCGGTGACGTCTACCTCATCGACTGGGAGCACTGGCAGGCCGACGTGGGCGCGCGCGACCTGGCCTACCTGATGCTGCGCCGCCCGCCAGAGCTGCGCCGGCGGCTCGAGGAGCCGCTGCTGCGGCGGTATCACGCGCGGCTGCAGGCCCTGGGCGTGAGCGGCTACGGCTGGGACGACCTCTGGACCGACTACCGCCGCTGCTGGGTCCGCAACCTGACCGTGCCGGTGGTCAAGCAGCAGCGCGACGCCGAGCGCTGGCCGGAGCTCCTCGATCACACCATCGCCGCGTTCGCCGATCTCGGCGGCGAGGAGCTCCTGTAGAGGACGGCACGGCCACCCGGTCTCCCCGGCCGTCCCTGAGCGGCGGGCCGGACCGTCGCCCCCCGGGGCGCTTCATCGCGGACCGCGCGGGGGGGGATTCGAATCCGCCGCCCGGGCCCGGCGTCACCCGAACGCTACACGCCCGCGGCGTCCAGGGCCGGTTCCGCTCCGGCGGGCGCGGCGCCGGCGCGCCGTGAGGCGTCGATCAGCTCCCTGATGGCGACGAGGGCGCGCCGGGTGCGGTCCATGCTTTCCGTGCCCACCCCCACGCGCACGAAGCCGTCGCACGATTCGCCGTACCCGATCCCCGGCACCACGCACACCTTCTTCTCCGACAGCAGCCGGGTCGAGAACTCCTCCGAGGAGAGACCCGAGTCCTCGATGCTCACGAAGAAGTAGAAGGTCGCCGTCCCCTCCATGTAGCGAAGCCCCAGCTCGTCCATGTACCGGGCCAGCCGGGCACGCTTGGCCACCACCTCGCGGATCTGCGGCTTGGTCACCGCCAGGATGTCGTCGAAGTGGCGCTCCAGGTACTGCTCCAGGATCGTGGGCGGGCACGTCAGCAGGTGCTGGCTGATCTTCAGCAGCTGCTCCATCACCCGCGGGTTGGAGATGAGATACCCGATCCGCCACCCCGACATGCCGTAGTTCTTCGACATGGTGTTGCAGATGATCGTGTGCTCCTTCTCCGGGTCGTCCACCCCGCAGGAGACGAACGGCTCGTCGCCCACGAAGTCGCTGTACGCCTCGTCCGAGATGAGATAGAGCTCGTGCTCCCTCGCCAGCCGGTGCAGGTGCCGCAGCTCGTCGCGCGTGTACACCCTGCCCGTGGGGTTCTGCGGCGAACAGACCACCAGCGCGCGCGTGCGGGGCGTCACCCACCTGCCCAGCTCGGCCACCGGTACGTGGTGCGGAACCATGATGGGGTTGCCGTGGCAGAGGCGGACCTGCTCGCTGTAGCTCACCCACGCCGGCTCCGGCACCACCACCTCGTCGCCCGGCTCCACCAGCGCCATGAAGGCGATGTGGATCCCCAGCTTGGACCCGGCGGTGACGATGATCTCCGAGGCCGCGTCCACCGGCACGCCGTACTGGTCGCGGTAATAGGCCGCGAGCTTCTGGCGCAGCCCCGCCAGGCCGCGGGAGTTCGAGTAGTGGTACAGATCGGGGAACGGAAGCGCGTCGAACGGGTGGAGGGGGATGTCGAAGAACGCCTCCCCTTTCGAGAGGATGGTCACGTCCTCGCCCGCCGCCTTCATCTCGTTGGCGTATGCGTTGAACTTGATCGACATCGCCGTGGCGACGTCTTCCACCGATTTCGCGTGCCGGGCCATTGCTTCTCCTCCATCGCTCGCGATGTGGGCATCCCACGGTTTCGCGACCGCAACCAGGACGCCCCAGGAGCGATGCACGAACCGTCGGATGTCCGTACAGGGACGCAGACAACGCCAGCGCCCACTTCCACGAGTGGCGTGAACGGAACAAAGTCGCGCACCACCGAGGCGTCGCCCCGGCGTGTTGCCGCACGTTTACGGCCTCGGAACGCAGACTAGCCCCACATCACGGGCGCTGTCAAGCCGAGTGCGGCGGACAGAAGGATGGCGGCGAGAAAAAGTGTGGAGCCGAGCGAATATCTCGATGAAGCGATCCGGATACGGGTACCCGTGCTCGAGTTCTCGGCACATCTCGATCGCGGAGAGGCTAGACGCCAATCACTTCGTCCGGTAATTTGTTGCCAAGCGGCATTCATCCGCCCGCGCCCGCCGGGCTGGGCTCCCCGGTGCGGCAGGGAAACCAGCGGTGTGCCAGAAAAAGCATGAAAGGTATGTCACACGACACCATCGCACCGCCGCTGCGGGCGGAGCTCGCGGCGGCGTGCGGCGCCGCGCGGGCCGCGGGCGGGGCCGCGATGCGCTTCTACGGCAGCGCCACGAGCGTGGAGAAGGAAGGCGGCTCGCCCGTCACCGAGGCCGACCACGCCGCCAACCGCGTGATCGTCGGCGCGCTCGCCGCCGCCTTTCCCGGCGACGCGATCCTCTCCGAGGAGTCGGCCGATTCTCCCGCGCGGCTGGCGGCGGAGCGCGTGTGGATCGTGGACCCGCTCGACGGCACTCGCGAGTTCCTGGCGCAAAACGGCGAGTTCGCGGTGATGATCGGCCTGGCGGTCGAAGGGCGGGCGGTGCTGGGCGCCGTCTACCAGCCCGCGAACGACGTGCTGTTCGCCGCCGCCGAGGGGCACGGGGCGACCATCACGCGCGGGGGGAAGACGGCGCCGCTGCGCTGCGGCGCCCCCGGCGCGGACGGGCTCCGGCTGGTCGGCTCGCGCTCGCACCCGGACCCGCTGCTGGCGCGCATGCAGGAGGCGCTCGGGATCACCGACGTGCGCCCCTCCGGCTCGGTGGGCGTCAAGTGCGGGCTGATCGCGCTCGGCGAGCGCGACCTGTACGTGCACCCGGTGCCCTATCTCAAGGAGTGGGACACCTGCGCCCCCGAAGCCATCCTGCGCGCCGCCGGGGGCGACGTTACCGACTGCCGGGGCGAACCGCTGCGCTACAACAAGCCCGACCCGCGCCAGCCGTACGGCATCGTGGCGTGCGGGCCGGGGCTGCTGGACGGCGTGCTGGCGGCCATCCGTCCCCTCCACGAGGCGGCCCAGGCGTGACGCGCGGCGGCCGATGAGGTGGGAGGCGTGGCTCACGCTGGTGGTGGTGGCCGGCACCGTGTTCCTGCTGGTGCGCGACACGGTGCCCCCTGCCGTGGCCGTGCTGGGCGCCGACGTGGTGCTGCTGGTGAGCGGGGTGATCGACGCCGACGCGGCGTTCTCGGGGTTCGGCAACCCCGCGCCCATCACCGTGGCGGCGCTCTTCGTGGTGGCGGCGGCGGTGGAGAAGACGGGGGCGCTGCAGCCGCTGGTGCGGGCCGCGCTGCGCACCGGCGACGGCGGACGGTGGGAGCTGGCGCGGCTGCTGCTGCCCACCGCCGCGGCGTCGGCGTTCCTGAACAACACCCCCATCGTGGCCATGCTGGCCCCGCAGGTGGCCGACTGGGCCGAGCAGCGGGGAAAGGCGGCGTCGCAGTACCTGATGCCGATCTCCTTCGCCACCGTGCTGGGCGGCGTGGTGACCCTCATCGGCACCTCCACCAACCTGGTGGCGTCGGGGCTGATGACTCAGGCGGGGATGGCGCCGCTGGGGATGTTCGAGCTCACCCGGGCCGGGCTGCCGGTGGCCGTCCTGGGGCTGGTGGTGCTGATCGCCCTGGCCCCCAGGCTCCTTCCCGACCGCCGCCCCGCGCGCGCGGCGCTGCACGACGACCTGCGCGAGTTCGTGATGCACTGCATCGTGGTGCCCGGCGGCCCGCTGGACGGGCAAACGGTGGAGAGCGGCGGGCTGCGGCACCTGCAGGGGGTGTTCCTGGTGGAGGTGGAGCGCGACGGCGAGAGCATGGCCGCCCCCGCGCCCTCCGCCGTGCTGCGCGGCGGCGACCGGCTTGCCTTCGCCGGGCGGGTGGACACCGTGCGCGACCTGCAGAACATGCGCGGGCTGATGCCCGCCGAGCACGTCCACGGCGCCGCCTACCGCACCGCCGAGCACACCTTCTTCGAGGCGGTGGTGAGCGGCGCCTCGCGGCTGGTGGGGAAGACGCTGCGCGAGGCCGAGTTCCGCGAGCGCTACCAGGCCGCCGTGTTGGCCATCCACCGCGCCGGCCAGCGGGTGAACGCCAAGCTGGGAACGGTGCCGCTGAAGGAGGGCGACACGCTGCTCCTCCTTTCCGACGGGGGCTTCGCGCCGCGCTGGCGCGACCGCAGCGACTTCCTGCTGGTGAGCAGGCTGGGCGGGGCGCCGCCGCCGTCGTCGCGGCAGGCGCTGTTCGTGGGGCTGATCACCTTCGGCCTGGTGGGAGTGGCGGGGCTGGGGCTGGTGCCCATCCTCCACGCCTCGCTGGTGGCGGCCGTGGTGCTGGTGGTGACGGGGGTGCTCACCGCCACCCAGGCGCGCGCGGCGGTGGATCTGGACGTGCTGGTGGTGATCGCCGCCTCGTTCGGGCTGGGGGCGGCCATCCAGGGCTCGGGGCTGGCCGCGCTGCTGGGGCGCGCGGTGGTCGGCGCCACGGCGCGCCTGGGGCCGGTGGCGGTGCTGGCGGCCGTGACCGTGGCCACCATGCTGATCACCGAGCTGATCACCAACAACGCCGCGGCGGTGCTGCTCTTTCCCGTGGCCATGGCCACCGCCGCGCAGCTGCACCTGAACCCGCGGGCCTTCGCGGTGGCGGTGACCATCGCGGCGTCCACCAGCTTCGTGACCCCCATCGGCTATCAGACCAACACCATGGTGTACGGGATGGGCGGCTACCGCTTCGGCGACTTCGTGCGCCTGGGGCTGCCGGTGACGCTGGTGTCGCTGGCGGCCGTCGTGATCTTCGTCCCTCTCTTCTGGCCGCTGTGATGGAAAGCGTTCTGACGGTTCCCGCCGCGGCGCAGGGAGCGCCCCCCAGCCCCTCGTACCGCAGGAGCCACCTGGACCAGCTCGAGTCCGAGGCGGTGTTCATCATGCGCGAGGTGGCCGCGCAGTTCGAGCGACCGGCGCTGCTCTTCTCCGGCGGCAAGGACTCGATCGTGATGGTGCACCTGGCGCGCAAGGCGTTCTGGCCGGGGCGCTTCCCCTTTCCGCTGCTGCACATCGACACCGGCCACAACTTCCAGGAAGCGCTGGACTATCGCGACGAGATGGCGGCGCGACTCGGGTGCGAGCTGCTGGTGCGCACCGTCCAGGACTCGATCGACCAGGGGCGCGTGGTGGAGGAGACGGGCCCCCACGCCAGCCGCAACGCCCTGCAGACGGTGACGCTGCTCGACGCGCTGGCCGAGCTCGGGATCGACGCGGCGTTCGGCGGCGGCCGGCGCGACGAGGAGAAGGCGCGCGCCAAGGAGCGCTTCTTCAGCCACCGCGACCGCTTCGGCCAGTGGGACCCCAAGAACCAGCGCCCCGAGCTGTGGAACCTGTTCAACGGGCGCCGGGGGCCGGGCGAGCACTTCCGCGTGTTCCCGCTCAGCAACTGGACCGAGCTCGACGTCTGGCAGTACATCGCCCGGGAGGGGATCGGCCTCCCCACGCTCTACTTCTCGCACCGGCGCGAGGTCTTTCGCCGCGAGGGGCAGTGGCTGGCGCGCTCGCCCTGGCTGCGGCTGCTCCCCGGCGAGCGGTACGAGGAGCGGACCATCCGCTTCCGCACCGTGGGCGACGCCACCTGCACGGGGGCGGTGGAAAGCACGGCCTCGACCGTGGACGAGATCATCGTGGAGATCGCCGCGGCGCGGGTCACCGAGCGCGGCACCCGCGCCGACGACCGCCGCTCCGAGGCCGCCATGGAAGACCGCAAGCGCCTGGGGTACTTCTGATGAGCGTGGCCGAGGCGATCGGGGCCGGGGCCGCCAGCCACGAGCAGGCGGCCCGGCAGTACCGGGAGATGGACCTGCTGCGCTTCACCACGGCGGGGAGCGTAGACGACGGCAAGTCGACGCTCATCGGGCGGCTGCTGTACGATACCAAGTCGATCTTCAGCGACCAGCTCGAGGCGATCGAGGGCGCCAGCCGCCGGCGCGGCGAAGACCGCGTCAACCTGGCCCTGCTCACCGACGGGCTGCGCGCCGAGCGCGAGCAGAACATCACCATCGACGTGGCCTACCGGTACTTCGCCACGCCCCGGCGCAAGTTCATCATCGCCGACACGCCGGGGCACGTGCAGTACACGCGCAACATGGTGACGGGCGCCAGCACGGCCGAGCTGGCCATCGTGCTGGTCGACGCGCGCAAGGGCGTGCTCACCCAGAGCCGGCGGCACGGCTTCATCTCGTCGCTGCTGCGCATCCCCCACGTGGTGGTGGCGGTCAACAAGATGGACCTGGTGGACTACCGCCAGGAGGTGTACGACGCCGTCGTGGCCGACTACTCGGACTTCGCCGAGAAGCTGGGGATCCAGGACCTCGCGTTCATCCCCATCTCGGCGCTGGAAGGTGACAACGTGGTGGGCAAGAGCGAGCGGCTGGCGTGGTACAACGGCGCCACCCTCCTGCACCACCTCGAGAGCGTGAACGTGGGCGCCGACCGCAACCTGGTCGACTTCCGCCTCCCCGTGCAGTACGTGATCCGCCCCCACCAGGACTTCCGCGGCTTCGCGGGGCGGGTGGCCTCGGGGACGGTGGCGCCGGGCGAGGAGGTGGTGGTGCTCCCCTCGGGCGTGGCCACCCGGGTGCGCTCGGTGGAAACATTCGAGGGGCCGCTCCCCGAGGCGGCCGAGGGCGACTCGGTGGTGGTCACGCTGGCCGACGAGGTCGACGTGTCGCGCGGCGACATGATCGTGCGCCGCAACAATCTTCCCACCGTGGGCAACCGGGTCGACGCGATGCTCTGCTGGATGGGCGAGCAGCCGCTGGACCCCGCCACCTCGTACGTCATCCAGCACACCACCCGCTCGTGCCGCGCCTTCGTCAGCCGCGTGGTCTACCGGATCGACGTCGACACGCTGCACCGGGAAGAGGCGGCGCGGCTGTCGGTCAACGACATCGGCCGGGTGGAGGTCACCACCTCGGCGCCGCTCTTCTTCGACGCGTACCAGGGGAACCGGGCCACGGGGAGCTTCATCCTCGTCGACCCGTACACCCACGTCACCGTGGCCGCGGGGATGATCCGCGGCCCCGTGCAGACCGCCGACACGCTCTTTCCCGCCGCCGCGGCCGAGCCTGCCACGGCCGGGGCCGCCAGGGTTTCGCCCGGCGTGGCGTGGGAGGGGTGGAACGTGACGCGCGAGGAGCGCGAGGCGCGCAACGGGCACGGCGCGGCGGTGCTCTGGCTCACCGGCCTCTCCGGCGCGGGGAAGACCACCATCGCGCGGCGGCTGGAACGGCGGCTGTTCGAGGCGGGCGCGCAGACGATGCTCCTGGACGGCGACGCCCTGCGCCACGGGCTGAACGGCGACCTGGGCTTTTCGCCGGCCGATCGCGCCGAGAACATCCGCCGCGCGGGCGAGGTGGCGCGGCTCTTCTTCGCCCAGGGCGCCCTGGTGCTGTGCACCTTCGTGTCGCCCTACCACGACGACCGCGCGCGCGTGCGGGCGCTTTTCCCCGAGGGCCGGTTCCTGGAGATCTTCGTGGACGCCCCGCTGGACGAGCTCAGGCGCCGCGACCCCAAGGGGTTGTACGCACGGGCCGATCGCGGCGAGATGGCCGGCCTGACCGGCGTCTCCGCCCCGTACGAGGCGCCCGGTGCGCCGGAGATGGTGCTGCGCACCGACCGGGTGCCCGTGGACGAGGCGGTGGAGCGCATCCTCGCCCGGCTGCGGGCCGAGGGGCTGCTCCGCGGCTGACCCGCCCCAGGGTCCGCCGGCGCGTCCGGCGGGCGCGGGGACGGGGGAGGCGCCCTCCCTGCCCGCCGCGTGGCGAGGGCTCCAGGCGGATCACGGCTCCAGGCGGAAGCGGGTGATCGCGCGCCATCCGCCGCTTCTCCCGCGAGGATGGCGACGGCGGGACAGGCCCCCGCCACGGCGCCCGGGAGCCGGGCCGTGATGCGTCTCCGGGACCGGGGGAGCACGAGTTCCCTGCCCCAACCGCCGGCCGCGCGGGCGGCACCTCGGGGCCATGCCGGTACCGCGGCGCGGCGCGCGGCGGCACCTTCGGGCACGCGGCCGCTGGTTCCGTTGCGAAACGCGCGCGGTGGGCGCGGCGATCTTCAACCTGGCGATGGATCACGGGATGTCGGACATTCACCCACGGGCGGCGGACCGCCAGCGCACGGCGCCCGAGGCGGGCGCGATCCCGCTGCAGCGGCTGGTCGAGGCGTACAAGGACCCCCACCGTCTGTACGACGAGCTGCGGGAGCGGAGCCAGGTCGGCTACGACGCCGCGGCCCGCTGCTGGGTGGTCACGGGCCAGGAGCCGGTGCGCACCATCCTCGCGGATCGCCGCTTCGTGTCGGAGATGGCGCTGGCGCTTCCCGAGGCGCGGAGGAGCCCCCGGCGAACCTTCGCCAGCGACGCGATCCAGAAGCAGATCATCTTCGTGGACGGGGCCAAGCAGGCGCGCGTGCAGCGCGCCGTGCTCACCGAGCTCGCCCGCCGCTCCGACGTGCTGGTGGCGCCGCTGCAGGCATGCGCGTCGGCGCTGGCCGAGGAGGCGCGCGCGCGCGGAGACTTCGACCTGGTCCGCGACTTCGCCGTTCCGTTCACGCTCCAGGCGGTCGCGCTGGTGCTGGGCACGCCGGTGGGCGACGCCGAGGAAACCGCCCGGCTGGAGCGCTGGTCCACCTCGTACGCGGACATCACCAGCGGCTATCTCCACGCGAAGATGGACGACGTGGTGCAGCTCGGCGAGTACTTCAGGGCCCAGGTCGCGGCGCGGCGCGGCACGCCCTCCGACGACCTGATCGGCGCCTTCATGCGCGACGGCGGCCTCGACGACGAGGACGACGTGGTGATCCAGTGCATGATGGCCTTCGCGGCGGGGCGGGTCACCACGCAGAAGCTGCTGGCCGACGGCATCCCGCGCCTGATCCCCGAGTGGAGCGCGTGGCGGGAGCTTGTCCGCAACACACCGTCCGCCCTCCGCCGGCTGGTGGAGGAGCTGCTGCGCCTGGTCACCCCGACCCGCTACGTGGTCCGCTACGCGACCGAGGACGTCCACCTGGCCGGCGAGGCCGCGGCCGGCGTCCGCGTGAAACGGGGTGAACGGGTGGTGCTGATCCTGGAGGCCGCCAACCGCGACGGAGAGGTGTTCCCGGCCCCGCACGCGCTGCAGGCCGGCCGGCAGCCCAACCCGCACGTCACCTTCGGGTTCGGGCCGCACCGCTGCCCGGGCGCCTCCATCGCGCGCGTCGAGATCGCGATCGCGCTGCAGGCGCTGTTCGAGTCGCTGGGCGAGATCCGGCCACACCCGTCGCAGCCGCCCGCCTGGGATCCGAACCCGAACATCGGTGGCTACGCGTCGTACCGCTGCCTCTGTGCCTGATCCGCCCTCCGCCGGGCCGGCCCGGGGCCGCGGACCTTCGCCGGATGATCCCGCGCCGGCCCGCGTGGACGGGAGGGCGGCCGTCGTGCCCGGCCGGGGCCTCGCCCGGGACCCTGGGCCACGCCGCGCTCTGCGCCGCACGGCCGGGAGGGGCCGCGGCGGCGCGCGGCCGCGGGCCACACCGACAGCCCACAACCGATTGGAGAGTTCCGAATGACTGGTGTTCCGCTGCAGGACGTGCTCATCGTGGGCGGGGGAACGGCGGGGTGGATGACCGCCGCGTACCTGGTGCGCGCCTTTGGTGAGAGCGTGCGGATCACGCTGCTGGAGGCGCCCGCCATCCCCAAGATCGGAGTGGGCGAGGCGACGGTGCCGAACCTCCAGGGCGTCTTCTTCGACTTCCTGGGGATCCCCGAAGACGAGTGGATGCGCGAGGTGAACGGCGCCTTCAAGACGGCCGTGAAGTTCATCAACTGGCGCAAGCCCGCTCCCGGCGAGGCGGACACCCACTTCTACCACCCGTTCGGGATCCTCCCCTACTGCGACGGCGTTCACCTTCCCCAGTACTGGTACCACCTGACGCGTGGCCTGGGGCAGCCGTTCGACCAGGCCTGCTTTCCCCAGGTGCCGGTGATGGACGCGGGGCGCGCCCCCAAGCACCTGGACGGCCGCAGCGCCTTCCCCCACGCCTGGCACTTCGACGCCGTGCTGGTGGCCGACTTCCTCTTCCGCTGGGCCACCGCGCGCGGCGTGGTGCGCGTGCTCGACGAGGTGGGCGACGTCGAGCTGAACGAGCGGGGCGAGATCGCATCCGTGGCCACCAGGGACGGCCGGCGCATGCGGGCCGACCTCTACGTCGACTGCACCGGGTTCCGTGGGCTGCTGATCAACAAGGCGCTCGGCGAGCCGTTCATCGACATGAGCGACCAGCTGCTGTGCGACAGCGCCGTGGCGCACCCCGTGGCGCACGACGACGAGCGCTTCGGGATCGAGCCGTACACCTCGTCCATCGCCATGAAGAACGGGTGGACGTGGAAGATCCCCATGCTCGGACGTTTCGGCAGCGGCTACGTCTATTCCAGCAAGTTCGCCAGCGAGGACGAGGCGGCGCGCGACTTCTGCGCGCTGTGGGGGCTCGACGAGAACAAGACGCCGCTCAACCGGATCCGCTTCCGCACCGGGCGCAACCGCCGGGCGTGGGTGAAGAACTGCGTCTCCATCGGCCTGTCGTCGTGCTTCCTGGAGCCGCTGGAATCCACGGGGATCTACTTCATCACCGCCGCCATCTACCAGCTGGCGAAGCACTTCCCCGCGCTCCCCATCGACGGCGGGCTGGTGGACGCGTTCAACCGCGAGATCGAGTTCATGTTCGACGACTGCCTGGATTTCGTGCAGTCGCACTACTTCAACAGCAACCGCGACGACTCGCCCTTCTGGCTGGCCAACAAGCACGACCTGGTGCTGAGCGACCGCATCCGCGAGAAGGTGGCGCTGTACAGGGCCGGCCTCCCGGTGAACCCGCCGCTGGCCACCGAGAGCGACTACTACGGCCGCTTCGACAACGAGTTCCAGCAGTTCTGGACCAACGGGAGCTACTACTGCGTGTACGCCGGGATGCACTTCTTCCCGGACCAGCCACAGCCGCGGATCGCGTACCGCCCGGCCGCCGTGGCCGAGGCGCAGTCGGTGTTCGCCCGCATCCGCGCCGACCAGGAGCGGCTCTGCCGCGAGCTTCCCACCACCTACGAGTACCTGAAGCAGCTGCATGGCCGCACCGGCATCCCCTCGGGCGGGCAGAAGGTGGCCGTCCCCGCGGCCGTTCGCTGAGGCGGCGATGCGAGCGGAGGGGGGCGCGGCGCGCGTGGCGGTGCTCTCGGGAAGCCCCGTGGCCGGCTCGCGGACGTGGAGCCTGGCGGCGGCGGTCGGCGAGCGGCTGGCGGCGCGCGAGCTGGAGGTGCGGCTGATCGACCTGCGCGCGCTGCCGGCGCACGAGGTGCTGCACGGCCCCGGCGACGCGGGAGCCGTGCGCGCCGCGCTCGACACGGTGGCGTGGGCCGACGCCGTGGTGGTCGCCACCCCCGTCCACCACGCGGCCTATTCGGGGCTGCTCAAGGCGTTCCTCGACCTGCTCCCGCGGGCCGGGCTGGGTGGCAAGGTGGTGCTGCCGCTGGCCGTGGGCGGGTCGCCGGCGCACATCCTGGCGATCGACTACGCGCTGCGCCCCGTGCTGGTGGCGCTGGGCGCGGCCCACGTGGCGCGCGGCCACGTGGTCCTGGGCGAGGAGCTCGAGTGCGCCGACGACGGCGCCGCGCACCTGCGGCCCGAGGCGGAGCGGCGGCTGGAAGGGGTGCTGCGGGAGTTCGTCCTGGGCGTGCGGCTGCACGCGCCCGGCGACGCGCCGGACCCGCGCCCCGCCCCGGCCCCCACCGGGCGGCCCGCCGTGGTGCCCCGGGTGGGTGCGCACGGTGAATGATCCGCGCCCCGCGGAAGCCGGCGAGGGGTGAGCGCGGGAGAGTCGCGCCCCAGGGCGGAGGCGCGATCGCCCCGTTTCCGGCGACTGCTTGCGGATGCCGCCGGGTGATCACGAGCCGCCGGACCGCGCAGCTCGTGCCCGCCCGGGGAGCGCCTCCTCCCGCGGTCTCACGCCCCCCCGCGTGGCTCGGGAGCGCCGCGATCACCGGGATCGGCACGGCTCGGGCACGGGCGCGGACAGGTGAGCTCTCACCCTCGCATTCGCGGCGATTCCTCGCGCACGGCTCGTACTTTGCAATGCAAAGGACTTGACAGAGATGGAGGATGGGGCTATCGTCCGATCGGATTGATCGCAAACGTGAGACCGGGTGGAGGTGATCGATGTCCAAGCTGGTGGAAGTGCTGTACCCCGTGCCCGACCTGCGGCGCACGCCGATGTCCACGCTTCGCTGGTGGGAGTCGCGGCGCCTGGTCTACAACAAGGTCGTGGGCGCCACCGGGCTGGTGAGCCTCACCGGCATCTACATCCTTTTCCTGCTGGGCCCGGCCTCGATGGGGCAGTTCACCCCGTACGCCATGCTGGTGGGCGCGGCGATGTACGGGGTCGCGGCCAACGTGTGCTACTCGATCGGGTGGCTGCTCGAGCTCGCCGCGCGCAAGCTGTGGGGCCGCCGCGCGCCGGACATCGGGCCGCTCCTCTTCCGCCAGGGGCTCATCTTCTCCGTGGGCCTCACGCTTCTCCCGCTGCTCGTGATCTCGGTGATCTGGATGGTGCACGTCGTGCTCGCGATCATGAAGTGACCCGCCGCGGCGCGAGCGCCGGGGAAACAGAGAGAGAGGCACGTGGGACCGCGACGGTCCCTCGTGCCTCTCGTGTTTGCGTGCCCCGGGCCTGCGCGCCGGTCCGCGGCGCGGGGCGGTGGATGCGGGCGGGCGCGGCCCACCGGGCCCGGCGGATCCTCACCCCCGCCGCCGGAGCCGGGCCAGGTGGCCGCGTCCCGCGGCATCCGCCAGCGAGCTCCGGATCACCCCTCCGCGGCCGTGGCCAGGATCTCGAGGTGCCCCGTGCCCTCCACCGTTCCCAGGTCGAGATCCGCCACGCAGCGGACCGGGGTGCCATCGAGGCTCAGCTCGCCTTCCAGGTGGACCGATCCCTCGCCCGCCTCCCAGTTCGCCCCTGAAAGGTCGGAGCGCGCGGGGTCGGGACGGAACCCCACCTCGGTGCCGCCGCGCGTGCCGGTGAACAGCACGTGGACATAGTCTCGTTCGATGGCCGCCCGAAGCTCGGTCCGGGCATCGTCGCGCCGGGGCCGGTAGGTGATCGCGTGGTCGCCCTGCGACAGCCGTTCTGCAAGCTCGCTCATGGATCAGCTCTCTGGTGTGAGCCGCCGTGGGACCGGCCCAGGGCGGAATTCGGTACGGCCGCGAACGCGCGCGCGGCGCCACGGCCAGGCGTCGTGCGTTTCATGCCTCCACGCGCGCGGCACGGGTTCGGAACGACGACCATCGCGGTGGCGGGCCGACCGGCGCCCCGTGTCTCCGGCGCCATCCGGCATCGGGTCAGAGCGCGAGCCGGACTCCCGACGCGACGAAGCGCTCGAAGCCCTCCGTGTCGGCGGCGGCCGCGGCGATCCGCCGCACCGCCTCGTCCAGGTCGGCCACGCAGGTGGCGGTCGAGATCCGCAGGTAGTGCTGGCCCTCGCTCCCGAGCACGCCGAACGAACGCCGGTCCATCGTGGCCACCCGGTACTCGTGCAGCAGGAAGAGCTGGAAGAGCGTCGCCGGGCTCGAGCTTCGCCGCGTGTCGGCCGGGAGGCGCCGGTGGGCCTCGATGGCACCGACGCGTTCCAGCGCCCCGGCCACGTTGGGGAACACGTAGAACGCGCCCGTGGGCGTATGGCACCGGATCTCGTCGATGGCGTTGAGCCCGGCAACCACCCGGTCGCGCCGCCGCTGGAAGCCGGCCACCATCTCGCGGATCACGGGCGCGCTCAGCGGCGAGGTGAGCGCCTCCACGGCCGCCCACTGGTTGTACGGCGGGATCGACGCGAAGTGGTTGATGGCCAGCCGCCGGTGCAGCCGCGCCTCGCGCACGCTCGGGTACACCGCCCACCCCACCCGCCCGCCGGTCCACGCGAACGTCTTGCTGCACCCCGAGGAGATGATCGTCCGGCTTTCCATCCCCGGAATCGAGGCGATCGAAACGTGCTGGTGGCCGTCGAAGGTGATCGCCTCGTACGACTCGTCGGAGAACACGCGCACGTGCGGCCCGGTCCGCTCCAGGATCGCCTCGGCCAGCTCCTCGAGCTGCGGCCGGGTGGCCACGCTCCCCGTGGGGTTCGAGGGGAAGTTCAGGAAAATCAGCGCGGTGCGGTCGGAGAGGAGCGGCGCGAGCCCCTGCCGGGTCAGCGCGAATCCGTCTTCCTCCCGCAGAACCGCCGGAACGGCCGTGGAGCAGTAGTACGGGATGAACGACTCGTAGATCGGGTAGCCGGGCGATGGATACACGACCTCGTCGCCCGCCTCGGCGTAGGCGAGGTGCGCGAAACCGATCGCCGGGCGGTGGCCGGGATACACGACCACGCGGTCGGGGTCGATGTCGAGCCCGTTCCGCTCGCCCACCGAGCGGGCCACCGCGCGGCGCAGCTCCACGATCCCCTGCGGGTCGCAGTAGGTGGTGAGCCCGAGGTCGATCGCCCGCTTCAACGCCTCGGCGATGTGCGCCGGGAGCGGATAGTCGGGCTGGCCGATGTTGCAGCGGATCACCCGCTCCCCGCGCGACTCGACCTCCGCCACGCGCGCGCCCAGGTCGAACGCCGCCTCGGTGCCGATGCGGTGCGCGCGCCGCGTGAAGAGCGTGGGCGCGGAGGTGATGGGCTGCATCATGGGGTGCGGGTTTCTCGCCCTCGGAAAGCGATTCGAAGCACGTTGGGCCGGCGAGCCGGCCCGATGTCGCCCGCTCCCCCTCTCCCGCCGAAGGCCGCGCCGCGAATGGACGAACGGGGCGGAGCGCCACCCTCGGAGCGGAACGGGTCTCTCATCCCGCGGGGGTGCCGGCGGGCTCCAACGCGGCTACGGGCGCCGGGTTGCCCACCGCCTCGCGCACGCGGGCCGCCACGCGCCGCAGATCCTCGTCGCGCACGTTGCACCGGTCGATCTCGCACATCTCGATGATGAGCAGCGCGGGGTCGACGGCGTATTCCTCGGCCGCGGCCAGGACCTTGGGGAGAAAGTTGGAGTGGAACCCGGCGAATCCCGACACCACGTCCAGGGGTTCGATCCCCGCGCGGCCCAGCAGGGGGCGCGTGCACTCGTCCCCCGCCCTGAGCAGGCGGAGCACGTCGATCCCCGTGTCGTACCCACGCTTCTCGAGCGAGGCCGCCAGGAGCTCGGTGGCGGCGTTCCCCGGCCGTCTGCCCAGCCCCTGCAGCGAACCGTCCACGAAGCTGGCCCCGTGGTCCGCGCTGAACAGGCTGTTGTAGACCGCCAGCCCCAGGTTGTCGTGCCCGTGGAACCCGAAGCGCACCTCGCTGCGTTCGCGCAGCGCCTCCAGGTACGCCAGCACGTCTTCGGGAAACATGCAGCCGGCCGAGTCGACCATGTAGACCACGTCGGCGCCGTACGCTTCGGCCTCCACGGCGGCCTCGGCCCACGTTTGCGCCGGCACGGCGTACGACTTCATCAGGTTCGCGGTCGCGAACAGGCCGCGCTGCTTGGCGCGCTCGAGGTAGCGGCGTGTTTCCACGACCGCGGTCACGTCGATCCCCACGCGGATGAAATCCATCCCGTGGCCGGCGGCCAGGTCGATGTCGTCGAGGCGCGCGATCGCCGGGTTGCAGAACATCCCGAAGCGCGACGACGAAAGCGCCGAGCGGGCCGCGCGGAGGTATTCCTCGTCGCTCGCGGCGGCCGGGTAGAAGCCGCGCGCGGTGGCGCCGAGCCCCGCGCCATGCCCCACTTCCACGTAGCCGACGCCGGCCTGCTCCAGCGCCGTGCAGATCCTGGCCGTGTCGGCGGCCGTGAAGCTGAAGTCGACGGCGTAGCTGCCATCGCGGAGCGTGTTGTCCAGCACGTTTACGCGCTTCATGCAGAGCCTCTCGGCCGAAACGTTCACGGAGCGAGCCCGGCGGCCGCGCGCGGCCGGAGCTCGGTGCCGCCCCGGGTGTCCGTGAACGCACGGGGGCGGGTTCCCGCTCGATGGCGGCCGGGAGCCGGGCCCGGCCGGGTCCGCGCCGCGACCCCATCTCCCGGAATGCGAATGGGCGAGATACGCGCACGCGGCGGGGTTCGCCGCTCCACCCGTTCCGGGTTCCGCGCGCATCCTCCGGGTTTGTCCCGCTCCGCTCGGAGAGAACCCGGGCTCCCGGCGAGCGCTACCCGCGGCGGTAGAAGAGGTTGCCCACCGTGCCGCCGTGCGACATCCCGAAGGTGCACTCGAACCCGAAGGCGCCGAACAGCTCGTCGAAGTCGTCCTTCACCGGCTGGTTTTCGTACCGGGGCACCAGGTTCACCTCCAGGAAGACTCCCTGGACCGTCCGGAGCACCTCCGCGCCACCCCGGAGCGCCAGCAGCTCGGAGTTCTGGATGTTCATCCGGAGGTAGGTGAAGTCGTCCACCGACCACCCCCCGGGGAGCATCCCCATCAGCTCGTCGAGCGTGCGGACGTCCACCTGGATCTCGTCGGTCTCGTACCGCCCGTTCGCCGGCTGGATCACGGGGCGCGAAAGGCTCGAGGCCACCGACGCCGACGTCCGGTAGAAGGTGCTCGTCCCGGATCGATCCGCGACCGCGCACTCCACGCAGTGGAACTCGATCGGGGGCCGCGCGCCCGCGCCGATCGTCTCGTGCTCCGCGCGTGTGTACGCGGCGGCCTGCGCGCACCGCTGGCTCAGCAGGGCGAACTCGCCGGGCAGCGGCTCCACCATCAGCGCCCGGCGGAACCCCAGCTGGGTGTACAGCCACACTTCCTGCCCCTGGTTGGCGCCCAGGTGGATCACCCCGTCGCGCGGCATGCCGTTGGCGAGCAGCAGCGAGTCCATGAACGTCGGCGCGATGTCCTTCCACTTCCAGCCCGCGGGCATGGCTGCGTTCAGGCTCGCCAGGTTCCTGAACTCGAACGTCTGCGGCATGTAAGCCCTCCACGGGCGGCAGAGTTGGGCGGCGGACGGAATCCCCGGGAGGATCCCACCCGCGCCGGCGGTGGAACGCGGACGCCGTTCGTCGGCGCGCGCGGACCCATCGGCCGCGCTCCGAGTCACCGCGTGACACCCACGGCACTCGTAACCCGCGATTTCCTGACGACCCGGTAGCCGGGCCGAAGAAGCGGGTGAACACGCGATCCAGTCCATCGGAAATTGCAAGACGATCCCCAGTTGCGCAAGGCAGGGAAATCACAACGCCCAGAGACCCAAAGAGTGTGCACCACGATCCTCGCGTCTGTCTCGCCGGGCGAGGAACATCGGGCGCGCGTCCCCCATCACCGGGAAATGACGTGCGTCGGCGGGGGTACGATCCAACGGCGGCACGCGCGCGTCCCACGGTCATCGGCCCGACGCGGAAGGAGCATCGGAAACGCGCGGAATGCCCGACACGCCGCTCGCACGCCAGTTGGATTTTCTGGAAACCATGGGTCCGAATCGTCGATCGCTCGGAGCGAAACCGAACCGTCAAACCAATGGATGTGCCGATTCACCCACCCTCTTCACCGGGACCGGGTCGGAATGATCGAACATCGGTTTCGTTGAAAAAGGTGAGACGTCGATCGCGGAGAAACGGAGAAACACGGATCCCGAATGCCGGCCGGCGTTCGGGGGCGCGGAGGTGGAGGCTCGGAGCCCGCGGCGGCCAGGCAGGGGCGGCCGCGTTGTCGCCCCGGGGGCGCGGGATCACCGGGGGAACGCTCAACACCTGTTGACCGATTCGGTGAGGTGCGATAATATCGCGGGGTGAGAAAGCGCGAGTTCAAGATACATACTCGCGATGAATATTCAGGGTGCGGCCCGTTCGACACGGTCCGGCGAGGTGGAATGCCGGTCCTGGAGAATCCGGCGCCACGTCTTCCGCGCCCGTGATCCGGCCGGCACGTCCGTGCAATTCAGGTCAGAGCGCGTGATCTCGATGCGGCGCCATTCCGCCGGTCGCGCGCGCGACGGAAGCCGGGGCGGCGTGGACATCGGCACCGCGCAGTGCGAGACCCGCCCCAGAACGGAGATGTGATGGAGCGCATGATCGTCGTGGGTGGAGGCATCGTCGGCTCGCTCCTCGCCGTGTACCTGGCGAGACGGGGCCACGAGGTCGAAGTGTGGGAGCGTCACCCCGACACCGGCGGCGAGGGCGGGCAGAAGCGCGCGCCCGTCAACATCACCCTGTGCGAGCGTGGCCTGAGGGCGCTGGACGCGGTGGGGTTGAGGGAGCCGATCCTCGCGCTGACCGTGCCCGCGCAGGGGCGGCTGGTGCACGCCGCCGACGGCGGCATCGCGTACCAGCCGTACGGCCGCAGCGGCGAGGCGATCTATTCGGTGTCGCGGGCCGCCCTGAGCGACGCCCTGATGAACTTCGCGCGCGCCGAGCCCGGGGTGCGCTTCCGCTTCAACCAGAAGTGCGTGCGCCTCGACCTGCGCGAAGGCTCGGTGCGGTTCCAGGACACCGCCAGCGGCCAGGTGTCGGAGGTGCGGGGCGACCGGATCTTCGCGGCCGATGGCGCGTTTTCGACGGTTCGCGCGCAGCTGCAGCGAACCGAGCAGTTCAACTATTCGCAGCAGTACTGGAAGCAGCGGGCGTACGTGTCGCTGCGGATCCCCGCCAGGGCCGACGGGACGCCCGCCCTGGACGGAAACGGCCTGCACGTGTGGCCGCGCGGCAACCGGATGCTGATCGGCTTTCCCAACACCGACGGCAGCATCCTGTGCTCGCTGATGATCCCGCTGAAGGGCGAGGATTCGTTCGCATCGCTCTCCACGCCCGAGCGCGTGCGGTCGTTCTTCGAGCGTGCCTTCCCCGACGCCGCCGAGGTGATCCCGCAGCTCGCGGAGCAGTTCTTCGCGCATCCGCCCAACTCGATGCTCACCGTGCGCTGCTCGCCGTGGTCGTACGGCGACCGGGTGCTGCTGGTGGGCGACGCCGCGCACGCCGTCCTCCCGTCGTACGGGCAGGGCGCGAATGCCGGGTTCGAGGACTGCCGCGTGCTGGACGAGTGCATGGCCCAGCACGGGAGCGACTGGGCCCGCGTCTTCGCGGCGTTCGAGAGCCAGCGGAAGCCCAGCATGGACGCCATGGCCGACCTGTGCATCGAGCACTTCGAGGAGCTGTTCGACCTGGTGGGCGATCCGGCGTTCCTGAAGCGGCGCGAGATCGAGCGCCGCATCCACGAGCTGTATCCGGGGCTGTTCCGGCCGCTGTACTCGATGATCGCGTTCACCTGCATGCCCTACGAGGAGGCGCTGCGGAGCGACCAGCGGCAGCGCGCGGTGATCGACCGCATCATGCGGCTCGACGACGTGGAGAACCGGCTGCACGCCCCGGAGGTGCGCCGCCTGCTCGACGAGGCGAACGCCGGCGACGGCGCCCCGCGCGCGTGCCCCACGCCGCCGGGCGCCTCCGGCAATGGCGACGGCGACGCGGACGCGCGCCCGATCCTCGATCTCGCCTTCCGGTTCTGGGACGCGAAGGCGCTGCTCTCGGCCGTGGAGCTCGGCATCTTCGGCGAGCTCAGCCGCGGGCCGCGGACCGCCCAGGCGCTGGCCGCCGCCGTTCGCCTCCAGGGCCGCGGAACCGGCGATTTCTTCGACGCGCTGGTGTCCCTCGGGCTGCTTTCACGTTCGGGCGACCAGTACGAGAACACGCCGCGGACCCGCAAGTACCTGATCCCCGACAGCCCCTCGTACATCGGCGGTACGCTGGAGCTGGCGAACAGCCGTCTGTATCCCGTCTGGGGGAAGCTGTCCGACGGGCTGCGCAGCGGGCAGCCGCAGAACGAGGCGCAGGAAGAGCCGGACTATTACGGCAACCTGACGCGGTACCAGGATCGCCTGCGCACGTTCCTGAGCGGGATGACGGGGCTGAGCCTGATGGCGGCCCGGGCCATCGCCGCCAAGTTCCCCTGGCAGCGGTACGCCACCTTCGCCGACATCGGCGGGGCGCAGGGCGCGCTTTCGACCGAGCTGGTCCGGGCGCATCCGCACCTGACCGGGACCAACTTCGAGCTACCGGCGGTGGAGCCGTACTTCCACGAGCAGGTCGCGGCGGCGGGGCTGGCCGACCGCGTCCGCTTCCACGGCGGTGACTTCTTCGCCGAGCCGCTGCCGGGCGCCGACGTGATCATCATGGGTCACGTGCTCCACAACTGGAGCCTGGAACGGAAGCGGCTGCTGGTGCGGAAGGCGTTCGACGCGCTCCCCCCGGGAGGCGCGCTGATCGTCTACGAGGCGCTGATCGACGACGCGCGCAGCACCAACTCCTTCGGCCTGCTGATGAGCCTCAACATGCTGCTGGTCACGTCGGAGGGCTTCGTGTTCACCGGCGCGGAGTGCAGCGAGTGGATGCGCGACGCGGGGTTCAGCGAGGTTCGCGTGGAGCACCTGCACGGCCCCGATTCCATGGTCGTCGGCATCAAGTAATTCCGTATCCGGGATTCGGCCGCTCGCCTGGGCATCGACGGCGCCACGCGAGGGAAGCGGAGAGAGCGGGGGAAGCGGAGAGCGCCATCGCGGCTCTCCGCTTCTCCCGCTCTGTTTCGCGTGGATCGGTGCGCAGCTCCGGGAGGTCGCTGAATCGTCGGATCCGGCCGTGGCGGACGCGGCGCTCCCTGACCGATTCGAAAAACCCATCGAACCGCGCGGTTCGATGGGTTTTCAGCCTGGGACCAGTGCCGCGGAGGAATCAATCGGGAGACGATCCGGCGCACAGGCACGGAAAGGACTGGTATCCGCCCAGGTTCGGGTTCGGATCCCACTCGGGCGCCGCCGAAGGGTCCGCGCGGAGATCCTCGAACGTCTCGAGGAGCGCATCGAGCGCCACCTGCAGCTCGACACGGGCCAGGCCGGCGCCGGGACAGCGGTGGGAGCCGAACCCGAAGGCCACGTGCGGATTGGGGTGGCGGTCGGCCACGATCGCGTGGGGGTTCGCGAACACGCACCCGTCGCGGTTGGCCGCCTCCAGGAAGAGGATCACCCGGTCGCCCGCCCCGATCCGGTGATCGCCCGGAAGCTCGCCCGAGAGATCCACCGTCTCCACGGCGTACCGCGCCAGGTGGCGCGTGGGGGTGACGGCGCGGAGCATCTCCTCGGCCAGGCGCCGCGACAGCCCGGGGGTGCCGCGGTTCAGCTCGCGCCAGCGGCCCCACTCGGCCAGCAGCCTGGGAACGCCGTCGCCCAGCACCTTCTGGCTGGTCACCCGCCCCGCCCCGAAGATCATCATGCAGTTGATGACCAGGTCCTCCTCGTCGCCGAAGACCTCGTCGCGGATCAGCGTCTGGATCAGGTCGTCGGAGGGGTGGGCCGCGCGGCCGCGCACGAGGTCGCGGAAGAAGGCGCCCAGGCGGTCGATCTCCTGCACCCGCACGCGAAAGTACCCGCTGGTGACCGCGCCGAAGGTGTTGGACCACTGCCGCAGCTGGTCGCGCTGCTCGTCGTTGCTCAGGGGGATGCCCATGATCAGCGAGATCGCCTCGGCGGCGAAGGGCGCGGCGAAGTCCTTCACCAGGTCGATGCGGCCCCGCGCCCGGGCCGGCTCCAGCAGCCGGTCGGCGATCTGGCGGAGGAGCGGGCGGATCGAGTGGCCCCGCCGCGTCGACTCGCGCAGGATCGCCTCCTGGACGCGCGCGTGGTCCTCCCCATCCGAAAAGAGGATCTGCCGCTTGATCGCCATCTCGATGAACGACGGGCGCGACGCGGACGCGCTCGGGCCGCCGCGGCCCAGGTCGGACGAGAACCGGGGATCGCCCAGGATCCGCCGGACCGCGGCGTAGTCGGTGACCAGCCAGCACTTCCCCGCCGGATCGAAGCAGATCCCGCCCTGCTCCCTCGCGGCGTCGTACAGCGCGTGCGGGTCGCGGTACGCGTCCACCAGAGCCGACAACCCGATGCGGCACGCTTCGTTGCTGCTCATTCGATCACCGATGCGTCGAATAACACGGTCATGGGCGCGGGGGGCGCCGGACGCCTCCGCCGCGCGAATCGCCCGGCCGGACGCGGCACCGGGCGCGGGCGGCGGGGGTGGCCACGATCACCGCCGGGCCTTCGTCACCGCTCAACGCGCGGACCTGGCCTGGCCCTGCAGGAGCTTGAACTGCTCGATCCAGGAGAGCGACAGCGCGTCGGCGTACTTCTCGTGCCTCGGGCGGGCGATGTCGGCGTTCTCCGCGTCGAGCTGGAGAAAGTCCATCACCGAGCGGATGGTGGAGACGTAGTTCGCCGACAGGTCCTCGTAGTGGACGACGAGCGGTGTCACGCCGCTGGAGGCGAAGAACGAGCTCCAGGCGTTCTCGAAGCTGGTGAGCGCGGCGACGAGATAGCGGATCTTCCCGTAGTCGAAGCGCAGCTCGCCCTCCACGGCGGCCGAGGGGCCGGCCGGGCCCACGTAGGTCCCGGTCTGGATCGCCTTGTACCACGACACCGCCTGCGCCACCCGGTCGCGCCGCCGGACCCAGACGTACGACAGGCCGGGAAAGGCGGACGAGAGCACCCGGTGCGGCTCGGGATCGCCCGTGCCGAGAAAGGCGTGGAGGCGGCGAACCGCGTCGGGGAGCACCGGCCAGTGGATGACGATGCCGAAGACCCCGTTCTCGCTGGTCCCCGCCTGGAGCACCCGGGCGATGTGCTCCGCGTCCGCCGCCGCGTCGGGGGCGACGGCCGGCGCCTGCGTGACCAGCTTCATCCGGTCGCTCGCCGTTCTGGGCGCGGTGTCGCGCGTGAACCGCGGAAGCCACTCTCGCGGGCGCCCGGCGATCCCGGTCGAGGCCAGGGCGTCGGAGAGCAGGTGGCTGCCCACGCGGGGCGTGCAGGCGAGCACGTACGATCGAGACGGTTGCACCACTGTCGAGCCTCCCGCGGGTGTTCGGTGCTGGCATGGAGAGCCGGCCGCTCCGCGGACCGCACCCGGCCGGTGCGAGCCGCGCGGGCCGGGTGCGGCCGGACGGATGCCGGTCACACGAAGTCGAAGTCCAGCCCGCTCCCCCGCATCCGCTCGCGGTAGATCTCGTCGAACCACTCGCTCTCGAGCACCGTGAAGCGCTCCTTCCAGGAGCCGATCACGCCCTTGCGGAAGAAGTGGCTCAGCTCCGAGATCTCGCGCAGGTTGCTGAAGCTGTCCTGCTTCATGTTCGCGAACGCCGTGCGCTCCTCGATCGCGCGCACCACGTCGTCCGAGAGGTCGTACCCCAGGAACGCGCCCAGCCGCCGAAGCTCTGCGCCGAAGTTCCTCAGCAGGTCTTCGTACCTCAGGAAGTGCACGTTGGGCGCGTCGCGGTGCCGCCACCAGCCCAGGACGTGGTCGAACCAGTCGCCACGCTGGAGCTTTCCGCCCAGGAACATCGAAAGCCAGTGCGGCCATTCGCCGTCGTACTGGCCCGCCCACGGCGCCCGGCTCTCGAAGTGGAAGTACGAGACGGCGACGTCCTTGGGGTTGCGCGCGATGTAGACGTACCGGCAGGGGTTGCCCAGCGGATCGCCGCCCAGCGCCATGTGGAACGGCATGTGGCTGTGGAAGATGCGCGGCGACGGCGCGGCGTCGAGCTCGGCCTTGCTCCGCGGATACTCGATCGAGCTCTCCACCCAGTGAACGCTGTCGCGCAGCGTCCTGTCGCTGGGAGCCTCGCCCTGGTTGACCAGGCGCACGAGGATGTTCGCCAGCCAGTTCGTTCCCGACTTCGGGTACCCGTTGTAGCAGATGTCGTCGGGCCGGGTCTCGATCGTCCTGGAGAGCGCGTACCGCGACGGGGTGATGAACGGGGGCATCACGATCCCCTCGACCAGGCGGTACTTGTAGCCGTGCTCCCCGATCCGGAGGTCTTCGAGGACCTCGGCGTGCAGCTCGTCCGAATACTCCGGGGTCGGTTGCGACGACCGGGCGCTCTCCACGTCAGTGCTCACGAATCTTCTCTCCTTGGTCGTATGGGGCCCGCGGCCGCGTGGCCCTCGTGCTCCGGACGGGGCCGCGCGCTCGCCGCCACCCCATCCCCGCCACCCACCGCCCCCCCCCGCGCCGGGGCGGGATCGCCACCGCCGGGTCGCGCGGCGCTCGATCGCGGACGCGCCGGCCGAGCGACGCGCGCGCCGCGGGGGAGCGGAATCCGTTCAGCCGCGCCGAATGCGCCTCGGGCCGCGTTTCTCCCGCGAGGATGCATCCCACGCACTCGGTACCGGTTCCGCGATATCTATCTCCCCCCTCCGAACCGGTCAACACCTGCCGGAGTGGGATTCGCGGCGAAGCCCGGCCTTCCGGCGTCTTCCCCGCACGCCGTGCTCGCCGCGATGGATGCGCCGCGTTCGCGCGCGGAGCGGCTCACCGCCCCGTTTCGGCCCCGGCATGTGGAAGAGCCAAATCCCACGCCTCGCTCGCGTCGTGGGCGCTCACGGTTCGATCTTCACCTCCACGACGTCGTCGTCCATCTCCATCAGGAGGTTGGAGGGGTCTATCCCGGCCCGGCCGGGTTTGCGCGGCACGGTGACCGTGATCGTCTGCTCGCCGGAGCGGAGGCGGTGCGTCTGGAGGTAGAGCGGCTCGCCCCGGCCGTTCCCCGCCCCGGGCGCGAAGACTCCGATCTCCACCGGATCGTTCATCGGCACGGGGGTTTCCACGCCCGCGCCGTCGACCACCACCTTGCGCGCCCGCACGCCGAGCGTCACCTGCCAGGCTCCCGCGGCGGTCTGCCGGGCCGTGGCGCGCTCGGTCTTGAACGACCAGTAGGTGTTCGTCTCGAACAGGTCGTGCAGCAGGGGGCGGAGCGAATCGGGGGTGGCCGCCTGGAGCTCGGCGTACAGATCGAGGGTGGTGGGGAGGGGCGGCGCGCCGGAGCCATGCTTCTCCACCAGGCGCCGGAGCGCGCCGTTCACCCGCTCCTCGCCGATGTACCGGCCCAGCGCATACAGCGCGAGGGGGCCCTTGCGGTAGCCGAGGAACCCGTTGTCGGCGCGGAGCAGCGGAACGGAGGCGCGGGTGCGCGGGACCTCGTACGACACCCACAGCACCTGGGTCATGTACCGGCGCAGCTGGTCGTACCCGTAGGTCCCCTCCAGCACCTGCATCCCGGAGTAGACCGCCAGCCCCTCGGTCAGCAGCGGGGCTCCCTCGACGCGCGCGTACCCCACCTGGGCCGCGCCCCACCACTGGTGCGAGACCTCGTGGGCCACCACGTAGAACGGAAGGTCGAGGCCGGCCGGTGGGTCGCGCGGATCGAGAAGCGAGAAGCCTTCGTCGTAGGCGATGTCCATGGCCTCGGCGTGCATCCCCATCCCCGCGCCGGGGCGCTCCACGAACCGGATCTGGCGATACGGATACGGACCGAACCGCGTGCTGTAGCGGGCCAGCGCAGCGCCCGCGGCGCGGACCATGTGGTCCAGGTTGGCGGTGTGCCCGGGGTGATGGAAGATCTGGATCGCCACGTTCCCCCAGCGCGCCTCGCGCAGCGCGTAGCGGGCGGAGAAGAAGGCGTACTGGTTGCGGATCGGGGCGTCGGTGGAATAGTGGAAGTAGCGGCGCCCGCCCTCGGTCCACGTCCGCCGCAGCGTGCCGGGAGCCACGGCGACCTGGCCGGCGTCGGTCCCCACCACCGCGTCGAAGGTGATCGGCTCGCCCCCGGCGCGATGGAGGCGCGCCCGGAGATCGTACAGCGAGGGAACGGCGGGGCGCCGGGCGAGCCCGTGCGCCCGCCGGGCCCCGGGATCCTCCAGCTCGCGGGAGAGCTGGTAGCCGATGGCGGGGAGCCAGTCCTCGTTGGTGAAGGAGGTGCCGTTCGGGGCCACCCACGGATCGGCCCCGCGGTTCCGGAAGCCGCGCGGCCTGTACCGCACCACGAAGCCCAGCCGCAGCGAGTCGCCCGGCTGGAGCGGCCGTGCCAGCGCGTAGATGTGGTAGCCGAGATCGGGGTCGGCGAGCACGCGCGCGGCCGGCCGGTCCAGCGTCACCCCCCCGGTCTCCACGCCGGCGGCGGTGGCCACGTGGACCGAGTCGATGGGCACCGTGCCGCGGTTGAGGAGGCGATAGCTGCCGCGGATCTCCACCTGGCCCCGCCCGGGGTAGATCTCCACGCGCAGGCTGGCGCCCGTCACCCAGGGCTGGGGCGCGCCGGCGAACCGGCCGTAGCGCCGCTCGTACTCGGCGCTCCGCTCCGCCACCCCCGCGGCGGAGCGGTACCGGTTCAGCACGTTGGTGTTGTAGAAGATGAAGCCGCCCAGCGCGAGCACCAGCCCCGCCGCCACCGCCGCGGCCCACGCCGCCGGCGGCGTGAGGCGGGCGCGCGCGGTCCGCAGGCGTGCCGCGAGCCCGCCCTCCCTCCCGCGCGCCCAGAGCAGCCGGGCCGCCACCGCGAGCAGCAGCGCCCACGCCGCCCAGTACACCTTGAACCACAGCCACGGCCCCAGCGACGTGCCCAGGCCGCGCATGTCGGTGTACGACCACCCGGGGTCGGATCCGTAGACGAGCAGGTTGTGCTCGATCCCCAGCGCCGGCGCGAAGGCGATGAACCCGTAGGCGGCCAGCGCCGCCAGGTAGCCGGCGTGCTTCTCGCCCGCGACCGCGTGGATCACCAGCGCCAGCACGGCGAACAGCAGGTAGTCGGCCAGCTGCAGCCCGAAGAGGACCTGCAGGTAGCGGCCGATCTGCAGGTCGTGGTACCCCATCAGCGCCTGGACCAGAACGCCGGCGGCCGTCAGCAGCGCCACCCACGCGACCAGGACCAGGGCGAGCCCCAGGAAGCGGCCGAGCAGGAGCGCCCATTCCGGCACCGGTGCCGCGTCGGCGATCTCGCTCAGGCCGGTCTCGCGCTCCCGCCACACCACCTCGCCGGCGTAGAAGACGGTGAGCAGCGGGATGATCACCCACGGCGTCCGCGGATCGGTCAGCGGCGCGGTGAGGAAGGCGAGGACGCGGTCGGTCCGGGGGACCAGCGGAACGCCGTAGAACGCCATGTGCCCGTGGATGTACAGGGCCGTGAGCATGGCGATGACGGCGAGGAGCACCAGCCCCGCCCGGCTCCTCGCCGCCGTGCGGAACGACGTCCGCGCCACGGCCACGGTCTGGCGCGCGTGGGTGGCCAGGCCGAAGCTCCGCCGGACGGGCGGAACGGAGACCGGGGCGCTCCTCGGGGCGGCGGCGCCGGCGGAGGCGGCCGAGACCGCGTCCCGGCGCCGCGCGGCGCGGCCTTTCCGGGCGCCCTCGGCGGGATGGGCGAAGCGGAAGCGGCGGTGGGTGAACGCGAGCACGCCCAGCGCGATCGCCACCCAGAGCAGGCGGTTCGCGAGCATCGAAGCCTGCACCCCCACCAGGCGCGCGTTCTTCTCGGCCGGCGTCCAGGCGCGCGACAGGTCGCCCCACACCGTGATCACGCCGAGGGGATCGAGGAGCTTTCCCAGGCCGCGCTGCACCAGCAGCCCCACCCCCGTCGCCACCCCGTAGGCGGTGGCGAAGACGAGCACGCTTCCCAGGTAGCTGGCGACGGACCGGCGGCTGAGCGAAGCCAGCGAGAACTGGATGGCCGTGGCGGCCAGGGCGGTCGGCAGCGCGATCAGCAGGTACGAGGAGAGGTACGCGGCCGGCCGGAACGGCCCCAGGATCCCGGGCTCCACGCCGGGGAGGAGCACGGCCAGCAGGGCCCCCGCCGGCACCGCCAGCAGGATCAGCGCGTTGACGGCGAAGGCGGCCAGGAAGCGCCCGCCCAGGTACTCGGATTTGCGGACGGGCGCGGTGTAGGTGAGCGGATGCATCCGCGCCCGCACGTCGCGCGTGGCCGCCTCGCCGGCCACGGCGGCGGCCAGGAGCAGCCAGACGAGGCTCCCCAGCACGGTGACCGACGCGATCGCGAAGGGCGAGTTGAGGACGTAGTCGCCGCGCCGCGCGTCGTCGATCTTGTCGCCGTGGATGGAGGCGAAGGCGACCCCGAGCACGATCGCGAAGCAGACCCAGTTGCGCACGCTCCGAAGCTGGCAGGCGAGCTCGAAACGGAAGATCTCCCGGAACTTCATGCCCCCGCCCCCGCCTGCGCGCGGCGGCCGACGTGCCCGGCGATGGTGCTGAAGTAGACGTCCTCCAGGTCCGGCTCGGCGGGCTCGAAGCCGGGGCCGGGCGCGGTGTCGCTGTAGACGTGCGCCACGGTGCGCCCCGCGAGCAGCTTGGTCGAGATCACCGCGTGCTCGCGCTCCACCGCGGGGAGCGCTTCCTTCGCGATCACGCGGCGCCAGATGCGGCCACGAAGCTCGCCCACGGCGCGCAGCGGCTCGGCCTCGAGCAGGATCTGCCCCTGGTCGATGATCGCCATCCGGGTGCACAGCTCGCTCACGTCTTCCACGATGTGCGTGGAGAGGAGCACCACGCTGCGCTCGCCCAGCTCGCTCAGCAGGTTCAGGAACCTCACGCGCTCGGCCGGGTCCAGCCCCGCCGTGGGCTCGTCCACGATCATCAGCTGCGGGTCGCCGAGGAGCGCCACGGCCACCCCGAAGCGCTGCCGCATCCCGCCCGAGAAGCCGCCCAGCTTCTGCCGCCGCACCTCCCACAGGTTGGTCTGCCGGAGCAGCGCCTCCACCACCTCCTTGCGCGCCCGCCGCCCGGCGATCCCCTTCAGCACCGCGAAGTGGCCCAGCAGGTCCTCGGCGCTGACCCGGGGATACACGCCGAACTCCTGCGGCAGGTACCCCAGCGTCTGCCGCACCTCGTCCTTCTGCCGCACCACGTCGATCCCGCCCAGGTGGATGGTGCCGGTGTCGGGCTCCTGCAGCGTGGCCAAAGTACGCATCAGCGTGGACTTCCCGGCGCCGTTGGGGCCGAGCAGCCCGTACATCCCCGCCGGGATGGTGAGCGTCACGTCGCTCAGCGCGCGCACGCCGTTGGGATACGTCTTGGATACGTCGCGAATGCGTAGTTCCATCTCTGCCTCTCGTGGGTGCACGGTGCGCGGCGCCGCTGGCGCGCCGTCGCCGGCCTCGCGGGCGGAACCGGGCGCGAGGAACCCGTGCGGATGCATGTGCTCCCGCTGCCCAGGGCGAGCGGGCCGCCTCATCCCGAGTCCTTTGGATCCGTCGATGGATCCGGCGCGCGGATTCTACCTGCGTCCGCGGAGATCCCCCGGCGAATGCGATGTCAGATCAACGGGACTCCGTGTTACCCGTCGCGGCGACGGGGGAGAGGCCCCACGCCGCCGGCACCGGCGGCGCGCTCCAGGCGCGGCCCGCGCCGCGGACTGCATGCGCGGGGCCGCTGCCTGCGCGCGCCCGCGACCCTCCATGCGTGCCCGCGACCTCGGCCGGCGCGGAGCGGCGCCGCGTTCCGCACCCGGCCGCCCCGGCTTACCCGGCGACTCTCCGCGCCGCGGCGGCGGCCGGCCATCCGGACGGGGCCGCCACCGCCTCCAGCCGGGGCGCGGCGGCGCGGTCGCCCGTGCCCGCGTCGAGCGGCCACCGCGCGTATTCGCCGCGCGGCACCTGCAGGACGTCGTTCTCCACCAGCAGAAAGGTCTGAACCTCGGAGAGCCCGCCCACGCTGCGCGTGCGGGCCGCCATCCGGTCGCGGTGGAACTCCCGGATCTCGCGGTCGAACGGGAGCTTCCCCACGGAGAGGAAACGGATGGCGCCCTCGGCGTCGCGCGCGGTGATCACCTCGCCGCGGTTGAACACGCTGGGCGCGAACGGCACGTCCAGGTACCCCTCGCGGAAGGCGGTGACGATCCCGTTGGCCACGCTCGCCCCGCCGCAGTGGATCACCCGGTCCAGGATCGCCATCACCTCGCGGCGGATCAGGTCGGATTCGCGCGCCACGCCGGCCTCGTCCACGCGCTCGCCCTCCGCCGCCGCGACGCCGCGGCGGACCAGGTCGATCCCGCTCAGGTTGTCTTCGAGCGAGGGGATGCGGAGCGCCTCGACCGGCGTCTTGTTGATGATGCGCGTGGCGCCGGCCAGCCTGGCCGTGACCGCCGAGTGGAAGATCAGCTCCTCGGCCCGGCGCCGGTCGTTGGGGAAGGCGGCCATGTACTGGTGGAACACCGTGTTCACCTGCACGCCGGCGTGGCCCAGGTTGCGGAGGATCTCCACCGTGAGCGAGCGGAGGAGGCGGACGGCCGCGACGTCCTGCGCCCGGTTCCCACCCTCGCCGTAGCCAAGGCTCACGCAGCGGACGCCCTGCTGCACCGCCAGGATCGCCTCGAGGATGCCGATGGAGATGGCCACCGAGGGCGGCACCAGCGTACCGGTGAGCGGCCCGAAGAACTCGCGGTCTAGCACGATCCCGTAGCGGGCGTGGTAGAGGCCGGTCAGGTGGTCCACGTACTGCCAGTGCCGGATCGCCTCGTCCAGCGGGTACGCCTTGAAGTAGGGGATGTTGTACGAGATGGGCCCACCCTCGAAGGAGGTGACCCCGCCGGCGTACGAGATCTCGGCCAGCAGCCGCGGGTCGTGCGTGCTGTGCCGGATCTGGAAGGGAGAGCGGATCCCCCGGGCGATCCTGCGCAGCGTGCCGGCGCCGTGGTTGATCACCGGAAAGCCGTTGAGCGTGGCCAGCCCCGAGGCGCGGCTCTCGCGCAGCCCTTCCTCGGCCCCCGCGTAGTCGTTGTTGCGGGTCAGCGAGTCGACCTGGTAGGAGAGGACCTGCACGCCCGCGCCCTGGAACGCCCGGAAGAGCCGGACCTGGCCGCTTGGCAGCGGAACGCCGGCGCGGGGCTGGATGAGCACCGGCGCGCCTTCGTCGCTCACCCGCCGCTGCGCGCGGGCGAAGGAGGGCTGCCGGGCCAGGAACTCGGCGTTGTCGTCCAGGTCGGCGGCGGCCGCGCCGGTGGGCCACTGCTGCAGCACCTCGCGGCGCGCGGCGTGGAAGGCCTCGGGGTCGAGCCGCTCGTCGGAGAGCGGCGAGCCGGCGGGAGCGGGCGCCGCCCCGGACGGAACCAGCAGCCCCGCGTGCCCCAGCGGCTCGCGGGTGGAGAGGTCGGCGGCCAGGATCTCGAGGACGTGGCGGAGATCGGCGAACTTCACGAACACCCGGTCGAAGCCCATCTCGCGGAAGTACCGCTCGTATCCCAGCGCGTCGCCGATGGTGAGGTTGCCGCCCAGGTACCAGAGCGGGCGGCTGGCCTGCTGGCTCCGCATCAGCTCGGGAAACTCCCGCAGGTACTGGCGGGTGTGCCCGTCCATGCTGGAGATCATCACCACGTCGAAGAAGTGCGACAGCCGGAAGATCTCGGCCAGGGGGTTCTGCGTTCCCGCGAAGTGCACCTGGTACCCGCTGGCGCGCAGCGCCTGGCGCAGGATGGTGAGGCCGATCACGTGCGAATCGCCTCCCACGCCGCCCAGCAGGATGGAATGGCTTCGGGGCTCCCGCATGGTCTTCCGTCTTTCGTTGATTGCGGCACGGCGCGCGGCCGCCGCCCGGCACGCCCGTGCGCGCCCGGAGAACGCTCGCCGCCGATCTCTTCGGTGCGAACGGATTATACCGCGCACCCCGAGAGAAGCCAATCCTTTACAGACGAACGTTCCATGCTCCGCGGGTGGAGAATGCCCGCGGGACCGGGTGAGCGAGCGCCGCAACGCTCCCGCCGCGGACCCGTTCCCCGCGCGAGGTCCACTCCGTACCGGTGCGTTCATCCCCTCCGTATGCCGGGAGCGCAGGAAGCGGCGCGCGGAGCGAGCCCCGCACCCCGCGCCGCGGGCGGAAGTTGCGGCGGGAGCCGGGTGTCCGCAAGCCACCGGGCCCTGATCGCGGCTCGCTCGCGCACGGGCTCGCACGGGGACCCAGGGGGCTCGCCTACGCCCGGTCCTGGGCGAGAAACCGGGCCAGGGTGGCCACGTGGGGCGACTTCAGCGCCGTCACGTGGTTTCCCGCGCCGGGCGAGAACACCAGGCCGGGCGCCCATCGCTTCCATCCGCGGACGGCCGCGGCGAACAGCTCGCGGTTGCCGGCCTCGTCCTTCCGGGGATCGTCCACCAGCACCAGGCGCACCGGGCCGGGATACACGCCCAGGGGCCGGTAGGTGGTGCGCACGCAGCGGGCGAACGTCCGGAACGGGCCGTAAAGCACCGCGTCGGCCGAGCGCGCGTGCAGCAGGCCATGCTGGACCATCGTCTGATGCAGAAGCTTCAGCCGCCCGGCCTCGTCGCGCGAGGCCACCTCCGCGGCGCCGATCCCGAACGACCGCTCGGCGGAAAGCTCCAGGACCTCGACGAGCTTGAGGAACGCCTCCGCGCCGTCGTGGTCGTTGCTGCGGGCCTCGGATTCGGGGACCTCGCTGTCCAGGATCGTGAGCGAGCCCACGGCGCGTCCGGCCGCACGGAGCCGGAGCGCCATCTCGAACGCCACCCAGCCGCCGAAGGAATGGCCGAGCAGGTGGATGGGCCCCTGGGGGAACTCCTCGTGGATCGCGCGGAGGTAATGCTCCGCGGCCGCCGCGACGGTCGCATGGGGGACCGTGGTGCCGTCCATCCCGCGCGGCTGGAGCCCGTACACCGGCCACGACCGGTCCAGCGCTCCGATCAGGTCGATGAAGCTGGTCACGCTCGTGCCCGCTCCCGGCACGCAGAAGGTGGGAGCGATGCCGGCCATGCCGCCCTGCAGCTTGAGGAGGGGCGAGTCGCCCGCGTCCCGCCACGTCCCCGCGCGCCCGCGCGCCTGCTCGATCCGGTCGGTCAGCGCGCCGCCGAGCGACCACGCGTTCTCGGGGGCCATCATCGACAGGTGGGTTCCCGGAACGGGCGTGACCGTGAGCGAGCGCTCGGGGAGCAGGGCCCGCCAGCCGCGCGACGGGTCGGGGTCGCGGCTCTGCCGCGCGGCGAACAGGTGGACGGGCGCCGGGATCGGCTGCGGGACGTACTCGCGCATGGCGCGCGCGTGGCCGCGCAGGCGGTCGCGCATCTTCCGGGCGTATGCCACCGTGACGTGGGCGGGAAACAGCCCCCGCTCGTGGCAGCGGGTGACGAAGGTCTCCAGGTCCACGTCGCGCGCGGCGAAGGCCCGGTCCTCCGCGCCGGCGCAACCACCCTCGTCCGCGGCCTCGCCCATCTGGAGCACGTGGAGGAGGAAGGCGTGCTCGTCCGCCGCGTCGCCGGCCGCGGCGCGAGCGGGGTAGTGGCTGTCCATCATCCCCACGAACTCGACGGCCTGGTCCTGGCCGATCAGCTGCGTGGCGACCTCGTAGGCGAGAATGCCGCCGAACGACCAGCCGGCCACCCGGTACGGCCCCGAGGGCTGGACCTCGCGGATCATCCGCACCAGGCGCGTGGCCATCCCCTCCACCGTGCGCAGGGGTGGCTCCGACCACGGCGGCGCGGGGAGCGCGTACACCGGGATGGCCGCGCCGATGTGGCGATGGAGCACCTGCGCGTACGCGGCCGACCCCGTTCCATCGTGCACCAGGAAGAGCGGGGGCTGCGAGCCCGCCGGGCGGATGGCGATCGCGCCGCCGCTCCCGGCGCGGCCGCCCGGGCCCCGCAGGCGCGCGGCGAGCGATTCGACCGTCGGGTGCGCGAACAGGTGGGCGAGCGAGACATCCGCCTCCAGCCGCTGGCGAACGCGGGAGACCAGGCGGACCGCCAGCAGCGAGTGGCCGCCCAGCTCGAAGAAGCTGTCACGGCGGCCGACCCGCTCCACCCCCAGCGCCTCGGCCCAGATCTCCGCGAGCGCGGCCTCGGTCTCGTCCACCGGCGCTTCGTAGCCGCGCGCGGTGGAGGCGTCGCCGTCCGGAACGGGGAGCGCCTCGCGGTCGATCTTGCCGTTGGGGGTGAGCGGGAGCGCGTCGAGCCGCACGTACGCCGCCGGGATCATGTGCTCCGGCAGGCGCTGGCCCAGGTGGGCGCGGAGCGCGTCGGCGCCAGCCGTGCCATCGCCCACCACGTAGGCCACCAGGCGCACGTCGCCCGGCCGGTCCTCGCGCGCGACGACGACGGCCTCGCGCACCTCCGGGTGCTCGGCGAGCCGCGCCTCGATCTCGCCCGGCTCCACGCGGAAGCCGCGCACCTTCACCTGGAAGTCGTCGCGGCCCAGGTAGTCGAGCGTGCCGTCGGGGAGCCAGCGCGCCAGGTCGCCCGTGCGGTACAGCCGCGCGCCCGGCTCGCCGCCGAAGGGATCGGCCACGAAGCGCTCGGCCGTCTGCTCGGGCCGCCCCCGGTAGCCGCGCGCCACCTGCACGCCGCCGATCATCAGCTCGCCCGCCACGCCCACCGGCACCGGCTCCATCCGCGGGTCCAGCACGTAGATCCGCGTGTTCGCGATGGGGCGGCCCAGCGGCACGCGCGCCTTCCCCTCCCCGGGCTCGCACCGCCAGGCGGTGACGTCGACCGCGGCCTCGGTGGGGCCGTACAGGTTGTGCAGCGCGGCGCCGGGGAGCACCGCGTGGAAGCGCTCCACCAGCGCGGGCGGCAGCGCCTCGCCGCTGCACATCACCCGCGCGAGCCCCGTGCACGCCGCGGCACCGCCATGCTCCAGGAAGCTCCCGAGCATCGAGGGGACGAAGTGCACCGTCGTGATCGCCTCGCTCCGGATGATGCCGGCGAGGTACGCGGGGTCGCGGTGGCCGTCCGGCCGCGCCATCACCAGCCTGGCGCCCGTGGCGAGCGTCCAGAACAGCTCCCACACCGACACGTCGAACGAGTACGGCGTCTTCTGCAGCACCGCGTCGCCGGCCCCGATGCCGTACGCGTCCTGCATCCAGAGCAGCCGGTTCACCACGCCGCGGTGCGTGTTCATCACCCCCTTCGGCACCCCCGTGGAGCCGGACGTGTAGATGATGTACGCCAGGTGATCGGGCGTGAGCCCCGCGCGTGGCGGGTTCGCCTCGGGCGCGGAGGCCCACGCCGCCACATCCGCGTCGAGCGCGAGGACGGGGACGCCGGCCGGACCGAGACGCTCCGCGAGCGCCGCCTGCGCCAGCACCACCGCGGGCGCGCAGTCCGCCAGCACCGCGTGCAGCCGGTCGGCCGGGTGGCCGGGGTCGAGCGGCACGTAGGCCCCGCCCGCCTTGAGCACGCCCAGCAGCCCCACCACCATCTCCACGCCGCGCTCCACCAGCACCCCCACCCGCGCGTCCGGACCCACGCCCAGCGACCGGAGGTGGTGCGCCAGCCGGTTGGCGCGCGCGTTCACCCCGGCGTACGTCAGCGTGCGCCCCTCGAACGTCACCGCCGGCGCCTCGGGCGTGCGCTCCGCCTGCCGCTCGAACAGCTCGTGGAGCAGCGCCTCACGCGGACGGTCCACCCGCGTGTGGTTGAAATCCTCCAGCACGTGCCGCCGCTCGGGCGCGGAGAGGAGCGGGAGCGCGTCCACCGCCTGGCGCTCGTCGGCCACCATCGCCTCCAGCACCCGCACCAGGTATCCGGCGAAGCGCTCCGCCGTTTCCCGCTCGAAGAGCGCGGTGGCGTAGGTGAGGCTTCCCACGATCCGGTCGCCGCGCTCGAACAGGGTGAGGGAGAGGTCGAACTTCGCGGTCTGCTGCGATCCCTCGCCGGGGAGAACGGCCGGCGCCGCCGCCGGGCCCACGGGGGCCAGCGCCAGACCGGGAAGATCCAGGTCGCGCCGGGGCGCATTCTGCCACACGAACGCCACCTGGAAGATGGGGGTGTGCGACAGGCTGCGCGCCGGCTGCACCAGCTCCACCACGCGCTCGAAGGGGACGTCCTGGTGGTGCTGCGCGTCGAGCGCGCGCGCCCGAGCGCGGGCCAGCAGCTCCGCCACCGTGGGCGAACCGGAGAGGTCGATCCGCAGCGCCAGCGTGTTGACGAAGAAGCCGATCAGCCCCTCGACCTCCCGCCGCCTGCGGTTGGCGGTGGGGCTGCCGATCACCACGTCGTCGCGCCCCGACAGGCGGCCGAGCACCACGGCCCAGCCGGCCAGGAGCGTCATGAACAGCGTGGATCGATGCCGCCGCGACAGCGCCCTCAGCCCCGCCGCCAGCTCCTCGCCCATCTCCAGGCCCACGCTGGCGCCGGCATGGTCCTGCAGCGCCGGGCGCGGATGGTCGGCCGGCAGCTCCAGCAGCCCGGGCGCGCCCGAGAGCGTCGTGGTCCAGTATTCCGCCTGCGCCTTCAGCACCTCGCCCTCGGCCCACCGCCGCTGCCACAGCGCATAGTCGGCGTACTGCACGGGGAGCGGTGGCAGCGGGTCCGGCTCGCCGCGCCGGAAGGCGCCGTACAGCGCGCCCAGCTCACGGGTGAACACCCCCATGCTCCACCCATCCGAGACGATGTGGTGCATGGTGACGAGCAGGACGTGGTCGTCGTCGCCGAGCCGGATCAGCCGTCCGCGGACCAGCGGGCCGCGTGCCAGGTCGAAGGGCGCGTGCGCCTCCTCGGCCATCAGGCGGCCAAGCTCCGCCTCGCGGTCCGCGTGCCCGGCCAGGTCGTGCCGGCGGAGCGTGAAGCCGGTGCCGGCCGGCGCGATCCGCTGCTCGGGGACGCCCTCCTCCGCCACGAAGGTGGTGCGCAGGGCCTCGTGCCGGTCCACGACCCGCTCCAGCGCGCGCACCAGCGCCGCCGGGTCCATCTCGCCCCGCAGCCGCAGGCGCGTGGGCATGTGATAGGCCCCACCCGCGCCCCCCAGCTGCTCCAGGAACCAGAGGCGCTGCTGCGCGAACGAGAGCGGGATGCGGCCGTCCCGGCCGGCGGGCTCGATGGCCGGCCGTTCCGCCCGCGCGGCCGTTTCCAGCTCGCGCGCGAACTCCGCCAGCACGGGGCGCGCGAACAGGCCGCCGGTGGGGATCTCCACGGCCAGCGCCTCGCGCACCCGCGAGATCACCTGCACCGATCGCAGCGAGTGCCCGCCCAGCTCGAAGAAGTTGTCCCAGCGGCCCACCCGCTCCACGTCGAGGAGCTCCGCCCAGATCTCGGCGAGCGTGGTCTCGATCTCTCCCACCGGCGACTCGTACTCACGGGCGGAATACGCGCCGGCATCGGGCGCGGGAAGCGCCTTGCGGTCGATCTTGCCGTTGGGGGTGAGCGGGAGCGCGTCGAGCCGCACGTACGCCGCCGGGACCATGTGCTCCGGCAGGCGCTGGCCCAGGTGGGCGCGGAGCGCGTCGGCGCCAGCCGTGCCATCGCCCACCACGTAGGCCACCAGGCGCACGTCGCCCGGCCGGTCCTCGCGCGCGACGACGACGGCC